>Ga0307516_10001641_pt1 | contig 30800 bp, 24 predicted proteins | sample 19_EM_MG_FD_203310 | JGI IMG/M metagenome (GOLD analysis project Ga0307516, IMG submission 203310) | Populus trichocarpa ectomycorrhiza microbial communities from riparian zone in the Pacific Northwest, United States - 19_EM | ecosystem: Host-associated > Plants > Roots > Unclassified | place... | reverse complement strand
CTCGGCGGCGCTGCGCGCCTACGCCTCGATGGCAACCAGCGCCAGCGACGGCGCCTACCGCCGCGTCCCCGAATAATCCGGTACGCGAACCCGAGTCACCAGAAGCACCACCACCCGACCGGCCGCCACGCACGAAGCTTCGTGCGTGGCCGGCCGGTCGGTCGGCTTCCGGGCTGACCTCGGTGGTCAGCGACCGGTCAAGCCGCCCGAACGCCGAGCGCGACGAGCAACTCGTCGAAGGTCTCCTCGGCGAACACGTTCTCCGCATCGAGAGCGGCCCGCACCGCCACGCCGTCCGCCGGAAGGCCCGCCTCGACGGCCCAGGCCAGCCCCTGCTCGGTCACCTCGTCCGCCGTGTGCGCAAGCTCGGGAGCGCCGTATTCGGCCGCCTTCTCCTGGTGCAGATAGACGCGCCAGTGCACTCCCGCCGGCGTGGACGCTTCGACATCGGCGACATCACTGTCGAGGATGAAGGCGGTCAGTGCGGGCCACTCCGTCTCAGCCACCACCATCCGCAAGGCACCGGACAGGTCGCCGGCCAACTGAGCAGAGCGCCACCCGCCCGGGTGAGTCGACTCGTCCAGCACCTCCGCGCCTTGAAATGCCGTCAGCTCAGTAAGCGGCCGATCCGACTTGGCAACCAAAATCCGGCCGGTATATCCCATCCGCTGATCCTCCCCCGCACAACGAAGCCATCTTCCGCCCGAATAATCCGGCACGCCGACCCGAGTCACCAAAAGCACCACCGCTCAATCGCGGTCCAGACCCGCGGCGTTCGGTGGGTTGTCAGGGTCGCGCCATCCGACCATGATCGTCGATCGTGAGCCTGGCCCGGGAACTGATGACGCACATACTGGTCGCGGCGATGCTGATCGACATGCTGATCGGGGCGGGTCGTGGGGTGCGGTACCGCGACCGCTTCGTCCAACAACTCGCGACTGAGCCGCGACAGCGGATCCGGTTCTACCGCGTCCTCATCGTTCGGTCGTGGATCGGCGCCGCTGCCGTCGCTCTGCTCGCGTTCATCAGCACCGACCTGTCCAGGGCTGGCCTCGGTTGGACCTGGCCGAACGGTGACGGCATCGATTATCTGCTCGCGGGGTGGCTGCTGGTCACGATGGCGGTCGGTGCCCTGCGGTTGCGACATCGGATGCGACGCGGACATGTGGTCCCCGGCCGAGCAGGGACCACCCCGATAGTGCCGCGAACAGCGCACGAGCGCCGATGGGCCGTCGGAGTTGCGCTCACTGCGGGCATCACCGAGGAGGTCGTCTACCGTGGGCTCCTCATCGCGGTCGGCACCCAGCTGTATGGGCTGCCGCTGGCGGTGGCCGCGGCAGCCGGCCTGGCGTTGTTCGTGGCGGCACACACCTACCAGGGTCGCCTCGGGATGGTTGGCAGCGCCATCCTCGGCGGCCTGTTCACCGCCGTCTACCTGATCTCGGGCAGCCTCCTGCTGGCCATCCTGCTGCACGTCTGCCAGGACCTACTGGCGCTGTTGCTCATCCCGGCACATCCCAGCGCGCCGCAGACCACGAACGACGCCGTGGCCGTACCCGCCGCCGAAGGCGCCCACCAGGGCGAGCCGGCGGCACCGGCTCCTCAATCACACCCCCGCGTCATGGCGGCCCGAATCCGCCCTCCGCACCCGACAGCACCGCCGCGCGAGGGTTCGGTGTCGCGGCTGCGCTGGCCCGGTGCGTGATCCTGCAACCCTCGGGCGTCGAAGCCAACCTCGGCCAGCTCAAGGCCCAGGCGGCCTGCCCGAAGAATCCGGTACGCGAACCCGAGTCCGGGATAATAGGCCCAGCGGCAGCCGCGTGCTCCCCTGTCGACGGACCGGGCTCCGTGACCTGCCAGGGTCGGCGTCACGGACCATGTAGTCACCCGCAACCGCCCTATTCGTCGAGGTAACCATCCCAGTCGGGGGGCGATTGCCCGCTCGTGAAGGGCAGCGGCATCGGAAGCTAGCCGGGCCAGGATGTTGTCGGCCCATGCCAGCGCCCACTCGCGGAGTTCAGTGGTCTGATCGCCGGTGAGCCCATACACAGCAAAAGTGGCGTCGTCGCGAAGTTCTATGGCGGAGAGCCTGTCGGCAAGGTCTGCCAATGACCAGTTTGGGGTATGCCGTGCCCCGAGGCGTTCGAGATCGGGCCAGGAATAGCCGGCCCTCATCGCCGCCGCGTGAACATCGATGAAGTCGCGGTGCAGTGCACGGTCGGCTAGCGGGCGGACCTTCAGCCCAACGGCGTCGTCGAGGGTGAGCACAGGACCGAACTCGAAGAGCACTGGGGGTCCGACCGCCTCTTTCAGGAGATCGACCTCGCAGACGGCGGCACCGCGGTTCACCTCTAGCCGCGCCATCCGCGGTTTCGACTCGATGACCTGTACATCGAATCCGCTTCGCTTGAAGGCGTCGGACAAGCGATCGACGATCGTCAGGAGGTCGAGGCTTGCCGAGGTGGCGAGATCCAGATCCCCGGACGGGCGTTCGGTGAGCCCGTGTGCGCGGATCGCGTATCCGCCGGCGAGCATCAGACCGAGGTCATCTCCGGCTGCGAACGCGATCCGGGCAAGCTCGCGGTGCAGGTCTTCCACGGCAGTGATCAGGCGGCGGCAAGTTCGGGGAGTTGACGCTCCCAGATGCCGATCAGCTCGCGAGAGGTCAGCCGGCGCATGTTCGGCCAGTCTGCGCTGAGCCGGACGCGGTTGACGTACGTGGCGATGTCGTCGTGTTGGCCGCAGTCCAGAAGAATGGAGTACAGAGTCAGGCGTTGCCTCATGTCGTCAACGTCGTATGACGTTGGTCCGGACCAGGCAAGCCGGTGTGGCAGATGAACGACACCGTGGTCCGGGCCGTGGAACGCTTCCCAGGTCGGGATGCGGTCTTCGACCCCTGCGTACCTCGAGGGAAGGGCATCGGCGATCACCTACACCACTCTAGTCTCGGTCATTCGTACGTCCAGCGGACTCGGGGCCGTGAACAGCCTCCCCCCGAGCGCGGCCTTGATGATCGATCGCCCCGGTGACCGTGGTTGTCTGCCCCGCCGAGCCGGCCTGAGGACGCTCGCGGCCGGCCGATAAATGCCTGGCCGCGGCGTGCGTCGCGCTGAGAGCATGACCGTCATGCAGCTGCGCCGCTCGTCGATGATGCGCCCCCTCGCGGGGCCGTTCGGCGTGCGCTAGTCAGCACCGAGCAAGTCCTCGCCCACGGGCGGGGACGGCCGCTCGGGGCGAGGCGGAAGAGGGAGCATGACCTTCTACGTCACCACCGCCATCCCGTACGTCAACGCGCCGCCGCATCTCGGCCACGCCCTTGAGCTCGTGCAGGCCGATGTGCTCGCCCGGCATCGGCGGTTGCGGGGCGAGGCCGTCCGGTTTCTTACCGGGACCGACGACAACGCGCTCAAGAACGTCGCCGCCGCCCGGGCCGCCGGGGTTTCGCTGCGAGCGTTCGTCAGCGGCAACGGCGACCGCTTCGCCGCGCTGCGGGGGCCGCTGGAGCTTTCGTTCGATGATTTCATCCGGACCGGCTCGGATCCCCGGCACGCGCCGGGCGTGACCGCGTTGTGGCGCCGGTCCGCGACCGACTTCTACCGGCACAGCTACACGGGTCTGTACTGCGCGGGCTGCGAGCAGTTCCTGGACGCCGCCGGCTGCGCGGAGCACCCGGACGCGCCGGAGCGGGTCGCGGAGACCAACTGGTTCTTCCGGCTCTCGCGGTACGAGCGGCGGATCCTCGACGTGCTGGAGTCCGGCCAGGTCCGCGTCGAGCCCGCCGTCCGGCGCAACGAGGTGCTCGCCTTCGTCCGTTCCGGGCTGCGGGACATCAGCGTCTCGCGGCCGGCCGCGCGCGCCGACGGCTGGGGTATCCCGGTCCCCGACGATCCGGGCCAGGTCATCTACGTCTGGTGGGACGCCCTGGCGAACTACATCACCGCCCTCGGCGACAGCGCCGGAGCCACCGAAAGCGAGAGCGGAAGCGACGGGGACGCGCTGCGGACGTGGTGGCTCGACTCGGCCGAGCGGGTGCACGTCATCGGCAAGGGCATCGTGCGGTTCCACGCCGTCTACTGGCTAGCGTTGCTGCTCTCCGCCGGGCTCCCGCTGCCCACCACGATCCTGGTGCACGACTACCTGACCGTGGACGGCGCGAAACTGTCGAAGAGCGCGGGCAACGCGGTCGATCCGGTCGCGCTCGCCGACCGGTACGGCGTGGACGCGCTGCGCTGGTGGCTGCTGAGCGAGGTCGCGCCGGTCGGGGACACGGACTTCACCGTCGAGCGCCTGGTGGCCCGCGCCGACCGGGACCTGGCCAACGGCATCGGCAACCTGGTCAACCGCACGCTGACCCTGGCACGCCGGCACGGTCACGTGCGGGCTGCGGCCGTACCGTCGGAGCTGCCGGAGCGGGTCGATGCTGCCCTGACCACCGGGGATTTCCGGGCGGCCGCGGCCGCCCTGTGGGCGGAGGTCGACCGTGGCAACCGGCTCATCGAGGCCGCCCAGCCCTGGAAGCTGGCCGAGCCGGCGCCGGTGCTGGCCGAGGTGCTCGGCATCTGCCGGGTGCTGGCCGACGAGCTGCGGCCGTTCCTGCCCTCCGGCGCCGAACGGCTGCGTGCGCAACTGCGTGCCGACGGGCCGCCGCGCCCGGTGTTTCCCAGATTGGGCGCGGCGGCGCCGAAGGCCCTTGACCGGACTTAAAGCAGGTCGTTGACGCAGCGCAGCACCGGGCGGGTGGTCAGGGCCGTCGGTTCCAGCCCGGCGCCGCCGCGGATGATGAACGTCGCCGACTCGCCGGGCAGCAACGTCACCCCGGCCTCGTCCGCTTCTGTCGCCGGGTCGAGGCGATCCGGTTGCAGGGTCAGGTCGCGCAGCATGTGGTGGGCGGTGATCTGCACCCGGGCGTCGGCGCCCACCGCCTCGAAGACGGCGTCGAACTTCGCCGGCGGCCAGGCGATCTCCTTGTCCTCGGCGTAGAACCACCAGGCCCGGTGCTGCTCGGCCGTGGCGACCAGCACCTCCCGCGTCGCCTCGGCGGCGACGCCGACCTCCGCGGGCAGGGCCAGCGTCGTGGCCGAGCCCGGTGCGACGGTCGCCTCGACCGTCACCTCGGCCAGCACAACCCCTCCGAGGGTACGGCGGGAGACGGTCGCCGACACCGGCCACGGCTCGCCGGAATCGTTGACCGCCACCAGGGCCGGCACGCCTTCCCGGGGCTGCAAAGTCAGCAGTCGCGGGGCGAAGGAGTGGCGCAGGGCGTACCAGAGCGGCTTCTTGCGGCCGTCACCGTCCACGGCCGCCCAGGAGGTCACCGGCCAGCAGTCGTTGAGCTGCCACATGATCGTGCCCATGCAGTGCGGGCGCAGCGACCGGAAGTGCTCGATTCCGAGCGACAGCGCCCTGGCCTGGTTGAGCTGCGTCAGGTAGTGCCAGTCGTCGAAGTCGCGTGGCACGGGCAGGTGGGCGTCGAGGCCGCGGCGCAGCTTGGCGTCGCCGTCCGCCGCCTTCTGGTGCGCCCGCATGCCCGGGGACTGGTGGGTCAGCGGCTCGTCGGTGATGGCCCGGCGCAGCGTCGCGTACGCCGGGGGCGCCTGGTAGCCGAACTCGGCGACGAAACGCGGCCGGTACTCGCGGTACTTGGTGTAGTCGTCGGTGTTCCACACGTCCCAGATGTGCATGGTGCCGTGGGCGGGATCGTTGGGATGCTTGTCCTCGCGGCCCGAGTAGGGGCTGCCCGGCCAGTACGGCCGGCTCGGGTCCTCCGCGGCGACGATGCCCGGGAGCAGGTCGAAGTAGTAGCCGGCGCCCCACGACCGGTCGCCCAGCGCCGCCTTCCAGTCCCAGTCCTCGTGGCCCCAGAGGTTCTCGTTGTTGCCGGTCCACAGCACCAGGCTGGGGTGGGCGGCGAGCCGCACCACCTGCTCGCGGGCCTCCGCCGCCAGTTCGGTGGCGAAGGGCTCCTCCTCCGGGTACGCCGCGCAGGCGAACAGGAAGTCCTGCCCCACCAGCAGGCCGAGTTCGTCGGCGAGGTCGTAGAAGTCCTCCGACTCGTACCGGCCGCCGCCCCAGATCCGCAGGTAGTTGACGTTCGCGTCGATCGCCTGGCCGAAGCGGGCGGCCAGCCGCTCGCGGGTGACCCGGTTGGCGAAGACGTCGTCGGGGATCCAGTTGACGCCGCGGACGAAGATCGGCAGGTCGTTGACGATCAGGGTGAACGCGCTGCCGTCGGCGTCCGGGGCGGTGTCGACGCGGACGTCCCGGAAACCAACCTTGCGGCTCCAGCTGTCCAGGTCACCGTCCGGGCCCGACAGGGTCACGGTCAGGTCGTAACGCGGCTGGTCCCCGTACCCGATGGGCCACCAGAGCTCGGGATCGCGCACGGTGAGCGTGAGGACGGCCTCGTCGCCGTCGGTGGTCGTCTCCACCCGCTCGCCGGCGACGGTCGCGGCCAGGGTGACCGGCCCGGCGGTGTCGCGCTGCAGGCGCACCCGCACCTCGGCGGTGCCGACGCCGTCGGCGAGCGTCACCTGCGGACGGACCTCGGCCAGCCGGGCCACCGACCAGCTCTGCAGGCCGATCTCCTGCCAGATGCCGGCGGTGACCAGCGTCGGTCCCCAGTCCCAGCCGAAGTTGCAGGCCATCTTGCGGATGAAGTTGAACGGCTCGGCATACGCGCTCGGCCGGTCGCCGAGCCGCTCCTGCTGCGCCTCGGCATAGCTGTACGCCGAGGCGAAGTGGATCCGGAGCCGGTTCTCGCCGTCGCGCAACGCTTCCCGCACGTCGAAGCGGTAGCCGCGGTGCTGGTTGGCGGTCCGGCCCAGTTCGACGCCGTTGAGCACGACCGTGGCGACGGTGTCGAGCCCGGCGCAGACCAGGTCCGTGCGGCCGGCGCCCGGCTCGTGCCGGAAGGCGGTCTCGTAGACCCAGTCGGTGCGCCCGATCCAGGCGAGCTTCTTCTCGTTCTCGTCCAGGTAGGGGTCGTCGATCAGGCCCGCGGCGAGCAGGTCGGTGTGCACACAGCCGGGCACGGTGGCGGCGACGCTGCTCACGTCGCCGCCACTGAGTGCCCACCCGTCGTGCAAGGGTCGGTACGAGGTCACAGGTCTCCTCATCAGGACTTAAGGGCGCCTTCCATGATCCCCCGCACAATCTGCCGTCCACCCAGCAACAGCAGCAGAAGCAGCGGAACCGTGGCGACGAACGCACCTGCGAGCACGCGGCGGAAGATGACGTAGTTGCCGCTGGCGAGGTCGGACAGCGCCACCATCGAGGTCGGGAACTCGGTGCCGTTGAGCTGGATCAGCGGCCACTGGAAGTCGTTCCAGGTCGCCACGAAGGTGAGCAGGCCCAGCACGGCCAGCGCGGGCCGGATCGCCGGCAGCACGATGCTCCAGTACACCCGCATGGTGAGCGCGCCGTCCATGCGCGCGGACTCGATCAGCTCGTCCGGTATGGCGTTCATGATGAACTGCCGCATGTAGAAGACACCGAACGCGGTCACCAGGCCGGGGGCGATGACCGCGAGCAGCGTGCCGTTCCAGCCGAGCTTGCCCATCAGGATGTAGAGCGCCACGACGCCGAGCTGGTTGGGCACCGTCAGGGTCAGGATGACCACGATCATCAGCCCGTTGCGGCCCTTGAACCGCAGCTTGGCGAAGGCGAACCCGGCCAGCGAGCAGAAGAACAGCACCGAGGCGGTGACCACGGTCGAGACGATGAAGCTGTTGATCAGCGACGCGGTGAAGTAGACGTCCTGCATCGTGAAGACTTCGCTGAGGTTGACCAGCAACTGCGAGCCGGGCACGACCGACGGCGGGATCTGCGCGACGGCCTCCTCGGTGCTCGACGCGATGACGAACATCCAGTAGACCGGGAAAGCCGACACCAGCAGCACGATGGTCAGCAATACATAGGTCCGCCAGGTGCCGCGGCTCTCGGCCGGCGCCCGGGCGATCTCTGCGAGGCTCTTGCGATGCTGCGGTGCGGTCTTGGTGGTGCTGGTCATCGGCGGCCTCCGCCCAGTCGATTGGTGAGCAGCGCGTTCAGGCCGGCGACGATCAGGATGATCACGAAGAGGGCCCAGGACATCGCCGCGGCATACCCGAGGTCGAGGTTGATCCAGCCGACCTGATAGATCAGCTGCGCGATGGTCTGCCACTGCGCGTCCGAGCCGCCGCTGGCCGAGACCGGGTTGGAGTCGAAGAGCATCGGCTCGTTGAACAACTGCAGGCCGCCGATGGTCGACAACACCACCGTGAAGATCACCACCGGCTGGATCATGGGAACGGTGATCTGCCAGAGCTGACGCTGCGGTCCGGCGCCGTCCATCGAGGCGGCCTCGTAGACGTCCTTGGGGACCGTCTGCATGGCCGACAGGTAGAGCAGCGCGTTGTAGCCGATCCATTTCCAGTTGACCATCGTGGCGATCGCCAGCCACGAGCTCCACTTGTCGGCGCGCCAGTCGATCGGGTTCTCGGCGCCGAAGCCGACCAGCGACAGGAACCAGTTGGCCATGCCGTTGTCACGAGCGAAGAACACCGAGAACAGCAGAGTCGACGCGGCGGCCGGCGTGACGTACGGCAGCAGCACGCCGATCCGCCAGAAGGTGGTTCCGCGTAGCTTGCGGTTGAGCAGGTTGGCGATCATCAGCGCCAGCAGCAACTGCGGGATCGTGGACAGGATGAAGATCCCGAAGGTGTTGCCGAGCGCGTTCCAGAAGGCGTCGTCGTGGATCAGCTTGGAGAAGTTGGCGAACCCGCTCCAACCGTCCAGAGTCGGGTCGTCGAGCCGCCAGTTCCGCAACGCGACGACACCGTTGAAGATGATCGGGAACAGCCCGAACACCGCGAAGAACACGAAGAACGGGGCGATCAAGAGATAGGGCGCACGCTTGGTGTCGAAGCGGTAGAGCCAGGCCCGCTCTTTCCTGGACGATTCCGGCTTCGCTGCGGTGTGCGTGGGCGGAGTACGGGTGAGGGTCACGGCCTTTCCTTCCAGCACGGGACGAGACGGGGCGGCCCGCAGACCGCCCCGCCGTCATCGCTTCTCAGGCCTTGCTGGCCTTCTCCGCCGCCTTGACCGCTTCCGGCCAGGACGCGTCCGGCTGGAGCTTGCCCTGCTGCACTCGGGTGATCACGTTCTCGACCCCTACCCGGGTCGGGCCGTTCTTCTTGCCCAGATACTGCGGCTTCAGGCTCTCCGCGGTCTTCGCGAAGATCTGGCCGGTCGGGGCGTTGTTCATGAATTCCTTCTTGTAGTCCAGCACCGCGGGATCCTTGTAGAGCTCAGGCTGCGAGGGCAGGTTGCCGACGGTCTTGAAGATCTCGATCTGCTGCGCCGGCTGGATCATCCACTCGACGAACTTGTACGCCTCATCGACGTTCTTGCCCTGCTTCGGGATGGTCCAGAACGAGCCGCCCCAGTTGCCGCCGCCGCCGGGGATCGCGGCGATGTCCCACTTGCCCTTCTGGTCGGGCGCGGTCTCCTGGATGTGGCCGAGCATCCACGCGGGGCACGGCAGCGCGGCGAACTGGTCCTTCTTGAAACCCTGGTCCCAGCCGGGCTGGAAGCTGACCAGGTTGGCGGAGATCCCCGCCTTGAGCGCCTTCATTGTGGTGTCCCAAGCGATCTTGGGACCGGCGTCCATCTGGAGCTGGTCCTGCTCGTTGTAGAAGCCGACCGGCTGCTGGGCGAGGATCGGGTTGAACATGTCCGTGCCGGAGTCGATGAACTTCTTGCCGCCGCTGCCCTTGACGTACTTCTCGCCGGTGGCGATGAACGCGTCCCAGGTCGGCCACAGCGCCGACACGGCGTCGCGCTCGGTGGGCAGGCCGGCCGCCTTGAACAGGTCGGTGCGGTAGCACATGGCCAGGCCGCCGACATCCGTGCCGAGGCCGATCTGGGTCTTGCCGTCGGCGGACAGCGTCTGCTTCCACTTCCAGCCCAGGTACTTCGACTCGTACGAGCCGGCGCCCTTGTCCAGCAGGTTGACGAACTTGTCGGCCTGGCCGCGGAACTGGACGGCGAAACCTTCGTCGATGGCGGAGATGTCCGGCGCGCCGCTGCCGGCCACCAGCTTCTTCTGCAGGTCCTGGTGCTGCGCGTTGAACTCGCCGGAGTTCAGCGAGATCTTGACGTTGGGGTGGTCCTTCTCGTACTGCGCCTTGAGCGCCTCCAGGCCGAAGTCTCCCCAGAAGTTGACCTTGAGGGTGACCTGAGCCGCCGCCGCGTTGTTGTCACCGCCGCTGTCGAGCTTCTCGCCACTGCAACCGGCAAGAGCCAGGGTTCCGGCAAGGCCTGCGGCGATCAGCGCCACGCCTCGCTTGGCGAACCGTTCCATTACTCCTCCACCCAGGGAAAGTGCTGTGCGAATTTACTGAACCGGATAAGTGACGCGACCGTATGACGTGGCTCACCCGCTGTCAAGAGTGTGTTTCACGTTGATGTCTGTGTCCGTAACCAACCACTGTAAGCAGCCGTAAAGCGGGGCAAAATGGTCAGTATGTTTCGACGGGCTACCGCGAACACCTGTGGTCTGCAACACTTAACCGATCAAGTTCACAGCGCTCGCCAGGGACTTAGCGGGGCGAGGTAGCGTGAGAGCGCTCCACCAGCGATGGTCCGGAAAGAGAGGCGACCTTCAGTGAAGCGGCCGACGATCGCCGACATCGCGCGCCGGGCCGGTGTGTCCAAAGGGGCGGTGTCCTACGCCCTGAACGGGCAACCGGGCGTCAGCGAGGCGACCCGCCAGCGCATCGTCGCCATCGCCCGGGAAATTGGCTTCAACCCCAACAGCGCGGCGCGCGCCCTCTCCGGCGCCAGCGCCCGGGCGGTGGGCCTCACCCTGTGCCGGCCCGCCCGCATACTGAGCATCGAGCCGTTCTTCATGGGCCTGATCAGCGGCTTCGAGCAGGAGCTGGCCGCCCGGTCGTACGCGCTGACCCTGCAGGTGGTGGCCACCCCGCAGACGGAGACCGACGTCTACCGCAGGTGGTGGGGCGAGCGCCGGGTGGACGGCGTCTTCGTGACCGACCTGCGGGAGAACGACATCCGCATCCCGGTGCTGAACGAGTTGCAGCTGCCGGCGGTGGTGATCGGCGGCCCCGGCGACACCGGCAAGCTGCCGCAACTCTGGTCCGACGACGCGGGCGCCATCACCGAGGCGGTCGGCTACCTGATGGCCCTGGGCCACCGCCGCATCGCCCGGGTCGGCGGCCTCCCGGATCTGCTGCACACGCGGACCCGGACGCGAGCGTTCACCGACGTCTGCGCGTCGCTGGGCCTGAGCGAAGCGGTGACGGTGCCCTCGGACTACACCGGCGAGGAAGGCGGCCGCGCCACCCGCCGCCTGCTGATCAACGCGGAACGCCCGACGGCGATCATCTACGACAACGACGTGATGGCCGTGGCGGGCCTGTCGGTGGCCCAGGAGATGGGCCTGTCGGTGCCCGGCGACCTGTCGATCGTGGCCTGGGACGACTCACCGCTGTGCTCCCTGGTCCACCCCCCACTGACGGCGCTGACCAGGGACATCGCGGCCTACGGGGCGCACGCGGCCCGTCAGCTGCTGGCGGCGATAGCCGGCGAACCGGTCCAGGACGTGGAGGAGGGAACGGCCCACCTGACGCCCCGGGGCAGCACCGCCCCACCCCGCGAAACCTGACAATCTCTCCATCAACCGGCTTGACCTTGACCCGGCCGTCAATGTTTACGTTCGGCAGCTATGACAACAACGCACTTCACCGGCAAGGCAGTGATCGTGACCGGTGCGGGTACCGGCATCGGGCGGGCCACTGCGCGGGCCTTCGCCGACCAGGGCGCCCGGGTGCTCATCGTGGGACGCCGCGCCTCCCGGCTCGCGGAGACCGCGCAGGACCGGCCGGGCATTCGCCCGCTCGCCGCCGACGTCACCGGCCCCGATGCCCCCGAGCTGATCGCGCACACCGCGATGGAGGAATTCGGCCGCATCGACGTGCTGGTGAACAACGCCGCCATCGTTCGGCAGGCCCCGCTCGGCGCCATCAGCCGCAACTCGACCGCGGAGATGCTCGCCACCAACCTGCTCGCGCCGATGTACCTCACCCAAGCCGCCCTACCCCACCTGGTCAGCACCCAGGGCGTAGTGGTCAACGTCAGCACCGCCATCGGCCAGCGAGGTTGGCCGATGCCCGGCGGCGAACTGTATGCGGCGTTGAAGACCGCGCTGGAATCACTCACCCGCTCGTGGGCCGTGCAACTCGCGCCGCGTGGAGTTCGCGTCGCGGCCGTCGCACCGGGGCCGATCGCAACACCCATCGCCCGGCATCAGGGGCTGTCACCCGCGCAGGCCGACGCGACACGCGACGCCCTGATCGCACGCATCCCGCTCCGGCGGATCGGTCAGCCGGAGGAGGTCGCCTTCTGGATCACCCAGTTGGCTCGCCCCGAAGCCGCCTACACCACCGGCGTGGTTATCCCCGTGGACGGCGGAGGCGTCATCGGTTGACCGCCCGGTACGTTTCCTGATGTGCGGATCGGCGAGCTAGCGCGAATCACCGGGGCTTCGCCCAGGGCATTGCGGTTCTATGAGAACCAAGGACTGCTGCACTCCCAGCGCGCGTCCAACGGATACCGGACATACGGCAAGGAGGCGGTGGGGCGGGTGAGAAGCATCCGCTACCTGCTCGCCGCCGGTCTCACCTTGGAGGACGTCACCCACTTCCGGTGCTGTCTGGACGGCGACTTGACCACCATCACCACACCGGCCCCCGCCCTCGTCGCGGTCGCCAAGCGGCGGCTCGCCGTGCTCGACGGCCGAGTCCACGCGATCACTCAGGTGCGCGACCGCCTCGCCACTGAGCTGCAGAAGGTCGGCGACGACGGCGCAGCACGCTGAAGGAACGGTCAGCAGCATGCAGCCGGGCACGATTTGATCTTGAGCCTGGCCTTGATCAGGCTCGGTGGGTGTCCAGATACGCTTCCATGCGCTCGGCCGGGGCCGGCCTGGCCAGCGCGAACCCCTGCCCGTAGAGGCAGCCAGCGTGCCGGGCACGCGCGATCTGCTCGGCCGTCTCCAGGCCCTTCGCGACCGTCTCGAGGCCCAGCCGGCGGCCCAGGCTGACCACGACGTCGATCACCGCCGGGCCGGCCGCCGGCTCCGACGGGGTGTTCACCAGGGCCTGATCGAGCTTGAGCATGTCGACCGGCAGCCGGCGCAGGTGCGACAGCGAGGCCTGGCCCGCGCCGAAGTCGTCCAGCGCCGCGCGGACGCCGAGTTTGCGCAGGCCCGCAAGCGACGCGACGATCGCCGGCACGTCCTCGGCGACCCAGGTTTCCTGCACCTCCACCACCAGGCGTTCCGGCTCCAGCTCGTAGCGGCTCAGGATCTCGGCCACCCGTTCCGGGAAGCGGGCCGTCAGCAGCTCGCGGGGGGCGACGTTCACCGACAGCCAGAAATCGCCGCCACCCGCTGTCCAGCCGGCCAGGTGACGGCAGGCCGCGTCGAGGACCCACTCGTCCAGCTCGGCGGCACAACCGACGGCGCGGGCGATCGGCAGCAACTCGGCCGGCAGGACCGTACCCATCTTCGGGTGACGCCAGCGCAGCAGCGCCTCCACGCCCACCGGTTGGTCGTCACGGAGCGACACCACCGGCTGGAAGACCAGGTCAAGCTCGCCGCGATCGGCCGCGCCGAGCAGTTCGCGTTCCAGGTCCATCCGGCGGTGCAGCTGAAGCTCGATGTCCGTGTCGTACCACTCGACGCGGTCGCGGCCGAGCTGCCGGGCCCGGCTGCGTGCCAGGTCGGCGTGGCGCAGCACGTCTTCGGAGTCGCTGCCGCCGGCCAGTTCGGCGAGGCCGATGCTGGTGTGCAGCTCGACGATCGTGCCAGGCAGCTGATACGGCTCCAGCAGCAGCGTCACGATCCGGGTCGCCAGCGCGTAGGCGAGGACTGCGCCCTCCGGCGTCAGCACCGCGAACTCGTCGCCGCCGAGGCGGGCCGCCACGTCGTCCTCGGCGAGCAGGCTGCGCACCCGCCGGCCCACCTCGATGAGGACGGCGTCGCCGGTCTCCCGGCCCTTGTTGTCGTTGATCTCCGCGAGGCCGTGCAGGTCGATCACCAGCAGCGTGCCGTGCTGCCCGGCGCGGCGCCGGTGGTCGAGCAGGTCGCGCATCAGTGCCCGCCGGTTCGCCAGCCCGGTCAGCTGGTCGGTGTAGGACAGCCGGTGCAGGGTGCGTTCGAGGTGCCGGCGTTCGCCGACGTCACGGACGTGCACGACCAGGGCGGCGACCTCGGGCACCGACCGCTGATCGGCCACCGTGGACTCGGTGTCACGCCACATCCCGTGCCCGTCGCGGATCCGGGCGCTCAGCAGCGCCGGCGGGCCGTCGTCGTGCTCGCCGGCCAGCAGCGACTCCAGCCCGGCCTGCGCGCTCGGAACGTCGTCGGAGTGGATGAGCTCAAGGAACGTGCGGCCGATGACCTCCGAGTCCGAGAGGCCGAAGAGCCGGGCCGCGGCCGGTGACTGCCAGCGGACGGTCAGCCTGTCGTCGAGCACCAGCGTCAGGTCGGTGGCGCCGGCCACCAGCGAGCGGAAGTGCGCCTCCTTGATGCGCAACTGCCCGGTGTAGCGGCGGATGTCGCTGACCACCAGCAGCTCGCGCATGGTGAGCACGGCGACCATGGCGAGGCCGAGCAGCACGGCGGTCGGGTCGAAAGGCCCGAGGAAGGCGAGGTGGTACAGCGCGGCGACCACACCGATGCCGGCGGGCACCGCGAGCAGCGGATAGCCGGACAGATACCGGTCCTGCTCGCGGGGCGCGGTCGACTCGGGCAGGTTGCGCCGAGAGCCGCCCTCCGCGGTGAGCCCCAGCCCGGCCACGATCAGCATGCCGCAGATCGCCACGGCCCAGCCGTCCAGGCCCGAGAGGACGAGGTTGGCGGCGCTGCAGAGCGCGAGCAGGACGAGGATGGCGCCGGCACCGCACCGCAGCGCGGCCGGGCGATGCAGGCGGGCCCGCAGCACGATGACCGTGACGATCGAGATGCCCGCCGTGGCGAGCAGAATGCAGCACAGCGCCGTGACCGGGATGTCCTTCATCGGCGTGATCAGGTACGCCGCGAAGCCCAGGGCGACGCCGAGCCCCAGGCCGTCGAACGCGCGGCGCAGCCGAACCGGGACCGTCGAGGCGGCGCCGGGCAGCAGCATGGTGCCGAGGACGTAGAGCACGGCGGCCGCGCCCACCCCGGCGGCGGCGTAGATGCCCCGCCCGGGTGGATTCGCGAAGAACACCGCGGTGGTCACTCCGGTGGTGAGGGCGCCCATGCCGATGAAGCCGGCTCCGCGACAGGCCGCGAAGGTGCCGTCCCGGTGATGGATCGCCAGGGCGGTGCGCACCAGGACCACGGCGGCCCAGAGCGCGACCAAGCCGACGCCGACGGCCAGCGCGGCCAGGTCGGAGATCAGCCCAGCCAGGGCGGCGACCAGCACGAGCCCACCGACCACAGGCGCGGCCAGGAACGCCACCCGGTGGGGCCAGGTGCCGGAACGAGCTGTGGGCTGCACTGCCACGTGAGGGCTGATCCTCTGCGGAGGGTGAGGGTTGGGCGGAACAGGCAACGGCGACGAGGGTTCACCGCACCCACAGTGGGTAACGAGTGTCCCCCGGACAGGTTACGTGCGCGCGGTAATGCTGCGCACGTCGAGATCGTCGGGTATGGACGTCCGCACGGCAATCAGGCCGAAAGATTCCGCGATCCCTCCCCTCGCGTCCGCCGGACGCACGGCCCGGCCTGGCCCGACCTGGCCTGCGGGCCTGGCCGGATCGGCGGGCCGGGCCCGACCAACGGGCCCAGCCCGACCAGCCAGTCGAGCCTGACCAGCGGGCCAAAACCCGACCAGCCGGCCTAGCCGGACCAGTCGGCCCTGACCAGCAGCGCCGGGGCATGACCAGCAGCAGGGCCGGGCATGACCGGGCCTGACCAGCGGGTCTGACTTGATCGGGCGGCCAGTCGGACCTGACCGGCGGGCTGGGCCTGACCCGCCGGTCGCGTAGTGAGGATCCGGTTCTCGCCGACGCTTGCTTCCACGGGGCCCGGGAAGGCGACCTTCCACAGGCCGGGAGGGCCACGTCCGACGGCCCTGACGCTTAACCGCCGGCGACCGACGGGAGCACCTGGATCTCCGCGCCGGACGGCACCGGGGTGGCCAGGCCGCCTGAGCGACGGCAGTCCTCCCCGTCCACATAAATGTTCACGTACCGGCGCAGTTCGCCGCTTTCGTCGCGGATCCGGCGTTCCAGCCGGGGCCAGCGTTCTCGGATCTCGTCCAGGACGGCGGCCAGCGTTCCGCCGTCCCCCACCTCGAGGTGCGCCGATCCGCCCGCCTCGGCGCGCAGCACCCCCGGCACCATGACCGTCGGCATCAGAGGCTCGCCGCCCGCACGCAGAGCACGTCGGGCAGGTGGGTCGCCACCGACGACCAGCTCTCGCCCTCGTCGCGGCTGGCGAACACCTCACCGGACCGGGTGCCGAAGTAGACACCGGCCGGCTCCGCGTCGTCCGCGCACATCGCGTCGCGCAGCACCGGCGAATAGAACGGCTCCTCGGGCAGCCCGGCCTGGTGTGGATGCCAGCTCTCCCCCGCGTCGGTGGACCGGAAGACCCGGCAGCGCAGGTCGACCGGCTCCCGCTGGCCGTCGCTGACCAACGGGAACGTCCACAGCGTGCCGCTGCGCCGGGGGTGCGCCACGATCGGGAAGCCGAAGTCGGCCGGCAGCGGCTCGGCGATGGACTGCCAGCTGTCACCGCCGTCCTCCGTGCGGTAGACGCCGTGGTGGTTCTGCGCGTAGTAGCGCTCCGGGTCGGCGCCGTCGCGGGCCACCTTGTGCACGCACTGGCCGAACTCGGGCCACGGGTCGGGCAGGAAGTAGGCCTTGATGCCTTTGTTTGCCGGCGCCCAGGAGTCGCCGCCGTCGGTGGTGCGATAGACGCCGCCGGTGGACATGGCGACCAGCACGCGGCTGGGATCGTCGGGATGCGGCAGGACGGTGTGCACCGCCTGCCCGCCGAAGCCGGCACCCCACTCGGGTCGATGCGGGTGGTCCCATAGGGCGCGGACCAGCTCATAGGTGCGCCCGCCGTCCTCGGAGCGGAACAGCGCGGACGGCTGGACCCCGGCGTAGACGACGCCGGGCCCGGCGGGAGTGATCTGCCAGACCCGCTCGACCGCAGCGCCGGCGTCCGCCGGGAAGGCCAGCGGGGCCACGTCGGGCTCCTGCCAGGTGGTGCCGAGGTCGTCGCTGATGGACACGCTCGGCCCGAAGTGGGAGTTGTCCACCCCGGCCAGCAGCCGGGGCGCCGGACCGCGATTGTCGATCGCGACGGCGTAGATCGCCGTTCCGGGGAAGTGCGCGGAGCTGACCTTCCAGCTCCGCCGGTCGTCATCACTGATGGCCAGGAACAGGCCTTTCTTGGTGCCGATGGCTAGTAACTCGGTCATGGCACGGAGTATCCCCGCCCGGTCCGACAAAAATGCCGCATCCGGCGAGTGCGAGGATGAGGAACGTGAGTCGAAAGCCCGCCCTGCGCGTCCGCAAGTCCGGCGCCCTCGTCGTCGCCGCGCTGATCGCGTTCGTGGGCACTGTCCCGTTCGCCGGTTCCCGTTGGCAGCTGACGCCGGTCATCCTGATTCCGCTGGCCATCCTGCTCTGGGTGGTCCGGGCCGGCACCGACGCGGGCCCCGGCGGCCTGCGGGTGCGTGCCCTCTTCGGCAGCACCGAAATCCCGTGGTCCCGGATCGACCAGCTCGCGCCGGACGGGCGCGGGCGGGTGTCCGCCCTGCTCACCGACGGCAAGGTGATCCGGCTGACCGGGGTGACCAAAGCGAACCTGCCCGCGGTCATCGCGGCCGGCGGCCAGGAACTGAGCGACAGCGACCAGGACCATCTCAGCGACAACGCCCAGCAGCCGAGCGACGACTCAGTAGCCGTCGACGACCCGGTTGACCAGCGGCTCCCCGGCGGCGAACCGGCCTAGCTGCTCCCCCACCAGGCGGTATGCCCGCGGCAGCAGCCCGACCACGGCGCCCCCGACGTGCGGGGTGATGAAGACGTTGGGCAGCTCCCAGAGCGGATGCCCCGCGGGCAGCGGCTCCGGGTCGGTCACGTCCAGCGCGGCGCCGATCCGCCCGGAGGCCACCTCGGTAAGCAGTGCCGTCGTGTCCACCACCGGCCCGCGCGCCGCGTTGACCAGCAACGCGCCGTCGGGCAGCGCGGCCAGGAAGGACTCGTCGACCAGCCCGCGCGTCTGCTCGGTCAGCGGCACGAGCAGCACCACGACCTCGGCCCGGGGCAGCAGATCGGGCAGCTCGGCGACCCCGTGCACGTCCTGCTCGGGACGGGCGGTGCGGGCCACCCGGGTCACCGCCACGTCGAACGGCGCCAGCCGCCGCTCGAGAGCCCGGCCGATCGAGCCGGCCCCCACGATGAGCACCCGCTTGCCGGTCAGCTCCGCGGTCGGGGTGAACGCCGTCGGCGCCCACTCGCGCCGCTGCTGGGCGCGGGCGAAGGCCGGGAACTGCCGCAGCGAGCCGATCGCCGCGCCCATGACCCACTCGGCCACCGCCGCGTCGTGCACGCCCGCCGCGTCGCAGAGCTGGACGCCGGACGGCACGCGACCGATCCAGTTGTCCGCGCCGGCCGAGAGCAGCTGCACCACCCGCAGGCCGGTGAGCTTCGGCAGCAGGTCGAAGGCGGCGGAGCCGAACGGCGGCACCCAGAACCCCACCTCTGTGGGATCCGACGGCAGCGTGACCGCGTCGGCGCAGACCTCGACCCCGATGCCGGGCGGCAGCGCGCCGAGCAGCTCACGGCCCTTGGCATGGGCGATCCAAACCTTCACCGTGCCCAACTTAGCGGTGCCGGCGAGCGGGCGCCCGGCCCGAGATCGAGGTGTGCCGGACGTCCCAGCGGACGCGGCTACCCTGGACCGGGGAAACGAGGAGGTCGTGTGATCGAGCGCAGTCCGAGAGTCCGCGCGCGCGCCGTGACGCTGGGTGCCGCGGTTCTGGGTGCCGTGTTGGCCCTGACCACCGCGTGCAGCTTCGGCCCCCCGGACCCGGACGTGGCGGGCGAGCCGCCGAATCTGCCGGCCCCGTCCGTCTCGGCTGGTCCCGACAGTGGCAGCGGCGACGAGTCCGCGGCGGCCGCCACGGTGCTGGCCAAGGGCCTCGAGGTGCCGTGGGGGTTGGCCTTCCTGCCCAACGGCGGCGCCTTGGTCACCGAGCGTGACACCGCCCGCATCCTGCAGGTCGGCCCGGAGTCGGGCACCGAGGGCCTCAAGGTCACCGAGGTGCAGCGGCTCACCGAGGCCGAGTCGACGTCCGGCGGCGACGGCGGCCTGCTCGGCATTGCCGTCTCCCCGAAGTACGCGACTGACGCGACGGTGTTCGTGTACTACTCGACGGCGAAGGACAACCGCGTCGCCAAGCTCAAGCTCAAGGGCAAGCCCCAGCCGATCCTGATCGGCATCCCGCACTCGATCAACGACAACGGCGGCCAGCTCGCCTTCGGCCCGGACGGCATGCTCTACGTCACCACCGGCGACGGCACGAGCGGCACCCAGGCGCAAAACCCGAAGAGCCTCGGCGGCAAGATCCTGCGGATCACCACCGCCGGCCGGCCCGCGCCGGGCAATCCGGTCAAGAACTCGCCGGTCTGGTCGTCCGGTCACCGCAATGTGCGGGGCATAGCCTGGGACGCGGCCAAGAAGATGTACGCGAGTGAGTCGGATCAGAAGAAGACCGGCGAGCTGAACGTGATCCAGAAGGGCAAGAACTACGGCTGGCCCGGGGTCGACGGCACCGGCTCGAACGCCAAGTTCACCAATCCCCTGGTGACCTGGCCGATCGAGGACTCAAACTGCGCGGGCGTGGCGGTGCTGGAGAACATGGTCGCGACGGCCTGCCTGCAGGGCCAGCGGCTGTGGATGGTCGACATGACCGGCAACGGCACCCTGCTGGGCCAGCCTAGGGCGGTGCTCGCCGGCGAGTTCGGCCGGCTGCGGGCGCTGGTCGCCGCGCCGGACGGCTCGTTCTGGGTCACCACCTCCAACCAGGAAGAGGGCGGCGACCCGAAGCCGGACGACGACCAGATCATCCGGCTGGTGTTCTCCGACGGCGGAGCCGGCCGGAGCTGACCGTTGTCACTGTTTCACCACCAGCGCACGGGGGCAGGTGACGTGTTGACCATGAACGAGAAGATCTCCCGTGCCCGCGAGTGGGTGGACCGCACCTGGCGGCTGCCCTGGGTCCGGCGGCTGCGCATCTGGGCGGCCGTCGTGGCCGTCAGCCTCACCGGCGTCTTCGTCGGCACGATGCTGTTCGCCCAGTCGGAGATCGCGGTGGGTCCGTTCCGGGCCGAAATGTCGATCAGCCCCTCGATCGCGGGTGGCACCGAAGTGCAGATCCCGCCGCTGGGCGCGCTGCACCTCGACAGCCACGACGGCCCCATCCACCTCAAGGTGAACCTGGGCTCGCTGGACCAGGAACGCACCGAGGCGCTGATCGACGACCCGACGGCGATCAGCGCCGCCGGGCAGTCGGCAGTCGACGACGTGACCAAGGGCGTGCTGCAGCTCGGGCTGCGCGCGCTCGGCGCGGCGATCGTCTGCGCGCTGGTCCTGTCGGCGCTGATCTTCCGCAACGTCCGCCGGGTGGCGGCCGCCGGGGTGCTGGCGCTGCTGGTGACCGGCGGCAGCCTGGGGCTGGCCGCGGGCACGGTCCGGCCGGATTCGATCAGCGAGCCGCGATACGAGGGCCTGCTGGTCAACGCGCCCGCGGTGGTCGGTGACGCGCGGCGCATCGCCGACAACTACGGCCGGTACGCCGACCAGCTCCAGCAGCTGGTCAGCAACGTCAGCCGCATCTACACCACGGTGTCGGCGCTGCCGGTGTTCGAGCCGGCCGGCAACACGACCCGCATCCTGCACGTGTCCGACCTGCACCTGAACCCGACCTCGTGGGGCGTCATCCGCACGGTCGTGAAGCAGTGGGACATCGACGCCGTGGTCGACACCGGCGACATCGTGGACTGGGGCAGCAACGCCGAGACCTCCTACGTGAGCAACATCGGGCAGCTCGGGGTCCCGTACGTCTACGTGCGCGGCAACCACGACTCGGTCGCGATCCAGGCGGCGGTGGCCCGGCAGAAGAACGCGAAGGTGCTCGACAACACGACCGTGACGATCAACGGCCTGACGTTCGCGGGCATCGGCGACCCGGAATTCACTCCGGACAAGAGCGAAAACCCGCCGGCGAACGCGGACGACCCGGCCGCCTCCCCGCTGCTGGCCAGCGGGGAACGCCTGGCCGCGACCATCCGCGGGGCGCAGACGAAGGTGGACGTGGCGCTCGTGCACGACCCGGCGATGGCGCCCCCGCTCTCCGGGGTGGTGCCGCTGGTGCTGGCCGGCCACAAACACCAGCGCGAGGTGAGCGTGCTGGCGGCGCCCTCCCCGGCGGCCTCACCGTCGGTGGCGCCGAGCCCGTCGGCACCGGTGACCGAGGCGCCCCAGAAGACGCGGCTGCTGGTGGAGGGCTCAAGCGGCGGGGCGGGCCTGCGCGGGCTGGAGAACGAGGAACCGACGCCGCTGACGATGTCTGTCCTGTACTTCGACGAGACCCACGCCCTGAAGGCCTATGACGACATCCAGCTGGGCGGCACCGGCGAGCAGAACGTGACGATGCAGCGCAAGCTGGTCGGCAAGGACGAGCCGGAACCGACGACGAACCCGTCGGTCTTCAACGCCGTGACCCCGGGCATCAACCCGAGCAGCGTCCCACCCGGCCGCTGAGCCAGCCGGAGCCGCGCTCAGCCCGGATGGCGGCGTGATCGGGCCGGGACGGCACCGCCCGGTCCGTGTGTCACAGGACCGGACGACGCCCGTACCGGAAAAGGAAAGTCACCCAGCAAGACGAGCGAGGATCAGCTCGCGGACCGTCTTGGCGTCCGCCTGGCCGCGAGTCGTCTTCATGACCGCGCCCACCAGGGCACCGGCCGCCGCCACCTTGCCGTCGCGGATCTTCGCCGCGATCTCCGGGTTGGCCGCGATGGCCTCGTCGACAGCGGCCGTCAGCGCGCCCGTGTCGGAGACGACGCCGAGACCGCGGGCGGCGATCACCGCCGCCGGGTCGCCCTCGCCGGCCACGACGCCCTCGAGGACCTGGCGGGCCAGCTTGTCGTTGAGCTTGCCCTCGTCGACCAGGCCCTGCAGCTGCGCGACCTGGGCCGGGGTGACGCCGACCGCGGCTAGCTCGACGCCCGTCTCGTTGGCGCGGCGGGCCAGCTCGCCCATCCACCACTTGCGGGCGCCGGCCGCGGTGGTGCCCGCGGCGATGGTCTGCTCGATCAGCTCGGTCGCACCGGCGTTGGCCACCGACTGCATGTCGAGCGCGGAGATGCCCCACTCCTCGGCGAGCCGGGCCCGCTTCACGCTGGGCATCTCGGGCAGGGCCGCCTTCAGCTCGGCCACCCACGCGGTGTCGGGCGCGATCGGCACGAGGTCGGGCTCGGGGAAGTAGCGGTAGTCGGTCGCGGTCTCCTTGGAGCGGCCCGGCCGGGTGTCGCCGGTGGTCTCCTGGAAGTGCCGGGTCTCCTGGAAGATCCGGGTGCCGTCGTTGAGCAGCATCGCCTGGCGGATGATCTCGGAACGGACCGCACGCTCGACCGAGCGCAGCGAGTTGACGTTCTTCGTCTCCGTGCGGGTGCCCCACTCGTCGCCCGGCAGATTCAGCGAGGTGTTCACGTCGCAGCGCATCGAGCCCTGCTCCATGCGCACGTCGGAGACGTCCAGCGAGCGGATGATGTCGCGCAGCTCCGTCACATAGGCCTTGGCCACCTCGGGCGCGCGGGCGCCGAGGCCGGGGACCGGCTTGGTGACGATCTCCACCAGCGGGATGCCGGCCCGGTTGTAGTCCACCAGCGACTCGGTCGCGCCGTGGATACGCCCGGTGGCGCCGCCGACGTGCAGCGACTTGCCGGTGTCCTCCTCGAGGTGGACCCGCTCGATCTCGACCCGGAAGGTCTCGCCGTCGATCGCCACGTCGACGTAGCCGTCCACGCAGAGCGGCTCGTCGTACTGGCTGGTCTGGAAGTTCTTCGGCATGTCCGGGTAGAAGTAGTTCTTCCGGGCCATCCGGCACCAGGACGCGATGTCGCAGTTGAGCGCGAGGCCGATCCGGATGGTGGCCTCGATCGCGGCGCGGTTGGCCACCGGCAGCGCGCCGGGCAGGCCGAGGCAGACCGGGCACACCTGGGTGTTGGGCTCCGCGCCGAACTCGGTCGGGCAGCCGCAGAACATCTTGGTGTTCGTGCCGAGCTCGACGTGCGTCTCCAGGCCGATGACCGGCTCGTAGTGGGCGATCGCGTCCTCGTACGAGGGCAACACGGTCGTGCTCATGCGAGAGACTCCAAACTGAGCTCGGGCGGGGTGAACGTCCCGACGGCCGACTCGAGGGCGGCGGCGACCCGGTACATCCGGTCGTCGGCCATCGTCGGCGCCATCACCTGGAAACCGACCGGCAGCCCCTCGGAGAGCCCGCACGGCACGGAGATGGCCGGGCCGCCGTACAGGTTCGTCGGGATGGTGTAGAGGTCGGCCAGATACATCTGGTAGGGATCCGAGGTGCGCGACCCGAACGGGAACGCCGTGAACGGCGTGGTCGGCGAGATCAGCACGTCGGCCTTCTCGAACGCGCTCGTGAAGTCGCGCGTGATGAGCGTGCGGACCTTCTGCGCCTGGCCGTAGTAGGCGTCGTAGTAGCCGCTGGACAGCGCGAACGTGCCGAGGATGATGCGGCGCTTGACCTCGGGGCCGAACCCGGCCTCCCGGGTCAGCGACATGACCTCCTCAAGCGACCGGTTGCCGTCGTCGCCGACCCGCAGGCCGTATCGCACGCCGTCGAAGCGGGCCAGGTTGGAGGACGCCTCGCTGGGCGCGATCAGGTAATACGCCGGGAGGGCGTATTCGAAGTGTGGGCAGGACACCTCGACGACCTCGGCACCGAGCTTGACCAGCGCCTCGACCGACTCGCGGAAGGCCGCCACCACGCCGGGCTCGGCGCCCTCGCCCGCGAACTCCTTGACCAGGCCGAGCCGGACCCCGGTGAGGTCGCCGGTGGCGCCCAGCCGGGCGGCCGCGACGACGTCGGGCACCGGCTGCGGGATGGAGGTCGAGTCGCGCGCGTCGTGGCCCGCGATCACCGCGTGCAGCAGCGCCGCGTCCTCGACCGTCCGGGCGCAGGGGCCGGGGGTGTCGAGGGAGGACGAGAAGGCGATCAGGCCGTAGCGCGAGGTGCCGCCGTACGTCGGCTTGGCGCCGACCGTGCCGGTGACCGCGCCGGGCTGCCGGATGGAGCCGCCGGTGTCCGTGCCGATCGCCAGCGGCGCCTCGTAGGCGGCGAGCGACGCCGCGCTGCCGCCGCCGGAGCCGCCGGGGATGCGCCCGAGGTCCCACGGGTTGTGAGTGGGGCCGTAGGCCGAATACTCGGTGGAGGAGCCCATCGCGAACTCGTCCATGTTGGTCTTGCCGAGCATGACCGTGCCGGCGGCGCGCAGCCGCTCGACGACGGTCGCGTCGTAGGGCGGCCGCCAGCCTTCGAGGATCTTGGAGGCGGCGGTGGTCGGGACGCCGCGCGTCGCGATCACGTCCTTGACCGCGACGGGCACGCCGGCCAGCGGCCCGAGCTCCTCGCCCCTGGCCCGCTTCTCGTCGACGGCGCGGGCCGCGGCCAGCGCACCGTCGCGGTCCACGTGCAGGAACGCGTGCACCTGCTCGTCGACGGCGGCGATCCGGTCGAGATGCGCGGTCGCGACCTCGACGGCGGAGGCGTCGCCGCCGCTGATCAGGCCGGCGACCTGCGCAGCGGTCATCCTGGTGACGTCAGTCACGGCGCTCATTCCTCCTCGTCCAGGATGCGCGGCACGCGGAACCGGCCCTCGGCGGAGTCGGGCGCGCCGGAGAGCGCCTCCTCCTGCGTGAGGGACGGCTGCACGACGTCATCGCGGTAGATGTTGGTCAGCGGCACGGAATGCGAGGTCGGCGGGATGTCCTCGGCGGCCACATCACCGATCCGGGCGACCGACTGCAGGATGACGTCGAGCTGACCGGCGAACTGGTCGAGCTCCTGCTCGGTCACGGCGAGCCGCGACAGGCGCGCGAGATGCGCGACCTCTTCGCGGGAGATGGCGGCCATCGTGCCCCCTTGGTATGGATGTCGCTGACCCGGGAAGTCTATTTCCCGGGGCGGTGGGCGTGGGCGGCGGCTCCCCGGTCTGTGGATAACTCCTCAGAGCCGAACTTCCAACTCGAGCTCGTGCCGGACCGGGATGCCGTCGAGCACTTCCGGGATGGCCGGCTTGAGAGCGCGGGCACGCGTCACCGCGTCCCGGTGCACGGCGACCAGGTCGTAACCGTGACGCTGGTAGAAGCGCAAGGCGTTGACGTTGTTGTTCGTGGTCACCAGCCAGAGCCGGGCGGCCCCGGCGGCGGCGGCCGTCTCGCGGGCCCAGCCGAGCAGGGCACTCCCGACCCCCTTCCCCGGCCGGTCGGCGGCGATCGACACGACCTCCCAATCCGCCCCGGTGACGCGGTAGGTGAGCAGCCCCGACGGTTCGCTCCCGTCCCAGGCGATCGCGGCGGGCAGCGCGGCCGCGTCGATCAGTTCGTCGTGGACGGCCACCAGCGGGCCACTGAACGCGGCGGTCAGCGACCGTCGCAGGTACGGCAGGTCGGCGGGCGTTGCCGGGCGCACCTCGATCGCCATGGCACTCCTCAGGACGTCGGCACCGCCAGGGCGCCGGGTTCACGGCCGGGTCTCAGTGGACGATAGCGGGACAGCCACACCGCCAGATCCGGCGCCGGCATCGGCCGCGCGTGGAACCAGCCCTGCGCCGCGTGACAGCCGGCCGCGGCCAGCAGCCGCCAGGTCCGCTCGTCCTCCACGCCCTCGGCCACCACCCGCAGCCCCAGCGAGTCGGCCAGGGCGATCACCGAGCGCACGATCGCCGCGTCACCCCGGTCGGCGGCCATGCCCAGCACGAAGGAGCGGTCGATCTTCACCTCGGAGAACGGCAGCCGGCGCAGATGCTGCAACGACGAGTAGCCGGTGCCGAAGTCGTCCAGCGAGATGGCCACGCCCATCCGGTCCAGCCGGGTGATGGTGTCCAGCACCCGGTGCGGGTCGGCCATCAGCGCGCTCTCGGTGATCTCGAGCTGCAGCAGGTCGGGCGGTACGTCGTACCGGTGCAGCAGGGTGTTGATCTCCTCCGCGATGTCCGCCGCATGCAGATCCCGGACGCTGACGTTGACGGCCGCGCGGAGCGGCCGGCCGGCCGCCCGCCAGGCGCCGAGCTGGCCGATCACCTCGCGCAGCACCCGGCTGGTGAGCAGCCGCATGACGGGCGTCTGCTCGGCGACCCGCAGCAGCTCGCTGGGGCCGACCATGCCGCGCTCGGGGTGCCGCCAGCGCAGCAGCGCCTCGACCCCGACCACCTCGCCGGTCGCGACGGCGATCTGCGGCTGGTAGTAGAGGGTGATGCCGTCGGCGGCGGGGTCGCTGCCCGGCTCGGCGTGCACGGCCCGGCGCAGGTCGGCGAGCAGGGTGAGGTCGGGAGTGTGGTGCTCGGTGTCGCGGGCGTAGACGGCGACCTGGTCGCCGCGCTCCTTGGCGTCGTACATGGCGGCCTCGGCCTGGCGCAGCAGCGAGGCGCCGTCGCCGCCGCGTTCGGACTGCAACGCGATGCCGATGGAGGCGCTGACGTCGATCGGCAGGCCGTCGAGGGCGAACGGCCGGCCGAGCTCCTCGGCCAGGTGCGCGGCGAGCCGCCGGGCCGCGGCCGGCCCGTCGACCCGGGTGGCCAGCACGGCGAATTCGTCGCCGCCGAGACGCGCCACAAGATCATGCGGGGGTACGACCGCAGCGAGCCGGCGGGCGACCTCGACGAGCAGCCGGTCCCCGGTGGTGTGCCCCAGGGCATCGTTGACGGTGCGGAACCTGTCCAGGTCCAGCAGCAACAGGGCGAGGCGGCGCTCGGGCCGATGGGGGCCACGGCCGCTCCAGCGCTCGGCGACAGAGGTCTGCAGGGCGCGCCGGTTGGGCAGGCCGGTGAGGGAGTCGACGCGGGAAGCGCGTTCGTACTCGCCGGTCGAGCGCACCATCCGGTGCACGGCGTGCAGGGCGAGCAGGACCAGCGGCACGAGAGCGATGCCGACCTGCGCGGCGGCCAGGACCACTGGCCCGAGCAGCAGCAGCGCGGCGGTGGCGAACAGCTCCGGCCCCAGGCGCCGCACCCGCCGCCGGCGGCGACCCGCGCCGGCACATCGGGTGATGAGCAGGTCGAGGCCGGCACGGGCGCCGATCCAGGCTGCCGCGGCCGCCACGGTGAAGACGGCGTCGTCCCAGTGCGGCTGCGCACCCACGTGCAGCCCGGCGAGCACAGCCACCACGGCGGCGCCGGCCAGGGCCACGGCGTGCTGCACGGCGAGGTGCAGAGCGCGGCGGGCGGACTGGCGCATCCGCACGCCGGCCACGGCCATCGCGGCCAGTTGCACGGCGAGGGCGGGCACGAATCCCCAGGCGAGCACGATGCCGAAGGTGAAGCAGATGGACGGCAGGATCACGGAACTGGCCCGCCGGTTGGCGACCACATAGGGCCGCGCGTCGACGGCGAGGGCGAGGGCGGCCATCACCCAGAAGGCGGTGGGGAGTCTCTCGAAGGCATCCGGCCGGGCTGCCCACAGCGCGAGGTCGACGACGACGGCTCCGCCGACGGCGGCGACCGCACCCCGCCGGGCGGTGACAGACTGCCCGGCACCCGGCCGTGAGCCGGGCCGCCGAGCGCCTCCCGGGCGCCAGCCCCGCGGCCGCCAGCCCCGCCGTCGGTCCGGCACCACCCCGCGTGCCGAGGCATGATCCGGCGAGGTGTCAGCGGCGCGCACGCCGCCGGCCGCCGGCTGCTCTTCCGCCGGCATGGAGCTGCGCTGTGCTGCGGCATCCATGCGACCTCCACGGTGGCGTCGACCAAACGATCATCCTCACCATAGATCCGCATGGACAAAACTACGCGAAACAGACTCGCCGTTATCAAATCGCCGTATCCGCCGGAACGTGGAACCCGCCGAAATTCACCCGTTGGTGGATCAGCGACGGCGGCCTACTCCGTCGTTTCGGCGGTCGGCGCGGGCTCCTCCGCCGCCGCGGCCTTCTTCCTGGGCTCCTTGGGCGCTTCCGGGGCGATCTCGGCCACCGCGCGGGCCGCCTCCGGCCCCTCTGCCAGCAGCACCGCGAAGCCCTGCTCGTTCAGCACCGGCACCCGCAGCGACAACGCCTTGTCGTATTTGCTGCCCGGGTTGTCGCCCACTACCACGAAGGCCGTCTTCTTCGACACCGAGCCGCTCACCTTGCCGCCGCGCGACAGCACCGCCTCGGAGGCCTCGTCACGGGTGTGGGTGGACAGGGTGCCGGTCACCACCACCGTCATGCCGGCCAGCGGTCGCCCGCCGGTCTCGGCCCGCTCCTCCGCCATCTTGACGCCGCTCTCGCGCCACTTGCGGACTACCTCGCGGTGCCAGTCGACCGCGAACCACTCCCGCAGGCTCTCCGCGATCGTCGGGCCCACGCCGTCGACGGCCGACAACTCCTCGATCCGGCCCTCGGCGACCGCGGCCTCGATGGCCGCCATCGAGCCGAACTCCAGGGCCAGCGCCCGCGAGGCGGTCGGGCCGACGTGCCGGATCGACAACGCCACGAGCACCCGCCACAACGGCCGCTCCTTGGCCTCCGCCAGATTTTCCAGCAGCTTGACCGCGTTACTGCCCAGCGTGCCGTCCATGTTGACGAAGAACGGCGACCGCAACAGATCATCGGCGGTCAGTCCGAAGAGGTCACTCTCGTCGGCCAGCACCGAGGACTCGTAGAGCGCCCGGGCGGCCTTGTAGCCGAGCACCTCGATATCCAGGGCGTTGCGGCTGGCCAGATAGAAGAGCCGCTCGCGCAACTGCCCCGGACAGTGATGCGAATTGGGGCAGCGGATGTCGATGTCGCTCTCCTTGGCGGGAGCGAGCGGGGTGCCACACTCGGGGCAGCGCGTCGGCATCACGAACGGATGCGCGTCGGCGGGCCGCAGGTCCATAACCGGGCCGAGCACCTCCGGGATCACGTCGCCGGCCTTGCGCAGCACCACCGTGTCGCCGATCCACACGCCCTTGCGCTCGACCTCGCGGGCGTTGTGCAGAGTCGCCTGGGCCACCGTGGAGCCGGCCACGAGCACGGGCTCAAGCACCGCGTATGGCGTGACCCGGCCGGTGCGCCCCACGTTGACAGCGACGTCGAGGAGCTTGGTGGTGACCTCCTCGGGCGGATATTTGAAGGCGATCGCCCAGCGCGGCGCCCGGCTGGTCGAGCCGAGCCGGCCCTGGATGGCGACGGCGTCCACCTTGACCACTACGCCGTCGATCTCGTGCTCAACGTCGTGCCGGTGCTTGCCGTAGTAGTCGATGTAGTCCCGCACCTCGGCCATCCCGTCGACCAGCCGCCAGCGGTCGCTGGTGGGCAGCCCCCAGGAGCGCAGCGCCTCGTAGGCGTGCGACTGCGAATCCGGCCGGAACCCCTTGCGGGCGCCGATGCCGTGCACGACCATCCGCAGCCCCCGGGAAGCGGTGATCCGCGGATCCTTCTGGCGCAGACTGCCGGCCGCGGCGTTGCGCGGATTGGCGAACGGAGCCTTGCCCTGCTCCACCAGCGAGGCGTTGAGATCGGCGAACGCGGAAGCCGGGAAGTAGATCTCGCCGCGCACCTCGAGAAGCTCGGGCGGATCGTCGTCGATCAGCCGGTCGGGGATCTCGCGGATGGTCCGCACGTTGGAGGTCACGTCCTCGCCCGTGCGCCCGTCGCCGCGGGTGGCGCCCCGGACCAGCCGCCCCTTCTCATAGGTCAAGTTGATGGCGAGGCCGTCGACCTTGAGCTCGCAGATGAACCGCACCGGCCCACCGGCGTCGCGCTCGGTGCGCTCGGCCCAGGCCGCCAGCTCGGCCTCGTCGAAGACGTTGTCGAGCGACATCATGCGCTCGGCGTGCTCGACCGGGGTGAACAGCGTGGAGAAGGTGCCGCCGACATTCTGCGTCGGCGAGTCTGGGGTGCGCAGCGCCGGGAACTGCGCCTCAAGCGCCTCAAGCTCGCGCAGGAGCCCGTCGAACTCGGCATCCGAAATCGTCGGGGAATCCAGGACGTAGTAGCGGTATTGGTGGCCGCGCAGCTCGTCGCTCAGCTCGGCGTGCCGGGTGCTGGCCGCCGGGGTCGGCTCGGGCCCGGCGGCGGCCACCTGCTCAGCGGTCGGCCGGCCCTCGGCGAGCTGCTCGGCGGCGACGGCCGCCTGAGCACCGTCGGATCGCGTATCGACAGGCTGGACAGGCTGCTTCTCAGGCACCGGGTGACCTCCGTGGTTCGTGCTTCTAGGGGGCACGGTAGTCGCCGGGTCTGACAAAACCAGCGACCCGCGCGACCCGGCGGCGCCCAGGTGCATCCCGCCGGTGCCGGGGCGGCTGGTGGTGGCGGCGGCCACGGCGATGGCCAGCAAGCCGGGAGCGCCCAGCCGGGAAGCAAACCGCCGGCAGCCAAGCCGGGGAAGCAAACCGCCGGCGGCCAAGCCCGAAGCGGCCAAGCCCGAAGCGGCCAAGCCCGAAGCGGCCAAGCCCGAAGCGGCCAAGCCCGAAGCGGCCAAGCCCGAAGCGGCCAAGCCCGAAGCGGCCAAGCCCGAAGCGGCCA
>Ga0307516_10001640_pt1 | contig 30815 bp, 37 predicted proteins | sample 19_EM_MG_FD_203310 | JGI IMG/M metagenome (GOLD analysis project Ga0307516, IMG submission 203310) | Populus trichocarpa ectomycorrhiza microbial communities from riparian zone in the Pacific Northwest, United States - 19_EM | ecosystem: Host-associated > Plants > Roots > Unclassified | place... | reverse complement strand
AAGAGGAGTGAGAATGCAGTGTGTTTCCTTCCTGTCTCTCTTTTGTCATTTCGTTGGGGCGCCTTCTATCTTCTTGGGACAGGCCTGGGCGGATGGCAAAGGAAAGCTTGCAACGTGCCGCCATCGCACGGACAGCGGCGGGGAAACGGTCAAAAATGTACGCCGCCATAGTCTAGATAGGCTTCATGCGAGTATGATAAAACAAAACAAAAAGATATGATGAACCACATCTTTTCCGACATGCTCGATGTGGGAACGTTGGCATACATGGACGACATACTGGTCTACGCCGACACAGAGGAAAAACATGACGAAACAGTCAGAGAAGTCCTAAAACGCCTACAAAATAATGGTCTGGCCGTTTCGCCCGAAAAGTGTATATGGAAAGCCCAGGAAGTGGAATTTCTAGGCTATATCATCGGAAGGAACGGGATAAGAATGTCAGAAGAAAAGGTGGAGGCATTACTCGGCTGGAAAACGCCGGAATCTCTGACAGAAACCCAATCGTTTTTGGAGTTCGCCAACATCTACAGACGTTTTATCCAGGACTACTCCCGAGTGGCAAGACCACTTACAGAGCTGACCAAGAAAGACAGAGAATGGAACTGGAATGCAGAAGCAGGTGCAGCCTTCACAGAACTAAAAAAACGATTCACTACGGCCCCGATCCTAGCACACTTCGACCCCGCAAAAGAAGTGATCATCGAAACCGACACATCGGACTTTGCGATAGGAGCGATACTATCGCAGCGGGACGAGGAAAGACACCTACACCCGGTAGCATTCCACTCCAGGAAGTTTCAACCCGCGGAAATCAACTACGAGATCCACGACAAGGAACTCCTGGCGGTAGTGGACGCCTTCAAACACTGGTGACGATACTATGAAGGCGCAACCCACCAGGTCCAGGTCTATTCAGACCATCAGAACTTGGAATACTTTACGACAACCAAAGTATTAAACCATCAGCAAGCAAGATGGGCACAAGAGCTGGCCAGCATTAACTTCCAAATCTACTACCGACCAGACACTCAGAACGGAAAACCAGACGCACTATCGAGGCATTCGGAGTACTGCCCTGAGAAGAGGGGGGTAGAAAAACAGCCGATAAACACTATTTTGGGAAAAAATCACTTCGAGGAACGACTAATGCGGTCATTCATCTGCTCCTTGGCGCGGCTGGTATCACTCCCGAAAAGTAGGTGGGCAGAAGAATTCCTGGCAAGCGTCAGAGAAGAAGGAAAGAAGGATGAAGCCTATGAGCAGGCAAGAAAACAGGAAGCGGCAACGGAAGACCCGTCGCCGAAGGACCGAAAGGCCAAGGAAGTGAGCTGCGAAAATGACCTACTGTATAGACGGAACCGGCTCTGGGTACCAAAGGGACTGGTGCAGAGGATTATGGAATCAGAACATGATACAAAGGTGGCCAGACACATGGGACAGGACAAGATCATCGAGCTAATCCGACGAAACTTCTGGGGGCCAAAAATGAATGAACGAATCATCGACTTTGTCAGAAGCTGCCTGGAATGCCAGCAGAATAAGGTGTCCTGGCACCAACCCTACGGACTATCATCCCTGTTGGAGTTGCCCTACGCCCCATGGCAATCCATAGCAATGGACTTCATTACGGAACTCCCAGCCTCGGAAGGCCACGACCAGCTATGGGTAATCATCGACCGATTCACCAAGATGGCACACTTTCTCCCCTTGAGAACGGAGGGGAAGACAGCGGCAGATCTGGCTGTCATCTTTGCCCGAGAAGTATGGAAGTATCATGGCCTCCCCACCAATATTGTGTCGGACCGCGACTCCAGGTTCACCTCGGAAACCTGGAAGGAGTTCCTACGACTCTTGGGAATCTGGCCCCAAATGTCAACCGCGTTCCATCCGCAGACCGACGGACAGACGGAACGGCTCAACCAGACAATCGAAGCCTATCTCCGAGCGTTCGTCAGCAAGGAACAGGACGACTGGGTATGCCTGCTGCCGATGGCCGAGTTCGTCTACAACAACTCGACCACCACGGGCAATGGTATGTCTCCATTTTACGCCAACTACGGCTTCCACCCAGCAGCCATGGACCCCGCGACAACGGAACCCCTGAACCCAGCGAGTCAAGTCTATGCCCACTGGATGCACACTGTGTACGACGAATTCCGGAAAGGGCTGGAAAACACACAAGAGCGAATGCGCTGATACACCGACCCGGTGCGAAAGGAACCCCCAGCTTACCAAGTAGGAGACCTGGTAATGCTCAACGGGTGCAACATCAAAACGCGCTGCCCCTCAAAGAAATTGGACCACAAGAACCATGGTCCCTTTCAGATCGAAAAACTCATCTCCCCACTGGCCGTCCGCCTCACACTGCCCTCGAGATGGAAAATCCACAACGTCTTCCACGTCTCGCTGCTCGAACCCTACCGAACCAGCGAGCACCGAGTACCACTGGACCCTTCAAAGGTACTCCGAGAGGCTGACGACATCGAGCAGTCGGAGGAATACGATGTGGACGAAGTTATATCCTCGGTCGAGCACGGCCAGGGAAATAACAAGAGGATCCTTTCCCTCGTCAAAGGGCTCGACTATCCAGAACGCAAAGACTGGACGGAAGAACCATTCGACAACTTTTCGGTAGGCGGTCTGGAGAAACTCCGGGAGTTTCACCAACAAAATCCAGACGCGCCGAGGGACTACCGACTCGACGATGCCTAGACGAGATGTCCATAGAATGGCTCGACGAAGCACAAGCGGTAGTAGGGATGAAGGGGTCGGAGGACTTCATCTCACACACACCTATGACACACGAAGGACTAACAACCAGACGAAATTCGAAACAAAGGAACAACCCGAAGAAAGACCCGCTTCTCGGGCACCGATCCCACAGCACAACAAAGCTGCCGACCTGGTGCCCGACGAGGAGTGCACACGATCGGAAACTGCTGAGAGTCAGGAAAACCGTTCAGAACAGACGTATCGACCTCTTGGCAACCGACTCGGATCAGCAGAACCGGCGCAGGCGGCATACAAGCGGTGATGTGAGTCCCCGACAGTGCTGTCACTGCTCCAGCATACTAGTCTCCCCCCGGAACGACGTGGGAGTGGTCACTGCTGAGCATACGGGTTACTAGCACGAAGGACACCATGCCTCTCCCGATTCCCTGTGCCGACTGCAACCCCGGAACCCCACCGAGCCGGCCAAGCCTTGACGCAGCGTGGCGCCGAGTATGACTCAATATGGCACGATAGTAAGAGTACGCACCGGCTTACTCTGAGGGCCCAATCGTCCAAGGCTCCCCGGTGTCAACCGGCTGGCCAGCGATTGGGAGGGATGCAGGGGTAGAGGACTGCATTCAGCGGGCGAGCATCATGCCCAGCACAAATTTATTCAGAAAGAGATGGGCTACCTAGATAGAGAAAGAAGTGTTAGCGCTCGCGACGAGGCTAAGGGAGGGGGAGGTAGCGTTACACCGGAAATATTTCGAGTAGGTAGCTAGGCTAGAGGAGGAGTATGTAAGGATGACGGAACGCACTCAGAGAGTCTAGGTGGGAGTTAAGGAGCCGGAGTTAGCTTGCGGCCGAGAAGATCGGTCGTAAGAAGAGAAAACTACGAGATGAGGGGTCAGAGTGCAAACGAGCAAGAAGAAGAAACTTGGCAGACGCTGGTTGGGCTCCTGATGGAGGGGTCTCATACGAGAGATCCGAGTCCTTACGGAGGAACCACGTACGAAGAGGTCAGGGCCCTGCGGGGGAGGCCACATACGAGTCTGGAGCAAGAAAGTTCCTCGCTCAGCTGCATGAAGAGCTCATCTCCCTTATCTATACCTGGCCAGGACCAATGAGTCGCCTACGAGGTCCATGCACCTCGGGGAAATCCAAATCCGAGTCACCACCTCTCACGCCAGCATCACTCAGGTATAAGACTGAGGTTTTCCGCCCTGACAGAAGGGAGGACAGCACGAACGTCCTCACCTACACTACCACCGAACCCCACACAAGATCTAAGATTATTCTGTTGTGAATTATCGAAAGTAGCCTGATTACCTTTGATTCTGTCAGCACACTGGTTACGATACAACCCCAGTGTCACATCAAATTTGACGATTCCTTGAGTATGGAGCTCTCGGCTATCATTGAATCGAATATTGATGTGCTTCATCTCTGCACTTGAGACGCCAGAGCCAACTAAAGATGGGACATGCACTTACTGGTCAGTATCTGAAATGGATTGGCAGTAGCGAAGATAATATACAGCGTTCTCCATAGTCCAGTCTGTCTAGTCTGCAGGTATCGACTGGACTCGACCATGTTGCACAGTCTGTCCACTCGGTAAGACTATGACTGGCGGTCTTGTGGAGTGCTTAGACTGGATGGACAGCAGTCGACCATGGTCGACTGGAATTTATTGCATTGAAAAATACTAATTGTGTGAAAAAGTGAGCTGAAGAGAGCAAAGGATGTACTTTTCAGTATTATCGTGCTCTAGTCATTTCAACTCCACCTCACACATCCCACAAAGTATTTCCTCCATCTCCTTAATATCCTCCTTTGTAGTCGGTATCACCCCAACCCTCTGCCAGCTTTTTAGACATTCCAGCACATTAATTGCATCATCACCCAACCTGCAACGCTTGTCCGAAGTGTAAGCTTTGCCATACTAAATACCTGCTCAGGTTTGGCACTCGTAGCGGGGATACTCAGGTACTCCAATACCATCTGTGCCAAATCCTTCCAGTGTGGATCAGGCTGCATTGACCACCAGTAAGCGATAACATCATCTACTGGGTCACCCATTGGAGGACCATGCTGAAAATTTTCCATTGCATCTTGATTATTAGCGCGCTGGAGAGCACTTCCTTGCACTCCCAACGGTCCAAAACTAGGCTACTCGGGGGATTTTCAATGTTGGTAACACTGGCATAATGGCCCATATGTACTTGACTTTATCCTCTATGTGTGCCGCCATGCAGTATTTACGATGTTGACTGCATTCTCCATCCATGCCAGTCTGGTATGCCATTCTTCACGGAAATAGAAGAGTTTTTTTGTTGGGTGTAGGGGAGATGGAGAGGAAAAGGTAGAATTGCGAAGTCGGAGGTATAGTAGTGGAAGAGAATACTAGTGCCATTGGTATTTACTTTGTACAATATGAGGTACCCTAGAGGGTCCAAAATATTAGTCAACTGCAGACGGACTAGTTGACAAGACTTTTCGACTGGACTGACTATTCACCCACAGTCTGTACAGATTGCCAGACTGGACTGGACTACTGCAGTCCGCCCAATCCTGACTGCAGTCTGGACTGGACTATGGAGAACGCTGATGATATGTGCTGGTGGTGCTGCAAAACCGGAGTAACTCAGACCCGCGAGCATCTGGTTAAGGTGTGTACCATCTGGAAGAAGCAGCAGAAGTTCTCTGGAAGGCAGTACGAGCACAAACAAAGCATGGAAGGGATCGGTTCCATTAGCCGACCTCTCCACAGACGAACGCTGCACTGAGGCAATACTCGAGTTTCTGGAGTCAACTGATATTGGGGGCAGGACTGGGGGGGAGCAAGCAGGCAATGGCTCTGCAGAAGAGCAGGAGAAGGTATGGGAAGGAGACGAGGAGTTGATGGAGGTGGTGTGTGATGATGGTGGTGTGTAAACTAGCTGCTGAGTAGACCAAGAGGGCCAAAGGGAGAGCCGCATAGCTGGACTCGTGGACGGATAAGGGTTGGTGTTGTTGCTGGTGTTCGCCGTAATCTGGAAAGGCTTGGATGCGAAATAAAGTTGATGCCCCCACCGAGCGGGTACTCCCGAGAGTAGCAACAACCTAATTATGTTAGCGTCTTACGGCGGCAAAGTACATACTTCTCTCTCTCACTTGTGTTGTCGACCGACTCACAACTCGTCGAGTGTTCCCGCTCCCATACTCAAAAACCTAATTTTCTCTCCTGCTCTCCTAACATAACCGATCCCAAGTGTAATCGCTATATTGGTCAACGGGCCACCAACTGGTGCCCCGCCTAACCTCGTGAATTTTGGTGCGAGTTCGTACCCACACCGGGGGAGTCATAGCGAGCCACAGGGACAGTGGACAGAAATCGGCAAGGTGAGTATGTATCGCTGAGATATAGCTAAGTCGCATGTGATTAATGAATTACTAAAAAAAGAAAGAGGTTGCCAGTTTCCGTGGACGCGAGAGGTCGCGAGTGCTCCGTATAGTTTCGCAACGCGGTATCGATGTAACTGCGTTGATGTTGTCGCTCCCCCGAAGGTTCTAGCGCCGTCACAGCGCCCGAGAGAAGACGACGTTGGTGACGACGCCGGGCTCGGCCTCTGGCCCTACGATGCCTAGTCAATTTCTCGCGCCGGGGTAGGGCTATTGACAAACATGCCTCTGTCGGGATAGATGCTGTTTTTTTGCCGCCCCACCGGTTGCGCTGTCGCAGCATGTCTCCCTTTGGCTTGGCCGCCTCTCCGTCGGGCGACCATAGGTCTATTCTGTTTGACTCGGTTTCTGTCCAGCCCGCACTGTCACAGTTAGTCGTCCGGAGTGTCAGAATAATGGGCGTCCGGAGATGACGGATCGGAGACAGCGTCCGGAGATGACTGTCCGGAGGCGACACGTCCTGAGATGACAGCTGCCAGACTCCCCGAGCACCGACTCGGGGGAAAGTCTCCCGTCTTTATCACTGGCGAGTCCCTCAGGCACGTTGTATGTAGAGAGAATGTTCCTCCTTCGAAGTTGTATCAATCAACCAATTCACTATCTTCATCTCTATCGATCCCTATATTCCAACACGGAGATGATGGCTGGGGGATACGCGGCCGTGTAGTATATTGGGGCTCTTCCCGGGATCTATAAATCATCATATGTAGAGGGGACCCGCCGCCACGACGACGCCACATTACCAGCGTTCCTCTTCATCTTTATTTCTCGATTATCTGACATGGGTCGTCACCTAAGTTACCATCTAGATTATGAAAGATCTAACAGGATAGCTACGCCGACCATGGTATCAGTCGGCTGCTTGGCACTAGAGATTACAAGACAATAAGGTTGTACGTTATGTGGGTAGAGACAAACATACGGGAATGATGTTGGCTATGGGGCTAAGGAAGAAATAGAGAGGCCAGGTTCGCAGGCGGTCACGGCTCGAAGCTAGTCGCGTCGCTGGGACGACCGTTCCATGTTCAGGGCGAATGCAGCAAGCCACTATTCTGCAGGCCTGGAAATAGTCCGGACAGACGGAAGTACACCGGGGCCTGGCTGCATGGTCCCAGGATTTGTCTGACAAGGGCAGCCCAGCCCGTGATTTGAGAAAGCCCGGAGACTGAGTACGGCCCCGTAGGGCCCCAGAAACCTTTGGTAGGAAGGCGACTGACTGGTGTACGTGAGGTCCCGGCTGTCCAGAAAGCGAAATTTCGCCCGTCGGTTGGTGGAATTCCCGCATGGAAACAGGATGCTGGTGGAAAAATATCCTTCGCGGGGATGGAGCCGAAGAGTTAATTCTAAGTCGGCCGAATATTGGCGAAGAATGGTAAGGCTGAAGTGAGGCGGCACGGTGCATACGGTTAAAAATTGCGCTTTCGACCAAGAATGCGCACTTCTCCACCTACCGCGCTACAACGGAATATCCTTACAACCGTTGAAATTTGCGGGCTCCAGTGGAGCTCCCATCCTCCTCTGGCTTGACATCCGGTATAAGAAGTTAGACAAAACGGTGAATATTGTTGTCTGCTGGGCGGAGGAACGCACCTTCCGGGTACGAGTGTAGAAAAAAGGCAAATATCGGGTGCATCGATGTTCCCGTCCTCGGCAACGCTCACATTTCTTGCGTAAAGAGTTTGCGAATGAGTTCGTTTTTTTTGTTTAACCATACTCGCATACAGGCTATGTAGACTATGGCGGCGTACATTTTGACCGTTTTTCCCGTCTGCTGTCCGCACATTGGCGGCAGTTTGCACGCTCCCCTTCGCCCTCCGCCCAGGTCTATCCCAAGAAGTTGAAATTCGCACCAAGTAAATTGGGCAAAGGAGAGCACGGCCGAAGAGAGCGACTTAGACAAAGGAGGGGAGGAAAGCCTTAGACAAAAGGAATGACAAAGGGAAGCGAGACCCGTCCCATACTCCTCATCTTCCACGGACGCCATGAAGGGGGGGCGTAGGCAGGAAAACCGGCGGCTCCTCCCCAGCACCCAACTCTCCCTCGGCACCCAGCACCTCCGCCCCCGCATCCCTCTCCTCTTCCCGCTCTCGGTGCTCCCGGAGCTCCCATTCTGACGCCTCGCTCTCCGCGTCTTCCTCGGCCGGCACCCGCATTCGCACATCAGTAGTGGAGAGGAAGTCTAGTACCGCCTGACTGCACCTCCCGTCGGCCAGGAGGTCCCAAATCTTCCACCGGCTCTTCCACCTCCCAGTCTCCTTCCGCACTTCCGCCCACAGGATTTTCTGTTGGGCCTTTCACTCAGGACACACCTTGAAGAGATGGCCAATGAGTTCGGTGTTACTATAGGCGACGAGGATTCGGGCATAGTCTCCAAGGACGGGCGTCAGAGGGTTCGCTCTGCGAGTGAAGACCTACTCATGCCTCCGTTTCCAAGATACTGGCGCGCCTTGTGGCCACGCAAACCGGATTATCTCCACTATCCGACGAAATTCTCGGGAGTATGTGTCGACGACCCTGATACTTGACTGTTAGATTCGGACTTACGGCCTCGGAGACCTCCCCCCACCACCGCGCCCACCCCCAATTGATCGGAACATCCGATACAGTTGAAGGAGGCGCGGGTGGCAATGGGTGACAACCCTCAGGGCGTGGCTGCACTTGAGCCACTCAGAACTGCAAACCCCCGGGAAAGGCCCACTGAATAGAAAGAGAAGCAAAGAGAAGGAACTCAGCGGCCAAACGTGGTGGGGGAATTACCGGGCGTTTCTAATCTCTCGCGTTCTAGTTAGATGTTCGGTAACTTCGGTTGCACAGTGCCTGTGGCACAAGTGATCACGTGGAGATGGGATAGCTGGGGAAGGTTAGATTCGGAGCCGGGAACTAGACTTGGAATCTACTCATCGTTGCGTGAGGTGTCATTGTCGTAACGCTCACTGCTAGGCTTTGTGAACGCAAATCATTTCTCTTTTAGCTTGAGTGAATCAGGAAGCGTGTGTAAAGCTCTTGCACTGCCCAGATCATTGTATTTGTTGGACTTTGTTGTACATATTGGCTTCTCGCCACTTCGTGAGAGGGGTGCTAGCGTGAGGAGGAGCGCTGCCGAGTAGAGACGGCTCGATCAGGTTAGCATATCTTGGCGACAGAGTACATACATAGCGGCAGACTCTCTCTCTCTGTTCTTTACTCCTTTGCTTCTACAAGATATAGTAGAAAACACGTTGCTCTACACCGTATTTCCATCTCTCTTGTGCGTCGTTGGCCATCCTATCGAGTGCCCTCGCCCATCTGCTCTCGTTACTCACTCAAGACGGCCGGTCGCGGTGCTGTTGCTGAAGTATTGTACATCTCCGGGACTTTGGTAATGCGCCGTCCCGGACCTATATGAGGTTGCCGCGCGCGCGAGCCAGACTCAGTATCATAAAAAATAATTCTTTCGAAATGAGGTATTGACCGTATTGTGTCAAGTACAAAAAAGGGGTAGTGAGTCGAAGAAATAAAAAAGGTGGTTATCGTTGTAAGTAGCAGTTTTTTTTTTTTTTTTATTATACATCCCCGCCAGCAGTTCTAGCGCTACTCGCACCACACCGCTCTCCTGCAACTCGAGGTCGAATAAGGTAGCCGTAGGGCGTCTATCGAGTATGTAGGAGCGAGACTTTTGGTCTATGTATGAATCCAAGCTGCGTTTGTGCCACTGATCCTCCTAGATAAGTACGCGCGGTCAGCTAAAGATCCTGCGAAGGGTCAACGATTCCGGACTAGCTAGTACTTGTGGTATACTTGGATAAAAGCCTATCGGCTGCGTCTGCGTCATGCACTTCCAGACCAGCTAGGGATATCCGCGGATCCGCACCGCTGGCGAGCAGCATCTCTGCGCCCGCCAACCATTCGATGTACACCGCAAAACCTAGGGGGGTAAGCCATCCTTCGGAAAAGCCGAAATTCACATCGGCACCAGCGCCCAGCAAAGCCTTAACTCCCTCCCTCCATGTGACTCCAACCGCAACATGCAGTAGCGAGAATCCCTGAGATATACCACCGTATCTCGTCTTCGGGTCAATAGGGTCTGGTATCGACAATCCTCCATATATCCCATAACCTGGCATGAGGTGACCAACGCACCGCAGTGGCTTTTTTACGTCTGCACCCGAGGCGATGAGACGTTCGACAACGGGAAGGCTACAGCGGCGTATGGCAGCCTCCAGAGCAGTGGCACTTGTGCGTTTGGATGTTGGAGGAGAAACAGCAGCATCGGCATTCGGATCCGCACCGGCCCCAAGCAGCAGCTCAACCATCTGCACATCCCCATCTCTTGCAGCAGTCTGCAGGGGCCCATATCCAGGTACCCTAGCATTGGCGTCGAGAAGCCGTTTCACAACGTCAAGGCTACCAGCGTTAACGGCAAGTTCCAGCGGGCATGCTGCTTCGCCGGAATAGCGCATGCCAAAATCGCCGACAGCGTTGACATCTGCCCCGTAGGTTATGAGGATGTCGGCCATATCGAGGTGTCCGTTGGAGGCGGCGAATTGCAAAGCGGTTTTTTGAAACTCTGAGCTAGCGCCTGCGTTGACGTCTGCACCAGCAGCGAGAAGTCGTGAAACTATGAGCGTGGAGTTCACGCACGGGAATGCTGCGGCGGTTTGGAGGGCGGTGCGCGCAGCATTACGATTCCCTCGGACCGTCCTATCCGAAATAATCAGGTAGTTGACATCGGCTCCAGCGTCAAGGAGAAGATCCAGAATCTCCAAGCTTCCAACTCCCACCGCGGCCTGGAGTGCCGTCTCACCGTAGGAAACTGCGTCGGGGTCGGCACCGGCATTCAGCATTAACCTGACGATAGCCGGGTTGCCTCCGATGATCGCAGCTCCGATAGGAGAACATGAACATCGTCGCAGGGAGTAATTGACAGTTGCCTTTGCACAAAGCAAAGCTTCAACGATCTCGTAGCTTCCAAGAAGCGCAGCGCGTACGAGTGGAGGAGTATTCGTCAGCCCAGTGAGTAGGTCGCCATCGGGATCACAATCTTCTCCGGACAGAACTCTCTCTACCTCCGATAGCGAAAGGCTCTGCACTGCGAGATCTAACGCACATGTGGGTTCTTCATAACGATCTGGAAGAAGTCCCATCTTGATTTGGATGACGGGTTCGTAGGCTTTTTGTGCCCATTCCATGTTGGAGCAGAGCTGCTCGCGTAATAGCTCCAGCCGATGGATTAGAGCGATATCGCCAGTGCCAGATGGTGGCGTGCGCCATGAATTGCTAATTTCTGATGCAGCTGTGGGCCGTGGGTCGGCGCCAGGAGATAATGCTGAGCGCTGTGAATCGGTATCGCCACATACCGTTGCACGTCGTGAGCGGGTTTCGCGGGAAAGTGTTGTTCGCCGGGTACCGATATCGTCAGTCACATTTGCGCGTCGTGAATCAGTATCGCCAGATACCGTTACGCGACGTGAACCGGATTCACGCGAAATAGTTGTTCGCCGGAGACCGTTATCGCCAGTCACCGTTGTGCGCCGTAAAGCGGTATCGCGAGATACTGTTGCGGACCATGGCTGTATATCGCGAGTTACCACTGCGAGTCGGGAGTCCGTTTGGGCCACCCTGGGGAGCCAAGTGGCTTCTGGTGGCGGAAAAATGGGTTTGGGTGTCCGAGTTATGGTTCGTTTGCACTCGAGGATCCTCAAATCTTTGAAGCAACGTGAGCTGGAAATTGGCAGCGGTCAGTCAGTTTTAGTACATTATCTAAGGGACCGATACTGACCATCGTACAACAACGCTCTGGCTTCGTGGTAATTGCAGGTGACAGCGGGGGCAGTTGACGTCAGGCACATCGTTTTCCACCTTACAGTAGAAAGAGGCTCGTATAACAATACTCATAACCAGTACTGCGCCAGGCGTGACAACGCGTGTCCAATCGTCGGAGCGTAAAAGCGTGCCGTTCATGTCTTCCAGCCGGAGGTGGTATTCTTCCTTCACCACCTTGGAATATCCCGGGAGTTGGCGGAACATCAGCTCGAGGAGATCGTGGAAAGTCTGTGTATCTTCAATTAGGCTCCGGCATCTACCAGCGGCAGAGTGACCAACCTTGCTTGATGTACAAAATAAAAACGGGATTGGTAGATTCCTGCCGAGGGCATCCATCAGCATGACCGGCTTGTCATGCGTCGAAAATCCACCTTCCCAGGTATATCCCAGAAGCCGTGGGAGCGCCGAATGCAGAGAATCCAACTTCGCACTCATATGTGTAACATTGTCCTCGATGGATTTAGTGACTGCCGCGCAGGATTCCCATTTCTTCAGTGTGCGTTTCACCACCTCCCTATCTGCTCAGTATGGCTCTGCGCTTGCGTCGGATTCAACTCACATTCCCAGAGCAGATGTTAAATGTTCCAGGCCATTGACATGCGTCGCCAAATCACTCTGCAATCTCACCACCTCGTCCTTCGCAAACATCCATCTAACCTTCCTGACGTGATCATTAACCGCCCGACTTCCCCTCTGCTTCATAAAGGACCATGTGTACGGCTGTGTCTTGTCCACAAGCGTCTCCAATTTCTCACGGCAGATCGTCAACTGGTAGTTTATTCCATTCACCACCGAGCGCTCGGCTGTGCTCGTTTCCGTGCACTCGTCGTATAGCTGCTGCCACTCAAGGGCGAGTGCTTGGCAAGTTGAGATCGAGCGCTGGAAGGAGAAGAGGGTAAGGAGGAACGAGTGGACTTCTTGGATGGAGCCCGTCGTCTCGCTAAGGGCTGCGCGAAGGTCCCAGATGAGCTTGATAATTGCGAGGAAATCGCCGACGGAGAAGCCGAATGGTACTGGCATGGTTTTTGTTGCACTGGGGGAGTCGATGGACGGCCGTTGCTGGTTTGGACGGAATGTTCTCGCTCGTGAGCGAAGGGTGTCGAACTAGGTACATATGGTGTTCAGCTGACCGACGTGACGCAGCCTGATGCGGAGTGCATACGCACCTGTACACCTGGCGCCAAACCTACGAACGCCTTGTGTATCATACCAGTTCGAGCCAGCTGTACCCGAGCTTAGTACATAGATTTACTTGTGACACTGCATGCAACGATGTGTGGGCTGCAGATAGATAATCTAAATGCACGGCCCTACTGCGCCACACATGATAACTACCTACTCTTGAGACGAGGGAGCACCTCTTCAAGGTGTGCCCGAAGTGGAGGATGGAGCAGAAGATCCTCTGGGCGGAAGTGAGGAAGGAGACAGGGCGGTGGAAGAGCCGGTGGAGGATCCGGGATCTTTTCGCCGACAGGAGATGCAGCCAGGCAATACTGGACTTTCTCACATCTACGGACGTGGGGAGGATAGCGCCAGCCGTGGGAGAGAAGGCCGACACGGGGAGCGAGGTGTCGGAATGGGAGCTCCGGGAGAGAAGGGAGCGGGAAGTAGAACGAGGGGTGGAGGCGTTGGGTGCTGAGGCGGGGAGGAACCCCCGCTGTTCCTTCCAACCCCCGTTCAGGGCATCGGCGGGAGAGGAGTAGGGGAGGGGGCGCCCCTTTTCCTTTTGTTCTTTCTATTGTTCTTTCTCTTGGACTCTCGTTTGTTCTTTCATTGGTGCGCTTCACTTCACTTTCGGGATCAGGCGGGCGGAGGGCAAAGGGAGGTTCACAACAAGCCGCCTTGCGCGGACGGTGGACGCGGAAACCTGGGTAAAATGTACGCCGCCATGATCCGCCGCACCACATCCACGGTGGTGGGAATTCCAGCATCACCTGGCTGCACCGCTAGTCGGCCGTGGGGGGGAGGGGGGATCACGGATCTTGAACCGATCCTTGCCTCGGACTGTCTTTTCCCATGCCTACTGACTCCTACACTATTCTTACCGAGAGACTTGCCAAGAATTTCTCACGTAGGAAATAAAACCATTGCTTTCGTTAATAAATTTGGAATTGCTACTTTACGGAAATCTATATAGGTCGCATGCGAGTATGAATAAACAAAAAAAACTACCTACTTTTGAAGAAAAGGGTGTGTGGCGACAGCCCGGTCTTGTTTGACAGATGTCTTCGGGTAACTAGTCAAAAGACAAACAATTTTCGCGCGGTGCCTCACATTTGCAGATGCTTAGTTACCGTATTATCTCTCATAATAGGTCCCCCCCTATAAATGCCAATGCTGTGGGTACTAGCGCAGACTTGCGCAGACTAGCGCGCCTATGTACTAGCGCAATATCAAATCGCGGCAGTGCCAAGGGAGAGAATTTTCGGAAATCTTCGTGATTGCTTAGGCTGATCAGGCTCCGTCCATAGAATCCACTACAATATCTACAATTCTAACTAAACCTCATCTGCGTGCCAACGAAAGTCGTACTCAACACCATCCTCATCCTCCCCATCGCCTCAGTGTTGGTAATTTGCGGGAAAGAAATGACATGACTGCGCTTCCCTATCGACCTAGTACTTCCCCGAGTTCCTACTGCTGGTGGTACGGCCGTTGCTGCTCCTTCTCCACGCCCTTTTCCACCTCTGCCTCTTGGTACCTTCGGAACTTAACGTGCCGAGATTGACGCTGGAAGTGAATCACTAGCTCTGCGTGTAGCTGCAGAGAGAAATGCCGAGAAAGATTCGCTGGAGTGCGCGGCTGAGGGTGCGGCCGGTGCTACATGGAGGATGGGCCGAGAGTGAGTCGCCATCTATAACCGGACCGTACTCGTACTTCCTCCCATGTAGGTTTCCGTTTCCCACTTTGCCCGTCATCCACCCGCCCGTGCTCTGTCCAGCACAGTACTCTGATCTTCAACTCAACTGTTCTGCATCGCTTAGCTCTGGAAGTAGTAGCCGCTAGTGGAGCCCATCGTGGGACCACGGAATTTGGCTCTTCGCGGGGGCCAGGCCGTTGTTTGAACGGTTAATGATTGCGAAGGGTTCGAGGCGGATCGGCAGTATGGTTGCTTGCGAAAGGATTGCCATGAGGAATTCTACCGGCTGTGGACAGCCAGAGAATGGTCGTCGACAATTAGAGGCCTCATATTCACTGGTGTGGGGTTGACGTGCAGTTGCGGATGCTGCCAGCTGTCTCCCCTATTCGGCAGGGCTGAATACCTCCTGGGCTCGTCACCTGACATTGGGAAATAGCTTGGCGCGCTAACCTTAAGCGCGCTAGCTGGCGCTAGTACCTATATCAGTGGGGACCTCTTACGAGAGATATACGGTAGATCCACCTTTCAATTGACTGAGGTAGATCAATTTCTTCTGACAAATGATATTTCCCGAAGGCAGCAACATAGGAGTTGCGAATACGTCTTCCTTGTAAGACATCAGAGAATTTTTAGTCGTATATGAAGTTTAATTATGGTGACTTAGCTGTCAAGACGTCTCAGTGATGTATTATTTCTTAGAATTTTTTCGGTCACATGGGCATTCAAATATACTGTATTTTCAGAGTTCATTCACTCTCTCGAAAAACGACCACCACCAAAGGCTTCAAATTCACTACGCTGGCGGGGGAGAACTTTGCGGCAGCCACCACCGAGCCGCTTCTCCCCCTTTGAAAACTGCTGATTAATTGAAACCCATTTTCTCCATATTAACAGCACCGCCGACCCCTCGCGCTTCTCCTTAGTATGCACCTGCTCTGGGACGGTGGCTGGACGGATGGAGCTCGAGGGACTCGTATAAATTCGGCCGATGGAGGGACGGGATCGAGGCGGTATTCGCCAGGAACGAGCGAACACCGAGAACAGGTGAGCACCGTGAACGAGCAAGGGGGGACAAGCGCAGAGGACAGACGAGCGCCGAAGATGGACGCTGAGGACGGGTGAATGCTGAGGACGGACGAGCACCGAGGGCGGACGAGTGCCGTGGTCGGGCACCGAGGTAGGGCGCTGTGGACGGATGAGCGCTGAGGATGGGCAAGCACCGAGGACAGGAGGGCGCCGAATGCCGAGGACGGTGGACAGCGCTGATGCACGAAGGAGCGGAGTGACACTGACGGCGGAGAGCACTAAGGCATGAAGGAACAGAACATGTAGGAATAGAACAAATACTGATGGTGGGCACTGAGCCTCGAAGGAATGGAGCGGACTCTGACGGCGGACAGGACTGATTTTTGGTGGACAGCGCGGAGTCACGAAGGAACGGTCATCTCGCCACGATCTGGATAGGTCGCATGCGAGTAATGAGTAAACAAAACAAAAAACGAAGGAACGGGGGCGGACTCTGCCGGTAGAGAGCACTGAGGTGCGGAGGAACTGAGAGTACTGCCAGTGGACAGCACTGGGGCACGGCGGACAGCATAACTCCATACTGCTGTGCTACTAAAAAGCCTACAGGAATCTCCATCTCATCTCACGGTGCGTCGCAGACTCTCAGCCCAGAATCTTTCTGGCTTTCCGTCCACAGCGCAAATTGAATGGATATATCAGAGCTACGTCCTCTCACCAGTTGCTATTAGACTGTACTTCTCCACCGCTATTGGTTTGCGAGTTAAGCGTGGATCGCGGTGGTGGTGGTGGCGGTGGTGGTGGTGGTGGTGGTGGTGGTGGCTATACGATTGGTGGGGAAAGTCGATGGTGCATCCGTACTACCAGCTTATCTAGGCCCTGTTTAGTTCGCCTGTATTTCGCAAACCCGTAGGTTCGCGAGGTCACAAAACTACTGGATCACTTCAAAAGTATTAGTTTTGCGACCTCGCGAACCGACGGGATCCTCGGTTTTGTGTGGCAGTCTCAAAATATGGTCGAACCAAACAGGGCCTAATCAGTAAGTTTGTTTCGCTTCCCAGATGTCAGAGTAATTAGGTCTTAATCCCTGTTTCGCTATAGTTGAGATGGTATTTCATCAGAAAAACAATACTTTATAAAGTTCGAGTTATCAAAGACGTTTTGCTTCACGATGTTGAAGGTCGAGAAAGTGTCAGCTACAGTGTCCCAACCATATTGTATGTATCTAGAGGCAGTGCAAGGTGGATGTCACGAAGGCAGTCGAGACGAGGCTCGCATTGCGCCAAGCCGCTGCTGGCGTGGAGGCCCGCGCGCTGCAGACTCCGATTCGCCGCCCAGTCTGCATCGTGCGGTGACGTAAAGTGACGCGTGGACCGGATGGAAGTCCGGCCGCTGCCCCCCCCGACGTTCCTGCTACATAGATACACATGGAACAAATCCATGCTGCCGGCGGCAGCCCATACATTGATAAGTACAAATGTATCGCCTACATCTGTACGCAGATATGATACATACATACGTACGCAGAGATTCGCGGGGCTGCACACATTCCTGACTTACGAGCATGTGCACCACGAATCTGCATGACGCGATGGTGGAGCAGCCCCCCACGGCTAGATGCGGGCCGGAGGCAGCGCATTAGGTAATTAGTCGTCATGGCTGTCGACAGGCCGGCGGGCAGATGTCAGGAATCATGCGATCGCATTCGGTCGTGGGGTCACGGAACAAAGTAATTCACGGCGTCGTTGCGAAGTAGTCTAGAATCGAGAAACTACCCTGATGCGATCGCACAAATCTACCACAACAAGAAAGGGAAAAAAAAGAGAAAAAAGGCACAACCTCGAGCCCGTACGCAAGCCAACCGCGATCAACTTCAGTCACGCCACTCGTCCCTATCCGGCCGGACCCAGTCGGAAGCCGGGCCTGAGCCGGTCCATCCACGGCGCGTGCCGCGCGCGAGCCACTCGCCGACGCGGCCGCCGAGCACGGCGCCGCCGCGGTGCGGGAAGGCGTAGTCGAGCCGGCGGATCTCGACGCAGACGACGCCGCCGACGGGATCGAGCACGCCGCCCTCGGCGGCGGCGCCAGGCGGGACGAGCGTGTTGCCCTCGCCGAGGCGACCGAGTATGCCATGTAGGTGTTCGGGCTCAACAGCGGCGAAGACGCTCCTGCAGCCGCGCCACTCGCGGACGGCGCGGTCAGCGTCGCGGCCGACGAGCGCTGCCTCGAAGCCGCGGCCACGCGGAAGCTCGCTGCCACTGCCGTTGGCGTCCATACTCGCGCCGCAATCACCTTCCAGGCGGGCATCGATCTCGTCGCGGGCGCGACCGCGCGTGCCGAGATCCACGAGCAGGTCGCGCCAGTCGTCGCGGGCGGCGAGCGCGCGCGCGTGCACGAGCAGAAGGTGCTCGAGTGTCGTCCGCAGCGCGGGGAGACAGCCAAAGGAGCGGGCGATGTGGACGATGCTCGCGAAGTGGCGCAGCAGCTTGGTCTCGCCGCCGTCGGCCAGCTTTCGCTCCAGGAAGCGCGTCAGCGACGGCGGCTCCTCGTCCTCCGCCGCGGACCCGAGCAGCGACGCGAAGTGGCCGATCACCGCTACCGCGCCCTTGCGATAGCGCTCCTGCGAGCCGGATGCGTAGCTGCTGTCGTGTAGACGCGCCCGCACGTCGATGTGGCTGCCGCCGCGCCGCTGGTACGCGGCAAAGAGGTGCGGCAGCTGCGCGGCGAGCAGCGGCACCGGCAGCGATGCGATGTGTGTCGATGCCCAGGCCAGCGGGACCAGGTGCATGGGCTGCGTCGGTTGCGGCGGCGCCGTGAGGGTGTAGACCTGGCGCGGGTATGGCTCCACGGTGCGGGTGTAGGTTTCCATTGCTTCCGTTGTGTTGTTGCTGTGCTCCGTTAGGAACGACAGAACGGGTTTCGCTCTTATACGGCGGAACTGGAGATGGCGGTGGCCCGTTTGCATCCGCGACGATGACTAGTTTCTGCGCTGCGGACTCAAACGGAGGGCCGTTCACTCCGGGTCACTCGCCCGGCGGTCGCACGACGGGTGCGAACGCCCGTGCCGTGATGACGAGTCCCGCGGACTTCGGGAGTGGAAGCAGCGAGCCGCCTAACACCGCCAGAACGTTCCGTCCTACCAGTCGACAAGCAGCCACCACGGGTCTGTGGTTGCACCGCCACCGACGCGCCCCACGCAAGCAGGAAATACGAAAACATGTGCGCGAACAGGTCGTTCGGCCGCCGCTCCTTCCTCGCTCTGCTGCCGGTTCGCGAGAACGACGACCGCACAGCCAGTGCATGATGGACAGCATCGGGCGGAGCAAACAAAGCAAACAGCAAGAACACTCTGCGTGAGCATCCCAACTAATTCCTGCTACTAACCGGTCGAGAGGATCACGCTGACAGCGGATTCGTGCGTTGCTGCTGGATAGCGCTAACCGAGGTCATATGCTGCCGCCATTCCGCTCCGTTTCGCCCCGTTTGGCTCCGTCACAACATGCCGCTAGATACACTGGAAGTTTCCCCACTGCTGGCGTCACGATATCCAACAGCGGGATTCTCCGCCGTCTTCGTGGATCCCTGCAACAGACCCCTTGCCTGTCGCGATAACCAGCAACTTCCCCCGCGCCGCGCCCCACGTCTCCAACCCATCGCTGGCCAAAGACAGGACGTGCAACGACGGAAAAAAACTAAAGCAGAACGGAATGCATCCCCGTGGCAATGTGGCCGTCGTTCGTTGGTCCGCACGCAAACCGCGACCACGAGCTCCCTGTTCCCCATTCGCGGCAGTTGCCATCTTGTGGAGCCAGACGTGGGGAACGAAAAAAAGAGGGGTGCATAGATAAAAAAAAAAGAGGGCAGCCAAGGCTGTCCACCACGGTAAGCGCGCGAAACCTCAGATTTGATCCATTGGCTGGGGTGCGTCGTCCTGTGCGGATCCAAGAAGGGGCACATGGACATCGCGATAAGCTGATTGCTGTTGGTGGGGGGGCCGAGACATCTGAGCGTCACGACGGGGTCGGGCGGGAGTGGGAGAGGAAGGAGGTGGTGGTGGTCAGTTGGCTCGCCAGCTGTCTGCAGGCCGGAAAGGGCAGCTGGAGAACTGGATGGGGGCCCTGAGGTCCGTTTGGAATTCGTCCGTGGATCGATGCCGTCTGCATCGAGAGTTTTCGACGGATGAGACGTCGGCGTCAGGCCCATCAGGAAGCGTCGAACGTGAGGAGGAGGTGGTGGAGTCGTCTCTCGCACTCGCCTCCGACGATCCCGCAAGTTGATAGAGTGCTGGCAGCTCTGGGGGTGGGTGAGACAGCTATCGCTAGGGCGTTGTCGCGTCCGAGCTTGCAGGGAGGGGAAGGAGGGAAGGAGCGTGAATGTTGGTACGGCGGTCTGTCCATCGACCCCGCTCGACACCGACAGCTCCCGGCACGGTTGCGGGGAGAGCTGTAGCGTTTCCCAATGGTATAAATGCCACCCTCTTCTCCCGTCAGTCCGTTCTCTCTTCAGGCTCGATAATAATCTTCGCACAACATCCACAACCCACACACAAACAACCAACCCAACCAAAACCAACCCCCCAAACCAACCAACTCCACAATGTCTCCCTGCACCTGCTCCTGCTGCCCGGCTTCTTGCACCGGCGACTGCTCTGCCTGCACCAGCTGCTCCGTAAGTTTCTTCCACTGTCCTCGCGTTCTCCCTCCGCGCTGACACGAGAGCCAGCACTAAATCTTCCCCGACTCGACTCGGCGTGGCTCCTATCGACGGACGGACGGACGGACGAAGGGATGGACTTCTGATTTCTTTTTGCTGCGGGGCGGTGGACGGTCTTTAAACCCCTTTTGTTGTTAGCTTCTTGTGGCAATTAAGGAACGTTCCCCACAAACCAAACCTTCGCCCTCGCGTGACTGTGAATCCGAACCGTGCTTCCCAACCGAGCCCTATACCAATGCAATATTGTTGCCGAGTTCGCGCTTGAGGGTGAACCCATCGGAGTAGAGAGCATCGGGAGGAGCAGGATGACCTCTGTCGGGAGGTGAGATGGAAGGGCCAGTCCATGGTAGTATGTTTCCGCCGATGTCTTAAGACCGCAGTGCGAGCCTGCAGAATCGGGAGTTATGGAGACGGCGACGACGGGCCAAAGATGTAGCCGGAGAGCGGCGGGAACGGATGACGACCGACGGCCACGGACCGAAGCTGTGACCGATCAAGAGACAAAGAAACGGCGACGACCGACCGGCGGCGTGACCGACCAAGGCATGCGAGCGAGGCGAGGAGCGACGCCAGCGGATAGATTTCTTTCGGCATCGAGGGCGTGGATGTACGAGCGGACGGGCAGTCGTGTGCGGAATCGGAGCCTGCGAACGGAAAAAGAGAGGGGGAAGGGAGAGTGGGATGCGGCGCGGTAGATGTAGGCTCTGTTGTCGAGAACCCTGATGGGCTCGAAGGCGGCGGGGTACATCGCCAAAGGGCGGGGTGGTGCTATCGATAGACCCTGGCAACGGGGCAGCGGAGTAAATAGCTAGCTACCAAGGTGCGCGCAGGAAAAAGCACAGCAACCAGCCAGTGCGGGAAGACCCCGCTCGCCTTGCGGAATAAGAAAACAATGGCTGCTTCTGGGACTCCGATGCTGATCTCGTACCGTCGGGCTGGAGATTCCAGTTCATCCCCGGAATTGCTTATCCGCCCGTCAGAGCATGTTCGCCGCGGCCCTTCACAGCACCCCCGCGGTGGACACCTGGGATTGCGATTGGGGCCACGTCTTGGCCAGAAGCGCTGGGTGGTCTCCGCCCGGCGATACTTCCGCTGTGTCACTGGTGCTGGATTGCCGCCCCGTTGCTCTGTCTGCACCGCGTTCCACCTGGAGGAAAGCCGCCCCTCCCAGGTAACTGCGCCACTGCAAACGGATGTTGGATTCCGAGATGCTCCCCTCTGAGAACCCGCTTTCGAGGAAGTGGAGTGATGGAAGACTCACTACCGTGCCCGCAGATATTCCTCTCGAGGAAGCACAGGAGACCATGGTGGTGTCGATACGAGGACCCGCGATCGTGAGCGTGGCTAGGTCGTGCCTTATACGATGATTTTCGAGATGCGGTATTCCGAACTGATGGTAAGGTGGGAACTGGGAGCATCTGCAGAGCCAGCTGCAAAGGAGGGAAACACATACGCTCGATCAAGGCGAGCGTGTTGCCGGGGAATGATATCGCTGCAAGAGCATGTGGAAGAAGGAGGAAGGGAGAAGGAGGAAGGGAGAAGGAGGAAGGGAGAAAGGAGGAAGGGAGCAGGGTGGAAGCAGAGGATTGAGTGGAGGGAGAAGGGACGACTCGCCGGCGCCAGGTCACACGGAGCGCGCTGTCGGCGGTCACGCCATGGTTCCGCCATCGCACGACGTCGTTACGCTACCGACGGTACGGCCACCGCGCAGCCACAATTCCGTGCTGTCTCTAAGGGGAAGGCAGGCAGCCACGTTCGGTCAGCTACCGGCATCCAGGCTAGGAAGCACATCGCCAGATGACGCAAGAAGGGACCGCAATGACGACCGAGCTCCGATAGCGCCCAGAGCGGAAGGCCGACGCGACGATTCACGGGCCCACCGAGTGGATCCGCGGCTGCAGAGACCGCCTCCCGCCGGACACTAGGACGGGCACGGGCCGAGTGGAAGAACTCCGAGGGCAGACGTGGAAGCCACCCGCAAGAAGCGTCAGTCCAGCATCAGACCAAGATGGAACCCGAAGCGGGTCCCGGCCAGGGTGAGCAAACCGCCTACCTCGAGGTTCTACCAGTTGAAGACGGGTCGCAATACTTCTAGTGGACGAAGAACCGGCCCAACGCTAAGTGAGATTCGGACGCGGGAACGCCCGTTCGAGAACAGTCCCACTTCAGAATTTACCGGCGAGCGTTCGCAGAGACATACACCACTCGCCCGAGACGAACCCAATTGGCGCCAATGAGCAGGCAGTGGTCGAAGCTGCCGTGGGGCCCACAACACGCCCAGCGCAGAATGCTCGGCGTTGGACTCCGCAGACATCCGTGGGCCGCTGTCCCAAGTGGAGCACCGCCCAACTCATCCTCTTTCCCGATCAGCAGTTTCAGTAGCCAGCTGCCGGTCAGCAATGCCAGCGGTGGTGGTGGTGCCTGAGTTCGGACGCCACGACGGGGTATGAGTGCGATGGGGTAGTGGGCATGGAACGCAGGGAGAGCGCTGGTACTTCCGATTATCGGAGCCGATTGTCGTACGAAATCGACGACGGATACGGAGGCCTGAGGGACAACTCCGTACGATCGGGAAACTCCTTGCAAACATCGAAGTGGTTTCGGCACCGATTTGTCGCCGCCCGCAAGCTTCGGATCCGTCTCGTCGCTCCACTGCACTAACGTGGTTTTGAACCTCACTCCCCCGCCACCTCTGCGACCTCGATCCTGCACGTCATCAGCTGCAGTGCCAGCGAAGTGTGAGATGGTAGGGGGCGCAATATCGCCGGCGCAGTCGGTTTCTGCACCAGAAGCGCGACTGGGCACTTCTGCAGCGCCTCCAGCGGCGCAAGTGGCAGCGAGGCAGCGTGTAACCGTGCCTCTCATCCGAGTGACACACGATGACGGCCCACCGCTGCCTCCAGCGAGTGGCCGCCTCGATCTCCGCAAACCCAGCCCAGCCACACATTACAGACACGGACATCATTCGCCGACTACTTTTCGCTGCTGTGTCGGGTGGGTCTGGTGCGGTCGGACATAGAATTCTAAGGCGGGAAGAAAAGGAAAGGCGGGGAAGTGGGCATCGAGCATCGGGCTTCAGGTAATTGATGGATCATGGCGGATTCGGAGGTTCCTGTGTTTCCCCTTTGCAATCGCTCTAGCTACTGCTGTTCGTCGTGTATATATCTTATCCTCAGCTCCAATCTCAGACATCGCTTTCCGCTCGTATGTTTGTCGGGCTGCCCGCTTCACGGTGTGCAATGATGGATGAGTTCTGCAACGTTAATGGTGGCCAGCGGACAAGATGGAAACATCTACCTGTCTCTCGTTCGCCACCGTTTATGTCTGTCCATAGTAGCGCGCGTGAACCATTCCCCCGCAAATATGAGGCTTGCTGGCTTCCTCCGTTCTTGATGCGAGTGAGACCTATCTATGATAATCCTGCGCTGCTCGGGGGTAACCCATCCCTGCCACGACGTCCGTGTGAGTCCGTACTTGTCACTAGCCATCGGGTTTCTTGGTTCGTTGGAGTGTTGGCTTGGCGGGTTCTGCTTATTCATTGGCTTGGCGGGACCGTAAGCAGTTTGTTCCTTTTTTTCCTTCTGTTTAATCATACTCGCATACAGCCTATCTAGACTACGGCAGCGCACATTTTGTCCGATTTTCCCGTCTGCTGTCCGGTGGGGCACGTTGCAAGCTCCCCTTTGCCCTCCGCCCAGGCTTGTCCAAGAAGATGTAGAGCGTACCGAGGAAATTTCATAGGAGAGGAAAAACAAATGAAATCGTGACCGGAAGGAAGGACTAAGGAAAGGACAAAGGAGGGAACAACGGAACCCAGGGCTCGTCCCCTACTCATCCTCTCTTGCTGACACCATGAAGGGAGGCGTGGGGTTGGAAAAGCGGAAGTTCCTCCCTGGCGCCCAGCTCCTCAGCTTCCGCCCTCCTCTCCTCTTCCAGCTCCCTCTGCTCCCTCCGCGCCCATTCCGACACCTCACTCTCCGTATCCTCCCCAGCCGGCACCAGCCCTCGCGCACCCGTAGCGGAGAGGAAGTCTAGAACCCTGGCTGCATCGCCCATCTGACAGGAGGTCTCGGATCGTCCACCGACACTTCCGCCTCCCAGTCTCCTTCCACACCTCCACCCACAGAATCTCCTGTTGGGCCTTCCGCTCAGGACGCAACCTGAAGAGATGTTCCCAGGTCTGAATTTGGTACCGGCACTATCAGCACTGCGGGATGGGCCGATTCCTCGTCCAGTGGAGGTACTGCCCTGTAAGGTAGCGCCCCGTCTTCGCCTGGTTGAACCATGGGGCGAGCCTCTTAGTGCTCCCAGCAACCATGCCGTCCGGCCTCCCACCCATTGTGGCGCCTCCGCCCACTTCTTCTCGGAGATCTCCCGCTTGATATGTGCGAGAGACCGTGGGAGAGGAAACAGGTTGTTCTTTTCTTTCTCGTCACTCCCGTGATCGTTCACTCCCTCCAACAATACAGAGAAGGTGGACGTCCTCCTGCTCGCCCAGCACAACACTCCCGCGTCAGAACAACCGCTCGGTCACTCCACCCAAAGGACCTGGGGTGCCAAAAGAACATCCGTGGAAGAGTACTGGGGGCGCGATCGGCCGCCCACGTAAACAGGAAATACGCGCGCCAAGCGAGTAAGAACATGGGATGAACGCTCTCCAGTAGCTACGGACTGGATGGCTGGCGCCGCGAGTGGAGGCTTCCTCGTGCGACTCGAATCTGGCGGCACCCTTAGCTACGGTTTCCCCCATTTACCTCGCTCTGCTGCGCTTCTTCCTATCCTCCCGTTTGTATATGCGCTGTATTGTGGCTGCGCTGGATCTCTGTCGCTGTGGAGCCGCGATAATGCACATCTCTGGCGAACCGAGAAAGCTTCTGTCGGATGCCTGTCGCGCCTACAAACATATCTACTTGATTCTGACGACCACGGTGGAGGGGGTCCACGGCGGCGGGTTCGGTGGGTCAGGGCGGCGGAGAAGAGATTGCCATCGCCGAACCGACCGCCAGGTTCGAAGGCAGCTCCCGACTGTGTGTATTCGGTAACTAGTGTCCAATTAAGGCGTAGTAGCCGGGTAACGTGTAAGGTAGAGTACATACACTCTCGCTATCTACATACAAAATTTTCCACACACGACATACATCAACATTAAATCAACACAACTTCCGAGCCATCGGAAAATCATTACAGAACCCCGAACACCACACATTTGGCCGAGCAGACTTTGGCACACTTGTCGGAGGGGTTTCTGGGTACTAACCGATTTTCCCTAGTTCGGGGTTTGCGGGCTGAGACTTTTCCTTCCAGACCCTGAGTGAAAGAAATTTATTATTAAACAGCGCTAGCATCGTGATGAGGGATGGACCACACACGTTCGAGGGGCAGTCAGCGGTTACTCGACGCCGCCGAGCGGATATGGCGAGTGTGCTGGAGATTCAATGGCGAGCCCGGTACAGCGTCGTCTGTCCCCGCAACGCACAGAAAGTAATATGTAGCACATATCTATCAACGGACAGTGGGTCGGCGTGCTGAGCGGTCAGTGTCCCGAACCCGACTGCGAAAACCGGGCCAATCACAGGGCTCCATCTAGACGCTAGATACGGCACGGATTGTGCCGTCGACGTGGGGGGCAGCTGGCTTCCTGGGCACCCAACCACAGCTGTCTTGTGTTCTCTTACGTCGATCCGAACCAACTCCACATCCGACTCTGCGGTTTCAGTGCTTTCCCCTCGACCCGCTCGCTCGAACTCTTCACTGCGACGTCGGAAGGACGAAGAAATAGCGGGCGAAAAATATACAGCGATAATCATCCAGCCATCCGCAGCGATCCATCGAATGACGAGTTTCTGGACGTTCGTCGGCGTCGCGGCCTCCGTGGCGCTTGCCCTGCCATGGGACGGCGCCAGCCCGACCGGCCCGGTGGTGACCGTCGAGAGCTTGGGCTGGACGCCGATTCCCACCCAGCCGCCGCTCTCGCCGTACGACAGCGAGATGGTGCCGATGCCTGGAAAGCACATCTTCGCCAGAGACTACAACGACCGATTATGCGGGTACCTCAATGGCGATTCGGGTGAGTTCGCGTATCGCCATGCGTTGGTTGGCCATGTGTGCTGACGGCGATGGCTCCGCAGACTCGGAGTGGATCTGCCCATACTCCCTCGCCACTTGCACCACCACCAGCGGCGTGTTCGGCTGCTGCTATGTCGACTCCACTGGAATCGACTGCGCATTTGAGACGATGTGTATCGTGAGTTTGTTGATGCGGTGCGGTGATTCTAGGGGGTGTGTCGGCTAACGGAAGGCGGTTCTAGGGCGCAGTTGATCAATCGTCGTGCGGCTTCTCGTGTTTGTCGAACACGTACATGCGCAAGTGGTGAGTTCGGTTCCATCCCTGCTCGTGGTAGTGGTCGTGGTGGTGCTGAGAAAGCGTTGTTAGCACCGACCGGACCGCGCCGTTCTGCAACAAGTACACTGTCGACGACCTGAGCGCGTGGAGCTGTGGGACGTCCTCGGGCCTGACCGGGTTCATCTTGGTCAACGCGGCCGTCACGATGATGAGGGAATGGTCGGTCGGGTCGAGCATGTCGTCCACCGTGCCGTCGTTGACGCACAGCACGAGCGCGTCAGCGCCGTCCGACAGCCAGTTGTCGCAGCCAACGATTACCGGCGGTGCGATCGCCGGCAGCGTTATCGGCGGCCTTGCCGTAGTCGTGCTCGGCGGCCTCGGCCTCTTTCTGGTCCTGTCGCTCCGCAAGAAGAATGCCGCCGCCGCTGCCGCGCAGGGCCAGACCGCGTACCAGCCAGGCGCGCCCCCCGCACAGCCCATGATCCAGCAGCCCCCGATGCAGCCGATGCACCCCAGCGGCTATCCCGACCAGAATTGGAACAACCAGGTCTACACGTCCGCTGCCCAACCCCAGATGATGCCACAGCAGCAGAGCCACCAGTCCAAGTACGCGGGCGCCGAGGTCACCACGCCCATCAACGGCACGCCGCAGTACAGTGCCCAGCCGCAGCAACAGTACTACCCGCCGCAACAGCAGGACTACTACGCCCAGCAGCCACAGCAGCCACAGCAGTTGGCGGCCCCGGCGCCGACCGAGCTGTCGGACGGACAGTGAGATGGGGCTCTTTTTTTTCTTTTTTTCTTTTTCTCCCCCATCGTTTTACGTGAGGAGAGGTGGATGGACGGACGGACGGATGGAGTTATGGACCGGGGGCGATATGTATGAGCATCATTTTTATTTTATTTATACCTGCCGTTTTTTCGAGAAAACCTTTTATATACATGGCAAACAGGGGTCAACCTTTTATATACCATGATTACCATCGACAGGGTACAAGTTTGACCCACAGGCCTCTTTCGCTGCCCGCACTGCGGGCAGTGATAGAAAGCCATCGCCGCACAAGTTTTCAGGGCGGGGAAGTTTTCGGGCGGGAAATTTTCGGGGAGGAAACAAAAAGGGGGGGAGTAAAGCGGCGCGGGCAAACCGAGTCTTTGGTGTCGCACGACATTCTCCGACAAAGCTGAGTTGTCGCTGGCGAAACTTTACGCGGACCTTTTTTTTTTTACAGGAACAAGAGATGTAGGTCGCATGCGAATAATGAATAAACAAATAAAAAAAAGGCATAGATACTACGGAACCTGTAGTTTTTAGCCGAGAAATTGATCACTGTGGTATTGGTCCTTCCTGGCTAAACGTTTTAGTGTGCTGACTACTGCTTTGCACTGTCACGATGCTTGGATCTGGTTTCCTTGACATCAACAATGAGAATTCAGGCTTTTACACAAAAATCTACATACAGATGGAAGTAATATGCGATCCTGCAAGCCATCCGCGGAGCCATCCGCCGAGCCATTCGCCGAGCTATTCGCCGAGCCATCCTCCAGGCCCTCCGTCGAGTAATCCGGTGCGTGAAACGTCGGGAAAGTTGTCGACGAGCGGAAGTAATGTGCGATCCGGCAAGCCATCCGCCGAGCCATCCGCCAAGCTATCCGTCAAGCAATACGGCAGCTGAACCGTATGGAACGCCGTCGGCGAACGGAAGTAATGAGGGATCCTACGAGCCATCTGCCGAGCCAACTGCTGAGCCATCCGACGAGCAATACGGCGTGTGAACCGTCGGGAAAGCCGTCGACGAGCGGAAGTAGTGAGTGATCCGACGAGCCATCCGCCGAGCCATCCACCGAGCCATCCGCCGAGTCATCCGACGAGCGATCCGACGAGCACTACGGCGTGTGAACAGTTGGAAAAGCCGTCGATGAGCGGAAGTAATGAGAGATCCGAGGAGCCATCTGCCGAGCCATCCGTCAAGCAATACGGCGCCCGGACTGTCGGGAAAGACGTCGACAAGCGGAATTAATGAGCGACCCGTCAAGCGATCCAGCGAGGGCTCTGATGAGCTATCTGGCAAGCGGGAACTGTCGGGGAAGCCGTTGACGAGCGTAAGTAATGAGCGAACCGGCGAGCGATCTGGCGAGCGATCCGACGCGCCATCCGACGAGCAATACGGCGCGCGAACTGTTGGGACAGGCGTCGGCAAGCAGAAGTAAGGAGCGATCTGGCGTGCGATCCGCCGAGCGTGCACTATGGCGTGTGAAACGTCAGTAAAGTCATAGACAAGTAAAAGAAATGAGTGAACCCACGAAAGAGCGAACGTGCCATCGACGAGCGGAAGTATTAAGCGATCGACCGCGCCATCCGACGAGCAATACGGCGCGCAACTATTGGAACAGGCGTCGGCGAGCAGAAGTAAGGAGCGATCTGGCGTGTGATCCGCCGAGCCACCCAACCTGCACTAATGGCGCGTTGTGGGACGGAAATGCCAAGAGCATGAATCGGGAGGACGAGAGCGCCAAGAGCGCAGTAGAATTAGTCATGCCAAGGAGGGCTCCAGGCGGGGACATCCTCTTGTACTTAGACATCTACCAACACACCCCAACGCACAGAGATAGCCAATAGACAAATTCATCTCCCCCTCATCTCTCCCGTAAATATTGACCCCCCCCACTTATGGACCCCCCTCCCCCTTTTGGACAGAGACGGGATACCCCCCCCACAGCTGGTGTGTTACACTTGAAATATCTCGAGTACGTAGCTAAGCTAGAGAGAGGTACGAAAGGACGGAACGTACCCAGAGAGTCTAGGAGGGAGATAAGGTCTGGAGATGAGCTTACGGCCGAGACGGATCTAAGACACATATCTCCGGAGGTGAGGGGAAGATTGCAAACGGCGAGATGCTTGGGCTATGACCCCTCCCCCGAACGGAGGGGATGCCACGTCACCTGCTGATGGTGTACGGACCGCCGGACATGGGCTATGACCCCTCCCCTGAAACGAGGGGATGCCACGTCGCCTGCTGATGGCGTATGGAAGAGAGTCCAGTAGGAAAGCACCCCACCCGCTTGCATGAAACCTCATCTCCCATTATCTACACCCTGCCAGCGCCAATGGGTCGCCCATGAGGACCATGCGCCTCGGGGGAATCCAAGTCCGAGTCACCATCTCTCATGACAGCTTCAATCAGATATAAAGACGGAGGTTTTCCATCCCGACGGAAGGAAAATCAGCACGAATATCCTCACCAATACTACCACCGAACCCACATGTCAAGATCCTGACTTCTTCGCACTGTCTGGGGCTCGACAGGCAACGTAGTTCCTCGGCGTGCCTACACGGTAGGTCTTTCCTTTCGTTCGGCTCTCGGGCTGTGTTTGTTCATCTCACTGGCGCGGGCAAGTACTTCCCTCTCTGGTTTGGTGAAGTCTGAGGATGTCCCTCGGCGTAGCCCTGTCTATGCTGGCGAGACTCTAACTCCCAGTCTTTCGTTGTCGTCGTCTACTGCCACTCGATGGTCTTTACTGTAGCACGGTCGTTCGGTTCGGGGTTTCAGTCGCAGCGCCGGTTTCACGGGAAGGTAGAAGTAGGAGTGGTGGAGAGAGATAATAGATTGCGTGGAGAAGAATCTCCAGACTAGCTACCACGCCCTTTCCTTTATACTTTTCCCTCCCTCTGTGGAATCACAGCTTGCCCACAAGACTGATACAGTTCCTCCATACTTCATCATGACTCAATCGCTACGCCCAAGGAAAACACATGATCGCACTCGGCCGCCGCGTGGCCAACACTCTACTCGCGGCAACAGGAGAAAGGACACGCAAGCAGTAACAGTAAGGGAAAAGGAAGAATGACGTACAACTTAATCAAGGGGAAACAATACTCGGAACGATAAAGGAGAAGGACGCGCAAGCTCAAGCAACGGG
>Ga0307516_10001639_pt1 | contig 30823 bp, 27 predicted proteins | sample 19_EM_MG_FD_203310 | JGI IMG/M metagenome (GOLD analysis project Ga0307516, IMG submission 203310) | Populus trichocarpa ectomycorrhiza microbial communities from riparian zone in the Pacific Northwest, United States - 19_EM | ecosystem: Host-associated > Plants > Roots > Unclassified | place... | reverse complement strand
CTGGACTATATCTTATTGGATGATAAGCCTGGGCTAGTATAGTATATATAGAGTAGCACAAAGCCTGTAAACTCTAGTCTTATTCTCTTAGGATTTCCACTTGACTGTGGTGATATCTAAAGTCAATCTAAACTGGCGCTTTCCTCCATATCCTCTCTCTCTCTAAGCTTATCTATGTGTGAGCCCACAATGCTTGATTCTTGGCATAGTCTTTGGATTATGCTTTGAGAAGATAGTTAAGTGGTTGCCCTAACAAGCCCAAAACCTGTAACTCTAGTTGTATTCTCTTAAGAACTCCACTATAACCTAGTGTGAGGACTTTTGGTCAATATAAACTTCTTTCTTCACATTTCTGTTGTTTGATTCTTGTAAGCCTGCAAAAGCCTAGTGCCAGGTTTAGTGTGTCTTAACAAGAATCAAGCATTGTGGGCTCACACATAGATAAGCTTAGAGAGAGAGAGGATGATGGAGGAAAGTGCCAGTTTATATTGATTTTAGATATCACCACAGTCATGTGGGAATCCTAAGTATATTTGAAAGTAAAGACATAATAATGCTAGTACTCTATACTAGCTGGTTGAGCCCTTCTAATTATAAATCAAAGACCCGTACTCTCAACGTCTATGACGCCGTTGCTTAGTACTCACGATGTATCTGACACCGGAGCCATACTCAGTCAGACTTGTCACAACCCTTGTTCTAGAGCCACTGCTACACGATCAAGTGGAGGGCAAGAGGGGGGAAGCTAGAGTCTAAGAGAATAAAACTAGAGTTACAGGCTTTGTGCTACTCTATATATACTATACTAGTCCAGGCTTATCATCCAATAGAATATCCTCCAGATATCCTCCAATGGTATATGATCCTGCTATCAGATAAGTCAGAGATACAAGCAGATAAGAAGATAAGTAGATAAGTAGATAAGTAGTCTTATCAGCCAATAGAAACAGAGATGGATATCATCCAATCAGAGTAAGGGATAAGGTGTGAAAAGGTAACCATATGGGGAAGTGTCTGATTGGTGTGGTAAACACATGTTAGACATGTGCCCACCCTTGAACTTTATAATATTGTCCACAAGGCCAAACAATGATGGGATGAAAAAGATAGATAGTTTGTTTAATAAAATGAGAGAGGCATAGTTGATAAGATCAAAGAGATAAGATAAGGGGCTGAGGGGCTGTTCCATAACACAACCAAACCGAAGTGTTGGATAGTTCATTTGATAAGATGGGAGAGGCATGGTTGATAAGATGAGATGGGATAAGACAAGAGGCTGTTCCATAACAAAACCTACACAAACTAGTTGAATCTGATCTGCTTAGCAGATTCTCCAACCTGTATGCTCAGAAGCAGGCTTCGTCAATTGGGCCTGGCAGATGGATTTCAATGGGCTTTGGTACAATGAGGGCAAGAGGCAAGCAACATCACTCACAATTGGAGGTTGAGATGGTGACCACTGACAGATGACAGGTCAGATGTGAGAGTTGCACACGGTCGACGTCGCAGAGTCGACAAATAGTGCACGGCAATAGAGCAAAAAAAAGGCAGGTATATCATTCAGAACGATACTAACAAACCTACAATCCACATATCCAAGATAACAAGGCTGATCCCTTCCACCTCGACACATTTAAATAAACGCGCCATGCGCCACTGCTGCCTTTCCCCTTCAATCTCCTAAGAAAAAACCCATCATCACCCTCAAAACCCCCCCGAGAAAGCAACGACGCAAACAAGCGCCCTCTACTCAGACCCCTCGGGGGAGCAGAGAATTCACTGTATGCGCCGATGCCACCATAGGAAGATTTAAGAGGAGAGACGAGTTCGTTTCCTCGAAACAACGAGAAGCGGAAAGACGAGAGTCGTTAGAGTTGGTCTGGAGAATGACGCGCAGGCGGCTGGCGAGGAGAGTGGCCGTCGCCGTGATATCCAGGAGCATGTTGACGTTGTTCGAGCTCCAGACGAGGGGATGTGCGAAGGCTATAAGAAAAGCAGGTACCGTAAGAAGAATACACCCATCGTGAAATTTTTTTGCCTGTGCCCGAGAAAAGGAAAATATAACTTAGAGGACCGGAGAGGGAGAAACCGATTTGATAGTAGGAAATAGTGAATAGATAGGTAAGTGACCGGGATATGAGACCAAAACTGAGAGACAATGAGCATGGGAGAAAGATAATGCTTCAAGTGCAAAGACCCAGAGTCGTAATCGCTGGAATGCTGATTTAAGGGCCGATTTTGAGTATTATAAGAACGAGGACGCGACAATGCGGATGAGGACCAGGTTGAAGCGTTCCAGCGCTGTCGTCCGTCGCCAACAGGGGGATACCTGACATCCAGGAGGGGTAGACCGAGAAACGAAAATTGTCCAAAGGCTCAGAAAACCATCAACCCGGTTCCTTCACCCTCGGTCGATAGGTTCCACCCCATCCCGATGTCAAACTCCAACTCAGACGGGCCCTGCGTCTCATACTCGCTGCCAACAACTCCAAGCGAGGTCAAGATCTTTTGCAACTCCAAGCCATGCTCCCATTCCTGTCCCAGCTCCAGATCCAAAGTGACCATTCCGTCCATTCCCATTCCGAAATCCATCACCTCAATGTCACCCAAACTTGTCCCCGTCCCGCTACCACTGTCGCCGCCCCCCACCACCCCAACGTCCGCGACGTCGAGGTTGACTACTTCCTCCGAACCACCCGCAGCCTGTGTAGTGGACGCGTCCCCGGCCGTTTGCGCGAGCGACTGGCAAGCAGTCGTTGCTGCAGCGGGACCGAAGGACGAATCCGCAGACGAAGGCAGAGGCGAGGCGAGGATCTCCATGAATAGGGTCTCCATGGTGGCGTCGTCGGGCTCTGGAGGATCAATAGTGAGTGACGGGGAAGCGGGAGTGATCGATTTGTTGATAACGGGAGTGATTTGGTGATAGGACGAGGTCGGGGAGTTGGTCGGGAAAAGGAGACTGAGGTCGAGACCAAGGTGGAGGCCACCCGCTGCAGGGACATCGCCGGAGGCTGTGAGGCCGCCGGGATGGTCGCCACCCGTGCTAGGTGGCGAGTGGGCTCTTGCTTAGTGTCGAATTCAGGGGTTTCCTGTAATTCGGGCTGGGGGAGAGATGGTGAAGTTGGGACGGGCGAGAAGCCGAGGGAGGTGTGGGAAGGGGCAGGAGATATGGGGTATGACGATGGGGCGTCGGCAATTGATGTAGGTGCTGGGACTGGTATCGGTGCCGGTGGCGTGGGAGGGATGAGAGGGACTCCTTGGGAAGATAAAGCTTTGAGAACAGCTTCCCAGCCACGTTCCAAAGTCTTTATGCGCTCTTTGAGCTCTTCATTCTCGCGGTCACGCTCTTGCTGTCGACGTCGGTCGTCTTCCACCTGAAGAACGGGGACAGAAGTGACGGGGGCAAAGGAGATGCCCTGGGCAGCGCGGAGCGCTCTGTTCTCCTCTTCGAGCTCTGCTACTCTGCGCTCGAGGTAGGAAAACTGAGCCTTTCTGCGATCCCGGGAGTTCTGTGCAGCGATGCGATTGCGATGTGCACGAGCCTCCTTGCGCTCCTCTGAGCCTGTTTCGGAGCGGGGACGTTTGCGAGAAGTACTAGATTCTGCTGAAGGGGCAGGCGAGGGGGCTTGGAATGATTCAGGTTGTGGAGATAGTGAGGCAGATGCCACGAAATGGTCCATAATGATAACGGATGAGGGTTCGTGAGTGGCGTGGCAGGGGTCTTGAGGGAACGACGGTTACTGCGGAGTGCAGGACGAATACGTGCTGTATACGTGGCAAAACGTGACTCTTATATATTCTGCTCAAACAAACACTGCAAAACATTCCCTCGTAACCGCTGCGACATCATTCAAGTGTAGCTTCCTATACTGTATCAGTGAGATGTCCCAACTTATCTGAGGCAGGATACGTGCGCAGGGCAGCGACGTCAAGGAGGACGCTTCATTAATCAAGTCACAAGTACTTGTCTCCCTACAGCCTTCTAGAATTTAATTCGCTCATTTGACTCGCTTCTGTTCGGACGCTCCTACCTTCCATTACCTGACAATCGGCACTTAGCTGCACTCGGCATAATGAATAACAACTCCAATACACTGTCATGATTCATCCTCCATGCCCGTCGGTCTTACACAGACTGCCTAAGGATGACCGCTTAAGGATCGTCACTGAGTACTGATTCACGATTGACCCCGAGGATCAGCCTCTCTTCGTAACAACTTGGGAACGTTAACCTCGAATCTCGATCATATAGTAAAGCCAAGCAAGTGCAGTCAAAAAGGAGCGAACTGCGATGAGATTCATCTGGAAGACGGAAGCGCATCTTGAGCTCGAGCCTGAGATGAACACCTTACTAGGTACATGTCATGACCGACCTTCCGACCTGTGCGTATCGCGATGCCGTCCCTTGTGAGTACTCACGGCAGGGCATGCGATGTCCAGGCACTTCCGCAGCAATAGGACTCGAATGTGCCGAAATTTGGCATAAATTTCACTATATTATCGGGGGCACTGATCCGAATGCGCAGACACTGGCCACACGCGAGAGTAGTACTGGACTCGGGGCCTAGACAGAGTCCGACCCCGAAGCTCCTATGTTACTTGTAAAAGCTCCCAGAAGTGTAAGGTGTTCCCCCTTTCACGATCATCGGACGCTGGAACGGAAACCTGGTGACCTTTTATCCATGGAGATTTGCTACCAAGTACCTAGGCATCATGATATCATCAACCGGTCTGGAGATCAACGATCTCAATACATATGTATGATCGTCGGTGACACTGGTCATCAGATTCCCATATTGGAATATCTTCGTGCATACGCGTCGCCAGCTACTACTATGTAGCATCATATAGATATTAGAACGCTCCCTGGACAGCAGATTCTATTCGCCTGTGAGCCTTGTGAGTACTTGCCTCGAAGTACACAGTATTAACAGCCAGTTGGCCCCCATGTGGTCGGGGTTTACTAGGGGTTACGACCGGGTTTTGGCGAGTGCATATGATTCGGAGATCTTCAAGTGTCCGTCAATCTTTCTTGGTCACACTTTGCTCCGGGGCCGAGAACCAGCCAGGAAAGCATGACGCGAACAACCAGACATCTCCTCAGGAGCGTCGCCGCATCGGGTTCATGCTGAAGGAAAAGCCGTTCCGTGGGAGCTGGACTTGGCTGTTTGCGATTCGCGTCCGACTTGCTAGGCACCCGAGAGACGGGTACTTGAGGTGAGCTGAACATTCACATGACAAGTCCCCATTCCTCATTCGCTGGGAAAGAATCGAGCAGGAGACCTCGTGGCTTGCCACGGAATACATCGGGGAATCTAGAGCAGCCGGAGGTAAAATTTGCACGTGGGGCGACGAAGAAACTTGACTGGTGTAACATTTTGACAAAAGCGCTGCAATGACAGAGAGATATAATTCATCTCGATTTGGCCTAATCTTTCATTTCGACATCTTTATCTTCGTCATCATCCTTTTCGGTTTCGGCGATACCAGCGCGTTCGAGAGCCTCTTTGGAGGTGTAGTCGACCCTCACGCCACGAGTGCGTCGACCAGGTGGAAGAATCGCGGATGGGTCGATCTCTTCGAGGTTGTCCTGTGAGGGGCTGAATGAATGGAGATGAGTGAAAAGAGGTAAGACCGACGAACCTCTTCAAGGTCATCGTCCTCTTCCTCTTCCGCGTCGTCCTCTTCTTCGTCTTCTTCCTCGTCTTCATCTTCGTCCATACTCTGGTCCGGTGTGGCTTTGGCTTTGCCCTTGCCTAAAGGCGAGGACGAGACTTGGTCCTCGGAGCGAGATTGGGTCGATTTTTGTCTGTGCGTGGTGAGCTTGGTGTGTTTCAGAAGGGAGGGGACGTACTGTGGGCTGGTCGCCGATGAGGACATGTTGGTTGGAATCGAGGGGTTGTTTATTTGGTTACGAACGTTTTCTCCATCAAGGACGATCTGGAATCTTGATCTGTGACCCACATGTTATCCCACGGCCCTTGGTGACAGGCTTACTTCATCCGTGATGTCGGCATGTCCCCTGCACCCGTGATGCTCCTGCTGGCCCATGGTGAAGGGCAGGAGCACCGTGGTCTCCACCAACCCCATTGTCCACTCGACATTGTCCGTCCTCCACCATGCTCGGCGCAATCCCAATGGCCAGCTCTCTCCCTGGCTCACTCACTCTCCCCTCATTCTTTACCCGCCACGCCCAGCCCGGCCCCGAGCACGAAAAGTTCCCTCTCTTGACCTTGAAATTGTCATCTCCCTCCTTTCTGGACGCCTTGGTCTACGACGACGTCACAGAACGCCCTCTATATACTGTAAAGACCTCTGGATCCTTTACAGCCATCCACAGAGCAGATCCATGGGATGGCGCGACCAAGACCGCAGATATCGGATGGCCTAGGCATTTCCCTGACAAGGGCAAGGGGATCTCAGATGATGTGGTCATACAGATGAGGGGACTTCGCTGGGAGGGAAGCGAAGCTTTTCTGCGGCGCGGGTCCAGCTTGAGGTCTGTCCATGTCCCATTTATCTTCTCACTGTCCACCAACTCCATCACAGTTCCTCTCGAAAATTCAATATCCCCAACTACTCTCACAGTCTCAAGTGGCGACGAGTTGGCGCCTTGTATTGGGTTCGGCTCACTTTACTCTCCTTCGTCCGTATTTTATCCTGACTTTTTCTAATCAGTGTGAGACCGCTTCCGTTAAAGGCCCGATTGCCATATTTGATCCATCCGACGAATCTTCTGGTCCAAGACTCATCATCTACGAAACGTTGCACGATAAATATGATGCCCGTCCAAACCTCATACATCATGGTGTCTCTCTCCTCCTCCTCGACTATCTCCTTGTCACCGCCATGTTCCTTGTTACAAATGTGCAGGATTGGATTCGACCCGAGAAATTCACTCATGCCCATGTCAATATCACATCAGACTCAACCCCGCCGTCATCAAGCTCTGCTTCCCGAAAGTCCATGACTGACGTACAGTGGCGCAAGATCATGTTCCGCGAACCTCTCTTCCCGAAGCGGTCACAGTCTTCGGTATCGTTGACTTCAAGTCTGTCCGATGGCATCCAACCAGTGCGACTCACGCGGGATCAGATGGAAAAGTTGGCCTATGGTCATCCACTGTATCCAAAACTCAGGCCTTCCACTCCTGATTTCGGACTCTCGGATTCGGAGGATGACGATCAGCAAATATTCTTTTCGCCCATTCGAAGTCGACCGCCGAGTCCTGCCGCTGAGTCCATATTTGACCCTCGCTCAGCGGCAGGGGCTCCTTCCCATAACTACATTGATCCTTCCTTCTACACCCCGCCTGACCCTTCTCCGGCCATGCCGTCTCCTGTTCGATACACCCAATCATCAGGCTCAACTTCTAGGGCACTTACATCAAGCCCCTCGGAATTCAGGTCTGCTCACCACCTTAGCTCTCGTCAAAGCTCCAGCTCTCGACCGAACTCTGTGTATCCAGCAACGATCCCTGATGCAGTGCCAGAACTCCCACTTGTGCTTCCTCTCATTCCCCGCCCACGGTCTACACCGCCTCGTTCGATATTATCCGCCCCACCGACCCCAATAAGTCCGGCACCGCCTCAGACACTTTCGGACATCTCGGCCACAATATCTTCTCCTATAGAGTCCTCTTTGGCTATGCAACCAAGGCGACCGTCAAGACAACTACCCCAGTTACCTATCCGGAACAACTCTCCCAGCTCTTCTCTCACTTCCCCATTGGATTCACCTATGGAACGATCCCGGTCGCGAAGCTCTTCCCTCCACCATGAGCAAAAATGGTCGAATGGACATTACCGGCAGCGCACACTGCCCTCTCCACCGACGAGTTCGGGCTCCACATATGTGCATTCTCCCGGGCCCGGGGACGCTGATCGGGGCGTGTATCCACATCTCCGTTCGGTGTTGAAGGAGTGCGATGTACCGTGGACTGCGGACAGACCTGACCATGAGTCGGATGGTGTGCGGTTACAGATCCCGTATGATGTGCCGCCGCCTGCGTACAGCTCGATCTTCTCGACGTCGTCAGTTCCGCCGTCGAATGGTGGAAACTCTTGAAGAGAAACATCGGTCTTTTCAGGTCTTTCCTCCGTGTTTCGTTTTTTTTTTTTGCGCTCTGTTCTTCTTCCGTCTTTTTGTCTCACGAAATTTTCTTACTTACAGTATCATTATCTCCACCGCTCTCTTATTTTTTCATCGCTCTGGATCAAAATATTTACCCCTGACGAATCTTTTATCTGTCTTATCTCACGAGCATCGTATGCTCTACATCATCTCATTTTTTTGCTACAGAAGCAGCTTCTTATTGCAGTGCCCCTTGGGTCCTCCCGGAGTTTGACCTTTATCATATCTACATACCGTACCTTACCGCTACCTTACCTGCGTTCTTTTTTGATCTTGTTTCATTCCTCTGATCGGTGATGAAGGAGGTTGCGTCTTGTACTTGTATCTTGGTGACCATTGACATGGTCATAGTAGTTGTAATGCGTAGCGTGGCACCTCAACATCCCACGAAAAAAGTTGTAGTAGATGCAGCAGACAAAATAAATCTCGATATCTACACACAAAGGGCATTCGCTATTGGTTTGGACATAAAGATATACTCAATGAAATTACGTAATAAGCGCAGAATTTAAAATTAAACCTTCTCGTCCTGACTCTCATTGCACATCCCATCCCCACTCGTTTCCGCTGCAAATATACCCTCGATACTATGTGGTCAGTATCACATCTACCAGTTCTCTCGCAATCCTCCTCAAATCTCAAATAAACTTGGTGAACCCCCAAACAAACAAAATTCGAAATCGAACGGACAGTAAACACATCCTAAACGCACAAGTCTCCATCCGCGCGCCATGCTGCAAGCAGTGGTACGACTGCGCCGAATGTCATGCCGAGGCGCAGACGCACCGGCTGGCCAAGACGGCGGAGATGGTGTTTATGTGCAAGAAGTGCAAGAAGGCGTTTCGGAAGGATATGAGCGCGTATGAGGAGAGCGATGAGTATTGTCCGCATTGTGATAACCATTACGTGCGTGCTTTTTTTCACTGTCTTGTGTGAGATGTGATTGGAATGTGGATGTGGATGGTAATAGGTTCTGGAAGCGAAGACGCCGCAGGCGATCGTGGGTGTTGAAGGAGAAGATGCGAGGGTGGACAATCGGTGTGTATCGTGCTGTAATGTCATCGATGGGCTGTCTCCTGACTGGTTTCTCGTTTTGTATAGGATGTTGAAGGACGACCGCGTCAAGTCGATTCATCAACGATCCATCTTTGTTAATGACGACTTTGACGATCGGTTGGGATGAATTCCTCTGCTCATCTTCGGGGGGCTTTCTGTCTAGCTCGTCATTTCATTCACTTTTTGTTTCACTTTCGGAATGTTATCGATTTTCGGCGTTGCAATGGGATGTTTGTTGAATGTGAACATGAGGTTTTCGACGCGGCGCTCACGACCGTCGTCCTCGAGCAAAAGTTGAAACAACGTTTAGAACGCGTCGGGAGACACTTGCCGGATTGACACTCTCAGCGATCGACGAGATCTCATCATTGAATGTCGTCTAGGATTTACGAGGCTTTGGCATGCCATTCACAGAGTCAAGTGGGCGGTCTTTCTCTTTCTCAGCCGAGGTGCTCATGATCACAACTCTAGATCTCTCTACATGCTCACGCTTGCTCCTCGCTGTCCAAATTCTCATGATGATAATGATCGTGCTTGTTACAGCAGAGGTCCTATCAAGTAGGTCCCCATACGATGTACGTGGCATCTATATATGCTACGGGACAAGCACCGACATCAATATCACTTTTCCAATGACGTCGAACACATGGTATTCGTAGGCTGCAACCATCTCCTGCAATTTGTTTTCACGGGAACTGCATTCGAGGATGCTTCACGGGGGCAGCAAAGCGCCGGAAATGAGAGGTATCCTGGAGCAGCTCATGTGCAAAGTTGACGCGGGACACCAGGTCATACATGGACAGGAATGGCAGAAGATAACGGATAGACATGTTGAGGCATCGATACATACTGTGGTTGTACGGCCATATGTTTTTCCTCTTTTGTCGTCGGAAACTCGACTGGCCACTTGCAAGTATTTATTGAGGATTAGATTGTGCCGGTTGATGAATTGAATTCCGTCAATAGAAAGATGTCGTTCAAGTGGTTATCGCCGCGTTTGATCTTGAATGAAATTCGTGGCTCCGTGGTTCATGATCTATCATGATATTATGCGCTTGGAAACATGATAAAAGATGTGGGGCATACCTCTACCACGGAGGATCGCTTCCCGAGCAAGAAGGTATGTGATTGCTGCTGTAGAATGGCAGATTACACGTCGTGACTTGGACGTCGCTCCAGTTCGGTGGTCGTCATGGGTTTCGTCCTTTTCATATTCATGAGAGTATGCGATATGGTTTGCGGAATTCAGCAGTTGGTCGAAGTTGACGGTGGTGGAGTTGGGTTGATAGAATGTTGGAGGTTTCGCCCATTGTGATTATGTGGATGGGCGGAAAGAGGTTGTTGTTGGCAATGTTGGTGAGGGCGTGGTGATACAAGCTGCTGTCGAGCTCTGGTGGGCCTTCCTTCAACGAAAAGAGCAAAGCAAAGGATGCGAGCCGATAGCAATCGATGTCCATTATTAAATGCGCAAGCAAGGAGAGGGGTATAGCTGATGCGCCCGTTCAAAACGTTCAAAACGTTCTCAGCTTCATTTCAAGGGCAAAAGCGTGCATGTGTGATCCTTAGGCCCTAACCTCCCCCTCCCGTCCTGCAGAACGGCGAGGAAGGCGTCTTCAAGCGATGTCTTGAATCCATAAGATTTAATTAAACCTGACAAGAACGTGAAGGGGTACTTGAATACGTATCACTGTTGACTGGACTGCACCTACATGGGACCAATGGGTGGGGTCGATCTGGTGGCAAAATGGAGCTCGAGGCCAGACTCGCGCTTGAGGAGGCGTGGTTGTCCATGAAAGGACAAACTACGTCGAGGTTTTCAATTACATGAAGGGGTCGAGTTTGGTCTTCCTTCTGTGAATTCCGCTCGGAAGAGTTGGTTGTGTTCAAACATTTGAAATTCTGGAGTGAGACCTGCGTTCGTCACTAGATCAGTCTGAACGGTGCAGAGAGGTCAGCAGGCAAATATTGAGATGGAAAATTTTATGAAACACTCGCCTTTATTATAACGCATTGTGGCATCTGGACAAAGCGTTGAGCAACATTTAGAAGAGGCAGCACTGGAGAAGAAGTCGACTTCGTCCATGAACTGTTGGATGGGCATATACTAATGAGGGGATTACTGACTGCTTGGCCAGAGGGGTGAGTAGGTGGAAGTCGGGCGTACTCACGGAGTGCATTCGATCTCGACTACACAGCGTTCCAGAAGTGATTTGCAATGCCGCAGCAGAGTGCATGGACGATCTTAGAAAGGAGTAGGACGTCCTTGAGAAGATGGCCCGCGGATTGACGTCTAGGGCGGTGGCGTAGGTAGCAGCGACCTCGGAGCAGACGAGTGTTGACAGTCTTGGCAGGGTCCGGCCAGGCCCACTATGATAATCCACTCTGCTCAACGTTGACGGTGTTCCTCAACATCTCCGGCTTCGTAATGTCCTTCTCCAGTGACCCCTACATCCATCGTGGTTTCTTCTTCTCGGCCTGCCTCTGCCAAAAAGCCGACGCCCTGACATGGCTTCCCAACCAATCTGGAGACAGTGGGTTCTAAATCGACGTCAATCCGCTGGCCATCATCTCAAGGTCCAAGGACGTCCAACTCTACGCTCTCCTACGTCAGTCCCTGTACATACAATCCCCGGCAACGGCACAGGATCATCCCCGTATCTGCTGACTTCCACTACGAGTCCGCGTGATACTGCTCCTTATAGCTTTTAACTGCTTTATCTCTCCGTACCGTCTGATGACCACCGCCTTCATGCCGCTGACCATTCATAATGTCCAACTGTCTTCCAGGGATAAATACTCTGGAAGACAGAACAACGAATAGGCATACCAAAGATGAACTTTGTCACCGTTCTCGTGTTCTCGCTTCTTGCCGTTGTGATCTCCGCACTTCCGGACTTGGAAAGGGTTTTAGCTCTCAATCATATTGAGGCCCAAGCTTTGCCAACACCAGTGGACACTGTAACTGCCCCGAGTTTCCTTGCCTCTTGTAAGTCAATCACTCCCCGTTCAAGCGATATCTAGTTTATCCCTTGAACCCTTCCTAGTGACCGTTGAACCAGAAAACGACTCACCGGCTTATAATCGGTCACTCCCCTTCGTTCTGGGGATTCTGTCGCCTACTTAATATTTACACTCTACTTTAAGTGCTCTCTTCCCTCACTGGATCACGATCTCGGGTGCTTGCAATGCCAGAGAAATGGTTTTGAAACGTGACGGCACAAATGTCGTGGCGGACAAGTCCTGCGCGTATGTCCTTCTCAGATATTCCATGCAACCACCATAACGATTCGGAATGTTGCTCTCAGAGCGATATCGGGCACGTGGGTCAGTCCATATGATGGGGCAACATGGACCGTTGCATCGGACCTGGATATCGTATGTGCTTCGTGGTTCCACATTAGTCACTAATCTCACATACCAAGAGGATGGCGGATCAAGACCCCCATGAGCACCAACAGGGCCCCATCATCATCATCATCGTTATGGTCAGTTCCCTCCCTCCATTTATTGAGATCATGCCAAATCACGACTACTGAGCGCGTTGCGTCCCTGTAGGGCGTCTCTGGAACAGGAAAAACGACGCTCGGAAAAGCGCTTGGGGATAAGCTCGGAATGCCATTCATAGATGGGGACGATCTGCATCCCCTGCCAAACGTGGAGAAGATGACGAGGGGAGAACCGTTGACGGATGAGGATAGGGAGCCGTGGCTTGGAGTGATACGGAGGACAGCGGAGCGTGTGGCGAAGGAGGAGATGGGGAGGGAGGAGGGGGAGAGACGGTTGAGGGGGGTGGTGGTGGCTTGTTCGGCGTTGAAGAGGTATTACCGCGAGATATTGAGGAGAAGAGGGGGTGAGGTTCCTGTATATTTCGTGTTCATCGATGGACCGAGAGAGGTGCTCATGGAGAGGATGGAGAAGAGGGTGGGACATTTTATGAAGGCTTCGATGGTGGCCAGTCAATTGGCGACACTGGAGAGTCCGGTGGGAGAGGACGGAGTCGTCGTCGTCCCTCTGACGGGCACCACAGAGGAGCAGACGAGGATCGCTGTAGACGGTTTGAAGCGCTGTCGGAAGTAGCCGAAGGTGGTAGAAGGGCGACAAGTGTCGATTTCCCCACCCTGTTCACAAATCGCGTCGCAGAGATGAATTTGAGACGGAAAAAATTTCAATCTCGGGAGAAGGGCCAAACTTTAACCCGTCCTCTTTTCAGTCAGACCTTGCCAAGGCGACGCCACCGGAAGCGACACTCTTCTCGTCACGGCTTTATTTCAGGGAGGAACTGCTGGCCACTGACTTTGACTCTCACCTCACCAAGAGCTGAAATGGGGATCGAGTGACTTAGGATTTATGTTATCGATTAGGTCCTTATTCCCAATCCCTTGACGGACGCGAGTTAGATCTACCGCACCCTTCGTGGACAACTCAAGATACCATCAAACTGTATGTCATCTTCAATGCCTCGAAGTGTACTTAGATTTATCACTTTTTTCTTATCCATTAGTTACAGTAAACCCTTGTCAATGTAGATTGCCCGTTATCCCATGATTCCATCAGCCAGGATATCCTTGACTGTCTGTGCTCTCATTCGATACTCGAGCCATTGTCGCATAGGCTACCCGTGACTGCACGGACCTTCACCCATTCTGTGTTTCATTCTGGCGACGTTTTAAGTAAAACGGTAACTTTCTCATTTAAACAGAGATTCTTTGTTCTAACCTTTACTAGTGTCGCATCCCCTTGTCGTGGTCTTCCAACTCATTGCACTCAATGTCGCTATCAACTCATATGAACATGCGTTGCTAACATTGCTCGCGTCAAGTCAATTCGTAGAGATCAAAGGAATATCTACGTACGTTTACTAACCGAGATCGCTTTTCCGATTCGCATCGCCCGAATCATAGATATCCTTGAACGGCTCTCACTCTCAGGCGGGTTCGGTCTTCGTTGGTTCAGGGGGAATACCATCCCTTGAACGACGATATTTCATGTATGTTACCCATCCTTCTGAATACTCTACGATGTAATGATTTATTCGATTCAGCCAGTACACAAGAGCTCGACAACAGCTTGTATCACCACGTTCTAACCAACATTGCCAACCACAACCTCTTCCCGCCCATCCACATAATCACAATTGGCGAAACCTCCAACATTCTATCAACCCAACTCCACCACCGTTAACTTCGGCCAGCTTCTGAGTTCCGCGAACCATATCGCATACTCTCATGCATATGAAAAGGACGAAACCAATGACGACCACTGAACCGGAGCGATGTCCAAGTCACGACGTGTAACCTGCCATTCTACAGCAGCAATCACATGCCTCCTTGCTCGGGAAGCGATCCTCCGTGGGAGAGGTCTGCCCCCATCTTTTATCGTGCTTCCAAGCTCGTTATATCATGATAGATCATGAACCACGAAGCCACAGATTTCATTCAAGGTCAAGGAGAGGGGTATAGCTGATGCGCCCGTTCTGCTAGGTTCAAAACGTTCTTAGCTGTATTTTCAGGGGCAAGAAAGAAAGGAGAGCGTACATATCTAATCCCTGAACCCTGACCTTCCCCTCCCAGAATGGCGAGGAACGCGTCTTCAAGCGATGTCCTGAATCCATAAGATTTAATTAAACCTAACAAGAACGTGAAGGGGTACATGAATACGAGCCACTGGTGACTGGACTGCACCTACTTGGGACCAATGGGTGGGGTCGATTTTGATCTTCCTGCCCTTTTGTGAATTCCGATCGGAAGAGTTGGTTGTGTTCAAGGATTTGAAATTCTGGAATGAGCCCTGCGTTCGTAACTAGCTCAATCCGAACGGTGCAGAGAAGTCAGCAGGCAATATTGAGGTGGAAAATTTTGTGAAACACTCGCCTTTAACGCATTGCGGCATCTGGACAAAGAGTTGAGCATCATGATCGACATTTGGAAGACACTGGAGAAGAAGTCGACTTAGGGGAGAAAAATCGTCCATGAACTGGTGGAGAACATATATGAGGGAATTACTGACTGCTTGGCCAGAGGGGGTGAGCAGATGGAAGTCGGGCAGACTCGCAGAGTGCATTCGATCCGTCCTCGCCAGATGGGACCCAACTACACAGCGTTCCAGAAGTGATTTGCAACGCCGCAGCAGAGGGCATGGGCGGCCTTCGAACGGAGTAGGACGTCCTTGAGAAGATGGCCAGCGGATTGACGTCTAGGGCGGTGGCGTAGTATGTAGCAGCGACCTAGAGTTACTGTATCATTACGACCGTAGGTTCACACATGTGAAAAATTTCGACCAAAAAAAATACAAAAAAAATCCGAAAATTCAAAAGAAAAACATTTTCGGTGAGCGATTTTTTTGGCTGTGACCTGTGACTGAACCTACGGTCGTAATGGTACAGTAGTAGCAGACGAGTCACAAGATCTGATCACGACAACATTTGTGTGTTGTGTGTTGACAGTCCTGGCAGAGGCCTATATGTCCCCACTCTGCTCAACGTTGACAGTGTTCCTCGACATCTCCGGCTTCAGAATGGCCTTCTCCAGTGGCCCCTGCACCCATCATGGTTTCTGCTTTGAGGCCTGCCTCTGCCAACAAGCTGACGCCTTGACATCGCTTCCCAATCTCGAGACGGTGGATTCTATACAATCCAGACGCCAATCTGCTGGCCATCATCTCAAGGTCCAAGGACATCCAACTTCCTAAGACCGCCCAGGCCCTCTCCTTTGTAAGTCCCTGTACATACAATCTAATTCGGGAAGATACTTACATCTCGGCGGCGGCACAAGATCATCCCCGTGTCTGCTGACTTCCACTACGAGTCCGCGTGATACTGCTCCTTATAGCTTTATCTCTCCGTACCGTCTGATGACCACCGCCTTCATGCCGCTGACCATTCATAATGTCCAACTGTTTTCCAGGGATAAATACTCCCGAAGACAGAACAACGAATAGGCATACCAAAGATGAACTTTGTCACCGTTCTCGTCTTCTCACTTCTTGCCGTTGTGAATTCCGCCCCACTGGACTTGGAAAGGGTTTTAGCTCTCAATCATATTGAGGCCCAAGCTTTGCCAACACCAGTGGACGCTGCAACTGCCCGGACTTTCCTTGCCTCTTGTAAGTCAATCACTCCCCGTTCAAGCGATATCTAGTTTATCCCTTGAACCCTTCCTAGTGACCGTTGAACCAGAAAACGACTCACCGGCTTATAATCGGTCACTCCCCTTCGTTCTGGGGATTCTGTCGCCTACTTAATATTTACACTCTACTTTAAGTGCTCTCTTCCCTCACTGGATCACGATCTCGGGTGCTTGCAATGCCAGAGAAATGGTTTTGAAACGTGACGGCACAAATGTCGTGACGGACAAGTCCTGCGCGTATGTCCTTCTCAGATATTCCATGCAACCACCATAACGATTCGGAATGTTGCTCTCAGAGCGATATCGGGCACGTGGGTCAGTCCATATGACGGGGCAACATGGACCGTTGCAACGGACCTGGATATCGTATGTTTCGTGGTTGCACATTAATCTCCGTCTGACCCTGATCAACTACGCCACCAACAGGACCACCTTGTTCCACTGAAAGAAGCGTGGGTTAGTGGCGCTAGACTCTGGACCACAGCGCGGCGACAGGCTTTTGCCAACGACTTGACTCGACCCCAACTTATAGCGGTCACTGACAATGTCAATCAGGCCAAGGGTGCGTCAACACCATGCCGTACTGATTCGGGATAACCTATAGTAGATTGGCTTGGGTCCATACTACCAGGTGACCAGGACCCAGCGGAGTGGATGCCACCACTCGCCAGCTACCATTGCATCTATCTCAGGGCTTGGGTGCAAGTAAAGCATTTTTATGGATTATCCGGTGGGTTTTCTTTAGTTTGACTACCTCACCTTCACCATTCTAAGCCTCCCTTCTTGCTGCAGTGGATTCGAAAGAGAAATCGGCTATCAGGTCCATGCTTGCGAGCTGCTAGGATGTGTTACGCATGTCTCAACAATTGTTCAATCTATTCGCTGTCGTTCGGTGGTATTGAACATGTGAGCGTAAGGAGGGACATATATGGGTAAACTTGCTTCTACGATAACGATCAATGAAGCTGCTTCGATCCTTCGGGTCATATAAAAAATAACTGGAAAATTGGGAAGAGTGGTGACCTCGCCGGCGGGAGCGTTGTCGGTCCCCATAGGACATGCAAGATACTTGATTCAATCGTGTTTCCTTCGGCCCGACCAGGTCGGAAACGTTTTTGTCGTCTAGATCTATCCCATACATATGTCGACCAGTCAGATCCGATGGGGGAAGGGAAGGATGAACACGTATGTATTCAATCGAGTTGCGATTCATCTTTTCTTTGCAATTGATTGAATTTGCATTCTTGAAAGGTATAAGAAACTAAAGACATTGAACAACGATGTGCCTAGGATGGCGAGATGGGCGAGAATAAGCTCGGGAAGAAGGGCCACAGGGTGAATTCGAAATTGGAGGACTTGACGAGGTATCCGATGGTCAAGTGGATTTCGTAGGTCGGGGGCGTTATGTCTTATGCGAATCCTTTATTACACACCAGACAATCGTAGAACAACGATCCAGAGATATTCACATCGGCCGACGTTTCATATTTACCAAAAGACTGCATGTGAAGCCCATTTGAGGATTATACGACCGAGTAGCAAGAACGAATATCATCTATCCACATCCAGGGTATGCTCCGGAACATCGTCTTTGTCGTCGCTGTCCTTTTCATCTCCCGGCCCGTTCCTAGTGTAGACACCTCCGCGAATAATTCACGCAGCCCTGCTTCGACCTCCTTGTCATCTTCATCTGTCGCCCAGTGGAAGGATTGAGCAAGCTTCGTCCAATACGGTTTGAGACGCAAAACAGCCTTGACAAATATGTCGCCCTGTCGCGGATGTTCAAGGACGTCTCTGGAAGTGAGCAAGGCCGCATATTTATCCTTGTCGTTCGTCCCAATAACGTCGTACACGGTGCTTGAACACCCGACAATGGTTAGAGCATAACGAGGATGGGGGCTCTTGGTGCTCTTCTTGGCCTGGCGTGTTGGTTGTACCTTTGCGGGAGCAGGATCGATGCTCAGTTTGGATGGAGTCGGGTGTTCGGGTTCAGCTCGAGCGCTCGAATTCTGCGGCGTCAGAGACGTAGATGCCTGGGAAGGATGTGGTGGACTCTGCTTCTTCTTGGTCGCCGAACCGTTCGGGCTTCCTGGCTGGACACCAAGATGCATAGCAATGGTGATATATGGCCGCTCATTGTAGCGAGCAGATTCGGGATGTCTAGGTGGTGGACGAGTAAAAAACTTTGGCATCGATCTTCACGGGCTGCTTCTTCAACCGATTTTTGATCGGAATAAAAATGCCAGAAACGACGTAGCGGCCGAGCTTCTCGTCCCAGAGAAGGATGGGTATATAGAGGTCGATCATCCACTAGCCGTTAGCACACTGAAACGCCATAGAACGAGATAGAGCTAGCCAAGCAGCTTCGTCCGTGATGACGCTCTCGTCGCCGCCTTTGACGAAATGGGTGAAATTGACTTTGGCATCTTTGAATGCCTCCCTGAATATTGCACCTCCAGGCACATTGTCAGGTCGAGACTCTAAAATGTTCTCCGTGTGGCTACGACCAACGAGGGCCTCAAGGAAATCAAAGAGATGGATAGGTCTGCTGTACTGTGCCACATGCGCTTTCCCGGAGTCAAAATTGACACACTTGTCATGCGCCAATGTAAGGAGGAACCGGGCGATGAATTCGCCGCGTTCCCCCTTGGATATGAGACCATTCTTCAAATATCGTGATACCGCGACAAGCGGGTCCTTAGGTATTTAATTCGTGATGCGGGCAGCCGCCTCAGCCAATACTGGTTCGGAGGGCGTTCCACCACGAAGATATTGGTGATGTTTCGGAACGGAATATGCGACGGGCATGTGCCCCTCGACGAGCTTCGCCTCCTGATCTGCCGACTCCCGTAAAGGCTCAAACTCGAGCATCAGCCTAATGCCGAGCGCGGCGAGCTAGCCGTCATTCTTAGTCGATAGCTGCTCCGGTGATAACTTGGCGTCGGGGTCCTGCAAGCCCAAGATCTTTGTCTTTGCAAAAGAAAACAACTCACGTTGCACCGCGTGAGCTTGCACAGTAATTGCCGTCTGCCATTGCGTCCAAAACCTGTCATTAGTAAATAAGCCTTAAAAGAAAGCGCAATGACCTACAAAGAACGGCCAAATTGTACCATGTGCCCAGGTTCCGAAACTTGCTCCAACTGGACATCGCCTTCTTTCACCTTTGGAAAGGTATCGAAGGGTAGTTCAATGATCGGCGCCTGCATATAGTCAGGTTTCTGGTCACCTGCTGGTGAGGGGTAGGACCGCATCTTCTCGGAATATGGTGAATAAAGGCTCAGACTCGAGTTCGTCGAGAGATAGACCACGGAAAAGTCCTGATCCACACAAGTGCAGAAGGTTCTGCAAAGGATCTGATGCTGAACGCTGCTCATTCGCTGTGTCGGGGGCGTTGGGAACCTGTACGTCGAGAGTGCGCTTATCGAGCAAGTCGTGAGATTCGTCAAAGTAGAGCATCAGCCGAACGGGGTTGAATTTCCGCCTCTTGGGGAGATGTGAAACTTCACCAAGCCTTAAATTCATACACCGAAGAATGTTCGGTGATGGTAGCGAGGAGCTGTTTGAGCGAGCCCTTCACTGTGATGTGACATGTGAGTCGACTCTCTCGACAAAATGGACCCTACCAGCAATTTCAGCTTGGAGTAAATTTTATGTTTGTTCATGCTCCACTGGACATGTTTCCAACAAATTCTGAAGGAGGTTCATATCAGATGGCAATCGGGAATGGCAAAAAAACCCTTACCTCTACTACGTCGTCGTGAAGTCCGGCTTGATACACCACATCCGATAGCTTGCTATGCCAATGTTTAGCGAGAGCCTCGTAAGAGTGGAAAACCGGAAGTTGTTTCATCTTGTCGTCGATCTTGGTAAACAGAGATCCCAAAAATTTCAAATAACGAAGTCGGACGGCCTGGGTCGACGTCTTTTCCACTTCGCTGATCAAAAGTTCGCGAACCTGTGGATTGCCCGCCGGGAAACCTTGGGAGTCCAGTCAGAAGGAATAGGGAATGAAGATGGTGACTTGTACCTGAGCTCTCGAATCTCGGTCGAAGATTGAATGGGAGAGTAAAGATATATTTCGCGGCCTCGTCGACCATCCTTGATTTACCCATTCCCAAGCTCTGGACGATGGGGACAAAATTGTCGTATTCACTGCGGTCTCGGTCTGTGTTCATGATATGGACCGCTTGGACAGAGGGGTTGACGGCGTCACCCTTATACTCGATGTTCCAAGCCCGTTTCGTTACTGAACAAAAATGAAAATGAGCAAGGATGTAGCGGAACCAGAGGGAACAATTGCCCACTGTCAGCCCCTGACATTAGGGATCAGTAACGAACGCTTATGATACAACAGGAATCTTACCAGAGCCACCAGAGAGAGACATCTTGGAGTCAAAGGAGGCTTGGTCACCTTCAAGTGTGATACTGGAGGGAGCTGTAGTTAGCTTGAAAGTTCATATCGCCGCAAAGGGTCCAAACTTTCGACCCGAAAACAGTCGTGCACGGCATGCTCCAAGATGGAATCATCCAAAACCAGACTTGCACACTTGAACCTGGACCAACCCAGATCCACGAATAGCGAGGCAGCACGGTTTTCGGTTTCCTCCACTGCAGCGATGAGCGCTAGGGTGCCGGCTATATCACCCAGGTTGAAACGAGGACTGGACTGTCGATTATCCATTTGTCTCCATCGTTAGATATCCGCGTCGCTTCCCCTGTTATACGAGGGGCTTTGGGATCCTTCTGAGTGAAGCCAGCCAAAGTTGGACCTCTTTTGCTAGATGTCGACCTAGGAGGGGTATCCATCTCGCAGATTGTGTAGTTGCGAGCAGAGATCGCAATCCATCTGTAGGAAAACAAAATGTTCCCGAGCGACAGTGACACTGTGGCACATGCTCATCAATTTCCAACAATAATTATGTAATACGTAGGTGCATTACATTGCCCGACATGTATTGAAGGTCTGCATAATTTTGACCAAGATACATGTGGTGGCAAGCCTATTGATGAGAAATGGAGGTGTGCAGGTAGACAAGAGCATGCTTAGTAATGCAACCGGATATGGTAGGTAGTGATCTGGGGGCAAGAATGTATTATTCCGGGTGATCCGGGCCCTCTTATATACTGATCGACCGATCATCTGTACAGTATTACACTGCGGTAATCTGCCTCAATAGCCGGTGGATTTATGTTGAATATATGGAGGAATATATCCCGTTATGTGCCGGAATTTGGCGATTGGATAAATACGAGAATTCACGAACAGTATCTTCCCCTTGTTATCTGGTATTTATTCTCGATCGATCAAACAGTTATATCTTAAAGATATTGTGATTAACCAATCAGAGGACAGGATCGGGTCATGTGAGTGAATATAATAGAGTTTTATGGGTATGTTTATATCACAATTCTTAAGAGGGAGACATCAAAGCTATTATTTGCCATGAACTCGAACTTTTCAAACCGGTCCCAACGACAATTTATTCTGCTGTTTATTCTCAATTTATCTCTCATTTATAGAGGCAAATTACCGCAGTGTTACATCATGCCTGTATAGGCATCCTCGGCTTGCCTATGGTCAAACCTCAACACCTATTTGAGACACGACCGAGCAGCACAAACTGTGTAAATGTAATATGCAACCGAGGCATGGCGGAAAGACGAAAGATGACGTTTTGATGAATGTTTGAGGGAGCAGGGATTCCTTATGTTCTTCAAAGGATTGCATCTTCAAGTTTGCGTCAAGGTTTGAGTGGGTAGAGGATGGAAGCGAGGTGGACTGGAAAGTGTGCACCATAATTCCGGGCTTTCTGTTAACGTTTGCCCGCGTGAATCCTCGAACAGTCCTCCAATGGATCGAGGTTGGTCTTCGCCATACAGGATTTTCACCTTTTACTTGGTCTATACATTACTCGTGAACAATGATCAGCCACGGAATTCTGTTCAAAAGGTAAGGATAATGAATGTGTGGTTCTTTACAAACAGAACGAGCCGCCAAGCCCCTCTGGTCCGAGCACACCAAGCGCTGCAGAGACGGCTCATAACCCACCGTACACCTGGACCAGATCGACGAGCATATCTGGTCGTCCAAGGCAATCCATTCTACGACGCGATCTAGAAATCCCTCGAGAGAAAATGGCCTTCGCGGCTCCATCTTCGCTGCGGTTTGAGCCTTTTTGTTGCAAAGGTATTCAAGCCCTTCAACTGTTGATGATGATGAATGCATTACAAAGGGACTTGAGCGTTGATGTATGTGCAGATATTTAGACTTGCCAGGTCGCGTTTATAATGAAAGCTCGTTCGTCGTAAATGATTCCAGCCGCTCAGTCGGAGTGACGCTGGACGAAAATACCAGACGGTTGACCCACGGCAGCTGCGGTGCCGCCGGTGTGCGGGGGTGTTAACGAGGGTTCAGAGGATGAGTCGGAATTCCACGGTGTCCACCAATATGTGGGTTGAAAAGCTGGATGAAGATCGGCTCAAAAACGGGAGTGCCAATGGGGGCAACCCGGGGATAGGAAAGTGGATGATAGCTGAGTTCGGCAGAGGTTGGAGGCTGCGTCGTGAGTCTGCCGACGGAGCCTGCTCATCCCAGACTTCTTCCGCTTGGTTGGGTTGACGGGAGCTGGTGCGGTTATGTTCCGAGCCACGAAGGGATGGGGATAGGCGTATCGACTTGTTGGAGGAAACAAGAAGGTGATGGGGGGCGATTCTGAGGTACAATGTCCTGGAGCGCAAGCCTGTTGCTGTTGAGGTGTGCGTGTGACACTGTGTAAGCTTGACGAAAGGGCTGAAGGGCTGAAAACATGAATAAAGCACGCTAGAGGCCATCGGTCGTCGACGCTGAATTGCCCCCCCCCCTAAGAGGACGAGCCTCAAGAATACGAACCGCCAGAACCACGGGACAAAAGTCAAGAAGTTCAAATTCATCAACCCAACGAACAATCATGTATCAAGCGCGACGTGTCTCGTGGCGAGCAACACGAGCGCAGACAGACGGCGGCAATTTGGCGTTAGGCTTTGTGCCAAGTTGAATGGTCGATAAGGCATGGACTGGGTGGTTACATGGACGTCGGAGAGAACTTCAAGACGAATCGCACCTCGAGTCAAGTCGGACTAGGGTCGGGTTGAAAATTCGTCCGGAAGTTTCAACCAGTTTAAGCCATTATTATAAACCACTGTTTTTGAACAATTTTACAGTTTTAAACTCATGTTCAACCGGTTGAAAAAAGTTCTTTGGTGAAAAACTGCTAAACGGCATCTACCAGTCCCAAGACCACGCTCCATGATTGGTTCAAGCTGTTCTCCAAGTGTAGCGCTACATCCCTGGTGTTCTCGAGTAATTCTGCATCAAGGGAACCCGATGAAACCATATCGGAGGACTCTGAAGGTGCTTATTGGGAAGTTCTGGCGGGTGACGCAGGAGAACGTCGAACTTTGCCGCGATTTCGTTGGGTGTTTCGATCAGGGACTTGTACAGCATGATACAGCACAGAATGTTCTGAAAGCGTTGGAGTCTGTTGGAGTCGGTAAGCTGAAATCCCCTCGAAGATGACAGATATTTCAACAATTTTCAATGGGGCGAAAAGGCCCCATATTTTCAACCGGTTTATAAACAGTTTAAAACAGCTGTTTAAATATTACAAGTCCATCATTTCAACCCGACCCTAACCTCGACCTCTCTAGTGCCGCTGGCATGCATAACCCAGGAGATGATGATCGATGATCCATCAGATCGAGCGCTTGTCCATGCCCTCGCCGATAGCGCCAATCTGTGATGATGAAAAACTCCAAATCGATTGAGCCCAGTAATCGGGCACATCTCCCAAAGACTTGGAAGCAGAATCGCTCAGAATCCCATCTTGGTGCAGAACTAGTACGTTCCGAGCACGAACGTCCGGTATGTATAACTCCAAGTTCCGAATCGTACTCACACCGGTCTTCCAGCACTCCCCGACACCTTCGCTTCAATCGCGACCCGGATTTTTTAACCAAGTAACTGGCTTGTTCAAACGTTCTGAAAAGGTATACATGGCTTTTGTACTACAGGACGAAGTAAACTAATCTCACTAGCAGCATGTTATTCCAGAAGGAAACACTAGGAAGCCTCCAACCTCGTTGCCTCCCATCGTTGTGAAATCTCTAGATGAAAATATCAGAACCAACGCACATAAAGCTGACACACCCAAGGTCCTCTCGATTGTATCCTGAACTTTTCGTCCAATTCCTAACCTACGCATTCATGAATAACAGGAAGCCTCATCTGCCCAACTCGATAATCCAGATGTAATCACCGCGGATGGAGCCCGAGAAGCCGCAAAGAAAGCCATGTCTACAATGAGCATCGTTGCGCCGCTCGTCCAAAGCACGGCGTCGGCAGTGAGCGGCACAGATAATCCGATCAGTCTCATCGATTGGATTTCTTCGTTCCTCAAGTCATTGGAGAAATTCAATGCCGTCGCGAACAAGATCGCCACAGTATGTATCGCGCTATTCCCTGCGAGCTCCGTCGATGCTCATCCAACGTCCAGATTCATCCTTACGTGCAAGCAGCATGGACTATCCTCTCTTCTGTTTCCAAGGTCCGGCCGTTGCGCTTCGCTGGTCACACAATCTAATCTGCGGATTGCAGGCAATTTTTGACCAGGCAAATCGTGACGACTCCGTCCACGCACTCCTTTCGAAGATGGATGAAGTCTACACATCTCTCACAACTGCAGGACTGAATGAGATTGGGTCTATGAAGGCTATCGTCGAGCGCATCACCCACCAAACACTGGAGTGCTCGTATTTCATTCAAGCGTATTGTGTGAATCAGAAATTCCGTTAGTTGACTTGGCCATGCGGCTGGTGTTGACGAACTAATCAGTTTCTTGCAAGGGACGAGGCTGCTGAAGAACTTGTTCTCAGAGACCGACACGCTCGTGCAGGGCTACAACGATGTCTTCGACAAGCTTTTACGGGAGTTCCATGACAGGGCTGCAGGCGATACATTGGTGGTCGTGCATCGCATTTGGGAAAATCTCGCTCCGAAGGTCGATGACCTGCGTGAGTCCTTTTTGGAGTATCTGTTGTCACTTCCTGACATCCGAAATGCAGGTGACACGGTGGACTTGAACAGCATGCCGTATGCTGGAGGTGCCGGCTTCAACAAGCGAAAGCATTGTTTGGAGGGTACTCGGGCAGAGCTCCTCAAGGAGATCTGTGATTGGATCAACAACCTCGAGAAGGACACACCTCGCATATTCTGGCTTCATGGTCCGGCTGGCACTGGAAAATCATCTATCGCCCACACTATCGCCCATCAATTCCAGCAACTTGATCGCCTCGGCTCTTGTTTCTGCTTTGACCGCAGCCGGATAGCAGAACGACGGCACGAGAAGGTCTTCGGCACGATCGCAAAGGATCTCGCCAATCGTGATATGTCGCTGCGTAGACAGTTGTCAACCGTTGTTCATAATAACGACGCGCTCAAGAACACAACTGACATTGTGCAGCAGTGGGAAGAACTGATTATGAAGCCAGCGAGGATGCTTTCGGAGGCTATAGTGGGGCCGATTGTGGTTGTTATGGATGCATTGGATGAAAGCGGGGATTCGGATTCGCGACGAGATCTCCTTCACATCCTGGGTAACAGCGAAAGCCACATTACCGACCTTCCTCCTAACCTTCGGATCCTTCTCACGTCCCGACATCTACCAGACATCTACGCAGCACTGAACAGTGGGACGCACGTGTGGCGGAAGTCCATGGATACCATCCCACCTGAACTCACTAAACGCGACATTTTCCGCTATGTATCGGGCCAATTATCCCAGGTAGACTTTGGGACCCCGAGTCAGGAAGTCTTCGCTTCCCTTGCTGGGTCATCCGGTCAAATATTTGAGTGGGCCCGGTTGGCCTGTGCATATATCAGGGGAGACAATAATGCTGGGATAGGGTTGAAACCACAAGCGCGTTTCACCGCCCTCATAACCCACAGTACATCGGATCACGTCCCACTCCTCGATACGATGTACAAGTTCACATTGGAAACCATATTTCCCAAGGACCAGCCTCCAAGCCAGCGCAATCTTGCTCTTATACGATTCAAGTCTGTGATGGCACAGGTACTCGGGACCAAGGAGCCACTCTCCCTTGATTCGTTGACGTCCATGAGGTGCTATTTCAAGAATCTCGCGGCGGATATCGACATTCGTACGATCGTAGAACCGATGGCTGCTTTTCTCAGTGGGATTACTGATTCCTCTGTCGCTATCCGTCCTCTCCATGCATCCTTTTCTGATTTTCTGACGGATCGTGATCGAAGTCACGAGTTCTTTATCGACGTACATCTTATCCACAAGGATCTGGCCTTTGCTTCGCTTGGCATCATGATGAAGAACCTACGGTTTAACATATGTGATCTCCCAAGTTCTTATCTCCCCAACGCTGAAGTCCTGGATCTGGATGACCGCATCAAAAAATGTCTCCCAACTGAATTGGTATATTCTTGCCAATTCTGGACGGACCACGTTCGACAGGTGCCATTCAACTCGGCTCTTGCAGCAGAGGTCCGAGCATTTTTTAACAATGAGAAATTGTTATTCTGGTTCGAAGTGCTAAGCCTCCTCAAGCTTGTGAACACTTGTGCTGGCTCGCTATCCGCTCTCATTCAATGGGCCATGGTGTGTGGCGTGACCTTCACATTGAGATTATATTCTGATTGTATGTACTACAGCCTCATAAAGAATGCAAGGACATCTTTGACGAGGCAACAGATGCTCAGAGATTTATTCGGACATTCGGTGGTGCAATTTCAACAAGCACGCCTCACCTGTACCTATCTGCACTGCCATTTTCACCGAAGAAAGCATATATCTCCATGAAGTTTGCAGACCTGTTCCATAGTTTGCCAACGATTATTTCTAGGCACAGAGAGACGTGGCCAGAGATCCAGGGTGAAATACATGGGCATTCTGGCGTTGTCAATTCGGTCGCGTTCTCGCCAGACGGCAAGCGCATTGCGTCAGCATCGGCTGACAAGACCATCCGGCTGTGGGATGCCGAGACGGGGGAGCTCCTGCGACCGCCGCTCGAGGGACATAATAATTGGGTCAAGTCCGTTGCATTCTCGCCAGACGGCAAGCACATCGCATCGGCATCAGATGACAAGACCATCCGGCTGTGGGATGTTGAGACGGGGGAGCTGCTGCGACCGCCGTTCGAGGGACATAAGCATTGGGTCACGTCCGTTGTGTTCTCGCCAGACGGCAAGCGCATTGCGTCGGCATCGCGTGACAACACCATTCGACTATGGGATGCTGAGACGGGTGAGCTGCGCCGACCGCCGCTCGAGGGACATGAGCATTGGGTCAGGGCTCTCGCATTATCGCCAGACGGCAAACACATCGTCTCAGCATCACACGACAACGACATCCGGCTGTGGGACGCTGACACGGGGGAGCTGCTGCGACCGCCGCTTAAGGGACATAAGGATTGGGTCACGTCTGTTGCATTCTCGCCAGATAGCAAACGCATCGCGTCGGCATCAGAGGACAAGACCGTTCGGGTGTGGGATGTTGAGACAGGGGAGCTGCTGCGGCCACCACTCGAGGGACATAGGCATTGGGTCTCGTCTGTTGCATTTTCGCCAGACGGCAAGCGCATCGCGTCGGCATCAGGTGACAAGACCATCCGGCTGTGGGATGCTGTGACGGGGGAGCTGCTGCGACCGCCGCTCGAGGGACATAACCATTGGGTCACGACTTTCGCATTTTCGCCAGACGGCAAGCGCATCGTGTCAGGATCAAAAGACCAGACCATGCGGTTATGGGATACTGAGACGGGGGAGCTGCTGCAACTGCCTCTCACGGGACATAACCATTGGATCACGTCCGTCGCATTCTCACCAGATGGCAAGCACATCGTATCGGCCTCCGAAGACAAAACTATCCAGCTGTGGGATGCTGAGACGGGGGAACTGCTACGGCCGCCGCTCAAGGGACATAAGCATTGGGTGATGTCTGTCGCATTCTCGCCAGACGGCAAACGCATCGTGTCAGGATCAGAAGACCAGACCATCCGGCTGTGGGATGTTGTGACGGGGGAGCTGCTCCGGCCGCCGCTCGAGGGACACAAGGATTGGGTCATGTCTGTTGCATTCTCATTAGATGGCAAGTGGATTGTGTCGGCCTCAAAAGACAAAACCATCCGGCTGTGGGATGCTGAGACGGGGGAACTACTGCGACCGCCTCTCGAGGGACATAAACATTGGGTCATGTCTGTTGCATTCTCGCCAGACGGCAAGCGCATCGTGTCGGCCTCAAAAGACAAAACCATCCGACTGTGGGATGCCGAAACCGGGGAACTGCTGCAACTGCCTGTCGAGGGACACAAGGGTTCTGCCGTGTCTGTCGTATTCTCGCCAGACGGCAAACGCATCGCATCGGCATCAGGTGACAAGACCATCCGGCTGTGGGATGCTGAGACTGGGGAGCTACTGCGACCGCCGCTCGAGGGTCATAATCATTGGGTCACGTCTGTTGCATTCTCGCCAGATAGCAAGCATATCGTGTCGGGCTCAAAAGATAAAACCATCCGGCTGTGGGATGTTGAAACGGGGGAGCTGCTGCGACCGCCACTCGAGGGACATAACCATTGGGTCACGGCTGTTGCATTCTCCCCTGATGGCAAAGATATCTTGTCGGCCTCAGTTGACAAGACCATCCGCTTGTGGCATGCTGATGCAGAGGTATGGTCCTGCCTAGAGGCTCTCTGTAGTTTTCTTGATTCTGACGGATGTATCAAACAGGTATATTCGGTGTCTCTTTCACTTTGCAGGCAGAACTATTCTTCACGATTGTGTCAAGGAGCTGAGATGAACCATCAAGGATGGTTTCTTGGGCCTAATGGCGAATTTTTATTCTGGGTCCCAACCTATCTTCGACCGTGTAGCCTCACCACAGATACGAAGTTGGTGATTGCAGGCATGGGATCATGGCTCGATGTTAACCACCTCATACATGGACAGGAATGGCAGAAGACAAAACACAGGGAATTTTCTACATGATCTCGATCATCATTCAATTGTTTTGGCACGTATGTAGAGTCTGGAATCCATATCTTGCGAGCCCACTGGGTCCCTCAGCCGCTCCAGCTGTCCATTCCCTCTTCAGCAACTTGGTAGCTTCACAATTTTTTTTTGCCTCAAGGCACATCTACTACCTTCAGCTCGTGTTGGCGTCACGTTAGCCGCTGGCACCCTCTCTCTGGGGGACTAGGTGAGTCGTTGATGTTGGTTGGAGGTCGCGGAGTTTATCTGCTGTTGGCACTTGGTCGTCGGCGGCACCAGGCAGCATCGCTGTGTTAGATACATTGTACGGAAGGTGTGGAGAACCACCGAATCTTGAAGCTAGACTCCGTTTTAATTGCCACAACGTGGCGACAGGTTGACCTAATCAACGAAATCCTGCGCATATACTCAGCACCAACTGCATTAGTCCCAAGGGACGTTCCCAACATCACCAGGCTGTATGTTGCCGGGAGCTCGAACATTTGTTTATACTGTTAAACGAAGACAGCTTCCTGTAAAGGCAAAATAACATTCGGTTCACACGCGGACTTGTAACTTGTATGAACTTGGACGAATAGATTGCAGGCCCAGGGACATGCGGCGTGAGACTGAAACAATCGTACAATGTCCAGATCGATATTTGAAGCAGAACGATGTGAACGTCATGAGATCTGACCAGTTGCCGACGGTCCGGCTTGGATTCCGCCACACTGTGGCCCTTGTTGTAGTCGTCAAAGAATCTGAAGTATACAATCACCAATAATCCCACATACCAATAGGATGGCATATCAAGATCACAATAAACACCAGTAAGGCCCCATCGTCATGGTCAGTTCCCGCCCTCTGCTTGTTAAGCTCACAATCTATGCGAAATAACGACAATTGGGCGTGTTGCGTTCCCGCAGAGCGTATCTAGAGCAGGCAAGACGACGCTCGGAAGAGCGCTGGGGGATAAGCTCTCGGAATGCTATTCGTCGATGGGGACGATCTGCCAGTGCACCCCTGTCAAACGTGAAGAAGATGACCAAGGGAGGGGGGCATTGACGGATGAGGACTAGGGAGCCGTGTCTTGAAGTGATACGGAGGACAGCGGAGCGGATGGAGGAGATGGGGAGGGAGGAGGGCGAGAGACGATTGAGGTAGGCTGGTCGTTGGAGAGGTATTACTGCGAGATTTTGAGGGGAAGAGGGAGTGACTCGGGAGACGTTCCTGTATATTTTAAATTGGTGTTCATCGACGGACGGTGCCTCTCGGTCCGTCACGGACCAAGAGGCGAAGGCCCAAGGGTGTTCATATAGAAAAGAAGGTGGGGCATTCTATGGTGGCCAGTCCACTGGCGACGGCGGAGAGGAAGGCGCCGTCATCGTCCCTCTGACAGATATGGCAGAGTCTAGAGGAGCAGACGAGGATCGCTGTAGACGGGTTGAAGCGTTAGCCGTAGAGTACTTAAGGTTTC
>Ga0307516_10001637_pt1 | contig 30837 bp, 37 predicted proteins | sample 19_EM_MG_FD_203310 | JGI IMG/M metagenome (GOLD analysis project Ga0307516, IMG submission 203310) | Populus trichocarpa ectomycorrhiza microbial communities from riparian zone in the Pacific Northwest, United States - 19_EM | ecosystem: Host-associated > Plants > Roots > Unclassified | place... | reverse complement strand
ATTTTTATAGATGATGATTCTTACGATTCTAAGACGTCTGTGAAAGGCACAGTTTTTTTCCGTCAAGTAAAGAGTGGTTTTTGGTTGTGTGAAAACGGGCATTTTTGGTGTAAAACGGCCCCTGTATGGAAACTTTTGTCCCTGTACTTTAGCTTCTCTCTGCCTGCTCAGGGAACACAGCATCCTTTTCATCTTCCACGCTTCTCTCATGCGTATTCTCTTCTTCCACACTTCTTCCGTGTGCATTCTCTTCTTCTTGGAATTTCAAGCTTGAGCATTCCACAGCTCTTCTGCTTCTTCCTGACTTAAAATCCCAGATTCTCCAGATCTTCGTGGTGTCATGCACATATTCCAGCATCATACACATGGTTGAGTGGCTTCCGAACTTTTTCTCAGTTCGTTGTGTGGGTGGGATGTGCTTGTATGCTTTGCAGCCAAATCGCCGTAGATGCTGAATTTGTGGAACGGTTCCAAACAGTACCTCATTGGGGGAGTGGTTTCCGGACAGACTCAAGGTGGGAGATCTCCTGTGGAGGTAGCAAGCTGTTCGGATGGCTTCAGGCCAGAATCGGATGCGCACATTTCCGTCCTTCATCATGCTTCTTGCTTTTGTGTTAAGTGTTCGGATCATTCTCTCAGCAACACCATTCTTGTGCTGTGTATATGGTGGTGACAGTTCGTAGGTGATTCCATTTTCCCTCAGGATCCCTAGCACCTCCCATAACTATTGCAATGACTTTACTGAATTTAAGAAGGACTCGATCACTGAAGCTAATATAATCATCAAGTTGGGGGACAAGAATGAAGTGCACGCCAGGAAGAAGGGGCTGGTACAATTGAATGGGGTATGTATTGAGGCATTCTTTGTACCAGAATTTCGAATATCTCTTCTCTCCGTCAGCCAGCTTGACTGCCACGGTCTCACAGCAATATTCAAGAATGGAAAATACGTAGTGATCGACCACCTCGGCAACAACCCCATCAGCGCCACACTTGATCGTGGTCTTTATATCCTCCCACAATACGGATCTGCTCACTCATCCTCAGCAACAATCCTGCCACAACTCAGATCTGCTCACATATCATCCACTACGAACATCTGGAAATCAGACTCGATCGAAGTCTGGCATCGACGACTCGCACATCTCAATTACGCAGACCTCAAGCTCATTCTGTATTCGGATAAGAAGACCAAAACCCGGACCCCGTGGGAAATTTTGGGACTATGCGAAACCTGCGTCAAAACGAAACAACAACAACACATGATCCGAACGAAGTCGACCCGCTCTTCAACACCCTTTGAACTTTTACACTTTGATCTTTGTGGAACCATGAAACACAGTATCGGAGGTGCTCAGTTTTACATCATTTATATTGATGATTGCACACGCTACACCGAGGTGTATTTCCTCATCATGAAATCGGCAGATGAAATATCAGCCAAGTTTCAAGCATACCAGGCATGGATCAAGGCAAGAGGATTTCGGATCAAGCGGTTTCGATGCGACAATGGAACTGGCGAATACAACAACTCCCTGTTCTCCAGAGTCAATGGCTCAGATCCCAAGCCTCGAGTTCATTGATGACCTTGAGGCGACCATCACCTCTGAATTGAGGGAGGTCGACCCCGTGAGTCATTGTGGATTGTTGGGGCCATTTCCAATCAACTTCTGTCCGTAGTATCCATTTCCTCCTTGGCTGAATCTGTGTCCTCCCAATCCAGAATTTCCTCCTTGACCAGATCCGTATCCTCCCGATCCAGGATTTCCCCATTGGCTTTGGTTGTAGAATCCGCTTCCATTTCTGGGACCGGTTCCATGGCCTTGGCTGTAGAATCCGCTTCCATTTCCATTTCCGGAACCAGCTCTATGGTTGTAGAATCCACTCCCATTCCCATTTCCATTTCCATTGCCGTTTTCGTTTCCATTTCCGCTTCTGTTTCCATTGCCATTTTCATATCTTCGCTTTGGGCAATCTCTTCTAAGATGCCCAGCTTCTCTGCACCCATAACAGGACTTCATTTCTTAAGTGTCATTCCGAGGTCGTTTGGTGTTGTTGCCGTCCTTTTTCCAGCAATTTTCTAAGGTGTGGGTATTTGAATTGCACCAGCTACACCATTTCTGAGATTGCTGATCACTGCGTCCTCCGTTTCCTCCTCCTCCGCTTCGGTAGTTCCCTGGACCTCCTCGACTCCCTTTGTTTCCACCTCTTCCTCCTTGTTGAGAGTACAGTGCCTCTGAAGCAGCGTCAGGCTTCATGGCAAGTACTTCATTCAGCTCGCATTCTTTCAGTTCGGTCATGATTTGGTGGACCGTGATGTCTGCTCGAGACTGCAGCATCTTGATACTGATTTTGAACATTTTGGGGAGAGTTGTAAAGATGTGATTTCTCAAGATCATCTCGGGAACGGCTTCGGGGGTTCCGGCCAGTTGGTTGGTGATATCGAGGAGCCGGGAGAAGTAGACGCTGATTGGATCTCCAGGAACCAGGCACAGTTGACTAAATTCTCTGAAGAGTATCAGATGGCCAACTTTGGTGTTTGCTGTGTCCATATATAGAGGTGATGGAGCGTCCCTCTACTCGAGAGCGAGAAGCAGCAACTTTGTACTTGACAGATCTCAATATGCATAAAAATATTGATTGCCAAAGTAATCTGTTATGTTTCAATGCAAAAGTTCAGACTTCTCACTCTAAAACCCGCTCAGCCTACACCTTAATGGATCCTGGGGCATCTCACTGTTACATCGACTCGAATTATGCAAGAAATCTAGGCCTACCTATCCAATCACCAGGACGAATGTCAGTCACAACAGCAGGTATCAAGTACCCACCGACCAACCGACATCAAGTTTGGTTGAAAGTATGGATACGAGGAATTACAGGAAATTATGCCAATATTTCAGGATTGTTTACGCTCTTTGACCTCAAGGGTGTATATGACTTGATTGTGGGGAAGAACTGGCACTCAACAACACGTCATTTAGTGGACTCCTATAATGTCCTTCATCTTCTTGATGCCGATTGGTCATTACTCACCAACAGTTGACTGGCATTTGTTCTACGGCTGTCTTTGACAGGTGTTACACCTGAATGTTCCACGGAGTACATAGAGCCTCTGGATTACTTAGCAACCGAGTGGTAGGAAGGCTAGCGGGTGAGGGATGATGGATCAGAGAGTCTAGACAGAAGAAAGGAGCAGGAGATGACCTCTCGGCCGAGATCTTACCTTGCGGGGAAGATCGAGCTCTACGGAGAATCGGACCAGAGACCTCCGAGGTGGGTGCAAACGAGTTGAGGGAAATATGGCCGAACTAGTCCCCTTGCGGGGGGAGGACGCGTACGCAGGAAGACTGGGCCCTCGCGGGGGCTGGCTTGGATCCTTGCGGGGGCGGCCACGTACGGAGTCTAGAAGCCAACTTCCCCGCTCAAGCGCATGAAAGCTCATCTCCCTTATCTACAACCCTGCCAGGACCAATGATCCACCCACGGAGTCCATGCACCTCGGGGGAATCCCCTCCCAAGTCACCACTTCTCACGCGAAGTCATCAGATCTCACGACGGCTCTTTCTCTATAAAAAGAAAGAGGATTTCTCACCTCACCAAGAGAAATCAGCAGAACAATACCTACGACACTACCGACCCAAAATCCCACTGAACCCACATACAAGATCTAAGATTATTCCGTTGTGAATTATCGAAGGTAGCCTGATTACCTTTGATTCTCCAAACACTCCGGTTACAAGGACAACCCCAGTGTCACACTATAATCTTGATCTCAAATCACCTTACTTTCATGACTTGCTTCGACGACACCTACTTCGAAGACCACCTTTACCTCGTCAAACTATCTACCTTCTTGGAACCTAAGATTCAATACTCTTTCGACTACACCTTTCAGTCAATCGACGACGAAATCTCAAAATACGAACAGTGGGATACTTTAATCGACGGACCTATCCCTACGCCCTACCTCGAAGGCGACCAGGAGCCCTGGAACTGGTATACGCAATACTGGTTCAACTGCACACACAACCACACAAACGCCGAATTCACAGAGAACGAGCTCCGAGAGCTCTGTGACTATTATTTTACCGACGATGAAACCATTCACACAGGACACTTTCTTGACCTGTACTAAAACCTGCGAAATGGCGTCTACCGATTTCAACATGCTTCGGCTGGAAGCTCCGTGGGACGTCTTGCAGATAACCGACGGCACGGAGCCCGCCGAAGAAACCCTAGAAGTTGCCCGACCAGCTACCTGGCTCCGAGCACTAGTCAAACAGCAAAAACAGGCCGAGCAAGACCTAGCCCAACTGGTCCGACTTTGCGGAAACACCATAGATCACACCGATCAAAGAATTCGGCAAATCGAACAAGCCTACCGAGACTTGTCGGAGGGAACCAGGTACGTATACGACCGACTAAGCGCTAACGAGCAAATCACAGGAGACTGGATACGCAGCGAGCTAGCAAGCGCCGCTACGGCCTACCAAGCGTTCGCGCAAAACGTGTGGGGCACCATTATCGAACGGACTCAGGAAGAAACGGATAAGCAAGCCGGGCAAGCGACACAGCTGACACGGTTAAATGACTCGATCTCGTTCCTCGCCGAGGCCAACGTAGCCCGAAGCCAGCATCTGGCCAACTTCCAAGGTAACGTTGAATTATGGGCTGAAGAACACCAGAAACGGATAGACTATTTAGAACAGCAGCTAGTGGAAGCATGACAAGAAACTCAACATCAGGCGGAAACCCTACAACAGTTGGCAGCCCAAATACGAACCCTGGAAACTCCGCTCCTCCAAGCATCGAGACAAACAACGCCCGAACCAGCAGCCTGGCGCAGTCCAGCTCGACCCTCGACATCCAGCCTGGCAAGCGCCCTAAGGCAACTCTGCGTGGTAGATGACCAATCCACGCGGGTCCAAAAACCAATAGTACCTCCCCGACCAGAAGGAAGAGCCCGGCGACAGCCAGCCGTACCTCCAAGCCCAGAACGGAGACTACAGCTAAACCCGTTTACGAGGGAACTATCACCGGAACCACGGCCCCCCCTAGGGCCCCTATTCGAAGGAGGAGGGGACCCTCCGAGACCGCCTCGGCGACCCCTTCCACCGCCGCCCTCACCGACGCCACCCTTGGAACGACATCCGAGGTCGCCGGCACCTCCTCAAAGACAAAAAACCCTAACCACGGAAGAACTCGCACGATCCGTGGCTACGGTGGTAGCTGACGCCCTGTCTCGGGCCCAATCATGCACCGCCCCGATACCAGAACCAAGAATCAATGTTTCCCGACTCAAAATGTCCAACCCAGAAACCTTCGACGGAAACCCCTCCACGTCATTCAACACATGGTGGAGATCAGTGACAAAGTATCTGGGCTTCTACCCGGAGACTGGTGATCGCCAGAAAATCGCCTGGGTTGGGTCGCTTCTCACGGGAACGGCAAAGGCTTGGGACCTCCACCGATACGACACGATGGGAGAAGCCGATACATGGTTCAACTACTCTTCTGCTATTAGAGCAGAGTACATGGACACGTGCGAAGCAGCCAATGCCCAAATAAAATTAGGGCAACTCAAGTACACAGGAGACATCCGAGCCTACTTCACGGAGTTCAGAGCCCTCAACCGATATGCCCGGGCAACGGGAGAAGGACTCCAGGAAAAAGTCAACATAGCCATGACCTCGGAAATACTACGAATGAGGTTCGCCCATTACAAAGGGGGTTTTGTTGACGACAATGATTTCATGGAAGCCACCTACCAGGCCGGCCTACAGGTGGAAGAAATGAAAGCCCTGGAAAAAACACGCGAGGCGGCGCGAGTACCCAGACAGGGCCCCAAGAACAACCGTCCGGACGAAAAAAGAAAAGAAGATCATTGGAAAAAAGAAGAAGGACGGTCGGCAGCCAAAGAACGAGACTCCAGACGAGAAGACAGACGGGCTCCCACAGAGAGAAAAGCATGGGAATCCACGGGGGCCGCCCTAAGAGGTGTGCCACAGAACGAAATCGACAACCATAAAAAGGTTCGAGATGGATGCTGGCGGTGCGGCAGAACGGGACATAGAACTTCCGACTGCTTTTCATTCCAGACGACGCAAGGAACCAAGCTACCACCAGCCCCGTGGAAAACCGCGGCAGTCAGTACGGAGAAGTCGACCACCGAAGCAGATCCCGGAGCAAGGTCCTCAGGGAAAAGACCAAGGGAAGAAGAGGACGCGCCGCCACATACGGCCAAGCAGCAAAAAATCGCCGCGGTCGAGGAAATGGTCCCGGACCTACCGACATGGGCGGACACGGACGAGTCGGATTTTTAGAAGGCTCTTTATCGGCACCAAAGAGAGCCTTTAACCTAGTATGCGGTGCCACGAAACGGAAACAAGAGGATCCAATCAAACCAGAAACCCCGGGGAAAAGGAGGAAAAGGAACGAACGACCAGTCATCCCCATGGTATTACACACCGAAAAGGGACGACACAAGGTGGAAGTTTTGTTGGACACCGGGTGCTCCATACCCCTGATAAACCAGCAAACGGTGGAGAAACTGGGGATCCCGGTCAAGGGGCATAAAAACCCAAGGGTAGTTGAGAACTTCACAGGCGAGACAGTGAAAGGGGCAGGGCAGTATTATACGAAGCAACTATGCCTGCAACACCGACGACACTTCACCAACGAGCAATTCGAAGTCTCCCCTATGGAGAAAGAGATAGACATATTCCTCCCATTTAGCTGAATACAACAACATCCGCCCCAAGGGACGTGGAATGCGGAGGAAATCAGATTCAACAGCCCAAACTGCTTGAACCTATGTACGAAGCACGAGACAAACAAATTCTCGTTAACATGGGACGACGCAGTACTTCAGGACGGGACAGCGCAGCTCATTGGATACGCATCGGCGGTAAGAGAAAGCGACGACCCGACGAAAGATGTACCTATGCAGTTCCGTCAATACCTCGGAATTATGGGAAAAGAAGCAGCGGATGCTCTCCCTAAACACCGACCCTACGACTGCAAAATTGATCTCAGGGAAGGAACAACGGCGCCTTGGGGACCAATTTACCCGCTATCAGAGGTAGAACTCCAAACCCTCCGGGAATGGCTAAAAGAAATGGAGAAAACAGGGAAAATCCAAAGATCCACGTCACCAGCGGGATCTCCCATCCTCTTCGTCCCAAAACCCAACGGACGAGGACTGCGACTATGTGTCGATTACCGAGGATTAAACGCTATCACTATTCCCAACCGATATCCGCTCCCCCTAATGCAGGAATTGCAGGACCGAGTTTAGGGAGCGCAATGGTTCACGAAGCTGGACCTCAAAAATGGGTTCAACCTTATAAGAATCCGAAAAGGAGACGAATGGAAAACAGCTTTCCGAACCCGCTACGGGCTATACGAATTCCAAGTAATGCCATTTGGGCTCACCAATGCACCATCGACATTCCAGGACATGATGAACCACGTCTTGTCAGACATCCTCGATGTGGGAGTATTGGCCTACATGGACGACATTCTGATATACGCCAAAAACGAGGAAGAGCATGACCGACTAGTTAAGGAAGTACTAAGCCGGCTACAACAAAACGGATTGGCAGTATCCCCAGAAAAATGCGTATGAAAAACCGAGGAGGTGGAATTCCTGGGCTATGTCATTGGGAGAAACGGAATCAGAATGTCAACGGACAAAGTGGACGCCATTCTAAGTTGGAAGGCACCAAATTCCTTGACAGAAGTCCAATCCTTCCTAGGATTTGCCAATTTTTACAGTCGATTCATCCAAGACTACTCTCGGATAGCCCGACCCCTTACGGAACTAACAAAGAAAACGGGAAAATGGGCCTGGAATGAGGAAGCAGGAAAAGCATTCGAAGAACTGAAGCAACGATTCACTACAGCCCCTGTATTGGCCCACTTTGACCCAGCAAAGCCAGTAATCATCGAAACCGACGCATCAGACTTTGCTATCGGAGCGGTCCTATCCCAGCGAAATGAGGAAAACCGGCTACATCCGGTGGCATTTCATTCTAGAAAATTCCAACCAGCAGAAATCAACTATGAAATCCACGACAAGGAACTCCTGGCAATAGTGGATGCCTTCAAACACTGGAGGCGCTACTGCGAAGGAGCGACCCACCAAATCCAAGTCTTTTCGGATCACCGAAACTTGGAATATTTCACAACCACAAAGGTACTAAATCGCCGCCAAGCACGCTGGGCACAAGAACTGGCCGGCATCAACTTCATGATCTACTACCGACCGGGGACGCAAAAGGGTAAACCAGATGCTTTATCAAGGCGTTCGGAGTACCACCATGAAAAAGGGGGGATAGAAAACCAGCCGATTTCGACACTCCTACACAGAAACCACTTCGCACAACCAGAAAGACGGAACCAATCGCTAATCTGTTCATCAGCCAGGTTAGCCTCGCTCCCAACGAGGAAATGGTCAGAAGAATTCCTAAAGTCGGTACAAGAGGAAGCAGAAAAGGACGACGAATACCAAAAAGCAAGGAAAGGAATGGGAGCGGCGCCAACGGCGCCGAAGGACCGGAAGGACAGGGAATTAGAAAAAGAAGGAGAACTACTCTACAGAAAAGGAAAATTATGGGTTCCAAAAAGAAAAACCCTGTCAGTCATGGAATCAGAACACGAAACGAGGGTGGCCGGGCACATGGGTCAGGACAAGACTATCGAACTCATACGACGAAACTTCTGGTGGCCAAAAATGAACGAGCAAATCATCGACTACGTCAGGAGCTGTCCGGAATGCCAGAAAAATAAAACAGCACGACACCAACCATACGGCCTGTCCTCACCATTAGAGCTGCCGTACGCGCCATGGCAATCAATAGCAATGGACTTTATCACTGACCTTCCGACATCCGAAGGATGCGATCAATTGTGGGTAATCATCGACCGTTTTACCAAAATGGCGCACTTCGTTCCCTTACCCCAGAACGAGAAAACGGCAGCACACCTAGCGGTGCGATTTGCAAAAGAAATATGGAGGTTCCACAGCACTCCTACGGATATTGTGTCAGACCGAGACTCCCGCTTTACTTCGGAAGTATGGCAGGAATTCCTGAAGATCTTAGGAATCCGCCCACGAATGTCGACTGCGTTCCACCCTCAGACAGACGGACAGACCGAACGCCTCAACCAAACAATTGAGGCATACCTCCGAGCCTTCGTGGGACACGAACAGGAAGACTGGGTACGGTTGCTACCAATGGCCGAATACGCCTACAATAACTCAACCACGACAGGCAATGGAACCTCGCCGTTCTACGCCAACTATGGATTCCATCCGGCAACGTTAAACCCCCCATCCTCAGAGCCCCTTAACCCAGCCAGCATGGCCTACGGACACTGGATGACATCCAAACACAAGGAAGCCAAGGAAGGTCTGGAAGCAGCGCAAGAGAGGATGCGGCGTTACGTGGACCCAAGCCGAAAGCCTCCACCAGCGTACCAGGTAAAGGACCTGGTATTGCTTAGTGGACGCAACATCAGAACCCGCCGCCCGTCGAAGAAGATGGACCACAAAAGTCATGGGCCTTTTCAAATAGAGAAAATTATCTCTCCTCTTGCGGTACGACTGACGCTGCCCAGAAAGTGGAAAATACATAACGTTTTCCACGTCTCACTACTCGAGCCATACCGAACCAGTGAATACCGAGCGCCGCCGGACCCCACTAAAATACTCTGAGAAGCCGACGACATCGAACAATCTGATGAATACGACGTCGAGGAAGTAGAAGCCTTGCGAGAACACGGGCGGGGAAACCGGAAAAGGATCCTCTACCTTGTCAAATGGCTCGGCTACGACGAACGAACAGAAGAACCATACGACAACTTTTCGGTAGGCGGTCTGGAGAAACTCCGGGAGTTTCACCAATGAAGCCCAGACGCGCCGAGGGACTACCGACTCACCGAGGGCTAGACCAGATCCACCGAGAACCTGGCGGTAGTGGGTTGAAGGGGCGGAGGACTTCAGCACCAAAAGCCCCACGACCGACAAAAAGACCCGCTTCACGGGCGTACACGAGAAGCCACCGACCGGGCGCCCGGCGAGGAGTGCACGCGACCGAAAAACCGTTGAGAGTCAGGAAAACCGTTCAGAACAGACGTATCGACCCCTCGGCGACCGACTTGGACCGGCGGAACCGGCGCAGATGGCATAAAATCAGTGAAGTGAGTCCCCGACAGCGCGGTCACTGCTCCAGCATACTAGTCTCCCCCAGGAAGGACGTGGGCGCGGTCACTGCCGAGCATACCGGTTACTAGCACGAAGGACACCATGCCTCTCCCGATTCCCTGTGTCAACTGCGACCCCGGAACCTCACCAAGTCGGCCAAAGCCTTGGCGCAGCGCGGCGGCGAGTACGACTCAATATGACACGGCAAGTATGAGTACGCATTGGCCTACTCAGAGGGCCCAGCCATTCCGATGGATTACACAGAATGATGCCCTGATCCGGTGGCTGGGAGGGCTGCAGGGGAGGAGGACTGCAGTCCATGACGCTGGCCGAAACCCGGCGTCGGAAGAATCTCACGATCAAAAAGAAAGAGTCGGGCTACTTAGAAAGTCGTGGTAGCGCTCGGGGACGAGGCCAAGGGAGAGGGGAGGTAGTGTTACACCTGAATGTTCCACGGAGTACATAGAGCCTCTGGATTACTTAGCAACCGAGTGGTAGGAAGGCTAGTGGGTGACGGATGATGGATCAGAGAGTCTAGACAGAAGAAAGGAGCAGGAGATGACCTCTCGGCCGAGATCTTACCTTGCGGGGAAGATCGAGCTCTACGGAGAATTGGACCAGAGACCTCCGAGGTGGGTGCAAACGAGTTGAGGGAAATATGGCCGAACTAGTCCCCTTGCGGGGGGAGGACGCGTACGCAGGAAGACTGGGCCCTCGCGGGGGCTGGCTTGGATCCTTGCGGGGGCGGCCACGTATGGAGTCTAGAAGCCAACTTCCCCGCTCAAGCGCATGAAAGCTCATCTCCCTTATCTACAACCCTGCCAGGACCAATGATCCACCCACGGGGTCCATGCACCTCGGGGGAATCCCCTCCCGAGTCACCACTTCTCACGCGAAGTCATCAGATCTCACGACGGCTCTTTCTCTATAAAAAGAAAGAGGATTTCTCACCTCACCGAGAGAAATCAGCAGAACAATACCTACGACACTACCGACCCAAAATCCCACCGAACCCACATACAAGATCTAAGATTATTCCGTTGTGAATTATCGAAAGTAGCCTGATTACCTTTGATTCTCCGAACACTCCGGTTACAAGGACAACCCCAGTGTCACAATGATTACGAAAGAGGAGGACTACGACAAACGTGTTAGCGCTCGGGACGAGGCTAAGGAAGAGGAGAGGTAGTGTTACACCTGGGATATCTAGAGTACGAAGCTAGTTAGAGTGGCATGGGACTAGAGGATGACGGAACGATTCAGAGAGTCTAGAAGGGAGTTAAGGAGACGGAGTTTAGCTTACAGCCGAGAAAGGCTGTAAGAGTTTAACTCCAGAGATGAGAGATCGATAGCAAATGAGTGGAACTGAACAGAGTGGGGTCCGACCACTTCGCGAAAGAAGGGTAGACCGTTCTGGGTCCAGACACCCCGCTCAGCTGCAGGAAACCTCATCTCCTCTTATCTACACCTCGGCCAGGACCAATGAATCACCCACGAGGCCTCTGCGCCTTGGGGGAATCCAAGTCCGAGTCACCACCTCTCAGGCTGGTTTCTCTCAGATAAAAGAAAGAAAGATTCCCCTTGACGGAAGGGAAATCAGCACGATCATCCTTACCAACACTACCACCGAAACCCACACACAAGATCTAAGATTATTCAGCCGCGATTTATCGAAAGTAGCCTGATTACCTTCTGATTTTACCCGCACTCTGGTTACGAGACAACCCCAGTGTCACAAATACGGTTGCCGATACACTGAGCTGAATTGCATACGTTCAACCATCAAGTCTGAAATCAACTCCATCTCTTTTCAACGTCGTCGAGCTTAGGATATCAGCATCCAATAATTGGCTCGAAGATGTCCGTAGAGGATACACTGAGGATTTGATCTTTGGTCCAGTTCTGGAATACCTAAGTGTGGACTTTTCGATAATTCCCACGACGAAGAAGGAGTGAAGAATGAGGGAAAGAACAAAGTCATATTTTCTTGACGATGGTCTTTTATATCACAAACTGTCAGAAGGAAAACTTTGTATTCCGGACAATCTGCGAACGAATGTCATTCGGGAAGCCCACGATGCTATTCTCGCAGGTGGCCATACAGGAATCGAAAAGACCATTACAGCAGTTGCCTTTCGCTTCCATTGGCCTAGGATGGCAGATACAATTACCAATTGAGTACGTGGATGTGATGTCGGTCACAGAATCAAAAGCAAGAACGCGAAACCATACGGACTTCTTCAGGCATTACCGACTCCATTGGAACAAGCCGAACGGGTTAATATCGATTTCATCACCAAGCTGCCTACATTGGAGTCGGGATATGATGCAGTTGCAACTGTGATTGATCCATTGACGAAGAGAACCTGCTGGGATCCAGTTACTGAAGCCGATTTAACTGCGTAGACGTTTGTGACTGCCTTCATCAATAGATATGTTCAGACATGAGAACTACTCATTTCTATCGTTTCAGATTGAGATGCCAGATTCATGTCCAGTTTCTGGCAATCGCTGTGTTCGCAGGTTGGTATTAAACTGTGGATGTTAACAGCATATCACCTGCAGTCAGACAGACAAGCCGAAAAAGCCAATGCCACACTAAAGACCTTCTTGAAGGTGTACATCGCACAACTAGAAAATCCTGTGAATTGGGATCAACTGCTTCCATTAGCCAAATTCACCTACAATGCGGCCAAGCACAGGGCGATTGGAATGTCATCTTTCCAAGTGGATATCAGTTATAACCCACGACTACCATTGGATTTACTGGCTTCTGGACCATTCATACTGAACTCCCCTTCTGCAACTACCTACACTTCAACAAAACTGTAAAACAGAAGCGCCAAACCTAAAGACTGTCTCGGCGCGAGAAGCATTTCCAACAGTTCTCCTGTGACTGGGCAAAGAGCATAGAACTTTTAAAGAAGAGTCATTCGTCCAACAACCGTACTGGTTGCATCCATCTTCCTTGCAATTGCCGCCCACATTTCTGTGGGATCATCAATCTCTTCAATGTGAATCTGAACCTCATTGCAGCAAGATTCACTGATGACAGCACTGACTTGGTCACGATGGGTAATGTAACCGTCGTAGACGGCCCGTTCAATGATGGCTGCGGCTGCGAATCCAACCGGATTGTTTGGTGGTTGTTCTTCTCCTAGCACAATCTTCCACGCCTTGATGCTATTAAGGACACGCACACACTGCCTCTTCCAGGTGGCATAGTTGGTGCCCTCAAGGAGCTCGATGGTTCCAAGAGGGTGTTTCTAGGGAATGAAAGTCGTAGTGATGGTAGGCTTAGTGTTTCTTACTTTGTTTGTTTGTCAGTGAAATTTGTGAGGAGTATATAGAAGAATGTAAAGGACAGGACCCCGATGTCGCCGGCCCCCGTGCTTACAGCTTGGCTCTCTTGGAGCCTACTTTTGATGCGAGAACAAGTGAAGCATTGAGAGGTTTTGTTGTGGTAATGGCAGAGGGCTTATAACCTATTGAAGGTTGCCCGATCACTGGTGAGAGAGAAAGGAGAGAGAGTGACAGAGAGAGATGTTTGATCAATAATGGGTAATGAAACCGTTCGCGATGAAGACGTATTGAGTGGCTTCAAGATTGCTTGATATCTAAGCGTGTCTAAGTATGGAGGAAGGATGGAGAGATACTGCTATGGAAGAATGCCAAGCCACCATGACCAGGGTGCCCCTGCCGTTGCTCCCCACAGCGTTTCCACCTCATCGAGCGTCACTACCAGGCCGGCCGGCTTCCAAAGAGCGCGGCTTCGGTGATCTTCAAGGTGCCAGGCAAGGTTGCAGCCCAAAAGCTGTTGGTGGAGATGTGGGTGGCAGGCAACAAGTTCAAGGCCCTTTCCTACATTCCGAACAAAGCAGACACTTTGTGTGGCATGTGTGGGTGGTGGGGACACTCAGAGTTCCAGTGCCAGCGAGGCTCAGCTACCTGCACCATGTGTGCGGGCAGCCACAGGACCGAGGAGCACCGGTGTGAGGTGGCAACGTGTGGTAAGGTCGGGAAGGTTTGCCCCCACACGGAGATGAAGTGTCCGAACTGCAGGGGCAGGTACCCGGCCCAGGACGCCAGGTGCCAGGCAAAGAAGACTGCTATTGAGATTGCCCGGGGCAGGCGTAATGGCACGGCCTATGCTGATCCGCCGCAGCCCACACGCCCAACCACCATCGCGAGCACTAGAGGATCGGCCCTGCTGAGCTGGGCCCCAGGAGGTGAGCTGGCGGGGCCCTCTCCAGACTGGACGGAAGACGTGGAGGTAACTGGAATGGAACCAAGTGGCACTGCCCCACCCGTAGCCGTCTGATGGCAGGCCTCAGGGAACCACCGGTGCTGCTGAAGGCGCTGCAGCACAACTGTGCACGGGGCGGGCAGGTCATGGAGGCAGTGTTGGAATCGGCAGTGAAACGAGAAGTGGATCTGGTACTCATTCAGGAGCCCCAGACGGAGAAGGAGAGAGACAGCACGCGATCCCACCCCAGCTTTACGTTCATCAAGGGGGAGGAGGGCGTGGCAGCGAACTGCTGGATTCCGTCAACAAGGTGTTGAGGTGCCGGGTGACGGAGCTAAAAGACCTAGCCAGAGAGAGCGGGAACCACATGCGGGTGGTGGAGGTCACCCTTCCGGGAGGGATGCGATCGTCATTGCCAACACGTACGACCAACACGAGGGGAGCGAGGCGAACAGGGTGGCGCAGCGTATGGCCTGGACCGATATCGTCAGGCACCGGAGGGTGATTATCGCCAGTGATATGAATGCCCACAGCAAGGTGTGGAACCCCAGGGCAACACGCAACAGAAACCACACCTTCTGGGAGCGGCTCATTGAAGAGGAGGACCTCTTTGTCTGGAACACGGAGGAGGCCATGAGGATGTGCCCAGGGGCCGAGAACCACTCCATCATCGACCTCATCCTGTCCTCCCCAAACATCGAACTGAACTGGTGCCTGCTGAGGGAGGAGGCGACTGGGTCCGACCATGAACTCATTGCATGGGAGGTGCTAGGCACCCCGGGCCCAGGTGTGGACACAAGCACAGAAACCATGGGCTGGGACATCAGTGGGTGGGATCCTGCTAAGGAAAGCGAGGAGAAGGACAAGAAGAAGGCGGGAGAGAGGAGAGAAAGGGCGTGGAGGTGCTACCTGGTAGGGGTGGGAAGATCCCTGGTCCTGTCGGATGGCAGCACAGAGGAGGAGGTGGTGGAGGCAGCAGGCTTGCTCAGGGAAACAATGACCGCAACACTAGACGAGCATGCCAGAAAGAAGCACTGGTGTTTGTGGTCAAAGCCCTGGTGGTGCGAGGAATTGAAGGAGCTGAGGAAGGACCTGGGAAGAGCGAGGAGGAAATGGAGGGTGGCCAGAACCTCACGGGTGAAAGTGGCAAGAGGGGAGTTCCGGAGAGCAGTGAGGAGGGTGAAGAGGGACTGCTGGAACCAGTTTCTACAGGAGGCAGATGGCAACAAGGTGTGGACAGCGGCAGTGTACACGACCCCCCGTATTGACAAGATGGGCCAGGCACTGGTCCGGGAGGACAGGGCCATCACAGAGGGATGCCGCAATCGTGAACAGGCGATCCTACAGGCACACTTCCCACAGGGGCCTCCAGGGCACTTTGAGGTGGCGCAGGGGGGCAAGACCTTCGAGAGGGTTGACACCATGCTGGTCGCGACCCTCCTGAAAGCGGCAGCCAGCACCTCAGCCCCAGGAGATGACCGGATCTTGGCGGGGATTGTCAAGGTGTTCTGGCAGTGGAACGAGCAGTGCATCACCCAGCTGGTCGGGACATGCATCCGACTCGGAGCCCACCCGGGAATCTGGAAAACGGTGACAGGCGTGGTCATTCCCAATCCAGGGAAGCCCGACTACTCAAAAGTGCGGGCGTACCAGGTGATATCACTACTCGATGTCATCAGCAAGCTGCTGGAACGGACGGCCTCCCACCTTATCGCCGACCACCTGGAGTGGAAGCGAGCGCTCCATGAAGTCCAGTTTGGGTGCCAGAAACGGTAGTCTTGTGTCGACGTGGTCACCATCTTAATGAACCGGACGCAGAAGGCATAGGCAGGGAAAAAAGTAGCTGGAGCCCTCTTCATGGATGTCAAGTCGGCGTTCAACAATGTGGACAAGACGATCCTAGGCCAGCGCATGGAAAGCTTGGGACTGGAGGCAGACCTCATTCGATGGACAATGAGCTTCATATCGGACAGGCGGGTGAAGCTGGTCCTGGATGGCGAGACCGGAGAGAAATACCCAGTGGATACCGGGGTCCCCCAGGGCTCCCCGGCAGCCCCCATCCTTTTCGTCACGAATCTCTTGGGTATATTTGATGAGGTGGAATGGGCAGCCCCGGGCATCAGCGGGCTATCCTTTGTGGACGACATCGGGTGGCTGGCAGAAGGGAAAGGGGAGGAAGAGGTGGCTGCCAAGCTGTCAGAGGCAGCAGAGGCAGCCATGGAATGGGGCAGGAACAACAGAGTGGCCTTCGATCAGGGGAAGATGGAGGCCGCCATGTTCTGGAGGAAGAGGAAAGGTACAGAGGCTAAGACCAAGGTGATTGTGGGGGATGCGGAAGTTCTGTTCAACAAGGAAGCGACAAGGTGGCTGGGGGTGTGGCTGGATTCGCAACTCACGTTAAAGGAACACCACGCTACCACGATAAAGAGAGGACGGAATGCGATGACCCACTTGCAATGGCTCACAGGGCGTATGGGCCTCTCCCCAGCAAATTGCAGACGGGTCATGACGGCGTGTGTCCAGTCCATCGCCATGTTCGGAGCAAAGCTTTGGTGGAAGGGAGGAAATGCCTGCGGTACGACAGGGCGGGCAGAGGAGCTGCAGCTGCTCGTCAACCAACAAGCGCGGGCAGTGACGGGAGCCTTCCGGACAACGAACCAGGGAGCACTGTCAATGGAGTCTGGGCTGAGACCGGCGGCAAACCAGTTGGAGAACAGGCAGTGGCGGTTTGGGCTCTACCTGCTGTCCCTCCCCCAAGGCAAGAGGGCCAGGGACGTAGTGGGTGCAGACACGGAGATTGGGAAGAGGCTGGGGGCAGCCCTGTGCTACAGCTGGACCGAGACAGAGAAGACAGTGTTGCCAGAGGAGCCAGAGCCCCTGGAGGCAGCGCTGATCCAGGAGGAGCGTGAGGAGGCGAAGAAGGAGGCGGAGAAGGAGCGGCCGGGGCTCGTCATGTTCACCAACGGGTCACGGCAGGAGGAGGGCGCAGTTTGGTACACGGTGACATGGAAGGACGGTCTTACCTGGAAGGGCATTAAGACCCACATGGGGTACAACCAGGAGGCATTCGATGCGGAATGCGCGGCCCTAGCGCGACCGCTGGAAACTGCGGCACATAGAAGCCCACTGCCAGACCACGTCACCATCTTCACCGATGCACAGACAGCTATCAGACGTATGGCATCCGATGAACCGGGACCGGGCCAGAAGCACGCGCTCAAGGCAAGGAGACACATTGCTACACTCCGAAGGGTGGCGCCGGGTATCGCCATTGAGATCAGATGGTGCCCCGCACATGAGGGCGTGGAAGGAAATGAGAAGGCAGACGAGTTGGCCAAATTCGCAGCAGGGGAGCCGGATACTCCTGGGGTAGATGGGAGGACCCATTCGGATCGGCTGGAGGAGCGCGCGATACCGCTCCCCATATCCCTCACCAACATCAAGCGGGAGATCGCCGAGAAGAAGTGGGCAGAGGCATGGAAGTGGACGGGAGACTGGACCTGCAAGAGGAAGTACAAAATGCCGAAGAGCTAAAAGCCCGACAGTATGGTCGCTGGGAGTGCCAAGAGACTGGCCTCGAGGTTCTATCAGCTGAAGATGGGGTACTGCCTCACTGGCGAGTATCTGCACTGGTTGAAATCCCGCCCAACGCTGCAGTGCTGGTGGTGCCGGTGCCCCAAGCAGACAAGGGACCACTTCCTCAAGAGGTGCCCAAGATGGAAGGAGGAGCAGAAGGGGTTATGGCAGAAGGTAGAAGAGGAGACGGAGAGAGGGAGGGAGCGGTGGAAAGCTCACGAACTCTTCGCGGAAGGTGGGTAGTGCTCCCAGACGATACTGGACTTCCTGTCCTGGACAGATGTTGGAAAGACAGTGCCACCTGTGGCGGAGGAAGGAGATGGGGGCAGCGAGGTGTCGGAGGGGAAGCTCCAGGAGGGAGCGGAGGGGGAGCTCCAGTAGGGAGCGGAGCTAGAAGAGGAGAAGTGGGCGGAGGAGCGTGGGGCTGAGGACGAGATGGGGGCTGGGGAAGGAACACCGTTGTACTTACCCACCCCATCCTTCATGGCACCGGTAGATTAGGGGAGGAGGGGGCGTACGTTTCCTAGGTGATTTCCTTGGTGCGCTATCACGACTTCGCGGAACAGGCCTGGGCAGAGGGCAATGGGAGCCTGCACCGTGTCGCTATACGCGGACAGCGGCGGGGAAACGGACTGTATACAGTGGACCATGCCCCTCGTCATGATCTACCTAGGTCGCATACGAGTACTGAATAAACAAAAAAAAAAACAGCGTTTCCACCTTACGATACAGAGTGCGCCATGCTTGCACGTGCACTGAAAACGGCAGCGGAAATCGCTCCAACCCCGAACCACGTCACAATATTCACCGATACCCAAGCGGCACTCCGGAGGATGTCAACGGAAGAACCGGGACCGGGACAGAAATATGTGGTAGAAGCGAGACAGCACATCGCTACACTTCGAAGAGCAGTGCTGGACATCACCATCGAAATCAGATGGTGCCCAGTACACAAAGGCGTGGAGGGCAACGAAAAGGCCGACGAATGGGACAAGCTTGCAGCCGATGAGCTGGACACTCAAGGCGTGGAAGGCTGGACCTACTCGGACCAGCCAGAGGAGACACTGCTCCCCAAATCCCTTGCCAACATCAGGAGGGAGATCTTGGAGAAGAAGTGGATGGAGGCTCGACAGTGGGCCAGAGGCCGGACCTCCAAAAACAAGTACAAGTTGCCGAAAAGCCTGAGGCCAGACGGCACGGTTGCTGGGAGCACCAAGAGACTTGCCTCAAGGTTCTACCAGCTGAAGATGGGGCACTGCCTCACTGGTGAATACCTGCACTGAACAAAATCCCGTTCAACACCGCAGTGCTGGTGGTGCCGATGCCCCAAGCAGACAAGGAACCACCTTTTGAAGAGGTGCCCCAGATGGAAGAAGGAGCAGAAGGACCTGTGGGAAGAGGTGTGGAAGGAGACAGGAAAAGGAAGAGAGCAGTGGAAGGTTCACGAGCTCTTCGCCGAGCAGACGTGCAGCCAGGCGCTGCTGGACTTTCTCTCCTCGACAGACATAGGTAAGATCATGCCAGTGGAGGAGGGGGACAAAGCGGAGAGCGAGGTATCGGAGTGGGAGCTCTTGGAGAGAGCGGAGCAGGAAGAGGAGAGGAGGGTGGAGGCGGAGACATTGGGGATGGAGGTGGAGGAGCCACCCCTCTTTCTCCCCACCCCACCCTTCATGGCATCGGAGGAGGCAGAGTAGGGGACGGTCACGAATTTCCTATGTTTATCCTATGTACTCGCACCTTGAGGGATAGGCCTGGGCGGAGGGCAAAAGGGAGCCTGCACCGTGCTGCTACACGCGGACTGCGGCGGGGAAACGGACTGTACATAATACTCGTCATGATCTAGATAGGTCGCATACGAGTATAATGAATAAACAAAAAAAAAAAAAAACAGCGTTTCCACCGCCGCCGTTGCTGCTATCGGCGCGCCACGCCGGAGCGGCGAGAAGCATTTCCAACATTCTTTTGTTCTTCCTTTGGTGCGCATCTATTCTTTCTTGGGACAGGCCTGGGCGGAGGGCAAAGGGGAGCTTGCAACGAGCCGCCGCGCACGGACTGCGGACAGGAAAGGAAAACTGGGCAAAATGTACGCCGCCATGATCTATATAGAGGTCGCATGCGAGTATGAATAAACAAAAAAAAAACAAGTCCCCAATTAGTCAATGTAATAGGCGGCCGATGCCACCTCCCAGATCTTTAGCCAACCTGAAACGGGAGATCTCGAAGAAGAAGTGGGAAGACGCGTGGACATGGTCGAAGGACAGGGTAAAGAGGAAGAACTACCAAATGCCGAGAACGATGCACCAGAACAACATGGTGGCACGAGGACCGACGAGGCTGGCAGGACGGTTCCATCAGCTCAAGACAGGGCACTACCGTACGGGCCAATACCTGAAGTGAACAAAAAACACGGACACAGCAGAGTGCGGGTGGTGTCAGTACAAATCGCAGACAAGGGAACACCTGTTCAAGAACTGCGACAAATGGAAGCTGTAACAGAAGATACTGTGGGCAGTGATACGAAAGAAGACAGGAAGAGGGAAGAACCGATTCACGATCAGAGAGATGTTCGCGGACGAGCGATGCACCAGAGCGATCCTGGATTTCTTGAGAACGACGAAGGTGGGGCGAGGGTGGGGCCGCGAGGGCTGCCACCTGACCGACGAAGGTGGAGAAGGAGGAAGAGTGAGAGGCAGGTCGGGGGGAGGACCGTTTCTTGGCGCCTTCTCTCTCTATTTCAGTCCTTACGGGTGCGGCTCAGTTCTTTCCTTCCCTCTTTCTTTGCTTTTCTTTCTCGGGACAGGCCAGGCGGGGGCAGGGGGAGTTACCGTAAGCCACCGGCGGATCGTGAGAGGTCGCGGTGGACGGTGAACAGGAAAGGGCTGTACATAATATCGTCATGATCCAGTAGGGTCGCACACGATTAATGAATCATCATCATCATCATCATTAGTCAATGTAATGTGGAGCAAGCGCTGAAGCGCCTCGCGGGGCGCTTTCACCAACTCCGAACGGGCCACTGCTGTACAGGGTAATATCTGAAATGGACGAAGAATGCGGACAATCCAGAGTGCCGATGGTGCCGATACAAGGCGCAGACAAGGGAACACCTGTTCAAACACTGCAAGGAGTAGAAGCTGCAACAGAAGATCCTGTGGGCAGAGGTACGAAAGGAGACTGGAGGGGGGAAAGACCGGTTCACGATCCGAGATTTGTTCGCAGACGAGTGGTGCACTGGCGCGATCCTAGACTTTCTGCGCACCACGAAGGTGGGGAGCAGGGTGGGAACGAGAGCGGGAGTGACGCGGGCTGGTGAGGACGTACCACCAAAACCGGGTGAGGATGAGGAAGCAGCGAAGGAGGGAGCAGGGGAAGCGGAGTAAGGCAGGAGGCGGGCAAATGAAATGGGCCTCTGTCAGCCGTCACAGCCTTTTCCTCCTTTGTTTCTTTATGTATGAGCGTTCTGTCTTTCTCTTCATTTCGTTCGGGGGACGCCCAGGCGGGGTCAGGGGGAGTCACCACGGGCCGCCGGCGGACTGTGCGAGGGCGCGGCTGATGGTGAAGAGGAAAGGACTGTATAAAATATCGCCATGATCCATTAGGGTCACATGCGATCAATGATCATCACCATCATTAGTCAATGTAATCTTGTGTCTGTGGTGAGCAAACTGCCTCGGCCATCGTGACTAGATCCTCTACAGCAAACAGCCACGGTCGTCCATAATCTTCAATATCGACAAGCAAGGAATGGCAGTTGAAGTGCTGCACTTCTATCATCTCGTGTTATCGGTGCGTGCGAATGAACTCTGCGGAGAAAACGGTAGTACGCTCTGCCTATTCTCGTGGCTACAGGAATCAGTGAAACCTGGATTCGAAATAGGGCGGTTGCCGTGCGGATTCAGTGCCGTGGAGCGGTGATTGACGGGTTTGGGGACTCGGGCGTGCAAGTCGGAGTATCGCCCCGGTTCACTCATGAAGAATCGGATATATATAACTGGAACATGCAGCGATCAGAAGTGGGAGTTGGTGCCAAAATCTGAATGCTTGCTGTTAGCTCTCCAGTGTTTTTCACCGGAATATTCTAATTTCCTGCATTGCCGTAAAACTTGTACGATCACATGCAGCTTTCGCTTCTTCATTACCTCCGACTCCTCCAGTCATCCTTCTATTCCTATTCCTATCTCTCTTTCCTCTCTTCCACAACAACACCGCTCCCACCCCCCCACACCACTTCCAAGCAACACCACCCATACCTTCACCTCACCCTAACACTTCCTCCCCCATAACACCTGCTCGCGCCCCCCTCTACGATAAAATGCTTAGCTCTGAGCTGCTCGCGTCTCAGGCTGAAACGTCTAACGATTCTTCTACCGATGTAACTTCAAGTGATGATTCTAGCGGCTCTGCGTACTACCCGGAGAGCACCAGCAAGTACAGCCGCCATAGCCAACATACGCTGAATGCGCGTATGGTTAAACCGGAAACAAGCTCCAGGAAGTCCGCTCAGAGCGCCGCTAAAGAGGTATAACGAAGCGGTACTTATCAAGCTTCGCTACGTATAGCTGCTGATCTGACATAGATGCCTACCCAACAGGAGATGCACAGCCTGGTAGACATGCGCCTTGCCGTGTCGCGCATACGGATCAGCCTTCCTTACATCGTCTCTAAAGTCCAGGTCATCTACACTCTTCGCGGTACCAACCTCGAGTACTCCGTCATCAGCACCGAGGTCAAGGGGTAAGTAGTCCGTCGCCGGCAGATCACAGCAATGAAAATAGCTACTGACTGGCAATTCTCAACTTCTATGTTTATAGCCACATCAAGGATGTCACCAAGTTCCGTCTCAAGGCCCCCAAGGTGGATATCTCGGCCAACTGGGACACGCTTCGTTTCGAGGCGAAGCGGGTCCACAACGATTGGGTTTGGAAGGTACGTGGCTGGGAGTCGGCCGCGGATGGCGATTACGAAGGTGACTCCGACGATGGTGACGATGGAGAGGATACGCAGCCCGACGCCGATCTCATCGAGAACCAGCAGGGTGTCGAAAAGAATTCCAAGCAAGGGTGCATTCCGCTTCTCATCTCGCATGAAGAGTGGGATGCATACGCGAAGAAGGCTGCCAAGAAGAAGGCTGCGAAGAAAAAGGCTGCAAAGGAGGAGGCAGCCAAGGAGAATGCTAAAGGGAAGGCTGCTAAGAAGAAGGCTGCCAAAGTGGAGGTAGCTAAAGAAAATGCTGTCAAGGGGAAGGCTGACAAGGAGACCGCTGCCAAGGAGGAGGCCGCCAAGGAAAATGCTGCCAAGGGGAAGGCTGGTAAGGAGACTACTGCTAAGGAGAAGACCGCCAAGGGGAACGCTGCCACTCGGGCTGATGAGAAGCTTAAACCTCCGCCGTCAGACAGTGAGAGCTTGGAGGACGGCGAGGAGTCTGAGACCGAGTCCACCAAGGAGGGTAAACAGAAAGCGATTGCAGAGGAGCACGACGATAGGTCAACGGGGAAGAGTAAATTGCTTGCCAAAGACGAGAAGCACGACGACAAGTCTGCTGAAAAGGGAACATCGCATGGCACTCAGGGTACTGCTGTCAAGAAGGTTTCTAGCCGCTTCACTTCCCGCATCTGGGAGCACGGTACCCCATTCCCCGTGGGCAAGCCCTTGTTCTGGAAGTGCAATCACTGTGAGTACCCCTTTCGCAACTGTACTATAACGGAGACTGTTGCCTGACGGAAAGCTTCAGGCAATCAAACATTCAAGATCGGTTCGACCACTCCCGTGCGCCCGCATCTCCTGCGAATGCACCAGATTACCTGCCCAAAGTAACACGCCGTTCGTCACTCTGGCTATACTGATTTTTGTTTCTTGTTGTACACGTTGCCCTTGCCTCGTGCGCACCGCGAGAGGTTAAAGTCAGTTATGGCTCGAAAGTTGCGAAATGGAAGGACTGGTTGGGATCAAAAGTAGCTGGCGTCGTTGTTGGTTGGTTTGGCCGTAAGCTGTCTTCCTCTTGTGGTTGACTTCTTTTCAGGGTGGTCTCCTTTGAGTTCATTGAATACCTTCCATCTCCATGACATGCTATTTACGCAAGCAATTTTTCAAGTATGTATTTTGGGTTCGAGTGAGTAGATGTACGAGCTCTGGGGTTAGCGGGCGGCCATCTCCAGTGCTCGGGTAATAGCCGCGCGCTCGGCGCCGTAGGTTCTGGTTGGCAAAGCATGTGCACCTTGTGGCCTTTTCACCCGACAGGTGACGGCATAACCGACCGTCTCCAGTCCGCCCGCGATCCGTCCGCGAGCATGGATAGCCTGGCCCGCTGAGGTGATTCCGCTGTTCGCTCTGCGGTTTCCTCGGCGTCTATGATGACGGTCGCCCTAAGCGGGGCTGCTTCTGGTGGAAGTACGGTTGTTTGCACCCTTCTTGAGAAGCCCAGCGCTGGCTTCGCGTAGTCCAGCTCCCTAGCCTGGTCGCCCTTCAGGAGGCTCCTAAGGCTGAGGCCAGACCACGTTCTCTGGTTATCGAGCTGTCCCGTGGCGGCACTCATCGCCGATATCGGCGAGAGGCGTCCTTGGTTGGTTGTTTGGAATGCCCCTCCCCCTGGCTTTCTGGTTGACCAGCGCCTACAGGCCTGCCGCCTGGCCGATGGCCGAGAACCTAGTCTCCCTTTTGCCACAGTCACGAGCCGAGGTTCGCCCCACCACCCAGTGCTGGTGGTTCCAGTGCCCCTTGCAGACGAGAGACCACCTCTTCAAGGTTTTTTTTTTGTTTATTCATATTCGGGTTCGACCTATATACATCATGACGGCGTACATTTTTGCCCGGTTCTCCAGTCCGCAGTCCGCGCGGTGGCGGCTCGTTGCAAGGTCCCCTTTGCCCTCCGCCCAGGCCTGTTCCAAGAAAGAGTAGATATGCCCAAGGAAATTGACAAAGGAAAGACCCAAAGAAAAGCGCGACCCGTCCCCTATTCCTCGCTTGCCGATGCCATGAATGAGGGGGTGGGAAGGAACAGCGGAAGTTCCTCCCCGTCGCCCATATCGTCTACAGCACCCAGCACCTCCGCCACTCCCTCCCGCTCCTCCTGCCGCTCCCGACGCTCCCCAAGCTCCCACTCAGACGCCTCACTTCCGACGCTGTCTTCTTCCTTAATTGGCGGCACCAGTCTCCCCACGTCCGTAGAGGAGAGAAAGTCCAGCACTGCCTGCCCACATCTCTCATCGGCCAGCAGGTCACGGACCGTCCACCTGCACTTCCACCTCTTGGTCACCTTCAGCACCTCCGCCCAAAGAACTTTATGCTGCACCTTCCATTCCGGGCACACCTTGAAGAGGTGGTCTCTCGTTTGCGAGGGGCAATTGCACCACCAGCACTGGGCATCAGGGCGAACCTTTGCCCAGTGCAGGTACTGTCCGGTGCGGGCGTGTCCTGTCTTCAGCTGGTAGAACCTTGAGGCGAGCCTCTTGGTGCTGTCGGCTACCGCTCCATCGGGCTTCTGGCTCTTCGGCATACGGTACTTGGCCTTGGAGACGCTCCCCCCGGCCCATGACTGCGCCTCAGTCCACTTCTTCTCCGAGATTTCCCGCTTGAGATTTGCAAGCGATCGTGGGAGCGGCCCTGGGTACGCCACCCCGCGGGTGCCAGGCTTCTCCGCTGCAGTCTTTGCCCACTCATCGGCCTTCTCGTTTCCGGCTATTCCCTTGTGAGCCAGGCACCACCGGATCTCGATGGTGATGCCTGGCCTGACCCTGCACAGTGTGGCGATGTGCTTCCGACCCTGGATGGCGTATTGTTGTCCTGGGCCGGGTTCCTCCGATGCAATCCGTCTGATGGCCGCTTGCGCGTCCGTGAAGATTGTCACCCGTTCTGGGACATATCCTCCTGACACCGATTCCGGCGCACGGGCAAGGGCGGCCCACTCTGCATCGTAAGCCTCCTGGTTGTAGCCCATGTGGCACTTGATGCTCTCCCACGTCTGTCCGTTCTTCCACACCACTGCATACCCGGCAGCCCCACCCTCCATCCGTGACCCGTCAGTGAACATTGTAAGCCCAGGCCGGGCCCTCTCTGCCTCGGCCTTGGCCTCAGCTTCCTCCTCCTGCAACAGTTCCGCGTCCAGGGTCTCCGGCAAGCAACGCCGTGCTCTCTGTTTGTCCACCATGTGCGAGGGCGTTTGTGAGCTGGTGCCCGATTCCTGTTGGGGCTCCATCCACCTCCCGCGCCTAGTCTACCTGCGGTAGGCTGAGCAGCCTTAGTCCAAAGCGTCGCTGTCTGTTCTCCAGCTGGGCCGTTGCTGCTCCGAGGCCCGACTCCATCGAGAGGGCTCCCAGGTTGGTTGTTCGGAAGCAGCCAGTGATTGCTCGTGCCTCCTCGTTGACCAGCCGCCGGATCTCCCCCGCCCGTCCCCGGGTGCCTGTAGCGTGGTCGCCTTTCCACCAGTGCTCTGCACCGAACATTGCCGTTGACTGGACGCACGCAGTCATGACCTTCCTGCAATTCGCCGGTGACAACCCCATTTGCCCTGTTAACCGCCGCAGCCGGGTTATCGCCTTCCCGCCTTCCTTCATCCGGACAGCGTGTGGGTCCGTAGCGTTAGGTGCGAGTCCAGCCACACTCCCAGCCATCTTGTTGCTTCCTTGTTGAATGGAACTTCCTTGTCCCCCACTCTGACCTTTGCCTCAGATGCCCTCCTCTTCCACCTCTTCAAGGTGTGTCCAGCATGGAAGATGCAGCAGAAGATATTTCTGTGGGCGGAGGTGCAGAAGGAGACCGGGATTGTAAATACGTCTCGCCGCTCCGGCACGGACATCGCGCGCACCTCCGCCAAGTCCAAGTAACCTATTAATTCCACCCCGCGGTCGTCTGGCTCCTCCGCTGTGAGCTTGGCCTATCCATTAGCCTTCTCGTTCGGACAGACGGAGAGCACAGCTCTGCTTGAGCCGGAAACCCTCGACGCGGAGCTACTACAAGAGGAGGAAGCCGAGGCAGAGAGGAACCGACCCGGGCTGACCATCTTTACGGACGGGTTGCGGCTGGGCGATGGGGCTACCGGGTACGCGGTGGTGTGGAAGAAGGGCCTAACCTGGGCGGGCGCCAAAGTGCACATGGGCTACAACCAAGAGGCCTACGACGCGAAGTGCGCCGCTCTTGCCCACGCTCTGGAATCGACATCGCGAAGGAACACGACCCCAGAACGGGTCACCATCTTTTCGGACGCGCAGGCAGCCACCAGGCGGATGGCATCGGACGAACCCGGCCCAAGGCAGCAGTACGCCATCCAGGCGCGAAAGCACATCGTGGCTCTACGACGGCCTCGGCCAGGTATCACCATAGAGATCCGGTGGTGCCTGGCCCACAAAGGGATCGTCTGCAACGAGAAGGCCGACGAGTGGGCCAAGACTGCGGCAGGGCAGCCAGACACCTATAGGCCTCTCCCACGATCTCTCGCCAACCTCAAGCGGAAAATCTCGGAGAAGAAGTAGACAGAGGCGCGTCGATGGGCCGGGGGTCACACCTCCAAGACAAACTGCCGCATGTCGAAGAGCCAGAAGCCCGATAGCGTAGAAGCCAACAGCACCAAGAGGCTCGCCTCGAGGTTCTACCAGCTGAATACGGGGCACACCCGCACTGGACAATACCTGCACTGGGCTAAGATGCGCCCCACTGCCCAGCGCTGGTGGTGCCAATACCCCTCGCAGACGAGAGACCACCTCTTCAAGGTATGTCCGGAATGGAAGATGCAGCAGAAGATTTTGTGGGCGGAAGTGCAGAAGGAGACCGGGAGGTGTGGAAGATCCGGGATCTACACGCCGATAGGAGATGCGGACAGGCGGTGCTGGACTTCCTCTCCTCAGCGGATGTGGGAAGGCTGGTGCCGCCTTTGGAAGAGGGTGACGCTGGAGCCAGGTGTCAGAGTGGGAGCTCCGGGAACGCCGGGAGCGGGAAGAGGGATGGGAGGCGGAGGAGCTGGGTGCTACAGGGGGATTAGGGTCGGGGAGGAGCGGCCGCTGTTCCTGCCCACGCCCTCCTTTATGGCATCGGCGGACGAGGGGTAGGGGATGGCCGCGTCCCATTTGTTACTTTCCTTTGCGATCCCCTTTGTGTTTTCCTTGGTGCGCACCTCATCTTCTTCGGACAGGCCTGGGCGGAGGGCAAAGGGGAGCTTGCAACGTGCCGCCACCGCGCGGACTGCGGACAGGATAATTGGGTAAAATGTACGCCGCCATGATCTATATAGGTCGCATGTGAGTATGGATAAACAAAAAAAAATCGGCCTTCTCGTTTCCTGGAGCCCCTGCTGCGCCGGGCACCACCTGATCTCGGTGGTAATTTCCAGCTGCCTAGCCATCCGGTCGTTTCCTTGTCGAAGGTTACCTCCAGGTCTCCGACTTTGATAGTCGTCGAGGGCGAAGGCCGTTTCCTGTGGAAGAGTACAGCTTCGGTCTGGCCATGGCCAATAGCGATTTCATTCTCAGTCGCTCACCCAAGCGATAGTGCTGCGGCGTCCGATAGTTTGGCTGCCACTGCCGGATCGACCTTTTCTTCAGCCCCACCGTGCACTTCCACCCCTGCACAGCTCTTTCCACCTCGTCGAAGATGCATGAGAGGTTGGTGACTTGCCGGTCCGACGTGAAGCTGTTTGTCAATCGGATCAAGTTCGACTCGAGCTCCAAGCTTCCATTCGCCTGCCGAAGTGATCGATGCTGACAATGCTAAATGCCGACCTGGCACCCATAGAGAGGGGGACTGCCGCTCGTTATTGGGCCCACGGCCGTTGGGCGCGATCCATGAGAAGAGCCATCGCGCCAACAGCAGACCGGTATTTCCTATATCTCTTCTTTGCAGGCTGCCGGAAATAAAGTGGGCAGCAGTGCGCTCAATCAACTTGCTGGCGACGTCCAGTAGGAAGATCACCCGGTGGGCGAGAGCCCAGTGGGAGTTGTCCTACTTTCTCGGCTTCAGGTTGACCACTCCTTTCACCTCTTCCACGGGCGTGGGTGCCGACCAAGTCGGATGCGTGTGCGAACGAGCGGCACGAAGCGGTGCTGATCCCGCTCCCAGAAGACCTTGAGAATCCCGGCACTGATTTGGCCATCGACCGGAGTCGAGGTATCCGATTCCTTTCTCCGCGCGGTGTCAACAATATCCGCATTGATTTGTTCAAACGCTTGACCGCCCTCCCTGGCTCATACTCTGCCGGCGCTGGTGGAAAGTGGACTTTGAGGAGTAAGCTCTCCCTCTAGGTTCGCCCCATCGCCACTTGCCCGGTTTCATCCACAAGCGCCTGCTCTTCCTTTTAGATGACGAATGAAGAAGATGATGATGCTTCATTGATCGGATGACGAATGAAAGGTAACCTGCGATGGTTCGGAGTTGTGTTGGACGAGTGACAAGTAATGTAGCCGAACGTGGGGTGAAGAAACACGAACAGACTGCAACATAACGGTTATCACTGGCTGTCTGCCATCGCATGCAAAGCTAATACCACAAGGTAAGCAGTTGCAGAACCCCCACAGATTAATCATGAGCGAAGCCACGCAATCCAATTCATTCCTTTACATTCCCGTTTGTCCGAACAATATCCCACGCTGATCATATTGTCCGAAGAAAATGCTATCGCCTCAATCCGGAAATCCCATCACCCAGCCAATGCAGTAAACGAGTCCTACACCGCTGTGTCGGTCCAACCAGCTAGGCGAAATGAAGGCGATACCTGTAGAGTTCCGGGAGATGTGGACCGCACAGCACGGCGAGCTTGATGAGGAACCACATCTTAAGGAAGAATTGAGCTTCCTCCGGGAAAACATCTACATGGTGTTGGAAGGGCGTGTTAACGAAGTCATTAGGCTCCCCGCTCTCCGGGAAGAATGGGGTGTACCTAGGGTACCAAGGACAGTTTTGAGGCCCACATAGGTGAGGAACAATCCGTAGAGGGCGGTGTCGAAATTGGTGGCCATGATAGTACTTGTTTCGGGGTTTGGTATTGATGTACTGGCGGAACTGGTGGTGGTGGTGGTGGTGGTGGCGGTGAAGAATGGGGGTCGTTGGTGGATGGTGGGTGAAGATAGCCACGGATGGTTCTATGTTGTGCTGGGTGACGAAAGGTAGTGTCATGGATGCGGCCAGAAGTAAACGGAGTGCGTGCAACGCAGTACAACCCTCGAGGCCGGCACTCGCCTACCTGCCGAGACGTACCAATCCTTCAGGTAGCTACACCACCCGAATAGCTGCAACAGAGTGCAGCTGTGGCGGAAAGGGGATGGGGTGCTTGGTACCGCAGGTAGGGCTGAAGATCTCCAGGTTCTGGTCAACCAGCAGGCGCAAGCGGTCACGGGCTGCTTCCGGACTACCAATTTGGGGGCACTGGCAATGGAATCAGGGCTCAGGCTGGCAGCAGCTCAATTGTGGAACCGCACACAGCGGTTCGGACTACAGCTGGGCGGCCCACCTCAGGGGTCCTGGCCAGAGAGATGGTGGGAGCGTCATCGATGATCGGGAAGACGACTTAACGCTGAGACGATCCAGTAGGACGACAAAGCAGCCAAGACAGAGGCAGAACGTACCCGACCGGGTCTCACCATGTTCACCGATCCGGGCACTGCCTTACCGGGCAGTACTTAGAATGGACGGAGAACCGAACTTCAGCGCAGTGCTGGTGGTGTAGGTGCAAGGAGCAGACAAGGGAGCACGTCTTCAGAAACTGCGGACAATGGAAGGAACAGCAGAAGGTGCTGTGGAAGGAGGTGTGGAAGGAGACGGGGAGAGGGAGGAGCCGGTTTCCGATCCGGGACCTCCTTGCCGACGACAGGTGCAGCAGGGCGGT
>Ga0307516_10001636_pt1 | contig 30848 bp, 36 predicted proteins | sample 19_EM_MG_FD_203310 | JGI IMG/M metagenome (GOLD analysis project Ga0307516, IMG submission 203310) | Populus trichocarpa ectomycorrhiza microbial communities from riparian zone in the Pacific Northwest, United States - 19_EM | ecosystem: Host-associated > Plants > Roots > Unclassified | place... | reverse complement strand
AGCCGATGGTACGTGGGATACCAGTTGTGCAGGGTGTGGTTCGGGAGGGGTTCTGGAGGTAATCAGGTAGATCACGTGCGGCCGGGTACGTCAGGGCTAACGTCACCCGGTGCCGTCAAAATCCAGGCGATCCATTCTTCAACTTTACTCGGGGAGTTAAGATCTTGTAATGGAGGATCGTAAGTATTGAATCTTCTCCATTTCCCCCGATTCCCTGCCGTTGTTCTCCGCGATGAGACCGCCGGCGAAACAACGGGGATGCCAATTGCGCTCCCTGTCACCACCGCTCAAACCCCGGGCGCCTCAAACGGGTTGTGGTACTTGGGTACCGATGTCCTGCCCCACAGTAATAGAGGATGAGAAAGTGGGCAAGTTTTTGAAGATCGACCCCAAATGCGCGTGGAAACAGAGTTTATCCAACGTATGTACTCCAACGGGGGGCAACCTCTGATAGGCTTTGTAGGTGTTTCTGCGGCCTACCGAAAACGCCGACCCCACCCGTCGGTTTCTGTGTGGTGTAGTTTCTGTGTGGTGTACAGGGGTACGGCGCCGAGTACGACGAAGCTCGAGCGCCGCCTTAATCTTGGTGCGTCGTCTGGCATCTTCACTGATCATACTTTTGGTTCTCTTTCCATCCGCCTTTTTCGGTGTCATCAGCGTACAGTTCAAGCTCGGACCCGGCCCCAGTGGCCGGTCGGGGGTCTGCCTCCACGCCATCCTCCATGGACTCGGCCCGTCCACCCTTCCTGGAGAAGTCCTCAAGTGTGGGGCGTCCACCTGGCGGGGTCATCACTGTTCCAGACCGCTCGTTTGCCACTCTGTCGGTTTCCCAACAATCTAGAGACCGCCAGTGGGGACCGGACGAAGCTGCGGCCTGTCACAACGTGGGGGCCGTTAATACCTCCGTCGCCTGTGTCGCGATCGGGTTCGCCACCCCCAGTGCGTTCTATCTCGTGATCCGTCGTCGCTCATACGTCGCCATGGGCCCCATTCCGGCCGCGGGCACCGATCGGTTTGCGTGTTTGATGGAAGAATGAGGAATTCTGGAAACGGCCACCGGTAACCGTTGGAGGAACCACCCGCATTTGGCCATTGGGACGAAACAAGGTACCCGCAGAACTTCATTGGCGGTTCACAGGTCTTCCACCTCCCGCTCCACCTTCGGGGTTGATTGGCTACAAGCCAATCCTTGCCGTTCTTTGCTCGGATCGAAATGTCGGGAATATACGGTACAGATCAACCAAATCGATTCGAGGTTTTGGCCGCGGTCCCCGGCTATCAGACCTAGGGGAGCACTATCGGCCATGAGGAAATCGTGAGTGGTAGCCATTCTGAATTTTTGTTCAGGGGGGACCGACGGTTTCTTGCTGAGGCGCTGGGGACCGTTGCCATGAGTTTATTTCGGTTTGTATTCACAGCATTTGAACCCGGTTAACCGCATTCGCGTGCCAGGCAAACGACTACAGCTGAGGCGACCTCCGTCCCTCGAAAGTTTGCCCCGCTACCCTTCTCGGGTGACAACACTCCCTGGAACGCATGTTTCGGACGCCTCCGCATCGTTTTACTGATATTGAATTTTGGATCAAAATTGGCTGTGCGCTCCTGGGCTGCTCACGAAAAACACAGCGGTTTGAGAGGGTAGATCACGCAGCGTGATTCTAATCATTACATCTCCTCATCAAAGTCGATCTCCTCAACCGGGAAATCTCCAGTTTCGACTTTGCTTGGTCGAACAAACACCCCATAATTTTGTTGACACTCGAAATACTTCTCTCCCTGGACTCTGGACGCGGGTATCTATCAGCGAATTTGCAGTTGAGGAAAGGGAAGCGTAACACTGACGATCCGTCGTTCTTCCCGATTGGTTCGTCGTACTCGACCCCGACCCACACACCCAAAGCAAACTTGGTCTTGCCGACGAATCGTACCGCGCCCCGTTTGTGGAAACCTGGTTCAGTTGATTCCACTTGACATCTGGAACCAACCTGGATATTGACATCCTCTTCGGTTTCTTGAGATTCTTCATCCGGCTTCTCTGCGAAACGTCCGAGTTTTTGACGTTGTTTGTGTGCGAGGACCGTGTCTGCAGGAGAAAGGTTGAGAGAACTGTGTGAGGCCTCTGGGGGCATTGGGTTACCGCTACGCTGCGCGTAAGCCTCTGCGCTCAGCTCGAACTTTTCGACTTGGGAAACATCGCTGAGTTGACCGGTGAATGTTACCGAAGGATTTGTATCGGCGATCTGATTGTACGTTGTAATCGGTGAAGCACATTGCGCCGCTCGAGTGCGAGTGAGGACAAACCTTGAGAAATTGCCAGTCCCGGACGCTGTAGTAGCCCAAGAGTCTGTTATCGTCATCCGGAACTGCAGCAGGCTGAGCATCATCCTCGGCGTTGTAAAGAGAGAGGGCTTGATTTGCGACAGGGATCCCGGTGACCGGCTCCAGTTTACTCTGCGGCGAGATACATCAGGGAACCAAGCCATCACAAGAAACGGCTTATCAAACCTTGAGCTGACCGATGGTAATGTGTGGGTCGAATCTACGCTCGGAGCGCGTATCCGGCGAGATTACCCACAGGGTAACCATTCTAGAAACACCCTGGTAAGCGATCGGGCACAAAGGCACGATCGCAGACTCACACCGGGTGAAGAGTACGCATTATGAGCGTTTGCGAGGATGTTGCCGCTGGTTTGTGGTGGCCGTGTCGACGGCGGTGGCTGATGTCATTTGTAAAAAGCTCGTGACCTCTGCGAATGATCGGGGCGAGCGTCTATTCGCAGCTCCACCTTCGACCCATGCTTGTCAGCCGATGCTTCCGCCACTTGCGAGCGGGCCAGCTCAGGGCGATCCACGTGCGTCTCTCATTGTCTACACCCGTCCGTACGAACTTAAAGGGGTTTCAGGACCTACGTGACAAGTTCAAAGATCCTTTGTCTCCGTTCTACCTCGCTCCAGGTGAAAAGGGTCCCGAATCACCAGATCCTGTTCCCTCTCCACCGGTGATGGAGCAGGCGAGCAATGAGTCTGTGGCTGCCGAAGCCAAACAGGAACTCGGTCGGATGGGTTATGATCCGACCACTTTCTATGAGCAAAGGGTTGTATGGGGAGACCACGATTCGTTCCAGTGGGCCTTTTGACTTTCCCTGGGGGTTTATTGATGAATAACTCGCGGATTTTGTCAGACACGTCAACAATGTCCGCTATGGTGAGCCAGATTGATCACATTGTGGACGTGTACGTGTTTTATTTCGGACTACCCAGCCAGATACCTCGAGAACGTGAGTGTATGCGGACCTGTCTCGTTCCGGTGCTGACGCGTAATTCTGCCCAAAGGCACGATTTGAGTGGGTGATGGCGCTGGGGAACGCGATGGGTGGGCCTGAGAGGGCTCTGGCTATGTCCAAAGGACAAGGTGTATCTCTCATCTTGAAGTCATTGTCGATCAAGTTCAAACGGCCCATCACCTACCCAGACACAGTTAGTTCTCCCACCACCCAGTGATTCTTTCCCTGAAGGTCGACTTATTCTTCTTGGCCCAGCTTCTCATTGCACATAAGCCGTACCTCCCCCCGTCGGTATCTCACCCGCGATTCCATTTCAATTGCCAAGCGGCGATTTACTCGTACTCGCAACAAGCGGTTGTGGCTGAATCTGATAGCGAGCTGGTGTGGTATGATTATGAGAAGCTCAAGAAATGCGACCCTGGGCCTGAGGCGTGGGGTGTGGTTATGAGGCAGGTGGGCCTCCAAAACAACCCGTAGAATGGCATAGGGGCAACCGGTCCTGAATATAAATCATAGAACACCCCAGCAGGAGGGAACCATTGATTTCGGCTAGCCCGGGACACACAGGGCACTTGAGAAGTCGCAGCGCGCAACGATTAGATCACCAATCAAGGTGGCGAGGAGATGCCGGAGCGTACCGCGGACCCTTTCCATAAGAAATAGGGGCGGGGAAAGGGACACAAATCGCGGAAAGATTGCCATGAGCACCCTCGCGTGGTCGGGCTGGCGGTAAAACCAAGACATCATGAGCGGTGTGGTTCTCCGCAGTCGCCCCTGAGCGGTGAAACCTGTGAAGTGCATTGACTCTGAGTGCAAGGCTGCAAGGGGTGATCACGGTTCGCGTGCGAGACGTGACAGGGTCGAGCGAGAATCCCCAGCATGCCACTGCTCAGTGACAGGCAGAAATTACCGGTTACCGTCGGTAAGAACAAACGATCAACTGGGTATGACCAGGGTTCCCAACAAAACCGGCACGGGGCGATTTGAGCGGGACAAAAAAAGAAAGAGTAGAGGCGATGGCCGCGGGCACAGGGTGGACTGGCGGTGAACGTGACCAGACCGAGTGACACAATCTCTTTCCGTCCACTCTCGCCAACGACGACCGCCAGTGAACGAGGGACAAGGCTCGGACCACATCGGCTCAGATTGTTATCTCCACAGATCCCAACGGCCACTCCTTGCCGGCGCAGTCATGCCAACTCCAGAGCTTCCATCGGTCGATGTGGACTTGCAGGACTTGTATGAAGAGGTCCTCGCCGGCTTCAACAACGATTCCTTCCCAGAGCTCCCAACCCCGGTAGCCCAGAACAAGGCCGGTCCTTCTGATCTCGAGTCCCTCTACTCCTCCTACGCCGAGGATTCGACAGACCCTTCCTCCAAGTTGGCCCGGAACACTTCCTACACTATCGCATCCCAACGTACGCAAACTTTGGCCTCTGTTTCCCCCCGTTTCTCTCATCTGTTTCGACTCACCACCTTCTGTCCCAATCAGCCGTTTCCGCTCAGCGATCCGCATCGGTCCAATCCCAGGGACAAGCTGCAAGAAGACGACTCCCTCCTATCCCCGGAAATCCCTCCTCATCCCCAACTTCCAGTATGCATGGAATGCCAGAGCCCCGCCACTATGACACCCCCCGTAGCCAAGATTCGTGAGTTTTTCTATTCCCCTTGTTCTTTTCTCTAGAACCGTTTATCCATCCACATCAATCTCTTTAGCTCCCGACCTTCCACCAGGACCGCCCACAACGGCTCGAATGGGCATTTCAATGGCGTAGGTTCAACAAAAGATTCCTTTCCCTCCGATCCCAGATTCTCCCAGCAATCCCATTTGTCATCTGTTCTTCAGTCTGGATCCCCACGATCGACTGCTTCGCCAAACATTCTCCACTCGTCGCCGTATTCGCAAGATGACGCCGATCCCATCTACGGTTGGAGGGAGCAAACTTCAATGTCAAGGGTCGATTCGGCCCGTCCCCCCCTTCCGCCCAAGATTCCCTCACAACCCGCTCCGATATCCCATATGCCCGAGCCCACCGTGCCCACCGATGATTTGTATTCACCCTACACAAACCCCGGCGGATCAACTGACGCCGGCGCCCCCGTCTACAGAAACGGTAGCACAAGTTCTTACGCGTCACCGCCTTTACTTCACCAACCCGGCCAATTGATCAACCACCACACGAATTCCCCGTCCCGTAAGAAAGCTGTTTCCTCTGAGACCGCATCGTTCGATCGCCTTACGGTTAGTTATACAGGCGTTGAAAATATGACGTTGTCTCGTGGTCTTTCTGCCTCAACATCTGGGTACTCACACGTGAACATTGATCGAACCAATTCGATAACATCCAACACCACCGGTGGTGAGCCTATCATCATTGGACCCTCGTCCTCTGTGGTCACAAGTCTGTACCGAGACAATTCGACAGTCTCCAGGGTCAGTTCTTTGCCTCAGGAATACATGGACATCAAGATGCCTGTTCCTCTTGAAGAGGAACATTCACAGGAACACTACCCTGAAGAGTATCCCGAAGACGGAGAACTTTATACCGATTCAGAGGAAGACGAAAGCTTGTTCGTCAATTTTGCCCTTTTGTCTCACCTTGCTGTCCGCTTGAGGGATCGCGTTCCCCGAGGCACCCATGTGAAAGGCAGTATTCCATACCCCAGGGCTTTTACAGGAAAGGATATTGTGGTGAGTGTGATAGATTGAACCTGGAATCGCGCGGCGCGTGATAGTTTTCATCCCCCAGTCAACTATCCAAGCCCAAATACAGCGAGAATTGCTCATCAACCACGGAATCTCGACGAACGATCGAAGGGCTGCCCTCGAGGTCGCCCGCAGTCTTCAAAGCCAGCTATTTTTCTACGAGGTGGAATGGGGCGGCAGGGCTCTGACTGACGGTGTTGAGGATGTGTACATGTTCTTGGACGATCAGGAGGGAGGATCCGACACCCGAATCGAGATGGAGGAACTCCCGACGGGGGTTGTGACGTATCTGACCAAGTGTTATACCCCATGTTGTGTGGATGGGCACCCGTGCTACGCGTTCTCGTGTCCAAGGCGGGTAAGCACGGTTCCAAACCCAGCTGCTGCCACAGTTTCTTAGGGAGCCCCTCTCGCGTTTTCAGGGACAATCTCCGATCGCGCCGACGCCTGCAGTCGAGGCACCCGCTCCAAGAACGGTACGGACTTCGTAACTGCCCCGCTGGCCCTCGTTTAATGATGGATGTGATTCGTTTCTCTAGAGTATCGAATGGAAACAAGGGGTTCCACCAGAAATACTTGCGTCGCTTCCTGAAAGTGAAGTCAAACGTCAAACGTACGACATCCTGTGCTGGCGAGATCTACCACTGAACTTCGATATCTAGAATCATCCGCAAGGTCATCTCGAAAGAACAACAATACATCAAAGACCTGGATTTCATCGAAGACGTAAGTTATGAACCACGCGATGTGCCGGGCGGAGTCTCACGTTTCTGTCAGGTTTTTATTCGCCCTCTACGAAATGCAAATCCTCCCGTCATCCAAGGCGGTGCGCACGAGTTCATCGAGGAAGTATTCAGTAACATCCTCGACCTGCGTGAATGTAACCGGAACCTGCTCGAGACGATGTACGTTCGTCAACGAGAACAGGGTGAGATCATTTCAAAGATTGGGGATATCTTCCTCAATGCAGCGACTGAGTTCCGGTTGGCATACCCCGCGTACATGGGACAGCTGCCCGGGGCAGAGAAGAGATTGAAGGGGGAGATGGAGAGCAACGGTGATTTCAGGGTGTTTCTCGAGGTACGGACTGGATTCGCTCGAATGTGTCACCGACCACCCGTGGCTGACCGTCCTGCGTCCCCCCTGAAGCAATGCGTGCGCCATCCGGACAACGTGACGAAGATGGACCTTAAGCACTGGCTCAACCGCCCCTCGGAGCATCTACAGAAGTACCCTGTCGTCTTTGATGCCATCCGGACAGAGACCGCTGAGGGGAACCCCGATATCGATTTCCTGAAAGAGGCGACTGAGGCTATGAGGAACCTTCAGAGTATCGCTCAGCTGAAGACTTTCCAGAAGGCAATGGGTAAGGGGCCGACAGAAAAGTTCGAGTGGTACAGCTTGGTATCTGAGGACATGAGAAATACGATTCCGAAACAGGTGGCGAAGCGCCAGGCGTATGTGTCTCCTACCCCCGGTTAGGGCTGAGAGCAATGGCTGATCGTTTTTGTTTGCAGTGTCATCTTTGAGCTTATCAAGGGAGAAATGGCTTATGTCAAAGATCTGGAAAACATCGAATACGTACGTCGGAAGTGCATCACCCGTCTCTCTAACTAAAAACTGTCTCACGGTCCACTAAAGATGTACGTCCGGCCGTTACGTTCGGTGGATCCGCCTATCATCACCCAAGACCGGCTGGACACCTTTATCCGAGACGTCTTCCACAACTTTGGCGAACTGCATGCTCACCACAAGCGGCTCTTGGATCAGTTCTTTGAGATTCAGAGAGAGGAGCATCCGATCATCAGGAGCGTCACCGCTGCAATGTATGACGCGGTTTTGAACTTCAGGGACGCGTATCTGGAGTATATTCCGAATTACCCCATCGCGGCGTATAGGATCGACGACGAGATGGAGAATAACCCATCGTTTAAGGCTTTCGTTGAAGCAAGTTTTTCTCCCCGCCGCTGATCGCCGTCGGTTTCGAGGAACTAATTTTGGTTATTATTATTAGCAATGTGTACGACACGCTGACGCGCACCGGCTGGATATGAAGAGCTTCATCAACAGACCCATCCCTCGTCTCCTCCGTTACGAGCTGTTGTTGAAGAACATTCTCGAGGAGACTTCTGCCGGGCACGATGATCTCGATACGATTCCTGCCGTTTTGGATATCATCAAAGGGCTTGGAAAGGAGACCGAACCCGGAGTTGTCTCGGCTAAGCAGAAGGTTGAACTGTGGAGGTACAATGCTAACTTGGTTTTCAAAGTTGGGGAGAACATCGTATGTTTTCGGCTCACTTGCCAGACCGACACGTTTAACGCTGACCCCTGACAGGACATGGACTTGCTCAACGAAAACCGATCGTTGATCCATACGGGCAAGTTCTTGCGACAACCTGATACCGGATTCGAATGGAGCGGGTGGACGGAACTCTTCGCTTTGTTGTTTGATAACTACCGTAAGGGGCTTTAGATTGGATGCCTTCCCAAGTATCACTCACGGACCCCCCTGTAGTTGTTATGACGAAACCCAAGGAGAAGGATGGAGTCACGAAATACCAAGTGTACCGACGGGTAAGTCGTATTCAATCTCGCGTCGTACCTCAGATTTTCATATCCGCCGTATAGCCCATTCCCCTGGACCTTCTCACCTTAGCGGCGTTCACGGACCCCCCGACCCAACGAGGTGGCAGGCTGTTGCCATTCGGTGGTACTAAGAAAGATGCGGAAGGTCCAAACCCGAACGTCAATCCTCCAGGCGCGGCTACGAGTCCCGATACCGTCAACGACGCTAGGGCGGTATACCCTTGTACAATCCACCACAATGGTCGATTGGGAGGCCTGTACACATTGTATGCCGAGACCGCCCAGGCGCGGTTGGAATGGAAGGCCAAGTTGGAGGAAGCGATCGGGCTGAGGAAGGTCGTCCAGGAGTCGAATAAGGTGTTCGAGGTGGAGACACTGAGTGTGGATACGTTCTTCGCTCCTACGTTGATGGCCAACGCGGGCCCGTCGTGGAATAACGACGGGAACTTCACGGGCAAGGTCACTTGCTCTGTTCCTTTCAGTAAGTGGTCATGGGTTCCGTCACACGTTTTGGTGCTGACATTTTGGGGTGGCAGCTACTCCCGATGGTCGTGGTCTCGTGGCTATTGGATGCGCGGAAGGAGTGTGGATTGGGTTCAGACACGATTCGCGGTGTATGTACTCCCCCTGCCTTCGTCCCCCTTCTTCCTCACTCTTGGCGTTTGTTTAGCGATGCGGCGGGTACTACATTTACGGATGGTCTCTCAGTGCGCCATGCTTGAAGACTTCGGCATTTTCCTCGTGCTCGCAGACAAGGTACGCCTTGGCAGGTCCAGCTGCCCCGAGTGTCGCTGACGGTCATGGTAGTCGCTCTTTGCCTACCATATCGAAGCACTCGTGCCCTCATCACCCGGAGCAGTGAATACTTCGCAGACACCCCAAAAGCTCAGTGGGAACAAGGACGTGCAGTTCTTTACCGTCGGCAACCTTGGCGGCAGGACATTGGTAATTTACATGAAGAAGAAGAATGTGCGCGATTCGTGAATTTGTGGGACTGAACGCCTGCTGACCAAGGTTGCTTCATAGCTCGACAGCGTATTCCGAGTCCTTGAACCAGTTATTGGAAAGATAAACGAGAGGACGAAAGCTCAACCTACGATCGGGTCGAGGTTTGGTTTGCGGTCGCAACGATCGGAATGGTTCCGTGTATATCGTGTAGGTTTCACATTTCCTCACTCCTCCGCCCGTTGAGGCCCTGACCCTTCTTGTTCCAGGACTTCTTCTTGCCCTCGGATTCGTATGATCTGCTGTTCCTGAAAGCAAGGATCGTCATCTTGTGTAGCAAAGGTTTCGAAATTATGGATCTCTCAGAGTCAGTTACCTTCTCATGTGGAATGGAGATGTCCTCACTGAGACCCACACAGCTTCAAGAGTGTCACTATCCCTCAGAAGGAAGACCCGCGATTGGAGAAGCTCGCAAAGAGGTGTGAGTCGTGTCGGCCAATGGGTATGTTCAGGTCGAACAAGGACGAGTTCCTGCTCTGCTATGACGGTACGTTTTTGCCGGGGGCTGGAGGACGGAACGAGCTAACAGCTTCCATAGAGTTTGGACTATACGTCGACAAACACGGAGATCCAAGCCGCCGCATAGGTACGATCGAGTGGGAAGGCACAGCAGAGCGGGTTGCCTGGCACCCGCCCTACATTCTCCTCTTCGACAGTAGATTCATCGAGATCCGGCACATCGAGACCGGGCGCCTGGTCCAAATCATCTCCGGAAACGATATGCGATGCATCTGGGACGGCCGGGGGACGAACCACTCCCAAGCCGTCTCGGAAGGTTCGTGGGATGAGATCGTTTCGCAAGAGCCCAGGGTACATGGGGTGATGAACACGGAGGCTGTACAACCCGGCAGGAGAGGTGTGACGACCCAGCATGTGTTTGAGTTGATTCCGACGGTTCCGCTGTTCCTTCCTGGGTCGTTGGCTTCGCCTACGCACGCGTCGTACTTTAATCAGTCGAATTCACCACCGCACTCACCCAAGCTGAACCCGGCGTATTCGATTCGATGATCGATGGGCCTCAGTCCGCACTCCGTTTTGTGTTCAGTCCCCCCACCCTTTCCCTCTCTTGTCGGCCGCTAACGATACTCGCCTCGCACTTCCTCATGATTCGCACAACCTATCACTATTCCCAGTTTCGTTACCCGCACTCTTGTAGCCCTTCTGATTGTTTTCGTAGTCCAGGACTGATATATATGTCTATTCCTCACGGTGGTCGATAGCTCTCAAGTTTGCGCGAGGACTGGGTTGTTGCGGGTATCGAGTTGCAGTGGCCTTCTGACGCCACATAGGGCGCCCACTTTGATCGAGCCAGCCAACTGTGATCGCGATTTCTGAAAATTTCGCGCTCAAAAGTAAAACCCGACCTGAATGTCCGCCAAACCCACACCGAAACAACTGAAATCGATCCTCAAGACAAAAGTCAAGGCAAACAAGCGTGTCCGAGTTTCCGAGGATGCACACGTGAAGGTCAAACCCACCATCCAACTCTCCACCAAATCCAAGGGGAAGCAACGCGAGACCGTACCTTCCGTCGAGACCCCTTCGAGCCCCAAGCAAAAGAAGGACCAGCCTCGACCAAAAGCTAGCTCTAGCGCTTCTAGACCCCCTTCCACATTCAAACTCGTTACCGGATCGTACGAGAAACTACTGTACGGCTTGGAAGGCTCGATCGCTTTGGACGAAGGGGGTGAAAACCGGATATCCGTGAATCTGAAACCGATATTCATCTTTCCTGCACATGTTTCGTGTGTGAAAGCGGTTTCTGGGTCGCCGATGGGTGGGAAGTGGTTGGCGACTGGGAGTGTAGATGAGGTTGTGAAGGTGTGGGATTTGAGGAGGAGGAAGGAAGTTGGTGGGTTGATGCAACATGAAGGTGAGTCCTCGAACACGCCTTGGAACGTTTCTCTTATCGTGTTTTCGTTAGGTTCTATTACCGAGCTGCATTTTCCCTCGAGATCGCATCTAATTTCCGCGTCCGAGGACGGGACGATAGCTATATTCCATGCACGCGACTGGGTGGTGTTGCGAGTTTTGAAGGGGCATAAGGGTAGGATTAACTCTGTCGGGATTCACCCTTCAGGGAAGGTCGCACTGAGCGTCGGAGCCGACAAAACTTTACGGATGTGGGACCTTATGCGCGGTAAAGGCTCTGCAAGTACGAAACTTGGGAAAGGTATGCATGTGAACCTATGTAATGGACCTCGTCGAATTTACATGAGCGTTTCAGAGGGAGAGAAAGTAAGGTGGTCGACGGATGGGAGACTGTTCGTCGTTCAGTCGCGTTCGAGTCTCGAGTTCTTTGACACGGTGAGCCAGCCTTCCGGCTCACTGTAGAGTCCATCTGATTCGTACCTTCCGCCAAGAATCTCGCGTTACTGCATACCATCACCCATCCTTCTCGGATACAGGATGTCAAATTCGTGCGGCATCCTAAAACAAAGGACGAGATCCTTCTCGTCGGTGCGGAAGACAAGAAGTTATCGGTTTACCTCGTCCCCTCCGAAACTTCTGATACCCCGCGTGTCATTGCTGAGATGATCGGCCACACAAACCGGTACGCCGTGGTCTCAGCTGAAATTACCCGCCGCGAGTTCTGACATGTGACGCACCGCAGAGTGAAGGCGGTTGACACGCTTGAGGTCTCGCTTCCAAACCGAGCTACCACCATACTGGTGGCTACCATCTCTTCAGATGGAAAAGCGCGGGTTTACGACTTGGCGCAGGTGCCTACGTCGGTCCCAAAGTCGAAGGTGGAGACGATCGAACCGGTGGGGGAGTATGACTCGGATGGCAGCAGGCTCGTTTGTCTCACTCTTGTGGACAGCGATGAGGCGGAGGAAGGTTCGGTGGTTGGGAAACGGAAGCGGGGCGAGGGTGATCAGGAAGAGGACGACGAAGAAGAGCACAGCCTCGGAGTGTTCGGCGAGGAAGCTGGCATTCAAGAGGAGGGTGGATCTGATGATAAGGAGGAGTGAATCATGCACCTTGTTTTTTTTTACCGCGCTCTTTAGGTCACCGTATGGGTCCTCGTGACTGCGAACCCGGCCAGGCTTCTCTTCCATTGGAATGTGTATCCATCGGAACTCCGGCAGGTTGGTACCAATCCGTCCCTGTGGCTGAGGCTGTCTGGGGTGCACCGCTCCGCTGTTGTTCGTCAATGCGCCGCGTAAACGACCGCACTTGAGCTGGATGGGATCAGAGGAGGACCTCAGGTGAAACCGCCTGGTTACGAGTGTATCTCCCCAATCTATTACCAAGCACGACCCTCACGGTCTGATCAGACGGATATTCTGTTTATCACCAATTCTCCGGAGATTATCAGCTCGAGTGGGCCACAGTGATCGCAGCACGGCGGGCGGGGCCGGAGCATTCGGCGACCGACTGACGGCTCGCCGTCGCGTGTGTGCAGATTTTTACACGACGGCCGGGGGCGAGCGGGTTGGAGACGTAAATTTGCGGAAAGAAATCAGGGAGGATGAGCGTGGGTGGTTACGTAATCGGACCTGCCTCATTGGGAAACGCTGATTGAAGAACTGGTGACTCTTGGGTCATGAAATCCCTTCTTCCCACTCGTCCTCCACCAACTCCTCGTCCCGTCTGCCACCGACGACGACCGTCGCTGCGGTGGTCGGATTCCCACCTGTTTGCAGTCGATCTCTCGCTTTTCCACCCTCGTCGGTGAAGGTCCGTCGGCTGTTTTTGCACTGCGCCCGAGTGCTGATACAGTAGATTACTCGACGTCCAGGGTGAAATCTCGTCACGAATCCTCCTCCGCCTGACGCCCCGGGAAGGGTACGCGCACAGCCGGCTCTGACAGCTCACGTAGGCGCTCTTACGGAATCTACGGCGCGTTCGGTTCCATGAACCTCACACCAGAGCCAACGCCTGCCCAGGCTGGCCTTCACATCGAACTCAATTCCTCTCCGGTCGTTTCCCCCACCTTCCCCTTCCCCGTAACTCCAAAAATGTCCGCCAGCCCCCGTCCCAGGATGCCCGCCGGCCCTCGGGTCAGGAAAAACACGGCTGGCGCTACGAATCTCACCGCTCCGCGTTCTGCGACTGCCCTCAACTTTACCGACTACCCACCTCTTCCAGGCGGCGACAGAAGCTCTCCAGGTCCTTCCACCGCGGATTCCAGTCGATCCTCTTCACTTCTTCCTCGTTACCCTCCCCCGTCACTCGCCAACGAGAAAGCGGTACAGACCGAGTCCAATGATCCGATGCCGTCGACCTCTGCCTTACCCGTGCCGACACCCAACCCCTCCCAACCTCTGGCCACACCAGACTCTACACGCCCGTCGACACCGGCCTCGTTCACCGCTTACAGAACCGTTTGCAAGCAGTCCACCCTCCCCGCCCCAACTCCCATCAATTTCAACATAGACCCCGTCGCCTTCAAGGGACTCCCCCTTGAAGCGGCCCAGTGGTCCTTCACATCAGATCAGCTCCGTGAGATGGTCTCGCGGGCGATCCGCGACTCGGCGAAGGAACAATTCATCAAACTATTATCCCTCAACGCTCTCGATACAGAGATTCCCGAAGAGCTGGCTCGCTTGGAATCTCTCAGGTTCATCACACAGGCCCAATACCGGTTTCACTTCCAACGAAGGACGAATTTATTGCAGTCATTGAATGCGCTGGCCTGTACCACCCCTACTTCTTCGGAGTGTGACACAAGCACCCTCGGAACCCTGATCCAGCAACTCGCCGAGGTTACCTCGAGCATGGACCGCTTTATGGAGACGTTGTTAAGCGCCTCGGAGCATCGGGCCCAACTCGCTCAGGTTCGGGAGAAACACCTCTCGTCTGCCCTTGCCATGGCTCTGCGCAAGCTCAACGCCAGCTACGCCAAACGAACGGGTGACTTGAAACACGCCAGAGCTCGCATCGCTGTGCTCCAAACGGAACTGGAGGAGGCTTGGAAAGTTGCGGAAGGCATGGCGGAGGAAATAGACGATCTCGACAACTTCAGAAGCGACTACGCCATCGAAGGCAGGTTCGATGATGGCAGGGCGGAAGCGAACAGTGTCCCAGACGATGACCCAACAACGGTCTCTGTCGTTAACGCCGAGTTCGTTCCCGTCACTGGTACAGCCGTGGTCAGCAAGGCTACCCTCGTCGGATCTCCTCACCCTAACGGCGACGGCAAGTTCCTCCCATCTCCCATCACCCACGTCCGGCGTCCTCGCTCAGCTCACGGGTCCGATCGATCATCGAGGGTCTCGGCAGCCAGGAAACGGATCAGTCTCATATCTCAGAGTGCCATCAGAATCCAACGGTCCAACTCAGAGGGTGATTGGAGTGGTGGACCCAGTATGCCAAACACACCCAAGAACAGCCAGAGGGCGACGAGCCAGAGTAAAGGCAAGGACCCAGGGTCCCTAAGCCCTTCGCTTCTCAGTAACCCTTCTTTCTTGGAGCTTTCGAGACCGGGCACTCCGCAGCCATCAGACGAGGAGGCGAGACCGCCGGTGCCCACCCTGGTGAGGATACAAACGGCGGAGGGTGGTGTGAGTACGAGGATGGGGATCAATGTAAACGAAGGACAAAGCATTGAGGATCACAGAGGTACGTCCTTCAGTTTCTTCCTGCCCGTTTTGTTGGGGGTCTCGCCTGACCAATCGGAATCGGACTAACGTCATTCCCCCCATTCAGCGAATCTCGACTACTCGCCTGGATTCTCTGCGGCTTTCGACAGCACAATGATACCACCCCTTCTACCGGACAATATTTTACCTTCTCCCCTGACGAGGGCGAGCAGTGTAAGCATCCCACACCCCCCCTCGACACAAGACACCAGAAGGATACAGTCCATGCAGCCATCACTATCCATCCCATCTTCGCTGCGGTCAGGGGATCAAGACTTGGAGTACCGCGATCAGACGGGGGACGACGGTGGTCTCCAGGACAGTCCCATGATCCCTATTCTGAAGATCCCACAACCGGCGGAGGAGGTTCACGTCGTTCCTTTACCGGACGCGGAAGAAGACGACAAGAGATCCTCTGCGTCTCACCACGTATATGACAAGTCGGACTTTTGGCCCTGGACGAAACGGAACACGGCTATATTAGCGGATGCCGTGCCCGAACCCTCTCCTCCCTTGGTGCCGCCTACCGTTGATGATAAGGTCGACCCAGATATCGTGGTCGACATTGGGCCCTCGAGTCCCACTCCAATGGATAGCGTTGTGGAGGATCAGGAACACGAACAAACCTTTGCCTCGTCGTATTTGCCTGATATGACCACGCCAGCTGGGTCCATCAATGGCGATGGCACAGAGAATACAGAACCGTCGGTAAGCATCATCGCCTCCGAGGATAGTGAGGAGGAGGACGGTCCTGAGGGGCGCAACGAGCCCGAAAGTGGAGTAGGAGAAGAAGGGGGCGAAAGCCAGGCTCCCCCGAGCCCAGCGGCAAGCGACGTCCCAGAGATGCCTGTCTTCCTACCAGCGAGGAACCCATCCCCGCCACCGGAGAGGCACGGGGGCATAGGTTCGCTCGTCGCGAGGAAGAGCCTGTTGTTCAGGAGTCATAGTAGTGCCAATCGCGACAAGAGGAGTTCGATGCCATTGCCCAGCGCGGTGATTGCGAGCCTGTTACCGTGGAGGGGGTCGAAGAGACCGTCGTCGGAACCGGAATTGCCGAGTCAATCTTCGAAGGCGGGGTCGAGACGATCGTCTTCGTTCCCTTCACCACATTGATCCTCTCCCTTCCGTGCCCTCCTTTCCTCTGTGTTCCATTCCCTGCTCTCGTTACCCCTCCCCGCTATATTTCCGCTCCAGCATATCACTCCCTGAATTATCCACTCTACCTTCTCCCTCCACGTTCCGCTTTTTCCGCCCGCCTCATCGATGTCGGTCTATGTTATCCCTGCCACTAATCTCGCTGTCCCTCCCTCCACACCAAACCTCCCTTTCCTCAACTCTCTTGCCGCGCCTGCCGCATGCTGTATCGCTGTCTTCTCCCTCGTTTGACTTACCCCTTCGATTGTTCATATTTTCCTCTCTCTTCTCCTACCGTGTTTCGTTAGCCACTTTCTCTCCCCTGATCATGAAAAATCAGTCATCTCCCCTTTTTGTATCAAAGCCGTCTGTTTCACCTTCATATCGCCTCTCCGTATCATACAGTCCCACTTGCTCGCCCTCAGTCGCTCCCTCTGCTTTTGTTCCTCTCTGCTACCGTTGCCTTGTCGCTCCTTGCTTACCTCCCCAACCTTTTTTCGTTTCGCCCAGCATCGTTCTTCTGTATGGAATTTCAGCTTCACGCCTGGGCGAAATTGTAATCCTTACGCACCCACACCACCAGATAACTAATTCCCTCTCCTTTTAAATACCTCCTCCGCGTGTTACTGCCCTATCCACATAGCGTTCTGCTGGCTCTGCCTCTCGGTGCTCATCCTTTTGTCGTGTTCCTCTTTGGTACTTACGCACATAACATACAACACGTATACCATATACCATGCATGCGAACATGTGCACGGGGACCTGTTTTGGCGGGTGGTTATCGTGGGTGAATGCGAACCTCAACCTGATCCTCGACTGGCCCTGACCTCGTACTTTTTCTCTGTGGCTCTGAGTCTTGCCATTTTCATTACACTCTTCCGGCAGGCGACCTCGCGGACTATGTAGCTATCCGCGTTTCGATAGGCTGGCGTCTCCTGCAGAATACAGCCGAATTTGTTGTTTGCTTTTTGGGCCAGTTCCCTGGATTCATGTGAGCACTCCCTTACACAACCTCCCCTCCCGCTCAATCGTCGACATCCACCCGACTCACAACAACCATCACTGGCTGCTAACCACCTGCGAAAGCTCATGGAGAATGGTGAAGGTAACGGAAAGAGTGGGAAAGAGTCCCCGCCACTGGAAGTCGACCAAATGCAGATCCTTTCAACGGGTTGTGTGGTTTGGATCGCTGACCATTGGATGAAAGTGCCGTCCCAGATGCTCTCAAAACGTTCCTCCAACCCATCGAGCAGAATGACCCCGTCTCGATTTCTATGCGGTATTCACGAGGGAAACAGCCAAGTGTGATGATCCCGATTTTTGTGTGTCACTTATTATGTGCTCCCGAGGACCGTAAACTGCTCCGTTCTCTCGTCAAGAGCCTTCCAGTTATGATTTGGATCGCACTCCACCTCTTCGCCTGTGGCCTCGACCGATATATAGCACTTAATTCCTCCGGCCGTGGGCGCCCTCACTACCCTTACTATACTTGGGCCCCCATTCTACCTCGGGATCGTTGTCGCTGATAGACCCTGGTATGAGCGTCCATCCTGGGCCCCTACATCCATTGCTCTAGGCAGTTTGTGGACAAAGGCTGTACGCCACGCAATTGCTCCACCTTCCCAGGACGTCCCTGCGCTACATTGGGCGGTGGTATTACATTTACTTCGAAGTGATTCCCGTACCACATTCCCAACTGCAGCTACCCTCTATCATTTGCGTCAGATTCCAATGACGAGTCTTTTGCACGTTTTCCGCGTCATGCTCTCTCAGGGTGCCAAGGCCCGGGGAAGTATCCCTAAGAGACATGGGACCCGACTACACACTACATCGACCCCACCCGGGACATTCCGCACGGTGAGCGACGTGGCTTCAACCGGATGAAGCCGAGACTCGAGTACGCATTTCAGGATCCGATCGTTTCTTTACACGCATCCACATCGACATTGGGGAACACTTTATACATGGTTTCGCTCGTTGACACTCTTCAGGTTCGTCCGTCATACCGAGCGAGCCTTTCCCTCTTCCTTCTCAACGTTAACCACGTACAGTGTTACTTGTGTTTTTCGTTGCCGTAGCTCGGCCTCCAAGATTACTCAGGCAGTAGACAAACGCATAGTATCCGTTGCCATGGGTCCGGCCCTCTGCAACACCGTACCAGCAGACGTGCTGTTGGGTGGTAATCAGCACGTGACAGCCCAATATGCCCACCTGAGTGCCCGGACGTGCCAGTCCCTACTCTGCTCCCCTCCCGCCCAATCGCCATACCACCCTGACAACCACCCGGCTCACGCAGACCTCACCAAACCACATTCATGCGCCTGCGGAAGCTCACGGGGAACGCAAAGAGTGAGAAAGAGTCCCCGCCACCGGAACCCGATCCAAGGGGGTACGTTCAACGTGCCGTGCGGTTTGGATCGCTGACCGCTGAGTGAACGTAGTATCCAAGGTGATGTCAAGGCATCCTCACAACCAACCGAGAACAACGACCCCCATCCCGATTTCTATGCACTGTATAGGACGAAGACAGCCGATAATGATACGGGTGATGCCAAGAAGGACCGGGGGAGCTTTAACAAGAACCTTAACAGTGCCATGACTCTCGTGCGTCAGCTTGGAATATACTCCTGGGGTTATTTGACGATTTCCCGTAGGTTGCCTTCGGCTCTGCTGTTTGCTCTGCCATCGCCATCGGCGCCGGTTTGAAGCCTGGGCTCAACCTGAACAAGCGATCTCCGCTCCTCCTCCCTGACATCTTCTCCGCCCTCAACCTCACTGAGCTCATTTGCATGAATTTGTTGATATCATTGCTGGCTGAGTTTATCGTGACGTTGGAGGGGCAATGGCTCGACCACTGCTTGCGGAACTCAGGCGCACTAACGATTGAGCGTTGTGGAGAATGTCAACGTAGTCTCGAGGGACGCCCGTTCAGTTTCTTCATTATCGAGAGACTTACTGCAGTGATACTCCAGACTGCGATCATGCTCCTCCTCCTCACTTGCGGCCTTTACCAGGACATTGTATCTGTCAACACCTCCATCGCAGGCGCCCTCGGAGTTTCGCTCTACTTCGGGCTCGCCATCGCTTGCACAACATTGTGCGAGCGTCCATCCCAGACCCACGCGTCCATTGCTCAGCGTACCCTGTTGCAGAGGATTAAACTCCACACAACTATCGCAGTTCTTGTTGCTCACGTCACTGGTTCATACCAGCTCTCGTTTTTCTCACCAATGGTCGCCATTCTCCATCACACATGGGAGTTCATACTATACCAAGGCATCCATACGCTGCCTCGGTTGCAGCCCAATCCACAGGAACCAATGTTCACCACACCGCCGATGTCCCTATCCCCCCTCTTCTCAGCCTTAGCAAGGGTGGAACCTACTTCTAAGGAGTTCCTACCAAGATTGAAACAGTTTCTTCGAAGCGAGGGAGAATGCGAACTACTCGTGCGGCTGGAAAAACCGGCTGCGGTTTATGTCGCCGATGTCCTGGATAAGGTGCGCGACCACCGGGCAGCGGACCCACGTAAAACTTGGGCTGATTTTTGCATAGCTTTTGTATGCGCTTCCGCTTTGCCACCCTCCAGAATACTGTAAGCCCACCCTCCGCCTCCTGCGGTCACTCTGCGGGTCATGGGGGGTACTGCCTACCTCCTACACGTTTCAAGGAGAAGTGGAATTTTTGGATGAACATCCATTCATCCGTTCGAACTCTGCTGAAGTGTTTAAAGGAAGGTCAGGTGGGGAAATGATCGCCGTGAAGGCTCTCTCGGTTTATACGTCCGACAACCCCAGCAGGTTGAACAAGGTAGGCATCTCGTTCAAGTCATCCACACTACTCTGCGTCAGGCTGAGCGGCGTCTAGCGGTTGGCTAAGGAAGCTATAGTTTGGAAACACTTGAACCACCCGAACATCCTTCCGTTCAATGGCGTTTTTTACCGAGGCACGCGACCGTGTCTAATTTCCCCGTGGATGTTGAATGGCAACATCCGTGATTTTGCCACCAATAACCCCCACCTCGACCGGTTCGAACTGGTTGGTTCTCTGTACCCACCGCTGGGACCTTGGCTAATTCTCCTCAGTTGGTGGGCGTATGTAGAGGCCTCCATTACTTGCACGAACGAGATATCGTCCACGGTGATATTAAGGGGGTACGCGTTTTTCCATTTATCTTTTCTGCCGAAGTTGTGTTTAGTCCATTTATTTTAGGACAACGTGCTCATCGATAACGAGCACAGGGCCCGCCTGTCGGATTTTGGTCTCACGAGTTTCGATCGCTCTCATTGGTCCGGCGTCATATCCAACTCGAGCGACCCAGGAGGGACTACTGCTTACATGGCCCCAGAACTCTTTTACCGCGAGGACGACGAGGGCCAACCGAAGGGCGCCTTGATGAGGAAGGAGGCGGACATCTACGCCTTGGGAATGCTGATTTATGAAGTGCGACTCCTTGTTACGGATTTCTGCGACAGACCACTCAACCCTCTCCCAGGTCCTGTCTGGGAAACGGCCATTCCATAAGTTGCACCGGGACGCGATCAAGTTCAAAGTCTCCCGTGGCGAGCGGCCCCTGCGACCTTTATCGCCAGAGATTCCGGATCCCATCTGGGAAATGATACAAGCGTGCTGGAGCGAGGAGCCGACCCAGAGGCCGACAGTGGGACGTGTGATCGCCATGTGTGCGGCCCACACATCGCAAAGCGTACTAGTGGTATGGCTTCTAAGGTGTTTTTTCAGCGGTTCCGGGGGTACAAACCCGCCCCAAGTTACAGAGGTACGAACTTTTCGACGAGTTCCGCCAGTCGTTTCCCACCGTTCTGACTGCCCAATCAAAGAGCGATTCCGACTCCTCCGGTTTGTGGCGCTCCAGCGCTGTCAGTGGCTGAGAGTGGAAAAAAGCTGAATTCCTGGCCGGAACGGGGACAAAGAGACTTCTGGAAGTCCGGGGATGAGAGTGGTAGTTGGGAGTCCGTGGATGAGAGCGGCAGTTGGAAAGCCGTCAAGGGTGGGGTCATTCATTGGGTACTTGGGGCTGTTGACGGCGAATGGGGGCCCTTGACTTCATCTTCGCAACCTAACCCCTGCGGTTGCCTTTTCTTTAGGGTCTTGAGTTTATGTTTAGTTGTATGTTTACTGCCAGTGGAATTACCGTTGCGGTTGGTCCGCGAGTGATTTATTATGCCCCTCGCGTTATCCAACGAGGCTCTGCGGCGCCTCATTGATGAGTCCAAACTTTAACTGAAGAAGCGGAGTCAAGAGTGTGGTGTAGCTCTGGGCGTACCCCGTACTTTTCGGGAGATTAACAAACGAACCCCCAGATGAAGAAAACAAACAGTGAGGATAGCGGATCCCACGCGGTGGAGGGAGGAGCGCGGGACTTGAAGAAAAATGGTCAGCCTGGGTGTCATCTCAATTGAATCAGGCTTTAGGTGGCCAACTACCATCTCTTCGCAGCTTCACGCCTGGCCAAAATCGATATCCTTACACACTACACCACCAGATGACTAATCCCTCTCCTTTCAAATACCTCCTCTGTGTGTTACTGCCCTATCCACACAGCGTTCCGCCGTCTCTGTCTCCCGGTGCTCATCCTTTTGTCGTGTTCTTTTCTGGTACTCACGCACATAACATACAACACGTATAGAACCTTAATCTGGTCATCGGCGACGCTCGCGTTCGAGCTCAGGCTCGGCGGTGTCGACTCCATTTGACCCTCGCCTCCAGCACCTGACTGCCACTTGTTGAAACTCGGTCGGTTACGCGTTCTAGCGCCTGATCTTCTGTTTGTCAGATAGTATCTACTTCGGCATTCAGATACGCTTTAGTTTTCGTTCACCGGCGCTCCTCAGAGTTTTGTTCATAATCCTGAGTACTGTAAGTCCCCTTTCTTCCCGACATTTGCGTACACTGTTACTTGCATTTGTGACCCCGTCGCTCGGTTTCCAGTACTAAGTGCTCAGGCAGTAAGCGATGGGATGGTACCGCCATCTCACGCTGTGAACCCAGAGTACTTTCTCGCAGTCCATGTTGCCCTGAGTCCGGTGGTTTGCATTACCGTCCCAGCAGACAACCTCGTAGATGGTAAATATCACTCAGGATATCACCTGGCCTTGCGCATGCGGACCGAACCAATGGAGAGGCACTAGCGCTCGGGAATCGGCACCAGCAACGCAAACCTCACTGACTGCCGGCCATGTCCAAGCACCTGCGAAAACGCACGAAGAACGTCGAAGGTGGTGGAAAGAGCGGGAAAGTGCCCCGCCACCGAAAATCGGTCCAAGGGCGGCCGCAAGGCGGTATGTCCAACGTGTTGTGTGGCTTGGGTCGCTGACCATTGGGTGAACGTCGTTTCCGGGGTGCTACCAGAACGTCCTCCCGACACACCAAGTGCGAAGACCTCCGTTTCGATTTCGATGCGGTGTGTGAGGAGGCACATGTCGGACGAGGGCCAACCGAAGGATCCCTTGATGAGGAAGGAAGCGGACATCTACGCCTTGGGAATGCTGGTTATGAAGTACGATTCTTGATTGCGGATTTCTGCGGTAGAGCACTCAATACACTCTCAGGTCCTGTCCGGGAAAACGCCATTCCACGGTGCGCGCCGACACGCGGCCAGCCTAAGAGTCTTCCGTGGGGAGCGGCCCCAGCGGCCCCCATCGCCACCGATTCCGGATCTCATCTGGGAAATGTTACAAGTGTGCTGGAGCGAGGGGCCGACCCAGAGGCCGACAGTGGGGCGTGTGACCACCTCATGTATGGCCCACACATCGCAGGACGTACTAGTGGCGTGGCCTCCAAAGAATTTTTCCAGCGGTTCCGGGGATACAAGCCCGTCCCAAGTCACAGAGGTATGAACTTCTCTGGTTTTTTCCTACCGTCCCAGTGACTGCCTAGTCGAAGAGTGGTTCCAACTCCTCCGCTCTCAGCTGCTGAGATGCTGGAGTGCCACAGATCGGAGGAAGGCTGAATCGCCAGCTGGGGTGGTGACAAGGAAGTTCGGTGACGAGAGCAGCATTCACAGGGTACTGGCCTTGACTTCACCTTCACGACCTAACCAATGCGGAGTTTTTTCTTTAGGGTCTTGAGTTTGTGGTATATACTTTTAGTTGTGTATTTACTGCCGGCGGAAGTGCCGTTGTGGGTGGTCCACGAGTAATTTATTATCCCCCTCGCGTCATCTAATGAAGTTCTGCGGCTCCTCATTGATGAATTTAAACTTTCACTGAAGCAAGAGCGTGGTGTAGCTTTGGGCGTACCCCACAATTTCAGGAAAAGAACGAACAGCGAGAATACAAGGATCGAACGTGAAGAAGAAAAATGGCGAGGGTGTTGTCTCAATTGGCCAACCACCTCATCGTAACCATTCTGCTCGCACTTCCGGCAGCCCTTCCCTTGAACCACCTCCCAGGGTATTCTTTGATCGAGATCGCGGACCCCATAGTTCGAATCTGTTGGAATCTCAAGTCCTGGAAGTTGCTCGGAGGAGCGATGAACGGGGCGGTGACATGGGGGAGTGTACGGTTCCGGGTTTCTCAGCGCTCCGATCCTGGTGTCCTCAAAACAAATCTTGGGGGAATAGCAGCAGGGGTCTTGTTCTCCGCATCCACCGTGGAAGCTGGGTCGCTACCCCCACCCTCGATACTACCCCCAACAATCCGGGAACCCCACAGTGTTCGCAGGCGTTCACAACGTAGCGGGGGTTGTCGTCCTCAGCTCGGCCATCGACGAGGACGTGGAAAGCCTTGGTCGAGGAACTTGTCAATGCCTTCCTCTCGAGGCACGGATAGAGAATGAGGAACGTGCAGGTAAAATGATTATCCTCGGTTGTTGCGGCCGGGTGAGATGTAGCGGGTCCTCGTGTCTGGGTCCCCGACGACAGTATAGTTCCCCTTCGACAAGTTGGGTGCTGGGATGCGGGAAGGAGCGAGGTCAGGTCAAATAAGGGAAGTACGTCGTTCCAGGAGCCCTGAATCGTGTCAAAGAAAAGCGCTGAAATGAGTGACAATCTCTCAGGTAATCAATGAAGGTGGATGAGACATTGCAGCGTGTTATGAACGAGTAGGTTCAAATGATTTACAGAGTACGAGTGTTGCGTATCGGATATTGTACAAGAGACGATGGGTCCTAGCAAGCCTCCCGAGTAAGCACGCGATAGGGTTGGATACACAAACTAGGAGGACGCACGACTAGTGGTCTTCGATTGCAGGATTGTTGAAAACGCTCTCTCCCACTCATGCGTGCTTCTTCAACAGATGATCATCAAACGGATCCCCGAATTCTACAACACGAAAATTGCCCTCATCGGTAACCCGGACGAGGGGTAGACGGGGGGGGTCACTCACTCCGTTTGAGTTGATCAGCTATGGCTTGGTCGACCAGCTCCTCTTTCATCGCCCTCTGCGTTCCCTCAACCCAGCTCGAGGTCGCGCCCACCGGGCCTCCACGTTCCTGCTTCCCACTCCCGCCGATGGATATTATTGTGTCCTCCTTTTTACGCAACTTGAACTTGCGTAGGACGGAACTACGGGTCGACCTCTTTGATTGGGTGGAGAAGAAGGGCGATGTGTCCTGCTCCTGAGTGTTCTCGGCAGACGGAAGTTGGAGCTCGTCTGGAGGAGGGGAGCCGGACGATGGCGTTGTTGGTGATGGGGAGCCCGGTTCTGGTGGAGAGTTCATTGTGGTGGTAGATCAAGTTCTCGCGAGTCGCGCTTCGATGGCTTATCGATATCGCCACGCCTCTACGTACAACTTTTATCTCCCAGATTCACGACAAAATAAACGCAACAGCTCTACGTAAAGAATCCTCCGATGAAACCACCAGATGGTATAGACGTTGCACGTCTGTTCCGACGGCTTGATTCCCTCCTTCACCCATCATCTGGAATGGACGAAGTTCGGCGCGTTCAGTTACCCTCGACGCTCGCGTTCGAACTCGGCGGTTTCTGAACCAAGCTTCAAGAATATCGGGCACAGGGAAGTTGTCCATCACACAAGGATGCATAGTATGGAGCTCAGACATTGAGCCGATCGTGTCACTAGGTGGAGGATTTCAGTTCCCAGTATGACCTCCCTTTAGAGCAGCCGCGCGGGCATGCGTTGCCACCAATCCGTTTGTGTCTCGTTTGTAATGGGCGCTGTGACGTTCGCTTACTTCGTCTTTTCCTTAGTGAATTGCTCTCCGGGCGCCGGGAGGCTCCCCAAAGCTCACCGGGCGGCCGCTAGTCGAACGGCAGATATCGCGTCGTCTGCCACGCCAAAGCTCACCCCTGAGGTACCGGGCTCAACGGTCGTTGAGTCCGTAACGTTCACTCACCCGGAGACGAACGAAGCCATTGGGTTCGTGGGCTTCAGGATGAGTAAGGGCGAACAGGGCCCGCAGCCTAGACGTTCCGATCGAATTGGATGAGCGAGCGACGGGAGAGATGCTCACGACGCCGAAACGGATGGTTGGTGTGGAGTGTCTCAGGTTATACGAGCATTGTGTAAATAACCACCCTCCCCAACACGAGGATTCAACGTCAACGTTTACAATCCCCGCCTAGATTTTTCGTTTACACGATGTTTCCTCACAACACCTATCCTTCGACTACAACGAAAGGCATCGAATACAGCGAGGTAGTCAGCTGCATGCCAGGTATACAAACAACCAAGACAGTTCAACCCGTCTTCGACATTACCGACGCCTACACCTTCCACCACTCCCACCCAAAGGTATTTCTCCCGAGGTCGCAGGTGACGTTTACAGTATTTTCAAGGAGCCGCACGGAGTGTTCCGGATTCCCGCGCAGCTTGTTGAATGAGGAAGTCAATACGACCTGCTCGAGGGGAGAGCCGTGCGCTGCTCTGCCTTCCGCGATGGCTAACATCCTATCCCAGTGCATATACGCTTTCACATCATGACGGACAACCAGCCTACGCAAGAGCGGGCATCTCACAGCCGACGGTTGAAGAACCTCCACGCCCATGAAAACGCCATAGGGAGAACCATTCACCACAACCAAAGTCCCTAGGTTCACCATATCCCCCATGACCTCCCCAACAATAAACGTGTCGGGGCTACACTGTTCGATACAGAATCTCTCCACAAAGGAGAGATCAAGCGTGTGTAGGAACCCGAGGCACTCTATGTGGGGTTCTTCTTCCGAGCCAAGTGGTTGACACCCCTGCAATGAGCTATTCTCCCAGCGGTAGCGGTTCTCGATCGAGATATGCTGGCCATCGACGGTAATCAAGTCGATGGAATATCTCGACTCTAAGGCATCCTCGTCCTGAACGCCTCGGTACCGGATGAATCGTGGGGGTGAGGTAGTCGGAAGTTGCATTCCAAACGGGAACATGTGGAGGTCGGGGTTTGGCGGTGGAGACTTGAGGTCGTCGTAGGAAAGGCGGTAGGTGAGAATGATTTTTGTGTCTTTGGGGTAGGTGATAAGGGGAGTGAGAATCCGAGGGAAATCCGAACGAAGTCCTCGAAAAACGAGACGCTGTAGGTGTTTGAGCACCACAGGGGTTGGGGGGTTTGCCTTGATGATTGTGGATGCTATATATGGGGTAATGACCTCGAACTCCTCCAACAATGGGATCTTCGCGAGAATGTCCAATAGGGGTGCCAACTCGAACTCCTTTCCATAACAACCAACCTCGAGACTCCGGAGGTTGAGAGGTTGGGAGAACCGAAGGTGTTTTATGTCCCCAGTCAGGGTCAGGGATTTCAAGGAAGGAAATTTGCCGAGATCGTCGATTCCATGAAATGACATTCCATCGGGTACTTCAAGGCCCAATTCCAGGAGACGCGGGCAGGGCTTTTGTATGAGGCCGAAGATGTCATCGCCTGGGAAGTCCATCATAAACTCCGCAGTCCGGCACCTGTTTGAGAGCTGGTTCATCATCTGAAAAGAAGCGTTCCTGCCTTCGTTCCATAGCGCGTCGAGGGAGATGGAGATGTCGAGGAGCGTATCCCCAGATCTTTGGAGATAAGCTTCGGTCTTTTCTGAATGTCTGAACGTGCTGATGCGACCCCAGAGGGATGGAGTGGATAGAAAGGCGTTTCTCCAATGGCGACACACGTGGGTCGCGATTATGCGATCGCGGTCGCGAACGAGGAAGGAGGGTATGATACCGAGGACTTCTGGCGGAAGGTGTCGGTTGATGGGCGCAAACCCATTCAACGCAAAGCAGATGTGTGCGTGCACTCTGTGAGCCACACCCTCGATCTCAGATATCATGGATGGATCCGATTTGGTCGTCCTGGGACGGAGTTTAAGTCGGATCTAGGGAACCTTTATGGCATCGCACTCACTCAAGTAGTTCGCCCTGTTCTAACTTGATACGCAGTGCGTGTAAAAGCTGCAGGGTTGACAGCTCGTGGCCAGGGTAGGCCCCTGGGGGTAAGTCCATCGCCAGATGCTTCGGCGGGAGGTCCTGTCAGGGGGTTGGCGGACTGTCCCGGTAGTAGGGTCGGTGATGTCGAGCGATAGCGATATGACAAAACTGTAGACAGCACGTGTCTCGGTTCCATTCGCCGAGACTGCTCGGATAACCCCGTCCCCTTTGGGAGGAAATTTGGACTCGGTGGGAGAGTGAAAGTGATCGTATATTCGGACGGCTCCGTCGCAGGAATGGAAGGTCATATCGCTTGCATACCGGAAGGCCAGATGTGCAAGAATGTGGTTGGATTATAACTAGAGAGACGCGGCAGGTTGGTGAACAGACGAGGGGAAAAAAACCGCTCTGGCCCTCAAGGCCTCAAGGCCTCACAGCCGGAGATGACATTGGGGGAGTCCTCCGCAATGTCGTTTGTGAAGCAAAATCGATCGGTGACCTCGAGATACTAGGGTAGGCTTCCTGACAACACCTACAACAGGGGACAACACTACCCTGGCGCAGCACACAGCTGTAGCGGCTAGAGTGGACCGAAACTAAAAAAATAGTTGACCTGTTACTTGTGGATCGTCGTTGGATCATCCGCTGGAAGCCGTTCCCACAATATTTCCTCAAAACAACTATCCCTCAATTATAACGAAAGTAGTCACCGAACGTAGCAAAGTAATCGGTTGCAGCTCAACCCGTCTTCGTCGACATTGCCAACGCTTACACCTTCCACCACTCCCACCCAAAGGTATTTCTCCCGAGGTCGCAGGTGACCTTTGCAGTACTTTCGAGGAGCTGCACGGAGTGCTCCGGTTTCTCGGGCAGCTCGTCGAATGAGGAAGTCAATGTGACTTGCTCAAGGGGAGAGCCGTACGCTGCTCTGCCTTCCGCGATGGCTAACATCCAATTCCATTGCATATACGGCGTCACGTCTTGACGGACAACCAGCCTACGCAAGAGCGGGCATCTCACGGCTGGCGGTTCAAGAACCTCTAGACCCATGAAAACGCCATAAGGAGAACCATTCACCACAACCAAAGTCCCCAGGTTTACCATATCTCCCATGACCTCCCCAACAATGAACGTGTTGGGGCTACACTGTTCGATACAGAATCTCTCCACAAAGGAGAGATCAAGCGTGCGTAGGAATCCGAGGCACTCTATGTGGGGCTCTTCTGAGGCAAACGGTTGGCACCCCTGCAACGAACTATTCTCCCAGCGGTAGCGGTTCTCGATCGAGATATGCTGGCCATCGACGGTAATCAAGTCGATGGAATATCTCGACTCTGAGACATCCTCGTCCTGAACGCCTCGGTACCGGATGAATTGTGGGGGTGAGGTAGTCGGAAGTTGCATTACAAACGGGAACATGTGGAGGTCGGGGTTTGGCGATGGAGATTTGAGCTCGTCGTAGGAAAGACAGTGCGTGAGAACGAGTTTTGTGTCGTTGGGGTAGGTAATGAGGGGAGTGAGAGTCCGAGGGAGGTCTGAACGAATTCCTCGAAAAACGAGACGCTGTAGGTGTTTGAGCACCACAGGGGTTGGGGGGTTTGCCTCGATGATTGTGGGTGTCATGACTAGGGTAGTGACCTCGAACTCCTCCAACAATGGGATCTTCGCGAGGAGTTCCAACAGGGATGCCAACCGGAACTCCCTCCCATTACATCCAACCCCGAGCTTCCGGAGGTTGAGAGGTTGGGAGAACCGAAGGTGCTTTATATCTCCGGTCAGGGTCAGGGATTTCAAGGAAGGGAATTTGTCGAGATCGTCGATTCCACGAAACGCCGTCCCATCGGGTACTTCAAGGTCCAATTCCAGGAGACGCGGGCAGGGCTTCTGTATGAGGCCGAAGATGTCCATCCCCGGGCGGTCCTTTAGAAACCTCGCCGTCCGGCACCGGTTTGAAAGCTTGTTCAGCATCCGAAAAGAAGCGTTCCCGCCTTCGTTCCATAGTGCGTCGAAGGAGATGGAGATGTCGAGGAGCGTGTCCCCAGTCCTTTGGAGATAAGCTTCGGTCTTTTCTGAATGTCTGAATGCGCTAATACAACCCCAGAGCGAGGGAGTGGACAGAAAGGCGTTTCTCCAATGGCGACACACATGGGTCGCGATTATGCGATCGCGGTCGCGAACGAGGAAGGAGGGTATGATACCGAGGACTTCTGGCGGAAGGTGTCGGTTGATGGGCGCAAACCCATTCAACGCAAAGCAGATGTGTGCGTGTACTCTGCGAGCCACAGCCTCGATCTCAGATATCGTGGACGGATCCGATTTGGTCGCCCTGGGACAGAGTTTAAGTCGGATCTATGGGAACCATTACCGTGATTACACTTACTCAAGTAGATCGCCCTGCGCTAGCTTGATGTGCAGTGCGTGTAAAAGTTGCAGGGTTGACAGCTCATGGCCAGGGTAGGTCTTTGGGGGCGACTCCATCGCCAAAGTCTTTAGCAAGAGGACCTGCCAAGGGATTAGCGGGACGTGCTGGTAGAGCCGGCGATGTCGAGGGATAGTGGAAGATGTCAAGGGTATGACAAAGCTGCGGACAGCACGTGTCTCGGTTCCGTTCACCTAGACTGCTCGGGTAACCCCGTCTCCCTTGAGAGAGAATTTTGAGGGAGAGTGAAAGTGATCGTACTATGTTCGGACGGCTCCGTCGCAGAAATGGAAGGTCAAATCGCTTGCATACCGGTGGGTCGGATACGCAAGAATGTGGACGGATAATAACTAGAGAGACACGGTAGATTGGTACGATAACAGACGAGGGGAAAAAACCAGTCTGGCCCTCAAGTTCTCACAGCCGGAGATCATATTGGGAGAGTGACCGAAGCGGTACTTCCATACTCGAGTCCCGTCGAACCTCCGCAATGTCGTCTGTGAAACAAAATCGATCGGTGACCTCGAGACACTGGGGTCGGCCGACGACAGGGGACAATACTACCCTGGCGCGGCACACGGCTGTAGCGGGTGGAGTTAACCGAGGTTCAAAAAATCGTTGATCTGTCGCTCGTGGATTGTTGGATCATCCGCTGGAAGCCGTTCCCACCCCCTAATATCGACAAGGGTCACCGAACGTAGCAAAGTAATCAGTTGCATATGGCAGGTACACAGACAGCCGGGCAGTTCAACTTAGACTGGTAACCAGTCCCGAATACTGATCACGAAGTGATCGTACTA
>Ga0307516_10001634_pt1 | contig 30915 bp, 19 predicted proteins | sample 19_EM_MG_FD_203310 | JGI IMG/M metagenome (GOLD analysis project Ga0307516, IMG submission 203310) | Populus trichocarpa ectomycorrhiza microbial communities from riparian zone in the Pacific Northwest, United States - 19_EM | ecosystem: Host-associated > Plants > Roots > Unclassified | place... | reverse complement strand
CGGTCGGCGACCTCGTAGACGTGGGGCATGTTGTGGCTGATCAGGATGACCGGTAGGCCGCGGTCGCGGACGTCGCGGATCAGTTGCAGCACCCGGTTGCCTTCTTTGACGCCGAGTGCGGCGGTGGGCTCGTCGAGGATGACGACCTTGCTGCCGAACGCGGCGGAGCGGGCCACGGCGACGGCCTGGCGTTGGCCGCCGGAGAGTGATTCGACGGTTTGGCCGATGTTCTGCAGGGTGGCTACGCCGAGTTCGTTCATGTGGCGGCGGGCCTCGGTGCGCATGTGGCTTTTGTCGAGCATCCGGAAGACCGTGCCGAGGATGCCGGGCTTGCGTTCCTCGCGGCCGAGGAACAGGTTGTCGGCGATGTCGAGGCCGGGTGAGACCGCGAGGGTCTGGTAGACGGTTTCGATGCCGGCGGCCCGGGCGTCCATGGGGCTGCGGAAGTGGGCGCGTTCGCCGTCGAGGTAGATCTCGCCGCTGTCCGGGATCAGGGCTCCGGAGAGCGCTTTGATGAGGCTGGATTTGCCGGCGCCGTTGTCGCCGATGACGGCGAGGATCTCGCCGGGGTAGAGCTCGAGGTCGCCGCTTTCGATGGCGGTGACGCGTCCGTAGCGTTTGGTGAGGCCCTTTGCCTGCAGCACGGGCGTGGGCGTGGTCATGTCGGCACCTCCCTGGTCATGATCTGCCGGGATCCTCTGCTCTGCTTCCCCATGGGAAGCAGGGCCTTGTTCTGCTTCCCGGTGGGCTGCGGGGTCTCGTTCTGTGTCCTCGTGGGATGCGGGGTCATGTTTTGACCTTTCGGATCCATTGGTCGAGGGAGACGGCGATCAGGACGAGGAGGCCGATGGCGAAGCCTTGCCAGACGACTTCGACGCCGGCGAGTTGGAGGCCGTTGCGGAAGACGCCGACGATGAGGGCGCCGATGAGGGTGCCGAGGACGCCGCCGCGGCCGCCGAAGAGGCTGGTGCCGCCGAGGACGACGGCGGTGATGGAGTCGAGGTTGTAGTCGACGCCGACGTTGGGGCTGGCGGAGGCGAGGCGGCCGATGAGGATCCAGGCGCCGGTGGCGTAGAGCAGGCCGGCGACGGTGTAGACGGAGAACAGGACGCGGTTGGTGCGGATGCCGGCGAGGCGGGCGGATTCGATGTCGTCGCCGGTGGCGTAGACGTGTTTGCCCCAGGCGGTGGAGCTGAGGGCGTAGTAGAAGGCGGCGAAGAGCAGCAGCATGATGATGGAGCCGTAGGTGAGGCGGAAGCCGCCGATGGGGATGGTGGTGCCGGTCCAGGTCATCAGGTTGGGCATGTCGGAGCCGCGGATGGTTTCGCTTTTGGAGACGACGGAGTTGAGGGAGAAGAAGATGCTCAGGGTGCCGAGGGTGACGATGAAGGGTGGGAGTTTGATGCGGGTGACGAGGAAGCCGTTGAGGGCGCCCATGGCGGTGCCGGCGGTGAGGCCGAGCAGGAGGGCGAGGATGCCGGGTAGGCCCATTTTGGTGGCGAAGGTGGCCATCAGGATGGAGGAGAACACGGCGATGGCGCCGACGGACAGGTCGATGCCGGCGGTGAGGATGATCAGGGTTTGGCCGAGGGCGAGGACGGCGATGACGGTGACTTGGGCGAGGACGAGTGAGAGGTTGGGTGCGGAGAAGAATCGTTGGTTGGCGAGGGAGAAGGCGAGGATCGCGACGATAAGTACGGCCAGGGGGCCGAGGGTCGGGTTGCCGTGCAGCAGGTGCTGCACCCGCAACCCGAACGACTCGGGTCCCGAGGTGTCGAAGTCGTGCTCAGGTCGCCCGCCGGCCGCTTCCGGCGACGGGGGAGTGGCTTGCGAAGATTGCGTGGCCATGGCCGGCCCTCCTATTCGCTGACTCAGCCCCAGCAGTTTTCTTTGCCCCAGGCGGAATCCTTGGCGTCCACCCCGGTCTGCGGCTGGTCGGTGATCAGCTGGACGCCGGTGTCCACAAAGTCCTTGCCGGCGGTGGCCTGCGGCTTGGTGCCGTCCTTGGCGAACTTGGAGATCGCCTCGACGCCCAGCGAGGCCATCTTGAGCGGGAACTGCATCGAGGTCGCGCCGATGACGCCGGCCTTGACGTTGTCGACACCCGGGCAACCACCGTCGACCGAGACGATCGTGACGGCCTTCTCCTTACCCGCCGCCTTCAGCGCCTGGTACGCACCGGCCGCCGCGGGCTCGTTGATCGTGTAGACCAGGTTGATCGCCGGGTCCTTCTGCAGCAGGTTCTCCATCGCCGTACGGCCACCGTCCTCGGCGCCATCGGTCACGTCGTGCCCGGTGATCCGCGGGTCCGCCTCGTCGCCGATCTTCGTCTTGTCCTTGACGTCGACGCCGAAGCCTTCGAGGAAGCCCTGGTCGCGCTGCACGTCCACGGAGACCTGGTTGGCGTTCAGGTCGAGCATGGCGATCTTGGCCTGCTTGCCGTCCTTGTCGAACTTGGCCTTGGCCCACTGCCCGATGAGCTTGCCGGCCTGGTAGTTATCGGTGGCGAAGGTCGCGTCGACGGCGTTGGCCGGGTCGGTCGGGGTATCCAGGGCGATGACCAGCAGGCCCTGCTGCCGCGCCTTGTCGATCGACGGCACGATCGCCTTCGAGTCACTCGGGGTGATCAGGAAGCCCTTCGCACCGGCCGAGATCAGGCTCTCGATCGCCTGCACCTGAGCCTCGTTGTCGCCGTCCTGCTTACCGGCGAAACTCTGCAGCTTCACCCCGGCCTGGTCCGCCGCCTGCTGCGCGCCTTCCTTCATCTTGACGAAGAAGGGGTTGGTGTCCGTCTTGGTGATCAGGCCGACCAGCGGCTTGTCGCCGCTGCCGCTGCCACTGTCGGTGCCGCTGTCGCCACCACACGCGCTGCTGAACAGAGCCAGGCCGAGGACGGTGCCGAGGGCGATCACTCGCTTCGGGTGCTGCATATCGATCTCCTGAATGTCGAGTCGCTGAGACAACGTTGTCTGAACCATCCGCGAGGAGAAGCCTGTTGTCAACAACACATTTCAACTACGCTCACTTTGTTACCTGACGGTGCTCTAGACATCGTTGTCTCGAAGCGGGATGCTCTGAGCTGCGACGTCGCGGCGGCGGGTAGTCTGCCCGCTTCGCCTCAACCGCGGGAAGAGGGACCTGTGCCTGCCAGCAACGCCGATCCGGCGCCGGACGAGGACATCGTCAGAGCGACGATGAAGGACGTGGCGCGGGCCGCAGGCGTGAGCATCAAGACCGTCTCCCGGGTCGTGAACGGCGAGGCCAGCGTAGCGCCGGACCTGGCCGCGAGGGTGCGAACGGCGGTAGCGGCGCTCAACTACCAGCCGCACCTGGGCGCCAGCGCGCTGCGGCGCGGTGACGGCCGCAGCGGGACGATCGGCCTGCTCCTCGAGGACGTCAGCAACCCGTTCTCCGCCTCGTTGCACCGCGCGGTCGAGGACGAGGCCCGGGCCCGCGGCGTGCAGGTGCTGACCGGGAGCCTGGACGAGGACCCGGTCCGGGAGCGGGAACTGACCCGCGTCTTCACCGCCCGCCGCGCGGACGGCCTGATCATCGCGCCGGTGAGCGCCGACCTGAGCCACCTGGCCGGCGAGGTCCGCAACGACACCCCGGTGGTCTTCGTCGACCGCCCGGCGAGCGGCATTCCCGGCGACACCGTGCTGTCCACCAACACGGTCGGCGCCACCGAGGCGGTCCGGCATCTGCTGTCGTACGGGCACCGCCGGATCGCGTACTTCGGCGACTACACGAGGATCTCGACGGCCCGGCATCGGTGCGAGGGCTACCTGGCGGCGCTGGCCGGGGCCGGTATCCAGCCCGACCCCGCGCTCATCATCCAGGACCTGCACACGGAGGCCGCCGCGGAGGCGGCCGTCATGTCCGTGCTCGCCCAGCCGCTGCCGCCGACGGCCCTGTTCACCAGCCAGAACCTGATCACCATCGGGGCGGTGCGGGCGCTCCGTCGCCTGCTGCTCCACGACGACGTCGCACTCGTCGGCTTCGACGACTTCCCGCTCGCCGACCTGCTGCAACCGGCCGTCACGGTGGTGGCCCAGGATCCCGCCGCGATGGGGCAGACGGCGGCGCGGGCGCTGTTCGCCCGCATCGACGGACAGGCCGGGGCGCCGCGGGCGCACTGGATCCGGACCACGCTGATCCGCCGAGGATCCGGTGAACGGGCGCCCGACGAGACCCTCCTGCACCGTAAGCTCTCCACGCCGCTCTGACGCGCATTTCCTGTATGGGCCGCATGCCCGGGATATACGTTCTGCCTATGCGGGATGACGGCGTGGAGGCGCTGTGGTCGGCCCTGATCATGGAGGCCCTCTTCACGGCGGTGTTCCTGCGCGTGCTGGTCGGCTACCTGCGCCGGCGTGACGGGTTGCAGCGCGACGTGGTCGTCATGTTCTCGGCGCTGGCGGTGCTGTTCGTCGTCACGCTGCTGAGCATGGTGGCCGGCGAGCCGGCCCGGTTCGTCACCGTTGCCGCCTCGGTGCTGCTGCTCGGCCAGCCGTTCCTGATCTTGCGGGTGGTGCGCCAGGTCGGCCCGGTGCCGGCCGCGGTGTACTGGGCGGCGTTGACCGGGTGGCTGGTCAGCGGGGTGCTGCTGGCGGCCGGCGGTGAGGTCCCCGGCCCGTGGGCGCAGTATCCGATCGTGATCGTCTTCGTGGTCACGGAGATCGCCGCGGCCTGGTTCCTGGGCCGCCTGGCGCTGTCGCGTGCCGGGGCGGCACGGACCCGGCTGTGGCTGGCCGCGGCGGCGACCGCGCTGTTCGCGGCCGCGATCATGTGCGCGGGTGCGGGCGTCGGCGACCCGGAGCGGGCGCAGCAGGTGGCGCGGGCGCTCGCGCTGGCGTCGGCCGTCGGTTACCTGATGGCGTTCGCGCCCCCGGCGTGGGCCCGGCGGGCCTGGTCGAGCCGGGCGGCGTACGACGTGGTCCGGCACCTGGTGCAGGCGCCGCCGGATTCCTCGGCTGCCGAGCTCTGGCACACCTACGCCCGCGCGGTGTGCCGGGCCAGTTCCTCCGGCGGTGCGGTGATCTTGGTCTGTGCCGGCGAAGGCGTCTGCCACGAGGCGGCCCGAGTCGGTGTGCCGGCGCCGAGACAGGACGGGCCGACTCCGGACTACGCCGAGTTGCTGGCGTTCAGCGGTAGCGGCAGCGTCGATGTCCGCCGGACGACGGTTCCGCCCGCCGCGCTCGGCTACGCCCGCGCCGGCGGCTTCCGCTTCGTCACGGCGTCGCCGTTGCCCCTGGCGGCCGGTCCCGCGGTCCTGCTGTTGCTCGGCGGCTACCGCAGCCTGTTCACCGACGACGACCTGCAACTGCTCGGCGAACTCGCCGCGCAGACGGCGGCGCTCGGGCAGCGCGCGGACCTGCTCACGGACCGCGACCGGCTCACCGGCGAGCTGTCCGCCTCGGTCGCCGCGCTGACGGCGGCGAGCAAGGCCAAGAGCGACTTCATGGCGAACATGAGCCACGAACTGCGTACCCCGTTGAACGCGATCATCGGCTTCAGCGATCTGATGCGCACCGAACCCGCGACCGACGGGCAGACGACCGTGCCGACCGAGTGGATCGGGCATATCTACTCCAGCGGCCAGCACCTGCTCAACCTGATCAACGAGGTGCTCGACCTCGCCAAGATCGAGTCCGGAAACATCGACCTGCGGCGTGAGCCGGTGGACCTGCGGGAGGCGATCGACGAGGTCGTCGCCACCTTGGCCGCCCTCACCCAGCGCAAGGAACTGGACGTCACCGTGGCGGTCGCACCGCTGCGCGCCTACGCCGACCGGACGAGGCTGCGGCAAATCGTGACGAACCTGCTGTCCAACGCGATCAAGTTCACCCCCGAGCACGGCCGGATCTTTCTCACCGCCCGCCGGGTCGGCCACGACCTCGCCATCAGCGTCTCCGACACCGGCCCCGGCATCCCGGCCGCCGATCAGCAGCGCGTCTTCGAGGAGTTCCAGCAGGTCGGCGCCGTGCACAACCGCGCCGGCGGCACCGGCCTCGGCCTCGCGCTGACCCGCCGGCTGGTGGACGCCCACGGCGGGCACGTCGAGTTGCAGTCCGAACCTGGCCGCGGCACGAAGTTCACCGTCTACCTGCCCGCCGCGGACATCCACGTCGCGGGCGCGGGTGACGCCCCCGCCGACTGCCCCGGCGGGGGGATCCTGATCGTCGAGGACGACGCGGCCGCGGCCCGGCTGCTGTCGGCCCAGCTGGAGGGCGCCGGCTACCAGGTCACCGTGGCCGCCACCGGCGAGCAGGGGCTGGCGACCGCACGCGCCTGCGACCCGGAGGCCATCCTGCTCGACATCGGGCTGCCCGGCATCGACGGCTGGCAGGTGCTGGCCGAGCTCAAACATGACCAGCGACTGCAGCACGTCCCGGTGCTCATCGTCAGCGTCCACGACGACGCGGAGATCGGGTTGGCCCTCGGCGCGGTCGACTACTTCGTCAAACCCGTCGACCGCGTCACGCTGCTCAGCTGGATGGCCCGGCACGAACTCATCCCGTCCGCCACGAACCGGCCGATGAGCGTCCTCGCGATCGACGACGATCCGCACAGCCGCCGGCTCATCGATGCCACCCTGAGCGCCGAGGGCATCCAGGTCACCGCCGCCGCCGGCGGTGTCGACGGCCTCAGGATCGCCCGGTCCCGGCGCTTCGACCTGATCATCTGCGATCTGCTGATGCCGGATCTCGACGGCTTCGACGTCATCGCCACCCTGCACGACGACCCCGCCACCCGCGGCGTTCCCGTGGTGGTCCTCAGCGCGCACACCCTCACCGACGCCGACAAGACCCGCCTCAGCGGCAAGGTCATCGCCGTGGCCGGTAAGACCGATGCGGCCGACGGGCTGGCGGAGCTCGCACACACCATCGGCGAGCTGACCGGGATGACGCTCGCCCCGGACCTGGCGTCCGTGTGATCCGGGCCCCCGGCGTCCTCAGTATTTGAACGAACCCACCAGCCGGTCGAGGTCGGCGGCGAGCTCGCCCAGACCGCGTGCCGACTGCAGCGTCGTGGCGGCGTCCCGGGTCGCCGCGCCGGCGATGTCGGCGACCCCGGCGACGTTGGTGGCGATGTGCTGCGATCCGGCCGCCACCTCGGAGACATTGCGGTTGATCTCGCCGGTCGTCGCCGACTGCTCCTCGACGGCGGCGGCGATCGTGTCCTGCAGTTCCGCGATCTGGTGGACGACCTCGGTGATCCGGGCGATCGCCGTGGTGGCCTGCCCGGTGGTCTGCTGAATGGCGTCGATCTTGGCGATGATGTCCTCCGACGCGCGGGCGGTCTCCTGCGCGAGGTCCTTGACCTCGCTCGCCACGACGGCGAAGCCCTTGCCCGCGTCGCCCGCGCGGGCGGCCTCGATGGTCGCGTTGAGCGCCAGCAGGTTGGTCTGCTCGGCGATCGACGTGATCGTCTTGACGATCTGGCCGATCTCGGCGCTGGCACTGGTCAGCGCGCCCACCGCGCGGGAGGTCTGCTCGGCGGTGCTGACGGCCTCCGCCGCGACGGAGGCGGCCGACGTGGTGCTGCGGGCGATCTCGCTGATCGAGGCGGTCATCTCCTCGGCCGCAGCGGCCATGGTGGCGACATTCCCGGAGACCTCTCCGGCCGCGTCGGCCACGAGGCCGGCCTGGGCACTCGTGCCGCCCGCCTGCTGGTCCATCCGGCCGGACACCTCGGCCAGCTCCCGCGACGACGTGGTGAGGCGGGCGGTGCGCTCGCCGACCCCGGCGACCATCTGCCGTACGGCCTCGGTCGCCTCGTTGAACGCCCGCGACATGGCCGTGAGCTCGTCCCGCCCGTCGGTGACCAGGCGCGGGGTCAGGTCACGGCCGGCCAGCACCCGCAGCGCGTCCGCGACCCGCTCGACCGGGCCCACGACGCTGGCGGTGATCCCCAGGCCGAGCAGCACGGTCAGCACCAGGGCGAGGCCGCAGCCGAGCAGCAGGGCCTGGCGGACGTTGCCGGCGGCCTCGCGGGCGCGGCGCTGGGCATCGTCGCTGCGGGTCTGCACCGAGGCGATCAGGGCGTCGGTGCTGGTCATGATCGCGTAGTACGCCTCGTACCCCTTGCCGATGATCAGGCTGTTGGCCTCCTTGACCGAGGCCGCGGTGTTCTGCTTGAAGAGGGCGACGACCTGGTCGTCGTACTGCAGGAAGCTGGTGAAGCTGCCCTGGATCGCGGTGAAGGCGTCCCGCTCGGCCGCCGACAGCTCCTCGACCGGTACGGCGGCGATCTCCTGCTTGAGCGCGGCGGCCGAGTCGACGAAGCCCTTGCGGTTCGCCGAGTCCGCCGCGGTGGCCGCGACACCCCCGAGATACGGCACGTCCCACGCGTAGGCGACCTGCCAGCCGCTGACGTCGGCGTCCCGGAACTTGAGCTGCATGACGTTGCGGGTCAGCACCTGCAGCCGGCCCACCTCGTCGGCGATGTCGGCCTGCCGGTTCGACTGCGTGATGCCGACCCACGTCATGACCGACATGAGCAGGCAGAAGATGCCGAAGGCGAGCAGCAGTCGCGAACGCAGGCGCATCCGGCGCAACAGGCGGGTCATGCGGACTCACTTCCGGGTCGAGAGAGAGGTCAAACCTCCGATCGACCGAACGCCACGGAAGCTGAGCGGCCGGGAGGATCCGTGGTTGGATTCGCCGATGGATGATGGCCTGCTCGCCCGGCGCCTGCGCGCCGCCGGGTTCGCCGTGGCATCGATAACCCCGGCGACCGGGGGAGTGGTGGCGCAGGCGGGCCTGGTCACCCTGGCCGACGGCGGCCGGGTCTTCGCCAAGACGCTCGCCGGATCCGGCCCCGACCTGTTCGGTGTCGAGGCGGACGGCCTGCGGGTGCTGGCCGACCTCGGCGGCGCGAACACCCCGGAAGTGCTGCTGAGCTCGCCGGATCTGCTGGTATTGGCGGCGATGCGCCCGGGCGGCGCCGAAGCCGGCTTCTGGGAACAGGCCGGGCGCATGCTCGCCCGGGTGCACACCACGGCCGTCGGCCACCGCTTCGGCTGGCACCACGACGGTTGGCTCGGCCGGTTGCCGCAGGAAAACACCTGGGCCGACGACGGGTACGAGTTCTTCGCCCTCCGGCGCGTCCTGCGGTGGTTGTCCGAGCCGTTGGTGCAGGCGGCGTTCGACGCCGACGACCGGTACGCGCTGGAGCGGCTGTGCGCGGCCCTGCCGGAGCTGGTGCCGGCCCAGCCGCCGGTGCTCAACCACGGCGACCTGTGGACCGGGAACATCGTCGCGACCGCCGGCGGTGCACCGGTCTTCATCGATCCGGCCGTCTCCTACACCTGGGCGGAGTCCGACCTGTCGATGGTGTGGTCGGCGAACCGGCCGCCGGCCTCGGACCGGTTCTTCGCCGCCTATGCCGAGCTCGCGCCCCTGCGTGCCGGGTGGCGGGAGCGGATGCCGGTGCTGCACTTGCGGGAGCTGCTCAGCACCATCGCCCACGACGACGATGACTGGGGAGCGGTGGTCGCGGTCCGGACCGTTATCGCACCGTTCCGCCGCCGGTGACGCCGCGCTGCCTGCGGATTCCCTCCCGCGGCGCCTTACCAAAGGGCCTACCCCTCACTAATATGAGCTGGATTCACTTCTGAGGAGTTCATGATTATGGATTCATTGCCCAGCTTTCCGTCGACGTTCCTGTGGGGCGTGTCCACCGCGTCCTATCAGATCGAGGGCGCCGCGAGCGAAGACGGACGAGGCCGGTCGATTTGGGATACCTTCTCCCATGCCCCTGGCCGCACCCGTGACGGCGACACCGGCGACGTCGCCTGCGACCACTACCACCGGTGGCCCGAGGACGTGGCGCTCCTGGGTGAGCTGGGCGTCGGCGCGTACCGTTTCTCGATCGCCTGGCCGCGCATCCAGCCGGACGGTTCCGGCGCGGTCAACCCCAAGGGCCTGGATTTCTACGACCGCCTGGTCGATGAGCTGGTGGCCCGCGGCATCACCCCGGTGCCCACGCTGTTCCACTGGGATCTGCCCCAGACCCTGGAGGACGCCGGCGGCTGGCTCAACCGCGACACCAGCTACCGGTTCGCCGAGTACGCCGCCGTGGTCGCGGACCGGCTCGGTGACCGGGTCGGCCGCTGGATCACGCTCAACGAGCCGATCGTGCACATGGCACAGGGCTACGCCTTCGGCACGCACGCACCGGGGCGGGAGCTGATGTTCGACGCCCTGCCGGTGGCGCATCACCAGTTGCTCGGCCACGGCCTCGCGGTGCGGGCGCTGCGGGCCAACGGGGCGTCCGAGGTGATGATCACCAACAACTGCACGCCGGTGCTGCCGGCGAGCGACACCGAGGCGGACCAGACCGCCGCGGCGATCTACGACGGGTTCCACAACCGGCTGTTCCTGGACCCGGTGCTGATCGGCGAGTATCCGCCGCTGGTCGGGCCGCCGGAGGACGCGACCTACGTCCACGACGGCGACAGGGAGATCATCGCGACCCCGCTCGACGCGCTGGGCATCAACTACTACAACCCGACCCGCGTCGCCGCGGCGCCGGACGGATCGCCGCTGCCGTTCGAGATGCTCCCGATCGAGGGCGTGCCGACGACCGCGTTCGGCTGGCCCGTCGTCCCCGGCGGCCTGCGCGATCTGCTGGTCGGTCTGCGCGACCGGTACGCCACCGCGCTCCCGCCGATCTACATCACCGAGAGCGGCTGCTCCACCGCCGACGAGGTCACCCCGGACGGCCGGATCCACGACACCGCCCGCGTCGAATACCTCGACGGGCACCTGCGGGCGCTGCACCGGGCGATCGGCGAGGGCGTCGACGTCCGCGGGTATTTCGTCTGGTCGCTCCTGGACAACTTCGAGTGGGCCGAGGGCTATCACCAGCGCTTCGGGCTGGTGCGCGTCGACTACGACACCCAGCGCCGTACGCCGAAGGATTCTTTCTCCTGGCTGCGTGCCGCGCTGCAGGCGCAGCCATCATGACCGCACCGGCCGCGGCGGTGGAGCCCGCCCGGGTAGGCGCCCGCTGGATCGGGTTGCTGTCGCTGGCCAACCTCGGCCTGTGGATGGGCTACTTCGGCCCGCTGCAGGTGCTGTTGCCCAACCAGGTCGAGGACATCGCCGGCGCCGGCAAGACGACCGCGCTCGGCATCATCACCGGCGCCGGCGCGCTGGTCGCGGTGCTGGTCGGCCCGATCGCCGGTGCGCTCTCGGACGCCACGACGGCCCGGACCGGGCGGCGGCACACCTGGATCGCGGCCGGCGCCCTGCTCGGCTGCGCGGGCCTGGCCCTGCTTTCCGGGCAGCGCACCCTGATCGGGCTCACCCTGGGCTGGTGCGTCGCGCAGGCCGGGCTGAACGCCCTGCAGGCCGGACTCACCGCGATCGTCCCGGACCGGACGCCGGTGCGGCAACGCGGCCTGGTCTCGGGCTGGGTGGGCCTGACCCAGTCGCTCGGGGTGGTCGTCGGTGTCCTGCTGGTCACGGCCGTCGTCAGCGGCACGACCTCCGGCTACCTGCTGATCGGCGTCCTGGTGGTGCTCACCGTGGTGCCGTTCGTGCTGGCCACCCCAGACCCGCCGCCACCACCCGGCGCCGCCGCCACCCGGGTCACCCTGCGTGGCCTGCTGGCGGTCTTCCGCTTCAACCCGCGGGAGAACCCCGACTTCGCCTGGGCCTGGGCCACCCGCTTCCTGGTGCAACTCGGCAACGCCATGGCCACCCTGTATCTGCTGTACTTCCTGCGCGACCGGGTGCACCACGAGAACCCGGACGACGGGCTGCTGCTGCTCATCCTGCTCTACACCGCGACGACCGTGCTGACCGTGGTGGTGGGCGGCGTGATCTCCGACCGGACCGGCCGCCGCAAGCCCTCGGTGATCCTCTCCGGCTACGTCATGGCCGCCGCGGCGCTGCTGCTCGCCGTCTGGCCGACCTGGACCGGCGCCCTGATCGCCGCCGGCGTTCTCGGCCTCGGCTTCGGCGTGTACCTGTCGGTCGACCAGGCGCTGATCACCCAGGTCCTGCCGACCGCGGAGGACCGGGCCAAGGACCTCGGCATCATCAACATCGCCAACTCCGCGCCGCAGGTGCTCGGCCCGGCGCTGGCCTTCCCGATCGTGGCCTACCTCGGCGGATATCCGGTGCTCTATCTGGTGGTGGCCGCGGTGACCGTGCTGGGCTCGGTGCTGGTGACCCGGATCCGGTCGGTCGCCTAGGTTTCGCCGTACGGAAAAACAGGCTGTGCCGGCTCGCTTTCCGCCGGCACAGCCTGTTCGTGTTCCCCGTCAGGCGGCGTCGATCGCCTTCTCCCACATCCGGGTGTAGGCCTCGGCGCCGTTCATCAGCTGTGCCTTCAGTGTCGGGCCGTCGCTGCCCGCCTGCTGGATGAGGTCGGTGGTCCAGTCGGCGTAGAGGCCGTACTGGGCGACGCCGTCGGTGTTGAGGTCGAAGGTCCGCGAGCCGTAGACCTGCTTGTTCACCGTGGTGCCGTTCGGCGCGGTGAACGGGTACGTCAGCGGGCTGGCCGCGGCGTTGAGGCGCGGGGGAGCCTGCATGGCCAGGCCGTTGACGTCGCTGCCGAAGCCGTAGCCGGTGATCGAGCCGCCGTTGCTCAGGGCCCGGTTGGCACGCCACTCGGTGACGAAGTCCTTCTCGCCGTCACCGGCGTCGTGGGCCGCGTGGGCGTAGGTGGCGACGAACCCGCCGCGGGCGAGGATCCGGTTGATGATCCCCAGGTCCGACCACGAGTGCACCGAGGTCACGCCGGGGTAGTTGGCCGCGTCGGCCAGGTCGAGCACGGCCTGCGCGGTCTTCACCCCCATGTGGTCGATGTGAATGATCATGCCGCGGGTGATCATCTGCTTGATCAGGTATGTGCCCAGGGTGGTGAGGCCGCGGGTGTTGCAGATCTTGCCGCTCGGGTAGACCGGCAGAATCGCGCCCGCGGGCAGGTTGAGGGGGCCGAGCTTGAGGAGTTCGGCGAAGTCGTCGCTGACGAGCGGCTGTTCGTTGTCGGAGGGGCCGGTGCAGCTGGTCGCGGTCCACCAGTGTCCGGTGGAGATCAGGTTGCCCAGGTTGAGCGCCGCGCCGGTGACACCGGCGTCGAAGCGGGTGCCGCCGAACGCGTTGTCGAACTTGTGCACCGGATACAGACCGGAGACCCCGAGGGCCTGCAGTTCGTTGAGGCCCGCGTCGATGTCGGCGGTGGTGCACTGCGCGACGTCCTTGATCTCGCGGCAGCCGAAGATCTCGGAATTCTCCACGCCGACGAGCACGGCCAGCTTGCCCTGCGCGGCGATGCTGCGCACCTGGGCGGGCGTCTTGGCGATGCGGAACCAGCCCTTGCCCGCGCCGCCGGACTGGGCGTCGATGTAGTCCTGCATCGAGTACAGGTAGGTGGACTGGACCCGGAGCTGCGCCATCTCGTCACACGACGTGTCGCGATAGGGGAAGAGGTCGCAGAGCACCCGGTTGGCGACGAGCAGGGCGTTCATCACCCGCTGGCCGGACCGCCAGGACCGCTCGATGCTCCGGTAGTACGACTGCTCGTGCAGCAGCGAGTTGTGCTGGGGCCAGTCGCCGAAGGTCGGCCAGCCGTCCTCGGCGGAGTTCACGATGTCGGTCCCGCCGATGACGCCCTCGAGGATCGCGCCCAGGTTGAGGCTCGCGTGCGTGCCACAACCGGCCAGGGCCGACCGTACGCCGCCGGGCGCCCAGGCCTCGCCGCAGTGCAACTGCCCGCCGAACGCGGCGCCGGCGGTGATGTGGGCGTGCGCGTCGATGGTGCCGACGAGCTTTCCGCTGCTGTCCACCCCGGGCGCGGCGGTGCCGGAGACGCCCGTGGCGATGTCGGGCGGGGTGAAGCAGCCGGTGGCCGAGGCCAGCGCCACCGTGTTGGAGGTGCCGCCCGCGCCGAGGTTCCAGAGGAAGGAACCCATGATCTGGCCGGTCGCGGTGGAGGTGAAACGGTACCGGTCGCCGCTCGCGGTCACCGTGTAGTCGGCCCGGTCGCCGTACGCGTCGCCGGCCAGGATGGCGCCGACGACGCTCTGGTAGGCCGGGGCACCGGAGCTGTCGAACAGCTCGTACCGGGAGAGCTGGGTGGCCTCCAGCCGGAACGGCGTGGCGGCCGAGGCGGAACTCGTGAAGGCGTAACCGCCTCCGCTGCGCACCACGTAGCCGATGGAGCTGGAACCGTCGTATGCCTGCAACGTGGTGCACACGCCGTCGAGGGCGTCGGTGGCTGCGGTGATCTTGGTGGCGGCGGCGGCCGGCCCGGACGGGAGCGAGACGACGGCCACGGGGAGCAGGACAGCGAGGGCCAGCGCGACCGAGCGACGCGGACGGCGCGTGCGATCGGACCGGCGGCGAGGTGAGGGGGAGAGGATGGCGGCACCTACTTCACTCTCGCCGGATCGGTGGATCCAGCATCGGGAAATGTGACCAAAGACTCTGCTCAGCTTCGATCTCTGTCAAGACGTCCGCGAGATTGATTCACATTTAGCAACCGGTACAAAGGCGGGCTTTGCGCGGCTTCGTGGGGCCCGGTACGGTAGCGAAACTCGCCGAAAAGGGTTTCGGCAGCGGCTCTGTGGTGGCGCACCGCGCGGGCCGGTCGCTGAGAGGGAACGTCACATGAGCACTGAGGCAGGGAGCCCTGCCAGCCGGGTGCCCACGCTGACCGATGTCGCGAGGCTCGCCGGGGTGTCGGTGGCGACCGCGTCCAAGGCCATCAACGGCCGGGACGAGGTCAAGGCCGCCACCCGGGAGCGGGTGCTGGAGGCCGCGGCGCTGCTCTCCTTCGCGCCGAACGCCCTCGCCCGCGGTTTGCTCGGCGGCCGGACCGGCACCGTCGGCCTGCTGACCAGCGACCTGGAGGGGCGCTTCTCGATTCCCATCCTGATGGGTGCGGAGGACGCCTTCGGGGCCGGGCCGGTCTCGGTGTTCCTGTGCGACGCGCGCGGCGACGCGATCCGGGAGGCGCACCACGTCCGCGCGCTGCTGTCCCGGCGGGTCGACGGCCTGATCGTGGTGGGCTCCCGCACCGATCCCCGGCCCCCGCTGGCCGGCAACATCCCCGTGCCCGTCGTGTATGTCTACGCCTCATCCGCGAACTCGGGCGACATCTCGATCACGGTCGACAACGTGGCCGGCGGCCGGCTCGCCATCGATCACCTGCTGGCGTGCGGCCGGCGCAACGTCGCCCACATCACCGGTGACGCCGGGTTTCAGGCGGCCAGGGACCGTGCCGAGGGCGCGGCGGCCGCGCTCGCCGACGCGGGCCTGAGCATGCTCGGCGGCAGGCCGTACTACGGGTCGTGGGACGAGACCTGGGGCCGGGCCGCGGCCCACATCGTCGTCGAGCGGCACCCCGAGGTCGACGCGGTGTTCTGCGGCAGCGATCAGATCGCGCGGGGCGTCCTCGAGGCCCTGCGCGACCTCGGGCGGGACGTGCCGGGCTCGATATCGGTGCTCGGCTTCGACAACTGGGAAGCCGTCGCCGCGCACTCCCGGCCCCGCCTGACCAGCATCGACATGAACCTCGAACGCCTCGGTGCGGCCGCCGGCCGGAGCCTCTTCGCGGCCATCGACGGCGGCGCCGTGCCCACGTCGGAGCAGTTTCCCGGTCGCGTCGTGATGCGCGACTCGACCGCGCGCACCAGCTGACGCTCCGCCCGAAACCCCGGGCGGCGTTTCGGCGTGCCCGCGGCGGCCGGGCGACTACACCGTGGACACCTCGGCGGAAAGAGCCGCACGGAGACGCCGAAATCAAGCTGTTGACACGGCCGTAACAGGCGGCCAGAATTCCCGAAAAGGTTTTCGGCGCGGGTTGACTGCGGCGGCGATCCGGCGATCCGGCGTGCCCTCGCGCGCGGCGACCCGCCCCTTCGGCTCGTAGTCGTCCCTCGATGCCAGCTATGTGGACCGGCGTGCGCCAGACCCGATAGATCCGAGGAGGACCATCAATGATAGGAATCCTGAGCAGAAGTACCGCCGTGCGTTCGCTGGCCGGCGTCCTGGCGATGACGCTGACCTTCGGTATGGCCGCCTGCGGCGGCGACGACGCGGACAGCAAGGGCGCGGCCGAGGCCGGCCCCAACGGTGTCGACGACGGCAGCGAGCTCACCCTCTGGACCCGGGCGCCGCTGGAGAAGCAGGCGAAGCTCCTGGTCGACACCTACAACACCAGCCACCAGAACAAGGTCAAGCTGACCGTGGTGCCGAACGACGACTACGTCGCCAAGGTCGGCGCGGCGGCCGGCGCGGGCGGCCTTCCGGACCTCTTCGCCGCGGACATCGTCTACGTGCCGAACTGGGTGAACCAGGGCCTCTTCCAGGACATCAGCGCGAACATCGACGGCCTCGGCTTCAAGGACTCCATCAACAAGGGGCACCTCGCGGCCGGCACGGTCGACGGCAAGGCGCACGTGCTGCCCTTCGTCCTGGACCTGTCGATGATGTTCTGGAACAAGAAGCTGTTCAAGGACGCCGGACTGGACCCGGAGAAGGCCCCGGCGACGCTTGAGGAGTACGCCACCGCGGCCAAGAAGGTCCAGGCGCTGAAGAAGGACGGGGTCTACGGCACCGCGACCGGCCTGAACTGCGGCGGATGCCTGGTCTTCACCTGGTTCCCGTCCATCTGGGCCGGCGGCGGCGAGGTGCTCAGCAAGGACGGTACCGAGTCCAAGCTCGGCGACCCGGTCGCCCAGAAGGTCTACAGCACCTGGCGGGACCTGTGGAAGTCCGGCGCGGTGCTGCCGTCCTCGGCGGGCGAGACCGGCCCGACGTGGACCGCCGCGTTCACCGAGGGCAAGGTCGGCCTGATGCTGTACCCGGCCACGCTGCTCTCCTCGACCCCGTTTGACGTCGGCGTCGCCGGCATCCCCGGCCCCGGCGGCGGCGCCTCCACCTTCGTCGGTGGTGACGGCATCGGCGTGTCGAAGGACTCGAAGAAGGCGGCGCAGGCCTGGAACTTCCTGAGCTGGATGATGTCCGACGCCGCCCAGGTGGAGGTGCTGGCCAAGAACAAGGACGTGGTCTCGCGCTCCGACCTCGCCAACAACAAGTACTCCGCCGCCGACCCGCGGCTGGTCACCATCAACGAGGTGGCCGGCAAGGGCGGCACCCCGGTCGCCATGAACTTCCAGCAGGCCTTCAACGCGCCGAGCAGCCCGTGGCTGACCCTGGTGCGCGACCAGGTGCTCAACGCCGGCGGCGACCCGCAGAAGGACAACGGCGAGATCACCGCCGTGCTCAAGCAGTAGCTGCCCGCCGAGGGCGGTTGCCGGCCGACGGGGCTTCCCCCGGGCCGGTGACCGCCCACGGCGGTCACGCCCGGCGGGCGCCAACGATCTGTCCGCCGCCGAACGAACGAGAGGTTCCCATGAGCGTCAACGCGCCGTCGCGGCCGCCGGAGGCGGCGCCACGGGGCCGCGCGCGACCCCGCGGCCGCCACGCCCTGCTCGGCTGGCTCTACGCGACACCGACGACGATCTTCGTGGTGGCGCTGTTCGCCCTGCCGCTGCTGCTGGTGATCAAGATGTCGGTGTCGAGATGGCCGCTGCTCACCGGCGACCAGGGGATCAACGCACCCGACAACTTCACCAAGGCGATCGACCACCGCTTCTTCGCCGACTCGGTCGTCTTCACCATCAAGTACACCGTGCTCGCCACGGTGCTGCTGCTGCTCCTGGGGCTGGGCCTGGCCCTGCTGGTGCAGGAGTCGAGCCGGTGGAACAACCTGCTGCGGGCGTCGTTCCTGATCCCCAGCGCCCTCGGGCTGGCCTCGGCGTCCCTGCTGTTCTACGTCTTCTACTCGCCGTACGCGAGCCCGCTGGCACCCCTGATGGAGCGCTGGGACTTCACGTTCCTCGGCTCGCCGACCGCGGCGCTGCTCTCGACGATCTTCCTCATCGTGTGGCGCTACGCGGGCTTCTACATGGTGCTCATGCTCGTCGGCCTGCAGGGCATACCGGCGGACGTGTTCGAGGCCGCCCGCTCGGACGGCGCCACCCGCTGGCAGACCTTCACGAGGATCACCCTGCCGCTGCTGCGTCCCACCCTGGCGCTGACGACCGTGCTCTGCGTGACCGGTTCCCTGCTGGCCTTCGAGCAGTTCTACATCCTCACCAAGGGCGGCCCGGACAACAGCACGATCACCGTCGTCCAGCTCATCTACATGGTGGCGTTCCAGGGGCAGAACGACCTCGGCGTGGCGGCGGCCATCTCGGTCATCGCGCTGCTCGGCCTGATTGTCGTCAACGCGCTGCAGTTGCGCGCCTTCCGGTCCGAGGAGAGCTGACGAGATGGTTGTCGATTCGAGTTCCACCTCGACCGCCGCCGGGAGCGCGGTGCCGAGCGGCCGAGCCCCGGCCCGCCCGGGCAGGCCGCGTGGTGTCACCATCGCCGGCATCGCGCTGCGGACGCCCTACTGGGTGCTCACCGGGGCGGTCGGACTGATCTTCCTGGCCCCGCTGGTCTGGACCGCGGTCGCCTCGATCTCCCCGCAGGCCGGCACCAACCAGGTGGACGGCTGGGGGTTCGGCAACTACGAGACGCTCGCCGGCTACCAGGCCGGCATCTGGCGCTACATCGCGAACTCGGCGTTCGTCTCCCTGCTCACGGTCGTCCTGACGCTGCTGACCTCCCTGTTCGGAGGCTACGCGTTCGCGCGGTTCCGCTTCCCCGGCAAGGACATCCTGTTCATGGTCACGCTCGCCATCCTGATGGTCCCGTACGCGACGTTGCTGATCCCGCTCTACGTGCTGCTCAACCAGGTGGGGCTGGAGAACTCGCTGGTCGGGGTGGCGCTCGTCCTCACGATGTTCCAGCTGCCGTTCTCCACCTTCCTGATGCGCATCTCCTTCGAGGCGGTGCCACGCGAGCTCGACGAGGCCGCGACCGTCGACGGCTGCTCGTCGTTCGGGGCGCTGTGGCGGGTGCTGCTGCCCGCGGTGAAGCCGGGCCTGATCACCGTCGGGCTCTTCTCGTTCCTCGCCGCCTGGAACGACTTCATGGCGCCGCTGATCCTCATCAACGACACCGAGCGGATGACTCTGCCGCTCGCGGTCTCCAACCTGCGCGGCCAGGTTCAGGGTGTCGTCGACTACGGGGCGACCGAAGCCGGCGTCGTCGTTCTCGCCCTGCCGTGCATCGTCCTGTTCCTCCTGCTTCAACGACACTACGTGCGCGGCTTCATGTCCGGCGCGCTGAAAGGCTAGGCATGACAGTCACCGCAGCTGTGGCCGCGCCCGTCCTGCCCGTCCGGGGCCGGCTCCGGCCGCTCGGGTTGGGCGAAGTCCGGATCACGGGCGGATTCTGGGCCGAGCGGCAATCGGTCAACGGTGCGGCCAGCCTCGCGCACATCGAGCACTGGCTGGAGCGCGAAGGCTGGATCCGGAACTTCGACCTCGCCGTCCGGGGCGACCTGTCCCGGGACCGCCGCGGGCGCGAGTTCTCCGACTCGGAGATCTACAAGTACCTCGAGGCGCTGGCGTGGGAGATCGGCCGGACCGGGGACCCGGAGCTCGAATCGAGATTCCAGGCCATCGTGGCCCGGGTGGCCGCGGCGCAGGAGCCCGACGGCTACCTCAACACCAAATTCGGCCGTCCCGGGCAGGCACCGCGGTGGTCCGACCTCGAGTGGGGCCATGAGATCTACTGCGTCGGCTTCCTCCTGCAGGCCGCGGTGGCCCGCGCCCGGACGCGGCCCGGCGCCGGCGACGGGCTGATGGAGGTCGCCCGCCGGGCCGCCGACAACCTGTGCGAGACGTTCGGGCCCGACGGCATCGACGGCGTCTGCGGGCACCCGGGTATCGAGACCGCGCTGGTGGAGTTCACCCGGGTCACCGCGGACGGCCGCTATCTGGCGCAGGCCGCGCTCTTCGTCGACCGCCGGGGCCACGGCCGGCTCAGCGACGTGGAGTTCGGCCGGGAGTACTTCCAGGACGAGCTTCCGGTCCGGGAGGCGACCGTCCTTCGCGGGCACGCGGTCAGGGCGAACTACCTCGCCGCCGGCGCGGCCGACGTCGCGGTCGAGCTGAAGGACACCGGGCTGCTGGAAGCGGTACGCACCCAGTGGCAGAACGCGGTGACCCGGCGCACGTACATCACCGGCGGGCAGGGCTCCCGCCACCAGGACGAGGCCTTCGGTGGCGACTGGGTGCTGCCGCCCGACCGGGCGTACTCCGAGACCTGTGCCGGTATCGGCTCGGTGATGCTCGCGTGGCGGCTGCTGCTCGCCGACGGTGACCCCCGGTGCGCCGACCTCATCGAGCGGACCCTTTTCAACGTCGTGGCGACCTCGCCCTCGGCGGACGGGCGAAGCTTCTTCTACGCCAACACGCTGCACCGCCGCGAGCTCGGCACCTTCCCCGACACCGACCGGCCGAGCCTGCGCGCGGCCGCCTCGCTGCGGGCGCCCTGGTTCGAGGTCTCCTGCTGCCCGACCAACGTCGCCCGCACCCTGGCGAGTCTGACCGCGTACGTCGCCACCGCCGACGACGAGGGCCTGCAACTGCACCAGTACATGCCCGGCACGGTCGAGCACCGCCGCGCCGACGGGCGGCAGCTGTGCGTGACGGTGGCGACCGACTACCCCCGCGACGGGGAGATCCGGGTCCGGATCGACAGCGACGACGACGATCCCTGGTCGCTGTCGTTGCGCGTGCCCGGCTGGGCGACCCGGGGCGCGACGCTGACCGTCGGCGGGGACACCCGGCCGGTCACGCCGGGGGTCGTCACCGAGCGGCGGACCTGGCGGCGCGGCGACGAGGTCGTGCTGTCGCTGCCGATGGCGCCCCGGTTCACCTATCCGGACGCGCGCATCGACGCGGTCCGGGGTTGTGTCGCGGTGGAGCGCGGCCCGCTCGTGCTCGCGTGCGAGTCGACGGACGTACCGGGTGTCGAGACCGTCGACGAGCTCCAGATCGACGCCAGCCGGCCGCCCCGCCTGGTCGACGGCAGGGTCACCGTGACCTTCCGGCGCGGGCGCCCGGGCGACCACGACTGGCCCTACCGCACCGACCCGGGCGAGGCGGCCCCCGCGCTGGGGGACGAGGCCGACGAGGTGCCGCTGGTCGAGTACCACGCGTGGGCCAACCGCGGACCCTCGACGATGCGCGTCTGGCTCCCCACGCTCCGCGAAACCAAGGAGGAAGCACCATGTCCTACAGACGCGTGAGAAGAGTGCCCGCCTGGGCCGCCCTGGCTGCGCTGGTGGTGGCTGGAGCGGTCGGCATGCCGTCCCCGGCCCAGGCCGCCGGCCCGATCCTGCCCGGCAACGAAGGCGACGTGGGGGTCTACACCGACGGCCAGAGCCACGTCATGGACATCGGCAACCCCGTCTACAGCAACGTCGGCGACGTCGCCAACCAGCTCAAGCCCGGCGTGCCGTTCACCGCGGCGAACATGCACCAGTCCATCTTCGACAAGGACCTGGCCGCCGGCGGCACGGACTACTATCTCGACCGGATTCTCGGCGTCCCCGGGACGCTCGGTTCAGCGGTGCTGATGACCCGGGGCCGCTCGCTGTACATGCGCGGCGCGAGCAACAACAACTTCACCGTGATGGGCTTCGCGGGCAGCGCCTTCGTCGGCGGCCCGAACAACCTCGGCAACCTGTACACCGTGACCGTGCCCGGGCAGACCGTCACCGAGGTCAACGCCAACCGGTTCAACGCGCCGAGCCACGCCAAGATCCGCTATACCGTCGGCACCACCGGTGTGACCGCCGACCTGACGAAGTTCATCACCTACGACAACGTCGCGGTCACCGCCATCACCTTCGCCAACCCCGGCGGATCCGCGGCGAGCTTCACCGTCCGCGCCGCCTCGCCGCTGGCCACCCAGCCCGGCCCGGGCGCGGCCGAGCTCACCGGCACCCGGACCATCACCAGCGGCGCCAACAACGGCCTCGTCGACACCGCCTGGGACACGGTCCGGGTCGGGCTCACCGGGGCCGGCTTCACCCGTACGGGTGCCAACCTCGACCGTGAGGTCACGGTGCCCGCCGGCGGCTCGCTGTCGCTGTCGGTCGTCGGCGCGGTCTCCTCGGCGACGCTGCCGAAGACGGTGGAGAGCTACCGGGACTACGCCGAGCTGTCGCCGGCCGCGGCCGTGCGCACCGGCATCACCGCCTTCAACCGCCGATGGGCGCAGGACGTCCCCTACATCGACGTGCCGGACCCGGCGATCGAGAAGGCCATCGTCTACCGCTGGTGGGGCGAGCGTTACAACAGCCTCGACGCCAACGCGACCGGCCACGTCTACCAGTATCCGACCACGATAGAGGGGGTCAACCTCTATCAGAACTCGGTGGCGCTGACCCAGCCGATGCACCTGCAGGACACCAAGTGGCTGCGCACGCCCTACCTGCCGTACGGGCAGATCCTCAACATCGGTGAGCTCTCCGGCTCCTCGGCCTTCCTCGACAGCCCCGGCCACACGAGCTGGAACAACCATTACTCGCAGTACCTCGGCACGGCCGGGATCGAGGCCTACAACGTGCACGGCGGCGGTAAGGCGATCGCGGGGACGTTCGCCAGGTATTTCGAGGGCGACGGCGTCGGGCAGCTGGAGCACTACGACGGCAACAACGACAAGCTCATCGCCTACGACACCAACTACATGCCGGGCAACGACGCCGACGCGATCTCCTTCGGCTTCCCGAAGGCCAACGCGGGCGCACCCGGCGCGCGGACGATCGAGCGCCCCGAGTCGGCGTACGTGTGGGGCGCGCTGGACGCCGCCCGGCAGCTCTACCAGATCTCCGGCGCCGACCAGGCCAAGATCGACCAGATGGCCGCCGGCGCCGACGGCGTCCGCGACGCCGTCCTCAACCGGCTGTGGAGCCCCGACACGCGGATGTTCCTGGCCGGCACGTCGCACGGCGCCACCAGCGCGGCGAGCTCCAACGGCAAGGCCAACCCGCTGCCCGAGGCGGCCCGCAACCTGGTGCCGGCCAAGGAGTCGAACCTCTACGACGTCTACGCCCAGAATCTCATCCCGTTCGACCAGTGGCAGAAGTACGTCGACGGGTTCCGCTTCCTGACCTACGGCGACAACTTCCCGATCTTCCCGTTCTACACCGCCGACCAGTACGACCGGGCGGCCTACGGGATCGGCGGCTCCAACAACTTCTCGAACATCAACTTCACCGTGCAGTACCGCGGCGCCCGCTCGGCGCTGCGCCACTACGACCCGGCGCACAAGTACGTCACCCCGGCCTACGCCAAGCGGCTGCTGGACTGGATGGCCTGGAGCACCTACCCGGGCGCGGACCTGCGGGTCGCGAACCAGGCGGAGTACTACTCCAACTGGAACCCGACCACGAAGACCTTCAATCGCAACAACCCGAACCACGTGATGCTCGGGAACATGAACTACATCTTCGTCGAGGACATGGCGGGCCTCCAGCCGCGGTCCGACGACAAGATCGAGCTGTCGCCGATCGCGCTCGGCTACGACCACTTCATGGCCAACAACCTGCGCTACCACGGGCAGGACGTCACGGTCGTCTGGGACCCCGACGGCACCCAGTACGGCCTGGGCGCGGGCTACAGCCTGTTCCTGAACGGGGAGAAGAAGGTCAGCACCGACAAGCTCGGCAAGCTCACCTACGACCCGAAGACCAAGCAGGTCCAGGCCGAGCAGGGGCTGACCGTCACCTTCACCGCGACGACCGCGACGAACTTCCCGAGCGCGGTGGACACCCCGATCCAGGACAACCGCGTCGTCGACTACCTCAAGACGGCCGGCATCGACCTCACCGAGGACGCGCCGAACCTGGCCACGGGCGCGGGTCTCGCCTCGTCGTACACCCAGCAGGGTGCGCGGCCGACGCCGTGGCGGCAGTTCCACACGCCCGGCTTCAGCACCACCTCGATGAACTACACGCCCGGCGCGATCAAGGAGACCGAGCGGCCGGTGTCGCTGGGCGCCGTGACCGACGGTGTCACCGCGAACGAACCGTACTGGGGCAACTTCGGCACCACCGAGAAGAACGGCTATGTCGAGCTCGACCTGGGATCGGCCAGGTCCTTCGACAACGTGCAGGCGTTCTTCGTCAGCGACCGGCAGGCCGGCGGCTACCGCGAGCCCGCGCGCTGGTGGGTCCAGGTGCCCGACGGCAGCGGCGGCTGGAAGGAGGTGCCGAGCCAGTTCAAGAACCCGGCCGTCCCCTCGGCGAAGTTCAACGAGGCGCTCTTCGGCACCGTGACGGCGAACAAGATCCGCATCGCCTTCACCAACAACCCGACCTTCTTCACGGCGATCTCCGAGATCAAGGTTTACGACTCGGGACGCGACGTACCACCCGTCTCCAACCAGGCGCCCGTCGTCACCGCGGCGCGCGACGGATCGGCGGACGGCAACCTGTCCACCCGGCTGGTCGGTACGGCGTCCGACGACGGCATCCCGTACGACGGCGAACTCACCTCCGGCTGGGAGACCGTCTCGGCACCGCAGGGAGCGGGCGTCATCTTCGCCGACCCGAGGGCGCTCGCGACCCGGGTGACCGGCACGGTCGCCGGCGACTACGTGTTCCGCTTCTTCGCCACCGACGGAGCGAAACGGACCGAGGCGACCGTGGCGGTGACCCTCACCAAGCGGGCCGTCGCGGCGGAATTCGGCTCCTCGGCGACGGTCACCACCAGCGGCACCGCGTCGTGGGAGAACCACCAGCGGGTCAACGAGGCCACCACCCCGAGCACCTCGAACCCGGGCGCCGGCAACGGCTGGGGCAACTGGGGCCAGCCGGCCAACGGCACCAGCCCCGAGCAGGAGGCGTGGATCCAGTACCAATGGACCTCGCCGGTGCGGCTCTCCTCGACCGACATCTACTGGTACGACGACAACGGCGGCACCCGCCGGCCCACGGCCACGACCTACGCCATCGAGTCCTCCACCGACGGCACCGCCTGGACCCCGGTCACCCTCACCAAGGGATCGACCTACGCCGACGGCCTGGCCGTCAACACCGCCAACCACTTCGACTTCGCACCGATCACGGCCGGCCGGCTGCGCATCCGCATCTGGGGTGTCCAGGGTGAGGGCGCGGGCACGGGCGTGCTGCGCTGGCGGGCCAACGGCGAGACCGTCGAGTCGGTGCGCTCGCCGGTGCTCATCCGGACCGGCGTGGGCCAGGTGCCCACCCTGCCCCGCGAGCTCGACGGGATCTATGCCAGCGGCGCCCGCGGCAAGATCGGGTTCACCTGGCAGGCGATCACCCCGGAGATGGTCGCGGAGCCCAACGTCGACCCGTTCGTGGTCTACGGCGCCAACGACACCTACGGCCTGGTCGCCGAGGCCCGCGTCTACGTGCGGCCGGAGATGTCCCAGGGCGGCATCTCGATCCAGGGCGCCGAGACGTTCCAGCAGGCCGTCGCCGTGAACGAGTTGCCCTACCTGCCCGACAAGGTGGAGGTCTCCTACAACGACGGGTCCCGGGACAACCAGGCCGTCGGCGTCGACTGGCACTTCGACCCGACCATCGTCAAGACCCCCGGCCGCTACACCGTCATCGGTGACCTGATCCGGCCTGACTACGTCGGCGACGCCGGCGCGACGAAGACCACGCTGACCCTCACCGTCGGCGACGGCGGCCCGGCCTGGGACGTCGAGGTGGTGGCCCGCGCGCAGTGCGTCGGCACCAACGCCTACGTGTCGGTCAACGCCCGCAACGCCGACGACGTGCCGCTCACCATCGAGCTGAGCACGCCGTACGGGTCGCGCACGGTCGCCGGCACGGCCCCCGGGAAGGCCGCCTACCAGGCGTTCAACTCCCGCGCCAAGACGGTGCCGGCCGGCACCGCGACGGTGAAGGTCACCGGAACCGTCGGCGGCCAACCGGTGACGGCCCAGATCCCCGCGCCGTACGGCGGGCTCACCTGCGGCTAGTTCCGCCCTTCGTGGTGGCGGCGCCGGACCGGCGCCGCCACCAACCCCTCGAACGAAGGAGATCAGCACCGTGGACACCACCGGATGGCGCGCCGCCGCGGCGGCCCTCGCGCTCGTCGCCGGCAGCCTGGTCGCGTTCGCCGCGCCGGCCTCGGCCGCCGACCCGCGCACCTTCACCAACACCCGCAATCCCCTCATCGGCGACGGCAGCTACTACTCGGCCGACCCGGCGCCGGTCGTCGTGCCGGCCGGCGCCCCCGGCAACTCCAGCGGCGGCGACGAGCTCTACATCTACACCGGCCATGACGAGGCCGGACCGTCCACCAACGACTTCGTCATGAACGAGTGGGGTACCTTCCGGACCGGGGACGTCGCCGCCGGGCAGTGGACCCACTACCCGTCGCTGATGCGCCCGGAACAGGTCTTCGCCTGGGCGACGCCGGGACGCGCGTACGCCGGCCAGGTGGTTCGCGGAGAGGACGGGCGCTACTACTGGTACGTCCCGATCAACGAGCGGGACAGCCCGGCGGCCGACAAGTTCGCTATCGGCGTGGCCGTCTCGGACAGCCCGACCGGCCCGTGGACCGACCACGCGGGCGGGCCGATCATCTCCCAGCGGGTGCCCACGGCCAACACCATCCACAACATCGACCCGACCATCCTGGTCGACGCCGGGCGGGTGTTCGTCTACTGGGGCTCGTTCAGCAACCTGCGGATGCTGGAACTCCAGCCGGACATGAAGACCCCGGTCGGTGCCCAGCGCACGATCACCGGCCTGACCGGCTTCTTCGAGGCGGCCTGGATCTTCAAGCGCGGCGCCACCTACTACCTGGCGTACGCCGGCAACAACGCCGGCCCGACCTCGGCCTGCACCCCGGCCAACTACCACGCCTGCATCGCCTACGCGACGGCCGCGTCGCCCGAGGGACCGTGGACCTACCGCGGCACCGTGCTCCGGCCGGTCTCCTCGACGACGAGCCATCCGGGGATCCTGGAGTTCAACGGCCAGTGGTACATCGCGTACCACACCGCCGACGCCGTGGGCGGCGGTCACTTCCGCCGTTCCGTGGCGATCGACCGGGTCGAGTGGGACGACACCCAGACCCCGCCCCGGATGAAGGTCGTCACGCCGACGCCCGCCAAGACGGCCGACCCCACGCCCCGGCCCAACATCGCGCAGGCGGCGAAGGTCGCCGTCTCGAACGAGCCCGTGCCCACCCAGTACTGGGTCAAGGCGCTCAACGACGAGATCGTCCGGTCGAACCCGCTGCCGCCCGACATGTGGGGGACCTGGACCGGGAGCAACCCGCCGCAGCAGTGGGTGCAGTACACCTGGGATCAGCCGATGCGGATCTCCGGATCGCAGATCGACTTCTGGAACGACCAGCCGCAGGGCAGTGGCGCGGGCGTAGCCGCACCGGCCCGCTGGCGCCTCCAGTACTGGAACCTCGGCACCGCGCAGTGGGCCGACGTGCCGAACCCCAGCGGCTACCCGACCGGCACCCAGGGCTTCCAGAACACCACGTTCGACGCGGTCACCACCACGCAGGTCCGCGCGACCTTCGACGCGTCGACCAACGGCAGCACCTACTCGGCGGTGGCGGTCGAGGAATGGAAGGTCCTCGCCGCGCAGCCGGAGTCGGTGTCCCCGCCGGCCATGACGGTCGAGGTGGGGGAGCGGGAACTGCCCGGCACCGTCGCCGTGCCGTTCGGCGGTGAGACGCTGCTGGTGCCGGTCTTCTGGGACCCTGTGACGGCGGAGCAGGTCGCCGGGCCCGGCACGTTCACCGTGCAGGGCACCGTGCTCGGCTACGCCGCCGGTCGGGTCTCCGCTCAGGTCCGCGTCATCTCGCCCGGCGACACCGAGGGCGACCGAACCCCGCCGACGCTGACGCTCACGCCCAGCGGCAGCGCGGGCAGCGCCGGCTGGTTCCGTTCCGCGGTGCGGGTACGCGCCGCCGGGATCGACGACCGCGGCGGCCGGCTCACCATCACGTCCACGGTGGACGACGCCCAGCCGGTCGTGGCGACGGACGTGCGGTACGCCGACGTCACCGTCGCCGGGGACGGCCGGCACGCCGTCGCGGTGACCGCGACCGACCGGGCGGGCAACGTCTCGGCGCCGGCGGACCTCGCCGCCCGGATCGACGCCACCGCACCGGCCAGCGCGGCCACCGTGAGTCCCACGACCCGGGCGGTCACCGTGACCGCGACCGACGCCACCTCCGGGATCGCCCGCATCGAGTACGCCGTCGACACGGGCGCGTTCGCCGCCTACACGGCTGCGGTCGCGGCACCCGACTCCCAGCGGCACACCGTGTCGTTCCGCGCCCTCGACGTGGCCGGAAACCTGGAGACCGCCAAGACGGTCACCATCCCGGCGGACCTGTCCGGGCCGCTCACCGGCAACATCGGGCCGATCGCGACCCCGACCGCCTCGTACACGGCCGGCTGGAACAGCGTCACCGCCCTCAACGACGGCGCCGACCCGCCGAGCCCGGGCCAGGCGCAGATCTGGGGCACCTGGTCCGGCACCCGGCCGGCGACCCAGTGGGTGCAGTACGACTGGGGCCGGCCGGTGCGGATCACCGAGACGGAGCTGAAGTTCTGGCGGGACTCCGACCAGGGCAGCGGCGACGGCGTCGCCGAGCCGGACGGGTGGGTGCTGCAGTTCTGGGACGAGCCCGGCGCGGCCTGGCGGGACGTGACCGGCGCCTCCGCGTACGGCACGAGCAGCACCGCGTTCAACAAGGTCACCTTCGACCCGGTGACCACGCCCCGCGTGCGGGCCACGATCCGGGCCAACGGCGACGGCACCACCTACTCCGCGGTCGCCGTCACCGAGTGGCGGGTCGTCGCGGACGACCCGGGCACCCAGCCGGCCGTGGTGCCCGTGACCGTCACCGTCCAGCCGCGGTGCGTCGCGGGCAAGGCGTACGTCGCCGTGCAGGCCCGCAACGACCACGACGCGCCGGTGCGGATCGACCTGGAGACCGGCTACGGCGAGCGGTCGTTCGCGACCGTGGCGCCGGGCGCCAACGCCTACCAGTCGTTCGCCACGCGGGCGGCCTCGGTCGCGGCCGGCACGGCGACGGTCCGGGCCGGCGGCACCGTGGGAGGCAAGGAGGTCACGACCGTCCATAATGCGGCGTACCCCGGCCTCACTTGCACCGCCTGACTTCCACACCCTCCACGAACCACAAAGGACAAGGAGCGTCGTATGAGTAGTTCGAAACGCCAGCGGCTGGCAGTCGCCGGTGCCGCCAGTGCCGTCCTGGCCGGGGTGCTGGGGCTGCCGGCGCAGGCCCTGGCCGAGCCCGGTGACAGCGGCGAGGTCCGGGTGACGGTCGACATCGAGGCGATCGAGGAACCGGGCGTGCTCGCCATGTCGATCGCCGCCAACTCCATCGCGCTGTCCGAGGACGGCTCGACCTTGCTGGTCCGCCAGTTCGTCGGCACCTTGCCGACGGTGACGGTCACCGACACGCGTACGCCCGAGGAGGTGCCCGACGGCGCCGCGTGGGCCGTCCTGGGCAGCGCGACCAACTTCGTCGGCGACGCCGGTCAGGCGCCGATCAGCGCCGGCCACCTCGGCTGGAAGCCGAAGCTGATCGACGGTGGCGACAGCGGTCAGGTCGCCGAGGGCGAGGAGGTGGTGACCGTCCTCGACGAGCCGACCCAGCCCGGCAACAATGTGGGCCTGGTCGACCAGGAACTGCTGGTGTCGACATTCGACTCCGAGGCCGTCACCGGCGACGCGTACTCCGTCAACGCCGACCTGTACCTGCGCACCCCGGCGGATGCCGCCGCCGGCAAGTACACCTCGACGATGACCCTCTCCTTGTTCGAATAACGTGCGGGTGGGTGCCGCGGCGACGCGGCACCCACCACAAGCCTGGTCGAAGGATTTCGCCATGATCCGAACCTGGCCGCGGCTGCTCGCCGTGCTGGCCGTCGTGCTCGTCACCGTGCCGATCGCGCCCGCCGGTGCCACGGCGGAGCCGACCCTCACCTGGTCGGTCCAGCCGGCCGACCAGCGGGGCCCGGACGGCCGCCGGTGGGCCGAGCACACCCTCGACCCGGGCCGGGCGGTGACCGACCGCCTGGCCGTGCGAAACTTCAGCGACCGCGCCGCCGTCTTCTCGCTGAAGGCGGCCGACGGCTACCTCACCGACAAGGGCCGCTTCAACATGCTGCCGTCCAACCAGGAGTCGGTGGACGGCGGCAGCTGGATCGAAGTGCAGGAGAAGGTCACCGTCGGTGCGAACGAGACCAAGGTCGTGCCGTACACCGTGACCGTGCCCGGGGACGCCACGCCGGGAGACCACCCGGCCGGCATCGCGGCGACGGTCACCAGCACCGGGGGCACGGTCGCCGTCGAGAGCCGGGTCGGGTTCCGGGTCCTGTTGCGGGTCAGCGGCACGACAACGGCGGCGCTGGCCGTCGACGACCTCAGCGCCACCTACCGGCAGTCGTGGAATCCTTTCGCCGCCGGCAGCCTCCGGATCCGCTACAGCACGACGAACGACGGCAATGTCGCGGTGACCGGCGCCGGCCGGGTGACGACCGCCGAACTGCTCGGCCTTGCCCATCATGATGCCCGGAGCGGGATCGAGGAGATGCTTCCCGGCGGTGGCCGGGAGGTCGACACCCGCGTCCGCGGCGTTTGGGGGCTGGGGCCGCTTCGCACCACCGTTTCGGTGAGCCCGGCCGTTCGTGGCGGTGCCGAAGTGACCCGGCCCGGCTCGGCTACCGTGACTGTCTGGGCTCTGCCGTGGGCTCAGTTGGTCCTTGCCGTTGTTCTCGGGGTGTTGGTCGCCGTTTTCCGGATTCTTACCCGGCGCCGTCGGCGGCGGCTTGTTGCGCTGCTCGCTCGCGCTCGGGATGAGGGTCGGGCCGAGGCCCGGTCGTCTGTCGGTGACTGACCCGGTAGCTGTTGGTGGGTTGGATTTTCTTGCTGTGGGACGACCGGGGCCGGGGGTGACCACGCACGTTGGGTGGGTCGTTTTTATGACGTGCGTGGTCA
>Ga0307516_10001633_pt1 | contig 30926 bp, 36 predicted proteins | sample 19_EM_MG_FD_203310 | JGI IMG/M metagenome (GOLD analysis project Ga0307516, IMG submission 203310) | Populus trichocarpa ectomycorrhiza microbial communities from riparian zone in the Pacific Northwest, United States - 19_EM | ecosystem: Host-associated > Plants > Roots > Unclassified | place... | reverse complement strand
GATATTGGTTAACGATGCGCTTGCTGGGCCAGACAGTAAGGCATGGGCAGTGGCGATGGAGGAAGAGAAGGAACAGCTGAAGAAGTACGGCGTGTATGAGGAGCTGGATCAGCTACCACACGGAAAGCAAACGGTCGATACCAAGTGGGTCCTACGGGAGAAGTTCGACCAGGCTGGAAAATTGCAGAAGCGGAAGGCTCGGCTCACTGCTAGAGGGTTCACACAAGTCTACGGCCTTCATTATGACGACACTTATGCACCAGTCGCCCGGCCAGACAGCTGGAGGTCCCTTCTTGTTCTTGCTCTACGGGATCGATGGATCATATTACAGGCCGACGTTGTAGCTGCCTACCTCAACGCTCCTTTGAAGCATGAGATCTATATCAGCGATCCATCGGTTACCAAAGATAAGGTGTGGCGTCTCCACAAAGCCTTATACGGTCTCAAGCAGTCAGCATTTGAGTGGAATACAACAATGACGATGTTGTTCGGTCGCAGCAGTCTCTTGCCCATGAAATCCGATCCTGCATGCTACGTTGGAGACCACATTCGAGTGGCCACCCATGTGGACGACTATCTTATTGTTGCCCGTGGAGTGGAGGACTTGGTGGAATTCACCCAAGTTTTTGAACAGAATGTGGAGATCGACCACAGAGGAAAGCCGTCCTCGTTTCTGAATATTGAATGCCACTGGGAGACGATCCCCACATCACCTTCCGATTCCACCCTTCAAACAGCTATGAGACTCACCCAGATACGGGCTATTGAGGCCCTCTGCACAGAATACGGGATCACATATGGTGTCAGCTCCCCTATGAGTCTTAACGACAACCTTACTGCACCCATGACGGGAGAAAAACTCATCGATCCCAAGCCGTACCAACACCTCATCGGTAGCCTCAGCTACATCACTCACTCAACCCAGCCGGACATCCTTTATGCAGTCACCTACCTCGCTCACCGTATTTCCCAGGCCACCTTCAGGCATTGGGAAGTGGCACTCCAGATTGTCCGTTTCCTCTTTAGCACTACGCACAATGGACTCAAGCTATCTGCCACCTCTCCCAGTAGTGGCCTTACTATTTGGGTGGATGCTAGCTACGGGGGAGATGAGGATGGTCGCTGTCAGACAGGGATGCTCACCTGCATTGGCAATGCTGCTGTTGGTTGGACCTCTCAACGGCAGAAGGTGGTTGCTCTCTCTTCTACGGAAGCGGAGTATATTGCTCTCTCCGCCGGGGCCCAGCATGCTGCTTGGATGAAGGAATTCCTGACTGAGCTCGGAGAAGTCACCACACCTGTTATTATTACCAACAACGATGGAGCCAGAAAGCTCAGCGAGAACTCTGGGTTCCACAAGAAAACGAAGCATATCCACCAACAATACCACTACATCTGGCAACAGCTGGAGCTGGGGTTGCTAACAATTGAGTAGACTGCTGGCAAATACAACAAAGCCGATTTGCTGACGAAAGCCCTACCAGTGCCAACCCTTATTTGAGCCGCCAGCGTAGTCATGGATAGGCATGCCCTGAGGCCGCTACGAGATATGATGCCGGACGAGCACCTTAGCAAGGGGGAGTGTTGAAGATATTGCCAAGGTGCCGTACAAGGAGGCTAGCTGCAGAGGAGGCAGGTGGACACGAGGGAAGGTAAGGATGGTAGGAGGAAAAAGAGGGGTAGTTTAGTGTGTTTTTCTTCCTTGCATTTTTGCTCTAGGTGCGGTAGCCAGAGGATATATGTATAAGGGCGCTCGGGTGCCAGTGGCGAGATCTCGAGCAATCTCAAGCATCGTCTCACGCTCGCAAAGTTGTTCAGGTGGATGGTGGGATGGTGGACAACAGAACCTACACGTGTGGAACAATACCTATCAATCCAGAGGATATCATGGGAAGTAGCGCAGTAGGAGGAATTAGGTTTGTGATTAGATGTGTCGGTGCTGCTTGGAGGAGGTTCTGTCGGCACAAGAGGGAGGTTATCATTCGAACTTGACACGTCACTAACTATCGATGGGTCATCTGACAGCGAAATATCCAACAAAGGGCTACCGACCCCCCACCTGATGCCTGCTCTGAAGGACTAGAAGACTCGAGGAGCACCTACTGCAGGCGAAGGTACAATGAGTACCAGTGGCGACACCTTAGAAGTCTCACATCATCGGACGACGAACTAGGTCTACCATCAGCACCTGATGCAACTCGAAGTAAATCCAGAATACGCAACGTGTCCACCCACAGCAGGGGTGCGACTTTCGTTGGCACACAGGCGGGGCGTAGTTGGATTGTAGGTGGTGTGTTGCTGTGTGTGTACTAGTATATGGGTTCTGTGGACGGAGCACTGTGCTCACGAAAATTCAATACTTTTTTACAAGCGCGATTTGATACTGCGCTAGCCCTTAAGCGCACTAGTGCGCGCCTGTGGGGGCTAGTACCTATAACAGTGGCGTTTATAGGGGGATCTCTTGAGTGAGATAATACGGTAGGGCAAGGGAAGTTTGCAACGTCCCGACTTCGCGCGGACTACATACAGACGGAAAATGGACATTGGGTACGTCGCCATGATCTGCCTAAGCCGCATGCGAATGATGAATAAACAAAAGAACAGCCCTCGGACGGATGGGCAGACGGAAGTGCCCACACTTCATCGCTCGGCGGCACGGATGGCGGAATTGACTGCGACTGATACTCCCGGCAGCAAAATATCGCAACGACGCGTATATTTGACCCTCTGTTATAACAGCTTTTAGGAGCCCTCCAGCTCCAGCCTATCAGCCACCTCTCTTCGAAACCAACATGATACGAAGATAGAAGGAAAGTTTGTGGAATCAACCGTTGTATTTCTAGGGAGAAACAAAAGAATGCCGATCATACAGGAGATGATGTGGGCACTGGTGCTAGACACACGTATATCTCATCTAACTTCTTCTTGAAGACCCTCTCGACCAGCTTTCTCTGCACACTCCCTTTCTGCACCGCCCATTAGTATCGAATCGGCAGACCAGCCCTCGGCCCAGGAGGTCGACTCACCACAGTCCTCGGCAACGTGCCATGTGGGACGACGACTACGCACTTTGGGCTGTCGATGCGCTCGTGCATGTATCTGCACTCGTGGAAGTCACGTGTCCTGCCGATGACAGCGTTCCGCAGATCGTCTTCAGTCGTGTTAGCGGCGCGATCCGGCTCCACGAACACGACTGGATTAGGCCGTCCCCAGCCTACCGCCACGCACGCGCCGACGAGCCCCTTGCACGCGGATAGGATGTTCGCCTCGATGGCGCCTGCATCGCAGCGCAGCCCCGTCGAAGTCTTTATCCAGTCGTCGGCACGCCCGCGAAACACGTATAGACCCGGTTCCGGCTCGCTGAATAGGTCTCCCGTGTGGAAGTCGCCGGACACAGGGTCCCGGCCGAGGGACAGCGGCGGGCAGTCGGGCGAGGACTTGCAGATGACCAGCTCCTGGAGGCACCCATCGACATCGCCGCCGTTTTCGAGGGGCTGGAACCGGTGCTTGAGTCCCGTAATCGGCCGGAGCAGGTGGGCACTGGAAGCGGAGCGGCTCGAGATCAGCAGGCCGCTGCACTCGGTGCTGCCGAAGAGAGACTAGAACCGTGTCAGAGGACGTATCACTACAGTGAAAGAATGGGTGCTGACGAAAAGCTTCAACCCAGCTGCGTGTGCGAAGCGCTGCTCGTCGGTTGGCAATGACAGACCGGTGTACATCAACGTGTCTAACTGTTTGAGACATGCCAGTAGATCGCTGTCACTCCTGGCTCGCGTGATAAGGCCGCTCATCGGCGTCGGGAACATGTGGAGGCGGTTCAGATTGTAGCGTGAGACTATCGCCATCAGCTCCGCGCCGCCGAAAGCGATCTCGGTCGGCTGTATCGTACAGGCCCCGTGCTGCATCGAGCCGATGAGGGTGAAGTGCTGCGCGCAGTGACACATGCTGCCGCTACACGTGATAGGGGAGTCAGGGCGAAGCAGGGTACGACCGTACGAGTAGCGGAAAAGCCTTACATCCAGGTACACACATCCCGCCGATTCGTATCAACAGGCGCGCACGCCTCCCGTGCCTTGACGACGACACTGTCAACCCAGGCCGCCGAGCACCGGACTAGTTTAGGGCTTCCCCCTGTGGAGCCGCTTGTGTGAAATATCATTACCGTCTCGTCCGCGGACGGTACGGGAAGCGGTGAAAGCGGTGCCACGCTCTGTCCGTCCATCTGGCGGACCGCCAAGGAGAAGTGAATAGGCAGCGACGACAGAGTCTCTCCGGCTTTACTGGAATACGACGGATCAACCACCAGGGCCTTTGCCCCCGCGGCTCGCAAGAGATCGAACACTGCGGCCCCGCTCGTCAAGCGCAGGCTTATCAGCTGTGGAACGTATCCGGCGCGGGAGACGCCATATATGGTCACGGCATCGTCGTAGCACAGTCCCGTTAGCCTGCAGTCAGAATCGGTCAGCACTGGCTCGCAGCGAGGCGTCAAACTAGTGAGTATTTTGGACTTGCCAAAGGCCGACGACATCCCGTCGAGCCACCCCACCAGCCGACAGCTTGTGATCCCAGTAGCGAGAGGCAAGTTCGACATCCTGTTGGAAACGCTGGTACGAGATCGGCTCCCACGAGGTTGACATTGGGGAGAAGGGCCTCCCCAGCGCGATCAAGAAAGCGGTGGCAGTGGCGTGCTCGGATGCAGCCGCTTGGAGGACCGTTAAGTGCGAGAGAAATGGAGCCATATCGATTGGTGCCGCTCGAGGTGTGCTCCCCCAGATCTGGCACGCACGGGTTCTTTTATATCCCATCCCGATCGAGTTTGCACTGCCATCTTTCGCACCAGTGCAGGACCCGTATCTCCACGATGGACGCCCACGCAATCGGACCTTGTCTGGCTAATCCTTCCTGAGTCGCAGTCTGTTGCCTGGCCACCTCTCGTTGCGTAGAGGGAGACCGAAATCGCCCCCCAATGCAGGATGACCGTCAGAGTAAAGTGATTAATAAAACAGTGGTTAGTTTGCGCAGCGTTGGCTCCCTCCGGGCGTGACTCGCTCCTCATTTTACCCAGATCCGTTCCTGTTGTACCACTGGTCCCCGGAGAGAATATCCAGTAGAGAGCGCATCGCGATTACTGATCGCCGACGACGGACGGACGGACGGTGAAAAAGTACTGTGTCAGGGAAGATGAGCAACGTCCAGCATAGTCCGGTCCTGGCGAGCTGATAGCTGGAAGGGCTGCAGTTGACGTGCTATGGTCGCAGACACCAGAAAGCTACATGGACGCCCATCACCCGAGCCGTACCAACAGTCCAGCCAGCTATTTTCCGACCAGATAGCGACAGCTGTGGAGGTCCATCAATCGCCAAAACCACAGCAGAGTTAGCTCGATGCACAAATCGAGCCGAGCAGGCGAGGATGGATATCTAGCAACCCCTGCACTGACGCGCTAGATATGTCTAGTACGTCGCACTAAAGCAGGAGGCCGGCGCAGCACCACCCGCCCCGGATATGTAGCGATAAATTGCTTTTCTCCGGCTCTAGTTGGACAGCGGTCCTCCGTCTTCGCATCAAGTTTTAGTTTAGTGCCTTATCTGCTAAGTCTCACCTAAAAAGCTCTATCCTCAAACAGACCGTTCTGGTGCAGTCGGACGGGTTTCATCATCTCCCTTCAGCACCAGAAAACAGCGATCCGCTGCGAATGCCGATTTCAGGCTTACTTTCTCGCCTCGGCGTCCGTCCGAATCAGTCGGTATGATCGCTAAGCAGGATGAGGAGGACAACACTGGGAGCCCTGATTTTCTTTACTTAAATAGAAATATCAACAAAACTCAGCCAATTTTAATCCCGTTAAGCTGAGCCAGGGCTAGAAATGGTCATCAGATGGAGCCGACGCCGGCCGCGTGTACTGGCTGAGGTTGGTGGGTTTCTGTGATCTAAATAAAAAAAATCAGGGCCCCGCTAGAGGTTGATACTTGCGGCTTTTTCCTAGGATAGACCACTTTTCTCGAGTGACAGTTATCAGTATATCTACTACACGTTGCCCAATTTACAACATTTGCTCTCTCGCTTTCTTTACTTAGTAGCAGCCACCTTTTTACTCACTCAACACACCCCCGAACCACACCCTTCTACAACCCCTTCTCCACCTCCGAACCGCAGGGTCGCCTCCTTGCGGAAAAGCCACAAGCCGGACGGCACGGCTGCTGGAAGTACCAAGAGCCAAGATACTACCAGCTGAAGCGGGGCACTGCCGCATCGGACAGTACTTGCACTGGGCGAAGGTTCACCCTACCGCCCAGTGCTGGTGGTGCCAGTGCCCTTCGCAAACAAGAGACCACGTGTTCAAGGTGTGTCCGGAGTGGAAAGTGCAGCAGAAGTTCCTGTGGGCCGTGGTGCGGAAGGAGACTGGGAGGTGAAAGAGCCGGTGGAAGATCAGGGACCTCCTGGCCGATGAGAGGTGCAGTCGGGCGGTACTTGACTTCCTCGCGTCCACGGATGTGGGAAGGCCAGTGCCACCTCCGGAGAAGAGCGACGCCGGAAGTGAGGTGTCGGAAGCGGAGCTACGGGAGTAGGAGGCCGAGGAGGTGGGCGCCGGGGGGGAATCACCACTGTTCCTGCCCACGCCTGCCTTCATGGCGTCTGTGGGAGAGGGAGCGGTTTCATTCGTCTTTTCCTTTGTCATTTCCTTGGGGCGCAACATACCTTCTTGGGACCAGGGCCCTCTCTCCCCGCTGATTCTGCTAAGCCCGTTCCCTTGGCTGTGGTTCTGGGCGGAGGGTAAAGGGGAGCTTGCAACGTGCCGCCACTGCGCGGACAGCGGACAGGAAACGGACTCTACGTAATCTCGCCATGATCTAGACAGGTCGCATGCGAGTAATGTATAAACAAAAAAAAAGCTGGGTCGCCTCTAAAACTCTCCGGCGTTCTAAACCAGACTTAGTGCAGAGGCATTACGGTAAGATGGCTTGAGAAGTGTGGGTTGCAAGATAAGGGAGAAATCTATGTTATCGACCCGTTAGCACGGCTGTGGAAATCACAATATACTAACCAAATTCTTTTTTTCTTGGGTTAGTTATTGGGTCAAACACAAATCTTTGGGTTATCGGAGCAACAACACTAAAAACTTGTACAATATATTATATAAAACTATTTTTTCTTCGCCGAAGTTTTGTAGTGCCGTCGTACAGAGACAGAAGCCAAGATCCCGAGAGTCGCCTAAAAGTGTGGGAGATAAACAAGAGCCCAATAGACTACCCAAATTCCATTAGCCACCACCCCCTGGGGATTTCATTGAAGAGGGACGTCGGCACACTGACACGTCACCGTCCCTCCCCTGTCACCCCTCACTCAAAGAGGGAGGGGACCCGCGCCTGCTGCCCATCCCCCCCGAAGGAAGCGAGATATCTAAAGGTTAAATTTATGTTGACTAACTATGTATACCTTTGATTTTAATAACCTGATTTATGTTTAGTAGATATATGTATGTACAAAGGCTGCGATATCGGATGATGGCACAATCCGCAGGCGAGGCGGCACACTGTAACCCCCCTGCCCCCACTTGGCCTCTCCCCGCTTCGCAAGACATAAGAAAGTGCAACAAAAAAGCAAAGACAAAAGAAAAGAAGAGAAGATCGCCCCAGTCTCGTCCGCGTCCCTCTTCCTCTTCCCGATCCGAGTGCTGGCTCTAGGCCTCTTCTCTCGCCCCACCCGGCTCCACCCTGATGATGATGATGATGATGATGATGTCTCATTGATCGTGTGCGACCCTATTGGATCATGACGATATTATATACAGTCCTTTCCCGTTCGCCGTCCGCTGCGCCCTCGAACAGTCCGCCAGCGGCTCGCGGCGACTCCCCCTGCCCCCGCCTGGCCTGTCCCAAGATAAGAAGGAAAGAGAGAAAGACAGTAGGAAAGAAGAGAGAAAAAGAGGAAGGAGCGAGTTAAGGGGACTGAGCGCTTCCCTTCCCCCTCTCCCCCCCCCGGGTCTGGTGGCCCCGTCCTCGCCCCCACCCTCGTCGTTCTCAAGAAATCCAGGACTGCTCCAGTGCACCGCTCATCCCGGCTCCACCCTGTGACCTGCGCAGGAAATCCAAGATTGGCCGGCATCCGTGAGCAAGTGTGCTCCCGCGTCTGCACCGTGTACGGGCAACTTCGCGGCGGTCCAGTTTTTCGTCCATCGGAGGTATTGCCCAGTGAGACAGTGCCCGTCATCAGCTGGTGGAACCTGCCGGCTAGCCGCTTCGAGCATTCGGCCACCGTACTGTTCGGGCGCTGCTTCTCCGGCATTCTATGCTTCGTTTCGGCGATCCAGTCTCCCGCCAAATTCTTCTCCGACATCTCTCGCTTAATGTTCGCGAGGGATCTGGGTAAGCATCGGTCGTCCCCCATACCTGCCTCCGTAGCCCAACCGCTCGACTCTGGGAACGTCCGGCCCCTCCGGTGCCAGCTTCGCCCGCGCATCTACCTTCTCATTCTCCAATCCCTTGTAGCCAAACACCAGTGGAACTCAATGCGAATGCCTTATCTCGCTGCCCTTAGAACAGCGACCCACTCCCTGGCCTGGATGGCGTGCTTCTGACCCGGGCCAGGCTCTCCCAAGACCATCCGCCTGATGGCTGCCTGCCCAACGGTGAAGATCGTGACTCTTTTCGGGGTGGTCTGCCACCTCGCTGCTACCTCCAGGACGCTGGCCAATGCCGCGCACTCCGCATCGAAGACCTCCTCGCGGTATTCCATGTGGTTTTGATGCCCACCCAGTGCTGCCCGTTCTTCTATGCCGAGACAATTGCAGGATGATAATATGGTGATGGTTCACTATGCATATGGCGATATTATTAATCCAAGGTCCTCAACCGTGGAACATATGATTCGGGAAAGCCCATACGGCTGATTTCCTTCACATATTCCCCTGAGAGGTCCGGATAGAGATAGACGGTCTTAGGTCACCGGCTCGCACTTGTCTATGAGCAAAGACATTGGGGCTTGCTAGATTCTGGACCTCCAGTTCCACGAACCTACCGGATAAACCAGATTTAATCCAGTCTAGGTAGTGGTTTGATCCGCCCCGCTGCCCTGACAGATCGACAGACCGGAGGGATCCGACCGGGCCGGTCAAACGTCTGAACGGGACGGGATCGGACGGACCATAGCGGACGCTGAAGAGGAGCAAACCTAGCCACGGTTATCAGATGATCGTTCAGATGCGCAGGAACCGCGACGCAAGGATGGTTACTGCGGGGGCTACCGACTTGCACAACCTTCTCCAGATGATACCTGGACTGGGAAGATCCCTCCCGGCTGCAATGCCATTATGGAACGACTGCGCTATCATTGCTGTGATACAACGCTAGGAGGGACCGTGGGAGAGACGTCTTCTCCCATACCGGCTGCCGTACCCGAGGAATTCCCACTCCATGGGCGTTGGGCCCGTCCGCCGCCAGCTTGGAAACCACGGGATTAGACTGGCCTGTGCTGCCACTGTCTCAGGAGCTTGTGGTGAATCATTTCTCTGGTTGTCAGGTCGGGTCGTACTAGCCCGGTCTGGTACCATCAGGAGTGTTCCACGGCATCTCGTGCTAGTTGCTCCCCCGGTGGTGTGACTAATACGGCCCCGACGGATTACTTTCACTGGATAAGCGTGAATATTAGCGTCGAAGAGATTAGACCAGTGTTAATCGTTAGACGAACCACCCCAAAGCAGTAGGTACTCCCGCACAGCTAATTAGTATTAACTACCTCTCGTGCGAAGCGCAGGGAGCTGCTTAATGTTATACGGTACCTGTGCGGGAACCTGCCTCCGCGACCGACCAGTAGATTGGGAAAGTAATCTACCGCTTTATTTTTGTTTAATCTTTTTGTTTTGTTTACTTATTAATTGCATGCAACCTCGATAGATCATGGCGAGGTAAAAAAGAATTTGTTAATCATGGATTGCATGTGACATAACTAGTTTCATGGCACCATCGACATGGGAGGCGGATTGTCGCCCACAACAAGCAGCTTCTCCTGACGGGCGACGCGTTTGCTCGGGGTCTAGCTGGACCCCTAGCTCACGCTCAAGGGCCATCACGCCATTTGGCTGAAGAATGGGAAGGACGCGATGGCCCTGCTCCGCCGGCTCGCAGGGCAGATTGACCTCTCGCCGGCCAACTGTAGGAAAGTCATGACGGCTTGCATCCAGTCAGTAGCCACGCCCGGCTCGGAACTGCGGTGAAAGGTCGACCAATCCCAGGGCACCACCGGCCAGGCAGCGAGTTGTAGCTTCCGGCCAACCAAGAGGCGTACGCGACCACAGGCTGCTTCCGGACAACCACTCTGGGGACTCTGTCGATGGTCGGGACTCAGACCAGCAGCAGCCCAGCTGGAGAGCAGGCAGCGGCAGTTCGAGCTACGGTTGCTCAGCGTCTCACAGGATAACCAGGCAAGATGCGTGGTGGGCGCCCCAACAGCCATCGGGGAACGGCTCGAGAGCGCTCTCGGGTGCTCGGTGAGGGTGGAGAGCACGGTTCTGCTAGGGGGGGCCAGAGGCACTCAACGCGGAGCTGCAGAAGGAAGATGAGCCGAAGCCAGTGCTGAGGCAGAGAAGCGTCGGCCCGGACTGACCATGTTCACGGACAGGTCGCGACCGGACGATGGAGCTACCAGATACTCGATGATATGGCAGAACGGGCAATCTTGGGCAGGTATCGAAACTCACATGGCGTACGGCGCGGAGAGCGCCGCCCTCGCCAGGGCTCTGGGAACGGCTTCGTTAACACAACCCCCCCCCCCCCCCCCCAAAAGGGTCACGATCTTTCACGGACGCCCAGGCCACCACCAGGCGCACGGCCTCGGGGGAGCCTAGCCCCGGCCAGATGTACGCGCTCCAGGCAAGGAAGCACACTGCAGTGCTACGGAGGGCCAAGCCGGACATCACCATCGAGATTCGGTGGTGCCCGTCGCACAAGAGGGCCCCAAGCCGACAAATGGGCCAAGCGGAGCCAGACCCCGCGGAGTGGAATGGCTAGGATACTCGAACTGTGCGGAGGTGCGCGCGATGCCGCTCCCCAGACTCCTCGCACACCTTAAGCGAGAGATCTCCGAGAAGTGGGCGGTACCTACGCTGGACGGAGAGTCAGCCCACCGCTCAGTGCTGGTGGTGTCCGTATAGAACGCAGACGCGGGAGCATTTCTCCAAAAACTGCCCCGCTGGAACGCCCAATAGAAGATCCTGTGGGAAGGAAGCTGGGAGGGAGAAGGACCGGTTCACAATCCAGGACCTTCTTGCCGATAAGAGGCCAGCCAGGCAGCACTACACTTCCTCTCCACCACGAACGTGGGAAGGCAGCTGGTCCCGGCCGCGGCAGAGGAGGACGCAGGGAGTGAGACGACATCCTCCTTCATGGCATGTGCGGCAAGAAGCGTAGGGGGGTGGTCACGGTTTCCTTTGTTCTCTCTTTTGTTCTTTCTTTTGTTCTTTCCTTTGTGATTTCCCCGGTGCGCACCATATCACCCGGAAAGACCGCGGCAGAGGGCAAAGGGGAGCTAGCTTGCAACGTGCCGCACCCGCGGACGGGAAACCCGGGCAGTGTGTATTACTAAGGTCATAACGAGTAATGAATAAACAGAAAAAACACCCTCTCCTGCAGAAAGACGAATTGACGCATACAGTGGCCAGAGGATTTTTATTAAAAAAAAGGAATTATTAAACGTTTCCGGGAGGAACCCATGCACAGAGCCGCGAGGTTGAATAGAAGTTTCGCGCTTTTACCACCTTCGAGGACTCCTGAGTCAATTACCACTAAAGTCTCCATGAGTGCATTATATTGATACGCACATGACAGGGCGGAATGCACACCCCCATTCAGCCACACCCAGCCGAGTAGGTTTCTCAGCCCTCATGCGGTGCCGAATTCTCTCCGGCGGCTTATCTACGTCCGCCACGTACTTTCTCGTGGCAATCGGACCGCTCGCGCCTGCCAGCTCTCGATCTTAACGCGAGACGAAATCACTTCGTCAATAAATCAATACCCTAGAAGGGCTCGGCTGCGTGCTGTCGATAATCGCCACAATTATGGGGGCTTGCGAAGTCTACGAGACTCTGAGCGCTCGCTGCTGCAATCGAGATCGGCTGACTCGTCGTCCGGGAGGCACGGAGAGGCTGTCACAGCGATAACCAAAAGCGAGATCGCTTCGATAAAGCGGTTCGCGATTCAATTCAAGCCGTGAAGGGTGGTATATCATGGAAAATAAGCGCTAATATCCCATTTTGACTGCCTGTTTTCGAAGACGTTATGGCGGGGTGATTGCTAACCAGCCCTATGGCCAGTGGCTAAGCTGTGGTGGGCAGAAATCGTGGCGATGCCTGCCAACTTACTATTTATTGGCCGTCAGATGCTCCAGTTCGCTACTTTTCCCCAGCACATGGAACCCGACATTGCGCCTTCACCTCAGCCGACAGACTCAAATGAATCCCGGCTTACCAAATTTGAAGGCCCAGGACCCAGTGGCTCCATTCCAGTGAATACTTGACGGTAGGCATCTTCCCCGCGTCACATGATGCAAGTGCCCCCCATATCCGCTGGGTTGTATACAGATCGACGATGGCAGTTCCGCGGGAAATGGAGGGGCACGAGTTCAATGGTACGCCCTTTGCATTCTGCAATACTCGCGGGTAGCTAAATTTCGGAAAGACAAACGTCGAGCACGACAGGAATTCCCCATGTACACCAACTGTCGTGCGTAAGGCACACGTGAGCGAACCTGCAGCGCTCCCGAACAACAGCAACACAGGAGCGCAACCCATGTGGGCTACCGGAAACACAAGCCAGCTTAGTCGCCTGTTTGGATCGCCTTCACGGCCAACAGCGGCTACAGGCGGCGAAATCCGTTGTTACTGCTTCGTCGTGGACAACTTGCAGCATGGCGGAACTAAAGGTTTCCGTTGGGAAAGCTTTCCGACGCGACTGCCTACTCTCTCCGGCGTGATATCACAGTATATACGTCGAGGTGAGCAAACTTCCTGGCGCATCACGACATCGACGTCGACACCGTGTGAAGATGCAGACCGCAGCCGCGCCAACAAGATGGGAAAGACGCCACTGGCGTTAGAGAATTGATAACTAGGAACACGGGGAGTGTTGGCGGAGGCGGGTACAATTTGAGCGCATGCATGGAGAAACATTTCTAGCTCTTTTATACCCCGTTTTTTTTTACCATCGGCGATCGGCCACATGAGAAGAGCGACCCGCTTGGTCACCAGAACTGTCTTGTCCGTGGTATCTCCGGGAATAATCACGCGCAACACTGGACTCGCAGCCCCTGTAGGACGCCGCAGCACTGCGTTTGATTCACTCTGGAAGTTGCAATGTGGCAGTCGTGGCGCAGTGCTGAGGAGCGGCACTAATGATTTACGATCACCTTGCGCGGCTTGACACTCTTCCTACCGCCAGCCGCGCATGCATTGATCCATTCACCGATTAGTGCTCGTACGTACCGATGGAATCAGGGGGGGTTCATCATCCAAACCCACGCGGCTGTCGCCTGGCGCTTGTAATTTGCCCGACGGTTTTACCGCGTTGTGGCACGCTGTGAGGAGGTGCGAGGATCGCGTACGCTATCAACACTGCAACACCACCCGGCTCGCCGGCCCGCGCCGCACAACCCCCCCCCCCCCCCCCCCCCCCCCCCAGGGCGCCACGAGGATCACCGTCTTGCCGGACTGCCGTTTACCAGATACCTAGAGGATTATATCTGCTGTTACTGTCTCGTCGCCCCGCTTCGACCGGTCCCCGCCGCCCCCGTACACGTGCTCGCATGCACCAACGGAACCACAGCAGGACGACTTGAGGTCCGCCGCGACCTCTCACAGTCCGCCGGTGGCCCGCAGCAACTCCCCCTGCTCCCAACTCCCCCTGCTCCGCCTGGCCTATCCCCGGACATCGCTAAAGAAAGACTGAAAGAATGAAAAAGCCAGCGACAGACAGTCCGCCGCATAGGTGATGATGGTGATCATTCATTGATCGCATGCGACCCTATTGGATCATGGGGATATTTATGTACAGTCCTTTCCTGTCCACCGCCCGCCGCGACCTCGAACAGTCCGCCGACAGCCCGTGGCAACTCCCCCGCCCCGCTTGGCCTTCCCTAGACTTGAAGGTAGAAAAACAAAGAATCGAGAAGAAGGAATGGATTACAGTAAGGAACGACAACTTGACAAACCCTCTATCCTCTCCCTTCTCCTACACCTTCTCATCCCCGCCTGCTCCTTGTTCCGCCGCTGCTTCTTCGTCCTCACCCGGCTTCGGTGGCACTGCGCGCGGTCCCACCCTACTCCCCACCTTCGTGATGAGCAAAAATTCCAGGATCGCTCTGGTGCACCGCTCGTCCGCAAGCAGGTCCCGGACCGTGAACCGGTTCTTACCTCTTCCCGTTTCCTTTCGTACCTCCGCCCACAGGATCTTCTGCTGCGGCTTCCACTGCTTGCAGTGCTTGAGCAGATGCTCTCGAGTCTGTGTCTTGTATTGACACCAATTCCGCTCCGTCCGCGTTCTTCGTCTACTTCAGGTATTGGCCCGTCCGGCATTGCCCCGTTCTGATTTGGTGGAAGCGCGCTGCCAGGCGCTTCGGCACTCGGTCCACCATTCGGTTCGTCCGGTTGCTCGGCATGCCGTACTTCTTGATTCTCCCGCGTCCGCCACACAGGTAGGTCCGTTTCCGCAGCGAGGAGGCAAAAACATGAGTGACAGATAGTGCGGATGCTAATCATGCATGTGCTAAAAATAGGACCTCGAGTCAACGCGCTCAGACAAGGCCAGCCGCCCCTGTCGCGTCATGAAGTTTCAAATCCCCAAGTGCCGACAATTTGGTTTTTTTCGGGGATACACATACATATGTCCACCTTTTTATTAGCCAGCCGCCCCCATTATCTGCATACAGTTCAAATTACGGTTGCGGCAGCCAGACGAGAGGGGCCGGAACGAACCGAAAAAGAAAAAAAAACGGAAAAAAACGCAAAAAAAGAACATGGTGCGACAAGGCGATCCCCGTAGCGTGTAACCATTATAGGGAGACACCGCTCACGGCCCAACGCCCGCATCGCCCGCAGATGCGATATCAATAGCGAAGCGAATGAAGGACGGGTCGGACTACGCTGAGTCTGGCCTCGATTCACCGGCTTCCAGTGTGTGGCAGGTGGAGGACAGTACAGACTGGTGGCAGAGGTGCGCGGAAATGCATGCAACTGGAGGCCCGGCCACTGCAAACGGCAATATATCCGCCACAACCCGCAGGGCACGCGACGGACTGGCGTCCGTTGGCCCGTATCGGGAACCTTATTGAAAAAATACGAAACGGTCTGCATCCGTCTCCTCTTTTCTTCTCCCTCTCCCTCCGTTGCGACCGACAAGAAAACAACACCACGCTCCTTATCATCATTCGTTCTCAATGCATGGCGTCACTATCAGCGCCTCCAGTCAATGAGTCTGCTTCGGGGCGGACGTGGTCGTGGCTTCTGGGCTGGGCCGGAGCCCAACACATATCCATCCGTCGCTCGCAGCAACCGCAGCACCCTCCGTCGCCGCCGGCCACAGCAACAGCTGCAACACTTCTGCTCGCTGCCGGACCCACACATCCCATTCCCGCCCGTCCTTCCTCGGAGAGGCAGAGGCCGCTCTCGCATTGTGGTATCTACGACATCCCCATCTACCAGCCGCCGGTCTTTCAGCACAGTAATCGTTCCGCTCCGCTGGTCGGGCTCATCTCGGCGCCGTCCGGTTCGACAATACATGCACAGCACCGCAGTCGGCGTTCGCAGTCCTCAGAGCGCGCAGCGATGACGCAGCCGACACAATCCGCGGACCGAACGTCGAAGCCTCTGCCAGAACTTCCTCCACGGCAATCCCGGGACTCGCCTGCGGCTGGCCAGTCGGATCGTGTCCGCAAGTCAGGCAGCTTGCATCGACATTGCCCATCGAGTCCGACACTGTCCACGATGTTGGGCGCCGCTCCATCGACAGCCGTTGTTTCGCGGCAGTGGAGCTTGCGGAGACCCGCGAGTGTTCCCCTGCAGAGCGGCAACCACGACTTCTCCATCTTCCGACGCGCACCCACAGACGAGCAGATACCGCCGCAAGACGGCAGTGCAGTTGGCGCCGAGAAAGAAGACCTGTGCCCGGCTGAAGCCGAGCTGTTCCCCGACGGTGATGACGGCTTCGCCAGCACCAAGGACACGCAGTACGTGTCCGGCGGCGACTGGGACTTTGATCGGGTAGGCCGCTTTCCCCTCCGGTCAGCACACGGTCGACAACTGACGCAACGGACAGGAGGAGGACAGCATGTGCTACGTCGACGCTATCGGCTACGATCTGGACCCTGAACCCAGTCCCTTCCCCAGTCCCTTCCCCAGTCCGCGGTTCGTTCCGACCCCCACGCTAGGTTCCGACGGCGATGAGCTTGCAGTGAATGGTCGGGAGAAACAGGACTCGTACCGGTTGGACTTTTTCGCGTCCCGCCACAACTCAATGCTCCGAGTTCCGCCGTCACCGGCGCTTTCGGCGCGCAACTCTGTCGCGAGCGACACCCTGACGGCGGTGCACTCGGAGACGGCGACGAGCGATGGCAAGCGCGACTCCCTCGGCGCGTACACGTTCTGCGAGACGCTGTCGAGCTGGTGCCAGCAGCTGGACCAGGAGTCGCCACTGGCGAAGGTGCTCACTGTCGGCAGCGCGTCCGACCTTGGGGAACGGCCGCACCGGTTCCCGCGGCGGATCTCATCGCTGTCGCCGGTGTGGTTCTCGTGGCTCGAGGGGCGGGTGGCCGACGGCGAGGATGAGGTGGAAGAGGTGACTAAAGCACCCTACACCGCGGCGGTCCTTCGTTCCAACCGCTAACCACGCGCGCGAGCAGATCCCGCGGCCCGCGTCGCCACCAATATCCCCGCCGCCGCGCGTGTACCGCTCCTCGCAGTCGCAAGCGGTCCTGCAGTCAGGGGTGTCGCTGCAGCGCAAAAGCTACGTCGCCCAGCGCGAGTCGACCGAGATCATGTCGACGGCGGTGATGCGACGCCTCGCCACGCTGCTGTACGACTTTACGCTCCAGCTGCCTGTGCGGCGCAAGGTGGTGTCGATTCTCGAGATTCCCAGTGCTGGCGCGACGGAGAATCTGCGGCCTTGCAATCCTGCTCACACGCCTCCACCGCCGAAAGTGGAGCAGAAGGTACGCCCCCCCTCCCCCCCCGGGATCTCTCGCGGAAGATGCCGCGCCCATACTGATGTCTGCCAGGAACCCGAGATGAAGGCGAGGAAAAAGAAGAGCAATTTCTGGCTGGCGATGTGCTGCACCCGGTGAGCAGCCGTCTCGGGCCGATGTAGATACACAGAATCAATGGTAGACTTGCAGCAGCGGCTTCATCGCTTTAGATGATGTGATGTCTTTGTCCGTCCATCGGTCGATTGAGTACTTACGTAGACGACCTGCCCCCGGCCAGCGTCAGTTTTGCTTGACTAGATGTCGCAGGGGGGTGGGTTGCAGGCCAACTGCCGACAGGTGATGAGATATCTATGCGATAGCGATGATTTGCCGTCTTTCTGCCGGCATCGCCAGCCAGCTGGAATCAGCGGCGATGTCGGCGGGAAGACAACGGTTTTATCACTCCGAGGGACGACGGAAAGCAAGTGAGAACGCGTGGACCCGATGCTCCGATAAACTTGGCGAATAGCGAGTGCCTAGTCCCAGCCATAGGGACGGTAGTACTTAGGGTGGCGCTTGTTTCCGCGCGTAGACGGGCGGGCAAGCAGACGATACAGGGGGATCCAATTACGTTGTCCCGACGGAGCTCACCAGCGTCTTCCGTGCTCGGTAAGCGTGGCACGGCGGACCCCCCGCGAGCCGAAGGGCCAACTATGCGCCCTTGCCGGGACCGATCTACACGTCCGCTACGCCGTCTCTACCAAGCGCAAGCGGACCGTGCAGACTGGAGGTTCGGGCCTGCTCTGCGAGAAGCGCCCTGGCGGCTGGCGCCGCGCCGCCGGTTGTTCGAGGCACGTACGTTCCTGCTTAGGGTTGAACCCGCCTCCTCCCCGCGACGCCCGCAGCAGCCGCATGCGCCCAGCCGCGCACTACCGCGCAATAACTGCCCTACCGCCCAGTCATGGGACGAGGTGGGGTTGAGCCGCGAGCCTGGTCATGGAACGAGTTGGGTTAACAAAAACGAGGGGCAAAAATAAGAAGATTCTCAGGAGATCGCTCGGTGGGCTCGTAATCACAAACTTCCAATGGAAAAGGATTCTGTCGAACGGAGAAGCATTCGAATGCGTACGGGCAGGTCTCCGCGGCACATGGAAATCAGCCGAGGATATTCGAGTCACATGGCACGATGTTCTCCTATTCGGACACTGACGATCCGTAAGGCACCCAGCGCTTACAAGTAGACAACTCAATTGAATCACCGACGGACCACGATCAACTCATACAAAGAAAAGGAGTAGATTATCATTAAATATCATCTCCATCAATCAAGCCATGTACCCCGATCCAACCCATACAGTCACAAGTGTTAAGACACTGCCACTACATATCCCGATCACCCAGCCAACCCCAGAAACCAATGCCAGATATTCCGATGCTCTCCACTCCCACCCAGGCCCCCCCGCCCCCCAAAAAACACCCAACCCAGCGCCAGTCCCCGACATCCGACCGCGACTTAGTAGTACTTCTCGGGCTCCTCGTAGTACTTGGTCTCCTTCTTGGGCGCAACGTACTTCTTGGTCTCCTCGTAGTACTTGGTCTCCTTCTTGGGCTCCTCGTAGTACTTGGTCTCCTTCTTGGGCTCCTCGTAGTACTTCGTCTCCTTCTTGGGCGCGACATACTTCTTGGTCTCCTCGTAGTACTTGTCCTTCTTGGGCGCGACGTACTTCTTGGTCTCCTCGTAGTACTTGGTCTCCTTCTTGGGCGCGACGTACTTCTTGGTCTCCTCGTAGTACTTGTCCTTCTTGGGCGCAACATACTTCTTGGTCTCCTCGTAGTACTTGTCCTTCTTGGGCGCGACGTACTTCTTGGGCTCATCGTAGTACTTGGTCTCCTTCTTCGGCGCGACGTACTTCTTGGTCTCCTCGTAGTACTTGTCCTTCTTGGGCGCAACATACTTCTTGGTCTCCTCGTAGTACTTGTCCTTCTTGGGCGCGACGTACTTCTTGGTCTCCTCGTAGTACTTGTCCTTCTTGGGCGCGACGTACTTCTTGGGCTTCTCGTAGTACTTGGTCTCCTTCTTGGGCGCAACGTACTTCTTGGTCTCCTCGTAGTACTTGGTCTCCTTCTTGGGCTCCTCGTAGTACTTGGTCTCCTTCTTGGGCTCCTCGTAGTACTTGGTCTCCTTCTTAGGCGCGACGTACTTCTTGGTCTCCTCGTAGTACTTGTCCTTCTTGGGCGCGACGTACTTGTGGTCGTAGTATTCGTCGTGAGCTATCGGGCTGGCGGCGACGAAGCCGGCAGTAGCCGAGATGAGGAAGAGGAGAGTCGCAGCGCGCATTTTGATGGTAGTGGGGGATAGAGGAGACCGATTAGGGATTATTGGGAGGGAAGATTAGGGGGTTGTTGGATTATAGAGGTAGGGAGTATGAGTAGCTGATATCGCTGGATGCTGTTGAGGATGATGTTCGATTGAGGAGGACTGGGACGCTCCCTTATATACGGAGCTGACGACCAGCGGCCGTCTTCCTGTATCGCTGTCTCTGCCGTACAAGTCGTGACGAACGCATTGAGTGAGTAGACGCTAACTAGCGGTGGGCTGATGTCTCTTTCCCTCATGGGGATGGCGGTTGATGGTGATGGTTCTCAAGCGACGATTTCATTTCTGGTGGCGGGTCGCAGTCCGAGGACTAAAACGAAAATAGCAAAAAGAAAAGAAAAAAGGGTCAGTAAAATGAGGGGGCGGAATGCTGAATCGCAAAAATGGGATTTCCAGCCCCACAGCCCCCCATCACGACGATGTATTTCTACCGCGTATCATGGATGAGTTCAGTTCAGCCCTGCGCCGCTAACTAAGTGCCCATTAGTATCTAACCGCGCTCCACCATACTGTACTTGGGCAGCCCCCTGAGCAGCAGAAAAAAAGAACAAAAGGAAAAAGAAAAGGAGCTTATTTCCCTCCTATGTATGTATCCACCAGAATTTCTACCCAACGCGAGGCTAATTGGTGGGGAAGCGAACAGTGTCAAGCAACGGGGTACTTCTCCAACGACGGCTGGCCCCCCTGAAGTATGTAGCGACGAAAATAGGAGAGCGGAGTCTTGTGCCGTCTCTGGACTGCGGGCCACTAGTGGAAGTGATCAATTCGCCACTCCGCGCGCATGCGTGGTAGATCTAGTGCGCAGCGAGACTATTCATGAGGAGGGCTGTCGATGGGGCTGGTCGGCTAGTGGTCCGAGGGTGACATGCGCAGCATGGAAGTACTAGAGTAGCATAAAGTCGATATCTACAAGATGGTCAGGAGGAAGAGTATTTTTACACCACCAACTACTTGGGTGACCTACGACGGAGGAGAGCTGCGGCATGTGCCGCGGTGCCTATATTCTTAGTAATAGTACACGACATACTTATGTATGTACCTAGCAATGGATGTTTCCAGCGCATGGCGGCATCTCGACGTCTTTGCCAACCGGGAGACGCCTACGATGGCGTGATTTAGCTATACCCGGCTGCCGGTACACCGCAATCGTCATCGTGGGTACAAGCTGAAGACATCGTGTTGGCGGAATCGCAACAACCACCACAACTGCACTTTTCGCCCACTTCTCGCCCCTCTATAGCGGCGACGAGATGTAGAAGTGCAAGTTGAAATACCTCTTCCTCCTCACATACCCTCGGTGTGGATAGCTAGCTATATCACTCGCGGCTCCATGTGTTTCCGTCCTGCCAGCTCGCAGAGAGATGTGATTCGTAGCGCAACAGGTGAGCGGAAGGGTATTCGCTCGTTCAGTCGGAAGGAAGGAGGCGAGCAGTCAGCCATGTATGATAAGCATAGCATATGTAGCGAGAAACCGAGCAACCCACACTGGTGGTCCCGCGATCGCCTGAGCTACATTTGCTGCCGCTAGCAGACCACTCCCCACTGCTACCGTAGGTACATAGCCCCTCTGAAGGGGCTACTGAACATGCGCCGGAAGTACTCCGAGCATGTCAAGTGGTACATATGATTAGATGGCGGATGTCAGCCCAAGAGTGTGTGTCTCCCTCCATCTCTGAGCGTTAACTCTATAGGTGGATTTTCCGGAGCCTGGAGCCTGGAACCTGGAGTCTCGAGTCTAGCCACCAAAGGGCCACGAGGCCACGAGGCCTGCCATATGCACGAGATATGGATGAGCCGCAAAGAGAAGTACTATGGTACGGTAGGTGCGTTATGCAGGCAGTGAAGATTTCGCGCATTTCGCATGGTGGAAGAACATACACCCACAGTCGGCCAGGCAGTCAGACTGACAGACACTCCAGCTGCCCTGCAAACGGCAACATTCCACCCGTACATGACAGTTGCATTTTTTTTTTCGTCGTTTTCCTTTTGCACCTGTCCTCCCCTCTGCCCTCTTCCCTCTTCCCTCTTCCCCTCCTCCCCCGCAGTGACAGTGACGGTGAGCGAGAGAGTGCCAGCGCACCATCACCGGCGTTCCATGGGCTGATCGGCCGATCCGTTCGCATTTGCGGCCTGCATCTCGGCCACACCCATGGCCTTGTCCGTGACGGCGGCAGACTTCCTGCCAATTGCCTCCTGCGCTTGTCAGTGCCCTTTCTTTCTGAGGATAGATACAAGACGTACGTTCAGCAGGCCCTGGGCGTATTTCACGCGGCCCTTGAGGGACGACGAAAGCGAGGAGCAGCCGGAGGAGGAGCCGGAGGAGGAGGAGGCCGACGAGTGTGGGTGCGCTTGCTTGGGGTTGCTCAGATTGGGGACGCCAGTGGACATAGTGCAAGGTCGGATGGACGGATGGGGTAAGGTCTCGAATGTGCTTCCCTTTTCTTATTCTTTGCTTTTGCTTCAGGTTTTCACTGCTCCACTTTGATGTGATGTGGATCGAGCTGTTGTCGTTGCTGACGTTGCCTGTCACGATGGTTCTTGCGGGAGGTTGGGGGAAAGAAGAAAGAGGCGAAGTTGCACGAGCTCGCGAAATGCTTGTTTCGTCCTGACTGCTGTCCTATTCTTGGCAGCGGCCAAGCGAGGTGGCGTCCGCCGTCAATGCTAGCAGCGTCTGGTCTGGTTGGCTGGTGGGCCGAGGTGAAGCGGTGGTGCTCCGCTGCGGTGGCGAAGACGGTGTGGCTGCTGTGACGTCAGGCTGTTAGCCACGGTATGCTGTCCGTCCACTCAGGCGCAACAACGCGAATGCCGACGCACCAGATGATGTCGTGCTGGGTACATGGGATCAAGGCACCTCTAATTTGCCGAGTTGTCTCTGGCACGTTCCGTGTACGTAATGCAAACCCCGGTTAAGACAAAAGAAAGAAAGAAGACGCTAAGAAAATGGCCCAACCGCGCGTCCCGGTCCATGGGAACGAGCTGCGAGTAAGGATGCGAGGTACTCTCCATGCATGGAATTCGGACAGGCTGAAAGTGTGGCGCCAACGCGAGGCCGAAGATAGTCTGAGCTCAAGCCTCATTGTTGGTTTTTTGTTGGGGAATATCTAGCAATAGGGGGTCTCTCCTTTTCGCCCCTTCTCCCAATTAACATAATAATGGTTGATGGGCGGACGTTGCCGTGGGAGCTCGCAATGAAATTTACTACATAGAGTCCATACGTAGAGCAAAGGCGCCGACAAGGCTGAACCCCTGCTAGCGGCGCCTTTCAGCCCGTCGGAATTCACATATCGATCTCCGTACATACTCTATGTAGAGTATCAACAGGAAAGTAGCGCGTGGAGCGCAGCCCTGGCTGGCGTGCTGTACTCTACCTTCGCCGCATGCAAGTAGATTACGCACTGGAAGTCTTCAGTGTGGGCTGGATGCATCGCGAAAAATTGACCTATAGGAACATCACCCCTGAAGTTGACTCAGAGGGCCCAGAGGCTGGAATAAAGGGGCTGGGCTGGATGACAGTGGCTTAGGCGCGCATTCGCCCTAGATAGATACACGGCGCACGCCCGGAACATCAACACCTTCCACATCGCCAACGCCTTCCTACATAGTACATCTTCATTATCCTCATCAGATTCGAAAATGCCATCGAGTATAGCTTGTGCGTAGGAGAAGCCTCGGGTTTTCTTCTGGATCTACTTTGCAGAGGGATTTCGCAGTTGCGGTGGGGGATGAAATGGGGGGTGTGTTTGGCGCAGAAGGAAAAAACAGGGATTTCGCAACTTTGGGGTGGGGGACAGGAGAAAGTGGACTACTATCCGAAAACCTTGTAACCCATCCGGTCAGTGAACATCAACACACTCAACGTCCGTCGTGAGTTCTCAACATAGTGGCTCGCCCTATGTGGTGGATTAACTGTACATTCTCTACCACCGGTCACAGAAACAGGATGCTCTCCCTTCCCTCCACGGAGTGATGTCGCGCTGGCATGCTTTTTACCCTCAACTTCTCGCTGGTATAGATAGGTATGTCAAGTGCTGATGGCCTCCGGCAGCAATTCTAGTGAGCTTCCTCATCGGCCTTAGAGCGGGCACAAGCTATTCCTAAGCAAGCCATCACCAGTTGCTAGTCGTCCCCTATATTTGGAGGTTGCAACCTCATAATTCTGGGGCAGGAGGGGATCGTGAGTTTAACCAGTTGCCAGAACGATCCCTAGCACCATGCGAAATCCCTCCACACTGTACGTGGTATTGTTCCCTTTTGGTGACGATTGAATTTGATAGTACTCTGCATACATAGGACGGAGAATAGAACCGTAGCAACTGACAGTTCGCGTCCACCGCTAGAGCTAATCATGACCGATTACGGCGAGCTACCTAGGTAGTAGGTACGTAGGCCCCCAGCGTTCACGCTGCCCGGGGTTTCCCGGTGCTGGCTGGAAAGCGCGAGCTGGAATCCTAGGTATATCACCCAACCAATAAAACTGCTTTCCACCCAGCCAACCCAGCTCACTTTGTTTGTACATTACCTGGGCTGGGCTGGAATGGACTGGGCGGAGCTCGCAAGCTCCCCAGCAGAAACGAAAGGCTGCAGAATGCACTACTAGTGAATGATACCTGCCTGGTACCTCGTGCACACCGCCCGCATGAAGACTGCGGACGGGAAACATGGAGAACATGTACGCCGCCATGTTCTATAGAGGTCGCATGCGAGTATGAATAAACAAAAAACCGCCCGCATGAAGCCACCTCGCCGTGATCTATCGATGCATAGGTCGCATGCGATTAATGAATATGTAAACCAAAAAAAACCGCCTGCATGAAGAGTCTCGATTCGAGAGTATGTACATACTCACGGCTGAAAGTCACGGAAGAAGCCGTCAGGACCGGCGGTGGGCGGATCACTGTCGCCGGATGCGAGGAAGGCGCAAAATATGACAATCTGTAGAGCATGTACTTCGCTGGCCAGAGAGAACGAAGAACAAAGGAAAAAAAAAGAAGAGAAAACAATCTCCACGAAAAGAGCGGGCATCCAGTATAATCACCTCCTCCCCCACGCACCAATCCCACCAAGTCCCTTCCCCACTCCGTCGCCCACGCTTCTGCCCACACCCTCCACTCCGCTAGCGACACCCCGTCCGACGTCCTCTCCGGCCGCCCCGAGGCGCCTGGAGGTATCCGCGCCTTTCGCGGCGCTGACGCCGGCGACACTACCGACGCCGCTAGCCAAAATGTTGGCACCGTCAACAACGCCATTCCCGGCATCGCCAGCGACATCGACGCCGGCGCGGGCGGTCGCCTCGACGCCAGGATCGCCGTTGCGCAGGAGGTCGGCGAACTCCCGCGCGGACTTGCCGGCGGCGGCGGCCTGCATCTCCATGACGCCTGCGGCCTTGAGCTGTGCGCCGGACGCGATCCACGGCGGCGACTGCACGGCTTCGCCGTACGACTGGTAGACGATCCCTGGCTGCCGTCAGTGGGGAGGGGACTCAAAGGGCGGACGGGGGATTGAGGGAGCACATACCTTTGGCGTAGCTGTATTTTCCGTGCGCTTGCGACGGCCGCTGCGCTGCACTCAGCGGATTGTACGCGTCGTTCAGTGCCGCTGCTTGGCGCCTCACGGGCTCCGGGATGTACGACGCCATTGCACTGCGCTGCTGGGGTGACGTCTCGACTCGGTAATCTCCGGGTTCGGTGATCTTCGGGTCCGGTGATCTCCCGGTTCGGTGATCGGGCTGGAGTATCGGTGGGTGGGGGCTGGGTGCTCCGTATGTATATGAACCGTATGTATATGAATCTAGCTGGAGTCGGTGGCGCTGGGTTCTGGTGCTGGTGGCAGCGTTTGCGATGGTGATGGCGATGTGATTTGTCGGTGGCGTTGCTCGCGCTGGCGCTTTTTTATATCCACTGTTTTTTTTCCCGATTTTGGCTGCGGCAAGAAACCGGTCGTCGGCGGATCCCATGGCCACGGATGGGGAATAACCAGAAGCTGGAGATGGGCGTCATCGGGGGAAAAAAAAAAAAAAAAAAAAACTATCGATCTCGGGCCATGGTCGAGTCAAACCTGCTTTCCGCCTGCGTAGACAGATGAACGGGGTGATCGGCCGCCCATTCGCGGCTGCACACGCATGGTCGCTGGCCCAGCTTCCAAGTTTTCCCGAATGTAAAGACTGTCCTCGGTCCTGGATCCTGGCTGGAGATCGCGATTACATAGCCCGGCCGCCACCCCTGTATTCATCTCAGCGCGCTACCTGCATACCTTGTAGAGCAATGGTAGATATCTGCGACTTGATCACTCGCGAGTCGTTCGTTTCGCCATGTCACACGGCCCGCCACACGCCCCGGTTTGGGAATGGCCAGGCGGGGGCAGAGGGAGTTGCCACGGGCAGCCGGCGGACTGCGCGAGGTCGCGGCTGACGGTGAACAGGAACGGACTGTGTATAATATCGTCATGATCCAGTAGGGTCGCATACGATCAATGAATCGTCATCATCAACCACACGCCCCGGTACTTAGCAGACACAGAGGCGAAAATGGGCTCGCAGCAGCGGATAGCATGTAGCCTGCGCAGTGTGCCATGCCATCAATGCGGAAACTAAAAATTACAAAAACCGTCCTCTGTGCCATAGTTACCCACCTAGGTGTACCCGTGTAGTTGCCGACGAAAACGGGCGGATGAACTCGCTGTCTCCCGCAATATCTCCTTAACGTAAGTGTTTTCCAAGTCCGCCAGAGAGGGTGCGCGCATACGGCGTCGACTGCCCGCCGTCGCCCACGGTATTTCTATTCTGCCGAGGCGCTACCTATCCACGAACCCAAAGCTCGCCTCACGCCCGTGAGCGCCCGGACACGCCGGGACTGGATGACGGGCCGTATCTAGCGGAAACTGACCGCCCCCTGACGATGGAGCACTCGTGCGCTCCGAGCCATGACTGCAGCCAAAAAAAAAGAAGAAGAATATGTAGAAAAGAAGCGACGAACCGTCAACCCACCGCTTGCCAAGACGAACAACGTGATTCTCCCCCGCCGACGGACGAGCGATCGCGCTCCACCCACATGATTGGTGTTTGCGATAAGATTACGAAACCGTTGCGGCGCGTCGTGGCGAGTCGTTTCTATTTTCGCTTCAACCCCGTCCCACTACAGTCAAAAACGACGCGGAAGCGCCGACACGCCGTCGCGATGTATGTAGCGCCCTGCTTTTTCTGCCCGCCGCCCGGGTCGTCGCAAGCAAAGTCGTATCTAGTATGCACATACAGTAAAGACCGCTAAGGGCCTACATGCCCGTTCCTCCTCCCGCAGCGCTGCTCGCACACAGCCTTTTCTCACTTTTTTTTTGGGGGGGGGGGAGGGGTTTGCGTGCCTTTTGCCGGCTGGCGTCCCTGCTCCCGCCGATGAAGACGGCCATATAGACGCCGCCGTCCCGAGCTTCATCAGCCCAGGACGAGAGGCTCACCTCTTTTTCCGTTGCGCTTACTCTCAACCTTGTTCCATCCGGCCTCTGCTTCCTCGCGCAGTGCGGGCGCGTGTCCGTGGCGGATGTTGACAGTTGGGTTGCGCGGTACCAGTCTCCCGAGCGCATGAGAGTTGGTGTGGGGGGAGGTGTCCCTCTGCTGCTTCGTTGGCTGGTGCGCGGGTTCGAGGCCCCGTCCGTTTCCTCCAGCTCCGTTTTGGCCGCGGAGGTGCAGATGGAGGAGGATACAGCGGCTGTGTCGCTGGCACAGGTTTTTGCCGTCCGGAGCGTTCGGCTTCTCCTCTGTGGGACCATCGCTTTGCTCACTCATCGTAGTCATTTGGACCTTGAGGTCCCGCCTCATCTCGCGCTTTTGAGAGAAGCGGGACAGCTGCTGACTGCTTCTCGACATATCGGTACATACGATCGCAATCTCGGAGCGGAGTATGTTTGGAACGTTGTTGTGAGCAGTTCGAGGTATCGTACGACGGTCCGGTGAGGCGATATATGCAAGGAGTAGGCAGTCGCTTCCGACGTCGGAACGATCCTCTTCCTCCATGAGCTCTGAAGTTGGTGGAGGAGAGACGGCGCACTGGCGAGCCAGATGGCCTGGGCCGCCGCCTGTGTAGCAGTTGCGATACGGGACCGGAAGAACCGAAAGCCGAAGTCAAATTCGCGATGCTGGAAGTAGCGAACAGTGTTGTTGTATCATGTCTTCTGTATGCTTAGTCAGTCCTCGTGACTACCACTGCTATGGCGTCACATCGTCACATCGTCACATGGAGAACCATCACATCCCCACCACTCCCATTGACAAACAGGAACACGACGCGGGCTGAGTGATCCCCTGTGACTCTTATCCATACCACCCCAAAGCTGTCCGATGACGTGATGGCACCTCCTTGGCATCGATCCAACGAAACGAAACGGAAAACGGAAAAAAGCCTTGACAGGGTGGCTGGCGTTCCCGACGACGCAAGATTGAGCGCAGCCGATGAGATGGTGGAATGGAATGGGATGGAGGGTTGGATGGATGACAGAAGAAAAAAAACGATATGTATGAGATAGATAAAAAAAAGAGAAGAGGAAACGGTAATGTTGATGACGATTGTGGTAATGAAAAGGATTGCTTGCTTGCTATGTACAGCACTCTTGGATACTCCAGCTCGCTTGCCCCCCCCGACAGCTATCTATGATACAGATCACAAGCCACACCCAAGCCATAGGCTAGACCCGGGTGCGCCTCCACCGCCACCCGCTCTAATCATTGTCCACGTAAGCAGAAAGAAAAAAAGTTAAGACAAACTCCGCAGACAGACATGTTCGTCATGGATCTATGTAGATGATGCAAAAAGGGAAACGGACAGATCAAAAGGGGATGAAATATACAACACAGCGAAAAAGAATAAATGAATAAATCAAAAGCCATCCGATGCCCCCCCCCACCCCAAAACGCCTTTTTGTTTTCGCGATGAAAATGCTCCCAAAAAGAAATAAAAAAAAATCTGGTAAAATAATAGAAGGGCTCCAAAGTTCGAAGAGGAAGGAATGAAGGATGAAAAAAAAAGCAATTCACGTCGGATCGTATCATCCGTCGCCGCGATCGGTCATATTGGGAGGATGAACATGGCTGAAGTCGAAAAATATGCAGGTCATGCAACGCATGCGGGATGGATGCCGCCACCAACATCGCTATCACTGGGCTTGAAATTGTCTCGTGTTGACGGAGGCGTTTCCGTCTGCTCATCGTACATATGTATGCTGAGGCTGGGCGCGAGCGAGCGTACGTACTCTTCTGGCATGCGTACGTACTCTTCTGTCGTGCTTACGTTGCCACAATCGTCAGTCGGCCAAGTCGGTGTTCCAATCCATCCGGTCGGCGTCCTAAGCAGCCTAGGCCCCCGCTAACCCCGGTTCGCTGCATCCGCGCTAGATACTCCGCGAAGCCCAGGAAACAACGATGGGCGGAGGGCGCGGGCAGCCCTACACAAAATCCTTGCCCGGTGTGGGAGGGATCTCCAGGCTGTTGCTGCTGACGGTGCTCGTTCGGTTCCAGTCGTATCCGGGGGCCGCTTTGCCGCTGTCGATCTGCAGTCGACTCTTCCGCGACGACGTCGGCGGCGGGGCGGCGATGATGTCGTCGGTCGATATGGCGGTGGCCGGTGTGGTGGACTCGGGCGTGTCGACAACGAGCTTGGGGTGGGAGGCTGGCGGGCTCGTCAATGCGGAAGCCCGCGAGGGCAGCGTCGTCGGCACGAGAGTCGACGAGGTGGACGGCCCGAGCGACTTCTCGTTCAGGCCCGATTCGAGGTCCGACTTGTAGTCGTCGAAGGCCTGCGGGCCAACTTGTGGGGACTCGGATCCCGTCGCTGACCTGATGTAGAACCACAAGAAGACGCCGATTGCGATGAAGAAAAGCACGAGGAAGACGACGGCGCCGGCAATGGCACCGATCGCACCTTTGCCGAGGGGCTGCGTTTCGAGAGCCAGGCGTTTGGCGAGGGTGGATGCCATGGTGGGAATGTTCGGGAGCTGTCTGTGTCTCCGCTGCTGAGCTCGCTGCTGAAGGTGTTGATACAGCAGACTGGCAGAAGCGGGCGGAGAGGTTATAGGCAAGACGTCGAGAGCAGTCGACTCGAACGGAGGACGAGAATATGTATCGACTCGGTGTTGTCTGGTCGTATGCAGGATGCACGAACGATCGGTTGTTGGTTGGTTGGTTGGTTGGTTGGGGGGGGACAGGTCCTTTTTAGCGCGGATAAATGTACTCGGCGTTGGAGCAAGTTTTGAGGTGTGCAGACAAGAATTGTCGGGGTGGCGGTGGTGGTGGTGGTAATGGTGGTAATGGTGGTGGTGGTGGTGGTGGTGGATGATGACGATGGCGATGATGGAGTGAGACGTAGGTGGAGGTGGCTCGAGACGTCGGGGGTTTCCAGGCTTCTTGAACCCAGGGGGGGAGAAAGAGTAAGACAAAAGGCAAGGTGGGTGCTTGTGCTCGGACGGGTGAGTCCACCGCGAGAGTCTAACCTCAGGGTCCGTGACCCAAACTGCTTCGTGCGTGCGAGGGGGAGCAGCCAAGGTGGGATTGCGGACAACTCCAGAGAGAAGAGCACTCTAGAGCAGGCGAGCTCTTTTTTTTCCTTCTTTTTTTCCTTTTTTCCCCGAAGCTGAGACCGACGGAACGCAAACGCGCTGGATGCGGGGGGGAGAAGGGACGGTTTTCCTCTTTCTCGCTCTCTTCGCCGTCTGTTACGTGTTCCGGCTGCCGTGAACGTTGCGTGGCGTGTGTATGTATGTAATCGGCGGGCGCGGGCTGTGTATCAATGCAGGAGAATCGGATGACGTACTACGCCGCGACTAGCTTCCGGCCGCCGCTTGCTGCTGTGCGAAGGAAAAGGAACGAACAAAGAGGAAATTCGTCGACGTCTTGAACACAGATGAAACGCAGCCCGCAACGACGTCAGCAAAAAATCCTGCCGGAGGAGCGCGAGAGAGCAAAGAAAAGGCGCACAAACGAAAAGAAAGAAACCAACAGGAACGGAAGGAAGAGAAAGAAACAGAAAGAGCCCGTGGAGTGGTTGCGGCGTCCCATTGAATGCGCCGCGTCTCGATATATAGAGCTCCAGCGCGCTTCCGGCACCGCTGCCAGCGCTCTCTTGCAGATATCTACGAAAATAGAGTGTTGCGGGGGGGAGCTCCTGATTGGCCGCGCCCGGGGTCTTCCAGCGCCAACCAGGCCCGAACGGCGCAAGGCTGGAGGTCGCGGCTCGACAGGGAACCAATCGCCTGCCTCGCGCTCGCGCTCGTCCGCCTTGAAATAGCCGGCCAGGGGGCGCGGGCGGGGGGGGGCGGGGGGGCGGGGCCGGCGGGGGGGGGGGGGGGGGGGGGGGGGGGGGGGGGGGGGGGGGGGGGGGGGGGGGGCGGGGGGGGGGGGCGGGCG
>Ga0307516_10001629_pt1 | contig 30945 bp, 35 predicted proteins | sample 19_EM_MG_FD_203310 | JGI IMG/M metagenome (GOLD analysis project Ga0307516, IMG submission 203310) | Populus trichocarpa ectomycorrhiza microbial communities from riparian zone in the Pacific Northwest, United States - 19_EM | ecosystem: Host-associated > Plants > Roots > Unclassified | place... | reverse complement strand
AGCGAGACGATGGCGCTGCCACTGCCACTGCCACTGCTACGGCCGTCTCGTACGCATAAGGACCGCCGTGACGTGCCCGAGGGGAACCGCCGCAAGTCGGAGAACTTCCTGAACATGGCCGCCGAGGCCGGCGGCCACAGCGGGAAAGGCGGTGCGGTTCACGGCCTGCGCTCGCCCTGGATCTCGCCTACACCGCGGCGGGTGCTTTCGATATCTGGTGGGAGGGCGGCTGCCGGGAGTGGGGTGTCGCCGCTGGGATATATATCCTCCGCGAGGCGGGCGGGCGGATTCTTGACGAATGGTGCGCCAACCCGGGACGGAAGCGACGAGGTGGGCGGCGGGGGCGAGACCAGACCACGCGGAAGAACAGAAGATACCCGGGTATCCGTGCGGCCCCAGGTATGCCGAAACGGAGAGTGGGGAGAGAAGTTCAGCTACGCATCGTACGCGAGGTATGGGAACGCGTTGTTCCGCTGGATTACTCCAGACCAGTTATCTAGACGGACGGACGGACCACGGACGGAGCGGGGCGGAATGCGTCAGTGCGTCAATGCGTCCCAGAGGGCCCCAACCGTCGGATTTACTTTTCATTGGCGTGTTTCTGACGTATAGATAGTGTATGTAGACTAGATAGTGGTTTTTACCTTATCCCCATATGTAGCTGCGAAAACCCTCAATAGCCTTGATACCCGCAATATATATGCTACTCCGGGCCTGGTATACCTGCTCCTCGGCCCATCCTCAGCACGGGCCGTGGCGTTCTCGCGTGCGATGTCGCTGATGTGTGGGCTGTTCGTGACAACGCCTGGTCCAAGGGTAACTAACTATCATCCTACCCGCACGCATCCGTTGATTGAATCGCTCTAGCTTTCCCAAATACAAATGCAGCCGCCGTCCCACACTATACATACAACCGAGCAAGTATCCCGAGATTTAGACGCCAAAGACGAACAACCGGAAATGCAACAAATCCAAAGAAAACCCATCAGAAGGCCCTTCGCCGATACGGCTACCGTCTTCCTCCTCCTCGACCATGGCCACCCATACACAAACGCCCTATATAAATAATACAATAAATCCCATGTTTAGGAGACAAAAAAGGAAGACATAAAACTCCGTCGACCATCTGTTTTCCGCTCGTGGTTACAAGTTCACCATCTCACCCTCCGGAATCTCGTAGACCGATAAAGGGATCTGCTACGCCTCTCCCCCGAGACATCGATTACCCTCTCCACTCACCAGCATTCCCGTCTCTCCGCCTCCGTTTCCACCCCCTTCCATCCATCCGCCATCATCTATTCTTTGCTCCTCCACTGACGGTGCCTCACCGTCGAAGCCGCCGTCTCGTTCCGCCATTTCGGCCAGCATACTTAATATCGGATCACGTTCTTGCTCAATGCCGTTCATGTCCTGCACAACATCCTCGCTGCCAGCGCCGCCCGCCGCACCCGTTTGCACATGTTGGAACCCCTGACCGAAGTCTTCATACTCGAAGCCTGCGTGGCTGCTGAAATTGGCGACCGAAAGGAATTGCAAATCCTGCGGTGTGGTTGGTGAGAACGGGTAACCTTCAATGTATTGCTGCTGTTGAACTTGCTGCTGCTGTTGGAGAAGTGAAGGCGCGAGGTTGTACACGATGGTGTTCTGCTGCGACTTCATCTCAGCGATTCCTAGGAATGATCTAGTGACTGGTTAGTTGTGCTGACGCGACTGCGAGGGAAAAGGGAATGGTTACAAATCGGTGTCTTCCTCCGTGGCATCGAAAAACGGAACGTGAGAAGCCTCAAAGCCTCCGCCCTGAGCAGCATAGCGGTCATAGAAGTCATCGAGGTTGAAGACACTGGCCGGCCGCCTGTTGGGAAAGTATGACGACACGAGTTTCTCATGGCAGTGATATAACTTCTTGAGCATGAAGAGCTGCTGCCGCATACAAGCCCAATAGCCCGTTAGCGCCCGGACCTGCGTCAATACTGTAACCAAGTTTTCCCGGCATCGCCGAAATGCTTCCGACCCCTTGTAGAAGACACCGTGCACAAGCACGCTGGCAGCGGTGGAGAGACAGAAACCGGCGAATGCGGGCCATTCGATTGCGGGCGTCATTCCGGCGACGGAGATGAGGTCGACTAGCGCGTTGGCGTGCTGGAAACAAACCTTCGTCGCTTCCATCTGCCAGGCTTGTTGTGTGCCGTTGCCGTCGAGCTCGGCGAGGTCAATTGGGAGGAAATTTCGGTACATCAGACAATGGATCACGTGCCAGACACTGCGGGCAAGGAAGAGGCTGGTCGCGTCCGGAGTTGGGGGAACGCCTTCCCGGAGATCGCGCGAGGAGGCCCAGGTATTGAGTTCGTTGCGTATGCGAAAGAGATTCGAAGCCGCATGCCATGGGAAGTGGGAATCTCCCTTCACACCCCCGGATTGCGTGTACCGTATCGTTCGGCCCAGGATACGCACAACATCCACAAGAAGATTACTGTTGGGGATTTGCGTGCCAATACCACACCCGACGCCAGTTTCGGAGAAAAACGGCGAATCGGCGGGCATCCCGCGACGAAACGAGTCCTCGGTGCACGGAAGGCGTAGATATATGGAGCGATCGGAGAAGCAGGGTGATCGGACGGAGCCGCAAACAGTGAAGCGATCCATGAGGTAGCATGTCCAGAAGACACGGCGCCGGACTTCTTGCTCGAGATGCGAGGACGGATGGGAGGACGGAAGTTCACGGTGGAGATCGAGAGCGAGAGTCATTCGGATCGCGGAGCCTGCTTAACGTCAGTATGGACCCTGCGAGATGGGGAAGAGCGAAGGACATGCCCATCTGCATGAAACTCTTCTTCCCATATCCCATAGCGTAATACGTCATCGACAACAGCAACATTGACTGTAGATTCTCGAGTGTTGGCTCGTCAGAGTCCATCTCTCTCCTTGCGCACACCGCGAATTCCTCACTGTACTCTTGTGCCGACTTGGTGCCCAGCTCGTGAACCGGCAAGTATCTATGGAAGTTACTACCGAATCGCGCTTCCCCATCACACCCTAACAAACCCACCTCACGGAAACAGCGCATAGGGTGTTCAGAATATGATGTGGCACCCTCCCCTCTGCCCACTGCAGACGGAACAAGCCCTCGTGAAATAGTGTGTAGGGCTTCCCATTGACACGTTCAAAGAAGATATCGACAAGCCGCCGTATCAATTGTTCGTCCGACGGCACCCCCGGCGCTGCGGCTATGTCTATGTGTGCCGACGGAGTTAGGCTCGCTGATGGCGACGTCGCGGACCCTACCGGCGAAGATGTCGCAGGTCGTTTTCTCGATGCCACACTGCTCGTATTGCTATGATCCGCACCCGGCGAATCGCGAGTTACGGCACCCGTAGATTCCGTATCGCCCAGCCGCTTCTCCAATCCGTCGATGCGCTTCAGCAGCTCCTCGAGCACTTCTGTCTTCGGTCCGCGTTTCTTCGGCACCGCGTCTACAGGTCTCAGCTCCCTTGTCTGTCTTCTTCAAGCTCGGATAGGGTGGATAGGTTGGATAGGGTGGGATGGGGTGGATTGTAGTACCATAGATGCACTCGCAGCGAAACACGTCGCAGGCGTTGCATGACGGCCGGGTTCTTGAGCATTTGATCTGTATGGAGTATGTAATTATGTCAGCAGGCCATTTTTTTAGGGCTTTTTTTTTTGTAATGGCATGCATCCTCCAGTTTTGCACTTGCGGTGACGGCAATGGGTTGCTTGGGCAATTTTTTTCTTAGCTGGTCCGGTCAGACTGACCTTTCGTTTGCGACAGCTCTTGCAGTTCATATTCTCGCGCGCCTCGCTCGTGTATCGGCGTGCAGTAGGCAACTTTGATATCGGGAGTGCCCTCGCCGGTTGCTGGTGCAGTGACTGCGATGGCCCTTCGGTTACGGAGCTGCCGCTGGCATTGAGAGACGGCCGCGACATGACGGGACGTATGTCTTAAGGAACGGTGTCAGAGATTGAAGCCCTGTACTCCGCAGTAGCCGTGTCGTGATCCGTCGCGGTGCGTCGAAGCCGTGAATCTGGAGAACAAGGTTACGGTACAAATGAAACCCCGGGTGCACCCCAGCTTGCCGAATGTAGGAGGACCGCAGTAGTCGCAGCGGTCGTCGTGATACTGTACATATAACACGAACAAGGTATGTATCCACGAGGCTTGCGCGTTCGCACCACGTGGTAACCGAATCCGGCACCGTAACGAATACGATTGCAGTATAGATGTGTGGTGGTGCAGTTAGTAGGCGACTTCGCGACGGAGTGCAGCGGTTCGGCGTTGTGGTCGAGTCGTCCGAACGACTGTTTCGGAGTGTGGGGAAGAAGAAGTCGATCGTGGGTTGGGGTTATCGGTGGTGGTGGTGGTGGTGGTGGTGGTGGTGGTGGTGATGGTGGTGGTAGTGGTGGTTGTTTTTGTTTCGAAGTTCGAAGAGAGTTGGTTGGGGGAAGAATGACGGACTTCGATGGCCTCTCTTCGGGCGAAGGACTAGTAGCAGCTATAGTGGAGGGTATGTGTGATCCCGCTCGGGCGGCCGTTCGGTGGTCCGCTTGCTGTCCGTCCCTCTTCCTTTTCGATCCCAGCCGTCCCTTTCCCACCTCTTTGAGTGCGAATGAAGACTGCTTGGCTGACTGCACCACCAAACACACGAGCATTCCGCAATGGAATGCCAGAGCAAGCCGCGAGGTGTCTCCAGTCTCTGTTAAGTAGTGGGACGCCCCTCCAAAGCTATGATCCCGGAGCCAGAGCAGATAACTAACTCCAAACGCTAGAGTAGACTACACGAAGGGGCCTAGTCCCGTTGGTCCCTCGTCCGACCAGAGCAAGTCTAGCACCGCCAAGTTCCGGGGATGACGCCCCGTTTGCGAGGATTGGAGAGGAGGAGGCGGAGGGAGGGGGGGAGGGGGGGTTGCAGTTGATCGATACAAAGTACTGGTGGGTGGGTTGACTGGGGACGGGTAATCCGTTCGGTAAAGGGCTGTCGGGACATGGAAGTATCTGACTAGAGTACATACATAACTGTCGGCATGCGTGCACATGCGGGTGTGCTCTGCAGAGCACCGAATAGCGACGCTAGGCGGTATCACCAGTATCTACACCCCTCCCTGGCACCGATAATCCATACATAGCCGCCCGCCGTTGCTCGCGCGCCCGCACGCTATGCACTTGCGCCAAGTATCTACCCCAGAGTGCTGCCCCATGGCTGTTCCGCTGCGTCGGGGCGTATCGTGTGCAGAGGGTAGGCAGACGGCTGGACGGCTACAATACCTCGACATCCCGCCGTGTGGGGAGTCTGGAATACACGCCGCAGAAAGCAACGCGTACATAGGGCGTTAAAAAGAATGTGTTATGTATATCTATTAGATATCTTGGCCCTGGCACTTTTGCAACTGCCTCCTCCCAAGCTCGCTACCAAACATCCGATGATCGTTTTCGTGCTGGGTCCGTTGCACGTCGCATCTCCCCCTAGACATGGTGCAGCGGCGAGCTTGCATGGTTCGTACTTCGCCGCAGCATCTTCGGAGAACAGGCTTCGATCCGGGCAGACATCCTCTGCTGCTATTGCAACAGCGGGAGTGGGAGAACGATGTCTTGCACGCATGTGGATGGCGATCCAGCTCTGATGCACGCACGGTGGCTGCTGGGTGGATAGATATTGTATTCGCGTGATGCGACGCACACCTGTCTCCCGCCCGCAGGAAATTGCAACCGGAGCACCAAAAGCCCGAATCGACCCCTGGCTGCTTTCATTTGCCGCCTGGAAACTATGGAGGTATCTATGTGTATGTAGGCTGAGCCGTTGAGGGATTATTGATAATCCGTCCGGTGGCCATGGTCATCTGCTCGCAGACATCCACTCCACGGAGTATATGTAGATACATACTATCTACGTAGATATAGAGTATATGCACACATGCGGGTGCGAACCCAACCGCTGCCACGGCAATTACCGGACTCTCACCTCAATTCACTTCCGGCTCGCTGACTGGCACTACCTATCGGTCGGCCAGGTGTCCGGACCCGGGGCAGGAGCGCTTAGGTAGAGTACATACGTACTTACCTGATATCCCAGTCGAGGCAGGGCCGTCTTCCGGAAGCGATTCATGCGTTGGGCACGCTAGTCTGGTTTCGGAACTCGCCGCCACAGGTGCCATCAGATCAGTAAATAAGCAATTAAATAAAATAAAAAGTTGTGAGGCACTTACTTCATACTACAGTTGAGGACACCAAGTCGCGGAGGGTGGTGACACTCATTTCTGCTTGGTAACACATAGATACAAAACACCCCTGTAAACCCGAGTGACCGTCGTGATTTCTCCGATTTCGACCACACAAGCGACATTCCTTCTGTCTTTTCTCCACCACCAGAAGGTATATCAAAAGTCCGAGTCTATCAGGCGACGCAGCGAGTGAAATAGAAGCTCCTAGTAGAGTCCTTTTTTCTAAAAAAAGTTTTTTCGGTGAAGAATAAGCGGCTCAAACTTGGGGTGTCAGATCCACTCCGGCTTTAGGAGTCCCCAACTAAACTGCCGTCATACACACCGCTGACCGTTGCTTGAGGTTCTGCAGGACTACGTAGCCCGGTGCGATATCTACTGCGATCCCGACGCAAACATCCACAGCGTGCGCGACGCGATACTTACCGCGAGTCCGACGAGGCTGCCCAAGCTGGCAAATACATATAGAGAGATGCTTTACGACTGGGTGAACCTGTCCCGCCCATCGATCGACACTCTTTGGACCAAGGTAGGTGTAAACACAACTCAATGGCAGGGTGCGGTACAAGTTCACCGCTGTGAATGTCGTCTGCGAAAGAACAAAAAGGCCGGTACAAATGTTGCAAGAAAGGAAGGCGTGTCGACAAACCCCAAATGACTGCAGTCATCGAAGGTCTCGGTCAAGTTTGGATGAAAATGGCGCGTACATAGTCGTTCCATTGGTAAAACCGGTACCGGAACAAACGGGAACCATTATGACGGTCCTTCTCTTTGCCGAGCGTTCTTCGTCGCGCCGAGTGTTCTTTGTCTCGCCAAAGACAATTCGCAGAGCATCGTTCGTTTCGCCGAGGATGATCCGTTTTGCGTCGAAGATGTCGGCTGAACTCTCAGTACTTCATTAGTCAACTACAATCCGCAAAATAGGGTGGCTGTGCCGATAAGTTCCCCAAAAGGCTAGTGTGCCCAGCGCAGGAATCGATCCCTGTCTCCGACGTCACTCGAGTGACTGACAGTGATGCTGAATTGATGCAGCAGGTTCGTTTTGGAAGTGCGATCGAGAATTCGGGCAGCGGACTCGGTGGCTGGTAGTCAGCACCAACGACGACCGGCTCCATCAGCCCCCACCTGTTCGTGCCTCCACCAATCAAGCGAGAGCAACGGCTCGCCCCCCTGATTTAGGATCGCGGCTCCGTTGCATACGGTGGGAAGACTAAGCAGTGCCGCCAACCTCCAATCTGATCGGAGATGCGGCACGCTGGATCTGCGCCTCCCTTGGCGTTTTCCCCTCCCACAGAAGCACCAACCGTCGAGGATGGCTTATATCTAGACGCGAAATAAAATTGATGCCCCCCCGCCCCCCCCCGGTCGAGGATTGTGAGACATTCCCCGCCATTCGAGAAAGCGTTGATTTTCAAGGTCCCCCTTGGTTGGTCGCGCGGTAGTTGCTGAAGCGCGGTTTCCAGCTGCAGCCAATAATCGTGGCAGTATAGGGTTCTTACCTCTAGCCTATGTATCTATACATCTAGACTATCTACCTGCCCTCCTGCAGCTTGTGCCTCCGGCATGCATGCTGACTGTGGCCCATTCCTTTCTCCTCGCGTTGCACAGGGCCTAGGCAATTTCCCGGGAGCGTTCGGCTCCGGCTTGAGCTATTCTGTTGGTCACGGCTTGGTTGCATACATACATCACATTCCGTGCAGAGGTGTCATGTAGGTCGAGAGCCAGATTTGATTTTGAAATTTGGGCCTCATATTTCGGTACGTACTTTACTATACCCTCCATCTCCGATCTTCTCTCTCTTTCTCTTGCTCCGCCCCCTGTCTAGATCTCGCGATTACGTATGTATGTATGCGCTGCCTACCCCTCCTTCTCGGTGTGCTGCCTATGTATCCACTTCTATTCCCTCACCCTCGATAGCGGTACTATCCATTGCCTCGTACGCATCGTCCTCCAGCTTTCCGTCGCATCCGTCGGTCTTGCCGTCTCAGCTCCCTCACCCGTCCCTCTCCGATTCGGAACTCCAAAAAGCAAATCCATGTTCTCCAGGGGGATTCCCTCCGTGTCGGGCATGCAGAACCAGACCCAAACAGGACACCCGCCGAAGACGAAATACGTGTCGCCCTTGATACCCGTGAGCATGTACGGGGTAGCTCTCGTGACCGCGTGCTAGCCCATCCCACTGCACGCTCGTCGTGATGCTGACGCAGAAACTCCGCAGTCGGTTTGGAAACACCCCGGGATCGAGTTCCAGGCTATGCAGAAGAAGAAAACCGCATAGGTAGATGCAGAGACTGCCGCCATATTTCGCCCGGGTGCTGCGGGCCGGCCTTGGACGCTGTGATGAAACCGCTGATGTACGGCATCATCAGCCCCGTTCCGGGTTCGCCCGCTAGGAGGAGCTTGCGCCGACCGAGACGGTCGATGAGGGAGACGAGGGAGAGAATCGGGGCTGCTGTTTTAATCAACGCCCACGTGCCCGAAGCGAAGTTGCTGACGAATGTGCCTGCGAAGCCGATGGAGCAGAAAATGGATGGCTATCGTTTTTCTTCGGATCAGCAATTTGCGTAGACATTCACTGGGGGATGGCGGTGCTTGCGCACAGAATAATTGTTAAGCACATTGATACCGCTACGGATCCACGGTCGGTAAGTAAACATCAGAATATTTCGGGTTGAAGGACTTGCGTTAAGTTCCGGCAGATCATCAACGTCACCTCTAGTCCCAGCCTGCTCCGATTGCCTTTCCAGGAGAACCCCCGCGGATCGTCTTGAGCTTCGACGGTGTCTGCACCAACTCGCGGTCGAACTGCTCCTGCATCACGCCTAGTTCATTGATGCACTCACTCATGAGCCGCCGGCAGCTGTCTTATTAGCCACATCAATGTCTTCAGCGCCTTCTCGGGTTCAAACCTCTTAGCGTGAAACCGAGGGCTCTCTGGCAGGGCGAAGATGCTCGCGAGGAAGAGCAGTCTACCAGGAATCAGCTGGATTCCCAACAGCATCCACTGACTCCGGGGCTCCGGGATTCCGGCATAGAGCAAGCAGAGCAGAGTTGACCCAGAACCCAATAAGCGACGCAATCTGCCCCCAGATCTCCCACCTGCCTACGAGGAAGCCGCGGATGCCAGGCGGTTATATCTCGCTGATGTGCATGGGCACGAGAAGCGAAATCGAACCCACTCCGAGCCCATCATCGTCCGGCGTACATCACCGATAGAGAGCCATGAGGAAGCGTCTATCGCACCGTTGCATCTGCCGACTTTCTCTCTATCTGTGATGTTAGTTCGATGCGGCTTGCGATTGGGGCAGCTTGGGTAAGCTGCACACGCATATCTAGACAAATGAGAACAAAATCCTTCCGGATTGTAATTCAAGCGCGGATCCCAGGAAGAACATCAGCCAGCATGGTGAGTGAGAATCGTCGGCCGATCTTCTCGGTAATCGGAAGTTTCCCCAATAATAGGGGTAATCAAAGCGCGTCGAATCCTTTCAGTTATGTACATAAAACTTTCAGCGCCGCCAAGGAGAACGATAATTGGCTGGCGAGAATTTAGTAGTTGAAAAGGTTTTAGCGGGTTGATAGTGTGGGCTCGGCAGAGTTGTGTATAAAAAAAATTGTTGCACACATCAGCGTTCAGTGGGCTTGCGCAACGATGTCGGGCCACTGGTCTGAACTCGGTGGTGGGCGTGACGCTGATGCTGCCAAAGTAAACCGTAAGGCAGAAGAGGCAGGGGAGGCAATTATGGAAGAGACGACATTCTGCCACTCAGTCTTAGCATAAGTTCATTCAAGGGAATTCGCAGCTGGCTTACATTGTGGCCGCTGGATAGGCTACGCGACGCCGTGTCGTCTCACGCTAGTAACCCGACTGGGACAATCAATGTGTCTTCATCCTAATTGGCCGGTTTTACCACGCTAAAAGTTTCAACACCCACTTTGATTATGTGCCCCTGATGAACCGAAGAATGCGCCATCCTGCATGGCGGAGACAATGTTTGCAGCCATAGATATAACTAACTGTATTCCGAAGTGTCCAGAGGTGCAGGATCGAAGTCCTGGTTGAGCCAGACACTAGGGATCCAGTGCAAGCGCAGATACATACCCGTGAAGTATGTATATAGACTAAACATTGCGGCAGAGGGCCGCCTGCCGGTTTTTAAAAATTTGGACATTGCTCACGACATCATCGAACCATGCAACTGTGACAACGTGGGCCAAACCGACGGACTTTTGTTCCACCAGTTGTAGCCCTCTTTCGGAGTAACCGTGTTTTCGGTAGTTCTTCCGGAGGTAATACCGGTTCTATGGGAACCGATAGTACTGTCGATCGAAATAGGGTGCCGCGCCGCGCTTCGAACGGAGAAATATTTCACGTCCGGGCGTGAGGAGATAATTGAATTGGAGATTATTATTTATTTGTTTTTCCCTTCCGCAGTAGTTAATGGATTCTTGACAGAAGATATATAAGGAATTTGTGCCAATTGGGTCACCGACATTTAGTTGGACTTTACAGGACACATCTACATCTGCGATGAGGGAGAACATACTGTGGATGGCCTTGCCGTTACCAAGATAGCTGCAGTTCTGTAGAATGGAGACGAATGGATCTCTGTAATTTTCACCAGCCTTGGCCTCCCCGAACCCGAGTACTGTGCGCAAGAAGCAGGAATGTGCGGGGAAGGAAAGAAAGACCCAGGCCACATGATCAGCACGTTATTTGCCATGCCAGGCAGATTTGCCTAGCGTGTGATTCGTGGAATCGAAACGTCGCCCGCTTGCCGACCCCACACTTTCTAGCAATCCTTGCCTTCGCAAGTCTAACGTTTATCCGGTCCGCGCGAGCCAGATCCTGCGGCGGGCACACACGCGGGTAGGCTGGACCACGCCCCAACCCAGAAGTCGGTGATATGATAGCCCCAAACTCAGCAGGCAACAGCTATATATCGGATCGGTGTTTTGGTATTGAACACACTATTTTCGGCCTCCCCGCGATTCGCGATACGCTGGACAGAAAGCACGGACGCGCTAGGTTGCACCGTGCTGGCACCGGTTCCCCCCTACCCGAGGCAGCTGAAAACACACCCGTATCGGGCGGCCACTCGACAGCTTCAAAAAAACCTCCCCCCCCCCATAACTCCCCCTCCACCTTCCCACGTATATTCCTAGCGCCTGCCGACTCGGAAAAAAGTGTTGAGGACTACGAGATAACCAACGGTTCCGATGAACCTCACCTCGAAGCCCGCGGGAGCGCAGCGCAAGCCCGTACTACCACATCGGACATCGATTGCGACGGTATGCGTCTCGGGGCACCTCCTCGATAAGCTGACGGCGATTGCCGAGGCGGGCTTTGACGGTGTTGAAATCTTCGAGAACGACCTGTTGCACTACCCCGGCTCGCGGCAGGATGTCTACAATGTGTGCCAGGTGCTCGGTCTCAAGATCGAGATGTACCAGCCCTTCCGGGACCTCGAGGGCGCCGCTACGCCCGAGGAGCTGAAGAAGGGTCTGGACAGGCTCGAGAGGAAGTTTCAGTGGATGGACGAGCTCCACACGGATTTGATATTGCTGTGCTCGAATTGCTCTCCAAGCTCGGTAAGTCGAATTCGAGGTGGAACCTCCACCCACCCCTCTCCGGGAATGCATGGATGAGGGTGTGCTCATGCCGTGAGACGTCAAGGTGGGAGATAGGGGCAGACTGGTATCGGATCTGAGGGCTGCGGCCGAACTCGCGGCAAAATACAACAAGCGGATAGCCTATGAGGCCCTGGCGTGGGGACTTCACGTATACACATGGGAGTACGCGTGGGAGCTCGTGAAGGAAGTTGATCACCCTAACCTCGGTATCTGCTTCGACACGTTCCACATATTTTCCCGACAAGGTGATATCAACCCCATCGCCGGCGTCCCCGCGGAGAAGATATTCTTCGTGCAGTTGGCGGATGCTCCCATACTCAAGATGGATCACCTGAGCTATTCGCGGCATCACCGCAACTACCCTCTCCAGGGAGCGTTCCCCATCATTCCGTTTATGGAGAAGCTCATCCAGGCGGGCTACACTGGTCCGCTTTCGCTCGAAATCTTCAACGACGAGTTCCGCGCTGCACCGGCAAAGAGAATAGCCCAGGATGGTCTGCGGAGTTTGCTGTATCTGCAGTCGGAGCTGTATCACGGGTCCATCCTGCCGCCCTTACCGGAGGTGGAGGGGATAGAGTACGTCGAGTTCGCGGTCGACGAGGCACGGATTGCCCAGCTCGAGGCCTTTGTCCTGGACATGGGATTGAAGAAGGTGGGAAAGCACCGATCGAAGAATGTGGCGTTGTATCGTCAAGGTGAGTTTGAAAATTGAGATATATATTTCCCCCATGGTCTCCACTAGACTTTCCAATGCTCATTCACCTTCTAGGTGGTGTCTCTTTCATCGTGAATGCCGAGCCAGAATCATTTGCCTCCGCATTTTTGCTGTTACACGACACATCCGTGTGTGCGATCGCTGTCCGGGTAAAGGATATCCCGGCTGCGGTCGCCCGAGCTGCATGCTTAGGTTGCCCCGTTGTACCCCCGTCAAAGCTCGGTGAGGGCGAGGAGCGTGTCATCGCAATTCAAGCTCCGGATGACACCTTGATCTACCTTGTTGACAGTGATGAATTCTGGAAGAAGGATTTTATCTACGAGGCGGATTCGGGAAAGGAGTCTCCAGAGGTCTCCTACGCTGCCGTCGATCACATTGCTCAGGCGCTGGACCGGCTCAGTATGGACCGATTCGTTCTCTTCTACAAGTCTGTCTTTGGCATGATGCCGCAGCAAGTGATCGAACTCCAAGATCCGTACGGTATGACGAAATCCCGGGCTATGGTGTCGCCCAACCAGGCGCTCCGATTCCCTCTGAACATATCCGACGAGAAGGACACTAGCATCGGGAGGCTAGTCCGGGAAGCTGCGGGATCCGTCGTGCACCATATCGCCTTTGAGACGAACGATATCTTCGCAACCGTTTCGACGATTCGCAGGAACTCGTCGCAGGATCGCTTCCTCCGGGTGCCGCAGAACTACTATGATGACCTGCAAGTCCGCTACGACCTCTCTTCCGACTTCGTCGCCAAGATGAAGAGCTACAACATCATGTATGACCGCGACAACCAGGGCGAGTTCCTGCACCTGTCCACTGAACAGTTCCGGGACCGGTTTTTCTTTGAGGTTGTGCAGAGGATCAATGGTTATGAGCACTTCGCATCCATTAATGCGCCTATCCGCATGTCCATCCACCATGAGCGGAGGAACCTTGCGATGAAGGTTAGCTCAGCTTTGACTCCCCAGTCAACGGGTGCGGGCCCGATGGAAGTCTGCAAAGATCTCGTTGTTGTCTTTGAGCCTGGCTGCGAAGCAGTAGTCGATCTGGTAGCCGACATCGTTGGTAAGGAGCGCAGCTTTGATCTGAACGCGAAGGCCGGTGTGCTGGGCGTTCCCGCCGCACAAGCGATGACATTGCTCGCGGGTGTCGACGTCAACGAGCGCATCCGTATCAACACCCACTGCATCGAACTCGGTTCGCTGGACGATGCACCGAAGTCCACTTCTCAGCTCTGCGACTACGAGTTTTTGTTCTCGAGGGCGGAGTTCTGCCGTCCCGACCTCACCCGTTTCCTGTCCTTCATCTTGGGACAGACGAACCCGCATGAGACCTTCCTTCGCAAGACGCGATCTACCTTCATCGCCCTTACCTTCCCGGACATTCGCACCGCTCTTCCCAACCTTGATATCCTCACCGTCGGGGCCGACGCTATTGAGCTTCGTGTCGATCTCCTACGAGAGGGATCCGGCAGTGGCCCCTACAACCCGGTCCCAAGCCTTGATTACGTCGGAGAGCAAGTGATGTGGCTTCGACAGCGTACGGAGCTCCCAATCATTTTCACTCTGCGGTCCCAAGCCGAGGGCGGCCGGTGTCCCAACAGCGATGAAAAGGCGACGCAGTACTTCCTTCTCAAGGCACTGCAATGGGGCTGCGAATACCTCGATGTTGAGATTCGCCTTCCCGAAGGAATCCGCAAACACATCGCCGAGAACAAGGGACGGAGCAGGATCATCGCGTCGTACCATGACCTTGCCGGAAACCTCAAGTGGCCGTCCAGCGAAATGCTCCGGTGCTACCACACCGGTAGGTCCTACGGTGATGTGGTGAAGATTGTTGGCGTCGCAGCGAGTCTCGCCGAGAATTACGAGCTGGAGCACTTCCGCTCAAGTGTGAATGCAAGCTTTGGCCACCCGTTGTTGGCCATCAACGCCGGGCAAGTCGGGCAACTTTCGAGAATACTCAATTCCTTCTTCACGCCGACAACGCACCCACTGCTGCCGATGGCCGCGGCGCCCGGACAACTCAGCGCTGCCGAAATCAACAGCGCACTGCACATCATGGGGCAAACACCGAAGAAGACCATCTACACAGTTGGAAACGCACGCGCGATCCCGCTAGCCATGTTCTGGGAGAAGTGTTTCAACGAATTGGGACTTCCTCACCACTACGTCGCACTCGACAGGATCCCCGACACGATGCTGCAGGCGCTCGTGCGACAGCTGTCTTTCGGCGGTGCCATCATCCAGCCCGCTCTCACCGGCCAGCCCTCGTTCATCTCCTCCTTTACCGAGGAAGCGCAAAGGAGCGGTGTCGTCGATACCGTCTTCGTGCGTACGATCGGGAACCAGAGCGTGCTGGTCGGCGACAATTCGACCGCCAAAGCGCTGCGCACCATGCTCACACGCGATTTCGTACCGTCGACGTTCGCGAACCAGCCTGTCCTGGTGGTGTCAAATTCGTTCGAGGAGGCATCGTCAGCCATGTGGGCGCTGCGCAAGCTCAACTGTGGAACCATCTACACGATCGGCTTCCGCGTCGACGGCGCCCGCGGCGTCGAGCAATGCAACTCGTTCGAGACGGTGCAGAAACTGGCGCGGCCGTTCGTGGTTGTCTCGGCGCTCCCCACCGACCAAGCCCACCTCATCAACCCTCTGCTCAAGCTGATCGACAACCACCCGGGCCCCAAGCTCGGTGGTCAACGGGGCGGGAAGGTGCTCCTGGACCTGGCAAACGGGCCGCGCCGCGGCGACCCCCTCGGTGTTGCCGCTGCTAGCGGATGGACCACATATGGAATCTCGGACGTGGCCGCCAGGATGACGGTGCAAGCGCTCGAAGTGCTCGTGGGACAGAGGGTGCCGTTTGACTTTGTCAGGATGGCGAGCGGGAGGGGCTTGTTCTAAGGCGTCGATGTTCGGTCCTCTTTTTCTTCCTCCGAAGCATTTTGGGTTTAGGGGCGGGGTTTTGCTTGCGGTTTTTGTTCTTGTGCTGTGGTCCTTTAGTTTGCGTGTAAGTTTACGATTTGGATGGATGGACGGATGATTCGAGGTGGACTGTCACATATTAGGGGAGGTGTACATACATCACATGCATATACGGCATTTCTATTCGTGTGACCTCGGATGCATTGGTGGTGATCGATGAAGGTCAAGGAACCGCGTAATTCGTCATAACTCGGTGGGCCAAATTGTCGAGTCACATCCGATGATTCGGCGCAGGTCTCCTTACAACCCTATCGGAAAGCTTCGCCGATATAGCAGATAATTCTATAGTCAATCAACGGTCCATCGCTCGCAGGCGTGACCATACCGTATCGCCACGAAATCCGGACCGGCATACCAATGCGTTCGTCGATCAGAGTGATACCGTGTGCACACTCGCCGAACAACAACAAAAAAAAGCCCGCACCTCCCTTCTGTAGGCCAGCGACAAGCGCGTCTTCACCGCGGAGGAGCACATGCATGTAGAGAAGCCTTTGCAGTCGATAGCATAGCTTATCCGTGCGAAGCTTTCTCCTACATCGCAGCCTCCCCACGACCCACACTTCGAGCCGATGTGCGCACATGTGCGATCCGACCGAGCTCGTGTCCCCCCCCCCGGCGGGCTGCATCGAGATCTTCGAGTTCAACTGCGGCGGCGTCCATCGTTGTGGATGGGGAAACGCGATGAAGAACGTCGAGTTCAGGACAGTAATCTCGTAAACTTGTCGTGGACGTTAGCGTTCGTTGGATCACTGTGTGCATGCATGTATGCAGATACTCGGTGATGTTGATGCGATTTTACCCTTCTTTTTTTCTTTAGACACAAGAATCGCCACCTCGAGACTTTTTGTGTTTTGCCATTAATCGCATGCGACCTATCTACATCAATCATGGCGATGAATACTGTATCTAGTCAAGGTGGGGGGGGTAGAAAAAACGTAGATATCCCGGTAAAGGCATATCAGTGCGGTCACAATACGTGCTTTTTCACGAATCCTCCTGATATGTGTCCGACGGGAAAACTACGGTTTTTATACCCCCCCCCCCCCCCCCCCTTCACTATACAGTACAGTCGGTTTCCGTGGGCCTGAGAAGCCATTCAACTAGTTCTGCAAGCGATTGCACTGGTGGATGAAGAGCCTAAGAGAGGGTTAGGCCCTGAGGATACTGGAGGAAAGATTGGGGTGGGTCATTAGTTAGATGCGTCTAGGCGGAAGTCCACCAAGCAAGTTACTAAGAAAGACACGAAGCCTTTATCAGTTCACTCTACCTGAACATCTGCACCTCTAACTGCCGAAGGGATTCTAAAGGTGAGCTTTTCTCCTACTGAAAGCTTGATTCCTGAGGAAACTTGTCGGCGGTTGAAAGTCCAGGCGTGGAGATCTGCCTTCAAACTCTACTCGACGAAGTTGCCGTTAGACCCCTTATAGAAGGGACCCCTAGACAAAAACGCAGCATCTTTGGTCAGATATCGAAAACTTCCCTCAGACTTTGTATTTGTCTGACTAAACCCACAGTTCAGCTGGCATGCCGGTCTGGCATTGCTGGGAGGTTGTTTGCGAAAGTCTGTTCTCGTGTTTCACGAGTCTGAAGGTTTCATCGTAGCTCACCACTTGTTAAGATTTGGATGACTTCGGCATCTAGTCGGTTTCAAGGCAGCGCAGAGTTTTATGGCTTCTCGGGCAGTCGATTCGGCAGTGTCTTTGCATTTTCCTTCTCCCAATCCAGCGACTTGTCTCTGACTATCTGTGATCAATTTAATTAGGTCCCATGGGGGTAGTGGACAAGAAGAAACGGTCCGTTTCCGTCCGCTGTCCTTTCGGCACCCCGAGACGAGAATCACAGCCCGTCACTGGCGCGCGCGTAGCGACTGCCATCCCGTGCAATGCCCTCGGGAAGCATCAGTGCCGTGCCGCGCTGTGCCGCGATCTAGAAAGTGCAATGTACTTGGCTGGGCGGCACGCAATTTACCGATTAAAAAAAATAAATGAATCCAAAAGCATGTACTTTACCTCGTACATAAGTAACCGGACTACAGCCCGCGCCCCGCCTCGCCTGGCAAGCAGCAGAGCGAACGGGGCCAGAACAGTGCCGGACCGCCAACAACCGTCCAGCTGCGCGACTGCGGCGAGCTGCTGACAGTCACGTCTATCTACATGTGTACCCACCCACCTACCAGTCGCTGTCCGCCAAGCGCTGGCGGGAGTGGAGACCGACGGCCAAGTTGCGCTAACTACCCCGCCGCAGAGTTCAAACCCGTGTTTCTGTGCCGGCGTTGTTGCTTCTTTCATCTAGCTTTAACTTGCGAATCGGTTCGGCCGCCCAAGCGAGGGGGGGGGAAGGAGAAGAGAAAAATCTGCATTTTTGAAAAAAAAAAGTGCGACTGGAAGAGCAGCTGGCCGAGTCAGAGGCATGACACATGCAGGATTCAGGGATGGAAAAGTCGGTATCTATGTACGAAAAAGCGCGGCAACGACATCGAAAAAGATATGTAGATAAGTACTTACATACTTCTTATACAGATACCCAGTACCGTATTAACTCACGTAAGAGGCACCCTTTTTTCGGTGGCAATCGCCTTGGCGGCGCCGCGTTAGCGCCGGTAGCGCAATAGATTTCAAAATCGGCAGGGGGACCGGGAGATTTTTTATCTTTTTTTTGTTGTTTAATCATTTACTCGCGTGCGACCTATCTAGATCATGGCGGGATTATGTACAGTCCGCTTCCTGTCCGCTGTCCGCGCGGTGGCGGCACGTTGCAAGCCCCCCTTTGCCCTCCGCCGAGGCCTATCCCAAGAAGAAGTGATACGCACCAAGGGAATTACAAAGGAAGTAAGTCGGGCGGGCGTGAAGAACAAAAGAGATCAGCAAAAGAAAGCGCATCCCGTCTTCTACTCCTCATCTCCTGCGGGCGCCATGAAGGAAGGCATGGGTAGGAACAGCGGGAGTTCCTCCCCGGCACCCAGCTCCACAGCCTCCGCCCTCCTCTCTTCCCCCCGCTCCCAGCGCCCCCGGGGCTCCCATTAATTCCGACGCCTCGCTCCCTGCGTCCTTCTCAGCCAGCACTCTCCTTCCCACATCCGTCGCGGAGAGGAAGTCTAGTACCGCCTGGCTGCACCTCCGCGAGCACCTTGGGGCCATCCACACCCGGCGCGGCCAATTTCCCAATTATATACATGTTAGAAGTCTCCACCCTGCCAACGAAAGCCATACTCAACTCCGTCATCCTCATCAGTTCCCTCTGCTTCGGTAATTTGTGGGAACTCTGCTACATATGTGCGCGTGGGTTTTCCAGTCAGCCCAGCACTTCTTCTAATACCGGGAGCAGGCGACATACTTCTAGCCGCTCCCCCACGCCTCTGTCCTCGCTGGCCTTTCGAATCTCGCGCGGAGCCAGCCAAAATATCAACCAGTGAGCGAGGTTGCAGTAGAGATCTGATGACCGCTGGTATGCGACTCACCGCTTGTACGCGAGTTGCCGCTGGCGTGGGACTGTGGGGTTAGTGGGGCTTCCAAAGGTATGGGTAGTGAGTCCACTCTTCGGTCGAATGCGAGCTGATGGTAGAGAATAGTATCAAGAGTTTGTGGCCGTTTGGAGGTGGCACTGAACACTCGAGAATAGAGGCGGGTTGTAATGCCATGGCTCCTGGTATCCCAGTGGTAGTGACCTCCCAACTCTTCTTTATATTGCCCCATATCCATATCTGCATCCTCTGGTAGTGGTCAGTCGTCTCGAACAAGATAGGACTTGGGAAGAAGTTCAGTCAGCCGAAATCTCGGTAACGTGACGTTAGAAAATGCCAACCGCGCCAACCATAAGCGCGCTAACTCGGCTATTACGTCACTTAAAAGTGACCTCTTAAGATGTATAGTTCAGCTCGGCTGGTGGCGATCTCGATGCCGTCACGCCATCCGGCCGGACCCGATTGGCAGACCAAGAATAGGATTTCTCTGTATGTATGATGTGTATGCATCTAGAGTACAGGGTCTGTCTCAGATGCATGTCACAATTAACTACGTCACGAAAGGAAATACACGAAGAACAAAAGAAATCCTAACGCCTAAACCAACCTCCGATGCCGCTAAAAATGCTCATAACAAACAGACTGCTCCCACCATAAAACGACGGATGGAGAGAGGAACATGAATCATCTCGTGTTGTCTCTGGAATCCGCTGGATCGTCGGTCTCCGTCGTTTGCGATATATCAGACAGTGCCGAGTCGGTGCGAGGCCACTGCAATGTTCCCGAGTGCGACAACGACGGCCGGTGGCCCGATGGCGTTATCGACGGCTGGTGCGATGGCGGCATCTGATCGCTGTAGCGAATCGTAGAGACCCTTCTGTCGGTATCCGGTATCTCTGCCGTGATGCTCGTATCTACTCATGTTAGCCGAGCGAACGAGCCGGAAAAACGGGCGTCGCGCAGCACTCACCGGGCAGTTCGTGGAGCACAGCGTCCTCTGGAGCTTCGACCGGATTCGTCTCGTATCCTGGAATGTCTAGAGGGTCCTTGGCGCTCCCCGGAGAATAGAAGTCGCCCTTTTCGCTCATACCGCCAAGTCCTCTCAGCCAACTCCAGGTCTGCTTCCTCCTGAATGCACCGCTGGCTCCCGAGTCGGATGTCATGCGGCGCTTCTGCTGCTTACGGCGCCGTAGCCAGAACAGGACACCACACAGGATTGTGATGAGGACAAGCAGGCCAAGTATGACGCCCAACAGGGGTGGGACGTAACTGGGGAGGCCACTGCCGTCAGCCTTTCCGATCGGGATCTCGTTGACCGGGGGGTCGGTGGAAGTTGGTATCGCGGCAGGATCGGAGACCGCACTGAAGGGCCAGTAAGTGGTGATCGCTTTCGGATACTTAATCGCGAGGAGGTCTGCAAGTGCACTGTCGCTCGTCTCTGCTACATCGTTGGAATTTCCGTTTTCACTGTCCCGTTAGATGTTTCTGGGTAGTACTCGACGGCAAGGGGACGCTTACTCTCCACCGATAACGTCGGTAATCGCCTTGGGCACCCTGTAGGCGTCTTGCTTGTCGGGCTGGTATCCGTCTTCGTACACGAGGGTGTTCAGGTTGAACACGCGCAAAAACTCGCCGGACAGACATGTTGAGCCCGGCGCGACTCCACCGATAACCATCATCCTGTTGTCGGATATCTTTTGACATCGGTGCCCGCGGCGACCTGTGTTCGTAGAGCCTTCGTACACCTTCGTCCACTTGAACGATGGTATCGAGAGGACGTAGACATGGTCGTAATTCGCCACCGGGGTATTGTTTCGTCCATTCGAGTTCAGGTATCCGCCGAAGGCCATGCCGCTGTATCCACCGTACGCATAGATCTATCGGTCGCGTCAGAACCATATCACCGTGAACAGGCATGATCCATCCCCACCTGGTGGCTCGTCCCGTCCTTTGCGGACGCAACAACCGTGCAGAACTCTGCAGTTGGCGGCGGGATGTCTCCGGTTGTCTTCTGTTGGTACCATTCCTTGTTCGCGATATCGTAAATTTGAACGGTCTCCACGAACCCCTTCCCCAACGCTGTGGCCGCGTTCATCGCGGACGTCGTGATGTATGGTGCTATCAGATCAGTCTCGATGGAGGTGGTAACATTGAGTGGAAACGATGTGCCTCCCAACAGGACCAACGCTCCCTTCTGGCCCGTAGGAATCCACGCGAGCTCGCCGGCGGAGCGCGGCGAGACTTCCGCCGGCGCCGTGGCATTCGTCCAGACCTCGCTCGCCATAGTCTGGAGGTCGACGGTGATGAGTGCGCGGCTCAGTGCGTTGGCCGAGTACTGCTCTCGAGGCGTATCTCCCCTGATCTCGTCCCAATTGGCACCCTAAACCCAGTAGTCTCAGCATCCCGCCTCGTGTCCGAGTGCGATGGAACCCACCCTACTGCCTCCGAACACAAACGCTAGATTCTCCCACGGAACGCTGACATACGCACCCGCAGCCACATTGCGGGTGACTCCGTCCAGCGCCACATTCCTCCATGCCCCGGGCTTCAGCAGCGGCGCGGGTTTGTGCTCGTATATGTCTTTTGCGATAGCCCAGTGCGTGACGTCGGGTATGTCAATGGCGTCGGTATCGTCCATCAAGCCGCCGTAAAGGATGAACTCGTAATCGTTGGACAGAAGGTGGCCGTTCCTTAGCGCAGGCGCCAGTTCGGGTCTGTCGGCCGTGCGTATCAGGGTCGAGACATTGGAAAGGATCTTGGCCTGCTCGAAGGGTTGCGTGAGATTGATGTAGTAGATCTGATTTTTGTATCGGGTTCCAAAGTCTGGCCGGAGGATGTTAGCATCACTGAGCCGCTACCATGGAGCAGGACAACGCGCCTTGGAGAAGATTTGGATTTCCGTTCGCGAGCGTTTGCAACCATCCCGTCTCGCCGCCGTCGATATATATCACGTCCCGAATCATGGCAGCTGGGAGGTTCTCTCGTCAGCACCGATGGGTAATTTTCACACGACTTTCGGATCGTGGAGAGGCGGTACTCACTCTGCGGCCGAGCCAGATAGCACATCCGCTCACTGACCACGGCATCGCCAGCCGTCGTCTGGCGCCTGTCCACGGCAGCAGCGAGCACCACCGACATCTCCAGCAAGACCACCACCGCCCATGCCACAGGAGAGCGAGAAAACCTCATCCCTCCGAAGCGACGACAACAGCAACCACGGAGCTGTCGTTGGAAGGTGAGAAAAATCGAGATTTGGAAACGCGAAAGAAAAAAAAAGGATACTAGTTCAAAATAAAACAATAGTCGAAGACGACGGGGGAATGGGGCCGGAAAGGTGGGGAAGAGAGAGCGAAGGAAGTCGCTGCCCTGGGGGAGCTAAAGGCCAGGACGACTAGGTACTGTACTCTATGTACTAGTAAGTACCGTAGAAGGATGGGAGCGCGGTGACGGTGCAAGTCCCGCAGGCATCACCCGCATCATGCATGCCCTGTATGAGCGAGACCTCCCTTGCACGTGCAGATAAAGCGATTGGATGTGGAAGCAAACATGGGCCAGTAGGTTGGGTGGGAGCTATGATGTTCTGCTGGGGTGTGTGTCGGATTGGCACCTGCTCCATTCACAATATATCTGCATCATCGCAGCTCCATCTTGCTTCCTGCCTGCGGCCGCCCACTCCGCAGTACTCGGCCCACGCAAGAAGCAGAAATCCGAACCCTACCGAGTGCGACCCAAGGAACGCCCAACCGCCGGCAGCCTCCACCATTTCCCCGTAGACAGCCTCTGTAGGTATATAAGTAGGTATTTATGTAGAGTATGGGCGGACGGACGGACTGCTTGCATATGACCTGTCAGTGGTGGCGGGGTGGCTGGGGAGAGTTTGGGTTCCCCCCAAACAATTGTGCGACTCCGGAGCCATTCGGCAGGCATTTGGATGCTTGACAGGGCACGGGCGTATCCATGTAACCGCACACTCAAAGACGTCTAGCGTCCACAGCAACCCCTCACGATGCTCTCGCAAGGAATGGGGCTCTACTTGCGCCTGTTCCATCCAAACCCCCACCCAGGCACTCCTGAAACATCCACCCGCGAACTCCAACTCACGAAGCAGCCAACACCTCCCCGACCGAGCGACTAGCACCCGGTGAGCTAAAGGTGCCAGTCGCCAACACGCACACCGACCCGTGCCGCTCCGCATATTCTCCGTCTTGCATAGGGCTATGTGGGCGTGATTGTGATTGTTGGCTATGAAGCCATGAGGCAGCGGGACTTTCCGCCGCCTCCATAAGGTGGCGCCATGGTGGGGGGACGTCTACGTCCTGCGCGCTTTTGGCGGAGAACTCCTCCACCAGCAAACACCTAGGGTAATGCGGGTGGGTAAGGTATGTAGATGTGTAGTCAGAGTGGCTCGCGTCCGTTGAGTTGAGGATTTTAGTGCCGCCAAGGAGAGTGCTGATTCCTTAGCTACTGCGTCAATATTGACGAGCCCATCACAGTGATCTGCACAGCACACACGCGCGGGGTTATATCTATCTAGCCTGTCCACGCTCGGCAGCCATGTAAAAAAAAGTCTGCATGAAAGACCCCGACGAAGGGAACTACACAGCTCCAGCCCCATTAGCCACGGCGGCACTAGAATCCTCAAACTCATTTTTTTAATTTTTTATTTAGTCATTCATCGCAGCTAGATCGTGGCGATCGATACACCTAAGTACCTACCTACCTATGTACATAAGTAAATCCTCAACTCAACGCGCGCGAGTTGCTTTGGCGCCCCTAATTTAGGACCATAGATCGGTAGAACCGAGGCAGGAGATAGATGATACATACGGTAAGCTTTTATTTTTAGTTGGAGTGGCTGATTTACAGAAGAATTTTGAAATAAATCACCGCCTTTTTGCCTCGGGTGTCTACCTTTTCGCTGGAATTGCTGGACACATAGGATGATCCACCATTATTTTTATCGTTGCCTAGAATAGCCCGCTATTCTCGCGTGAGGCTACATAGCAACCCGCGCCGCCAGCAGCACCCTACATCCCGTCGGTACTTAATGGTAGATATTAGCCGTAGCCTTGGTCTTTCCAAATAAAGCAGAATTGTTGCGCGACACGGATCTGCGAGGAACGTCGAGGCGCAGGTTGCTGGCTGTCACTGGACTACATACATACTTCATACATCATATCTACCTTTTCCAGGCAACGATAAGGTGGTAAATCATTTTTGGTGGTGCTCCGCCGAATGTCTGCTTTTGCTTAGCAAAAATTACCCCGTAGGGCATTAGCGCTGTCGGGGATATTAGGGGACATTTTTGGCCCGAACATTAGCAACTTGCCTATTTTATCCCGCAAATTTAGTCATATTTCCTCTCTTGCATCTGATTCGGGGTTTCCCGAACGTCCAAACCACCCATACGTCGACGCTTTATCGTGGTCTAGACGTGCCGGTAACTACCTATCTATGTACCTTCCACCGCAGACCCTCGGCCATTGCCGGCAACGCCAGGATGACGGCGATCTAATGATGCGGAAGGGAGGATGGGATGGATGCAGCGACGCGCGAGTGACCGCTCGTCAACCGATAGATGTTCGTTCGTTCCCCTCCTATCCAGCGCAGTCACACGGGGTCGGTACGGCCAGCATGTAGGGGCGAGGGATGTGCAAGCGCCTTGACACTCCGCTCCTTCCCCCACTCCTCGCCCTGTCGCAAGCCACTCTCGCCATGGTTCTGGAACTCGCCGCGGGGACACTGCATCAAAGAGGAGTCTCTTCCTGCGGAATCCTCAACGGATGGCGCGTTCTTTCTCTCCCGATCTCTTTCCGCCCAAGGTTCCACTCGTTGCGTCGTGTCGCTCCGAGCACGTCACGCCCTCCGGCTCGTGCGACAAGCGGGCCCTGCCAGCACCTGGAGTACATGATAGAGATTTGTCGAATCGCTTCGATGGGCGTGGCGCCCTCTCGACTTCGGCATGGCGTTGCGATGTAAGACACTCCCGAACACGCAGCCGCCCACCATCCACCGTCCTCTCCCCGTCGCCAATGGTGGCGACTGCTCGCCCAGTTCACGGAGAAATTGGAGAGCGGGAGGCTGGAAAACATTGGCGGCAGCGCCGAGCCCGTTCCCCGCCACAGTCGCAGCACCGAGCCCCCGTCTCAGCCGCAATCCGGCGGGCGGGCGAAGGATATCTACGCGACTGTCGGTCTCGTCAGTGTTCTGCCGTGCACATGGGCTCCCATTGCTGGGTTTATCTTTAGCCGCTTTTCACCAACCCCAACCACATCCCAACAGATCGCCACTGCTGGATTCGCGTCGAGAAGGTGACGTAGAGCACCTGCTCGATATGTTCGCAGCAGACTTATGCGAGTATGTAGTTGCCTGCCCCTATCTACTTGCATCCTCTGCAATGCATCACAAGCATGCGGATTCTGGGAGGCGGCTGGCTGACCTGTCGACAGCAACGCCACCCTCCGGCCAGTTCGTGTCTACATACAACACTCTACTTCCCCAGGGACACCGAAGCGGAAACAGCTCCGAGGAACGTCCTCCAGCGGTCCACCTACGCTGTAGCATCCAGGTGCTGCGGCCCGCCGGAAATCCGCCCCGCTGTCCGTCGTCTCGTTCGGAGACTGTGCTGTTCACTGTTGGCTGGCCAGCCTCGGATATGGGTATGATATGATGGTAGGGGGCAGAGACAGCCCTGGGGATAATCTTCCATATTTGCAAACAACATAGATATGTGCGTGCCGGGCTAGTTGACGGACAAGGGTATTTGCGATGATGGAGTCGAAAACGAAGCACTATGTCCAATCACCCATGCTCAACCCCATCAGCAGTACCGCAAGGCAGCCACCTCCCAGCTCACCTACTCTGTTGACTTGACTGCGCATGATTGCTGGGGTATGTGCGGGTGGCGCGGAGGGCTGGCAGAGGAGGGGGAGGAGGTGGAGAGTGGTGGGGGGAGGAGAGGGAGAGGAAGAGGGGAGGGAGAGGGAGAGGAGAGGGAGAGGGAGAGGAGAGGGAGAGGCGGGAGGAGGAGTCGTGATAGCTGGCAACCGTAACACAGGGGTCGGTTCGATCATGAGGGAGGTGGCTAGGGCTGGTGTTGTCGCTACTTTTGGGGGAGGGAGAGAGAGAGAGAGCAAGAGAGACGGCCATGTCCAAGGCACCCGGCGGCGCACGACTGGCCTAATCGAGCCTGGGTTGGTCCTGCATGCGGTGGTTTGGAGTAACGTTGTCCGGGCCCGCCGGCTTGCACCGCTGCAGCCCAACGTTTGCAGAGCCCAGGCACGGGTCAAAAGCAATGGACTCCCCCCCCCCCCCCCCACCCGCTCCTCTCGACTGAACGTCGACCCTCATCGATCACTGCTGATCTCCTTCGTTTGACCGGCTTCCCAGCGTTCGATCCCTCGCTGTCGGCTCGGATTATTATATATCATTCCCTTCGTTTACCCGAAACACCCCCGCAAGTGCAGTGTCCCGACTGCTCGTTGCCGTCGACAATCCGCCCTTGCTATATCGTTTCGCTTCCCCTCGCGCGGCAGATTCGATTCTTTGCGGTTTCAGCACGGGATCCGTCGTCGCTCCATTGAGTCCGGGCGATGATGTTTGGAGGAGGGGGAGTCCTGAAGGGCTTGGTGACGAGCTTGGGCTTCGCTCTGTTTTTGGGGACCCAGGGCGTCGTGGGCGCCAATGATACACTCTACTGGGGCTGCAATCCCGTGACCGTTACGGAGACGAAGACCTTGGAACGACCGGTGTCTACGAGGTGGGAGACAAGGTGGGAGACAACAACGGTGCGTGGAGATTATCCGGCCGTCACCGCTCCCGAATACGTGACGAGGTGGAAGACGACGACCGTGATGCAGCCATCCTACCCCGAAGCGGTCACGAAAACAGTGACGACGGCAATTTATGTCACTACAACAGACGTGAGTCGATTGCATACCCTCCTTGGTGAATGGTTACTGATTGGCGAATCCAGTACCTCCACACGACCAAGGTCTCCTACGTGCCGACTACAGAGATCTCGCACAAGCCGACTACCGAGACCGAGATTTCAGTCATTACCACGGTATCGACCGATCTGGATACCACCACGACCACGGACGTAGAGACCACAACGGCGACCAGCATCTCCACCTACGAGACAACTTACACGTACGAAACGACGTACACGACTGCGGTTCCTACGACCATCGTTTCTGAGATCTACATCACCGAGCCAGGTACCACGATCACACAGACGACCGCCTATACCGCATGGAATACGCTGTACTTGACGGCTACGGAAACATCAACCGTCTATTCGTTGAGCACGTTAACGGCGACCGCCGTGTCCATCGCGACTTCTGTCTCGACCACAACGGCAACCGAAGTGCAGATTACCACGGATGTAACGACGGAGACGGATGTGACCACATCGACGGAGATCTCTTTGGTACCGACCACAGCGACGGAAACGGAGTACTCAACCCTTACTTCGGTGACCACAACCACGTACGAGACCACAGTGCCAACAACTTACTGGAGTACCACGACATTCACCGAAGAAGCCTCGACCGTGACCACCAGTTTTCCTGTGACAACCACGCAAGTTTTGACGGTCGTCTCCTCCGAGTCGATCTACATCACCTTCACCGATACCGTCACGTACTCGTCTCTCGTACCGACAACCACCACAGACGTCAGAATTTCTACCGAAGTCACGACCGCTACGGATACGCTCATCACCACGGAGACCATCACCACCGCGGTCCCCACAATTGTGGAGACGACGATTGAAGTTCCGACCACAGTGGAGACCACTTATACGACGACGGAAGTCTCGGTATCCGTTTCCCCTACGACCGTCACTTTGGATGGCACCACAATGATTTCCAGCGTCACCATCAACGAAACACTTATGGTGGAGACCACGGAGACATTGAGCTTCACGGAGACATACTCGACCACTTACTCCACGACTGATACCGCCACGCTCGAGGTTACTAGGATTCTCACGGACACGGCCACCGCCACCGAAACAACGACCGCCACCGAAACAACGACCGCCACGGATACCATCATGACCACGGAGGTCGTCGTCTCCACAATCCCGACGATTGTCGAAACGACGATTGAGGTACCTATCACCGTAGAGAATACGTTCACGACGATGCAAGTATCGGTTTCCGTCTCTTCCACGACTGTGATCCTCCCTGGTACCACCTTTGTATCTAGCTTCACGATAAGCGAGACCCTTACGCTAGAGACAACTGAAACGCTGAGCTTCACGGAGACTTTCCCAACAACTTTCACAACGACTGATGTCTCTACGTTCGAGGTGACCCGGACTCTCACCGACACGGCCACAGCTGCGGAGACCCTCGTCACGACAGAGACCGTCGTCTCCACAGTCCCAACGATCGTCGAGACGACAATTGAGGTCCCAACCACAGTCGAGACCACTTTCACCACGACTGAAATATCCATCTCTGTCTCTCCCACTACTCTGACCCTGTCCGGCACTACTATTGTGTCGAGCGTCACAGTAAGCGAGACATTGACGTTCGAGACCACTGAAACTGTTAGCTTCACGGAGACGTTGGAGACCACTTTGTCCACCATTGCCCTGTCAACGATCGAGTTAACGAGGACCCTAACGGATACCATGACGGCAACGGATGCGGCTACGGCTACAACAGCGTTGGGTTCCACTACGCGGTTCGGCACAATCACGGCGACATCCATAACTACCGCCTTCACTGCCCGCCCCGCTGTGACACTGACGGTGACCGAGCGCTGCAGCCGCCGGCCTGCGCCCACCGGTACTGCCCGCAAGACTTTCCCGCGCGATTATACCTGGGGCTGTGCACCCGGCTATGTCTGCGCCCCGTCGAACCGCTGTATCTCCGAGCCGCCGCCGAACAGCGAATTCTACTGCGCTCCTGAGGACTGTGTACCCGCTCCGCCACCACCGCCAGTGCAAAAATGGCCGACTGAGGTCAAGGAGATGAAGGGCAAGTACCTGATTACGCCACCTTTCTATCCTCTGGACCCTTATGAGTTCTGTCTGGATGACAGCATCTTTGTGTACGTCACGTCGGCGTTGAGGAAGCGAAGGCTATCTGTCATCTCGGAGCGAGGTATTGTGGCGATCAACGGAACGGACCTGGAGATGGCTGAGTGGCCCGAAGAGAAGCTCACATCCGAACTCAAGAAGCGTCAGCAAGCCGTTATGGTAGCGCCCTGCTACGCTACTTGTGGTATGTAGTCCGGCCTCTTTACCCACATGAAAACGTATTCTGACAACCAGATAGATTCGTGTATGCAAGAAGCCATCAGCGTGGGCAAGACGCCTAAACTGTGCGCCGCAGGCTCTGCCTTCTGGCGTAAGTACAATAGCTGCAGCAGCTGCCACAGTCAAAACGCAGGTCCGGATGTGGGTCCTCAACTGTTTGTGCGTACCACGCAAGGCGACCTGCAGCAATATGTAGAGTATTGCGCGGGAACAACGGGCGAACAAACGACTTCGCCCACTACTGTCTCGCGGGAAACTCAGGTCGCCGGGTCAACAACCTCGCGCAGCACTGATCGGACCCAGGCCTCCACAACTCGGGGCTCTCAGTCTGCAAGTACCCGGCCTCCCGGGGCTTCTACGGCTGCAACCGAGGCTACAAATACTGAGGATTCTGAGTCCTCCACTACTAGGGGCTCGGTGCCTTCGACTACGGAGGATTCCGATGGCCCCGACACTTCAGCTTCGGAGGATTCCAACCCACCTTCAGCTACAGATGGAACCTCGACGACAGATGAGTCTAATGCATCGACGACTGTCGGTGGTACATCCCGGACATCAAGGCCCTCAAGTGGTTTCGGCGTCACCAGCGCCAGGGCTACTCGGACCGGCTCACGCATCGTCACCCCTACAACCACCAGCGTATCGAGGTCAGCTAGCAGTAGCACACCGCGATCATCGAGCGCGTCGGCTGAAAACTCGGCCATCACCTCCACAGAGCTTTCAACCGGCGCCGCCATGTCCAGCAGTGCTGTGAATAAGTTTGCGATAGCGTTCAGTCTGCTAGTCTGCAGCTTAGTCGCGGCCCTTTAATTTTGCTTTGGACAACGAAACGAAACGACACAACGAGCACTCTGTTTTCGCAGGTGCAGTCACGCATTCATTCTTACGAAGCGATGCGAATCAAAGACATTCATTTTCCTTTGGGGGGGGGATTCATGGGCGTTTGGACATGGACAATCATTCATTCATTGGGGATCACTCGGTCGGGTCATTCATTCTTTTGGGAAAATTGGCGTTTTGAGCTAAAAAAAAAAAGGAACGGAACGGGATGGGAAGGAAGAAGCGAAAAAAAGTAATGAATTCCGGAGGGTAGTAGTGGTAGGGGAGATGCGTAATGTGTTTTTTTTCCTCTCTGTAATGTAGGTACGACTTTCTAGTTAGACCCTAAGTTAATGGAAGTGAGAAACATTGGGAGGGGGTAGTTGCGATATTGAAAGGTTGGGAGACGATACTTGAGATTAGTGCTTCTGCTTTTTTGATTGTTGTAATTCAAAGATGATTTCAACATTTGGCTGCTCTTGTGCACGTATGCGTGTGGACATCCGCAGACAAGCCACTGATATCTTGATAACGAAGAAGGAAACACCCACCGCCAGATCTCCCACCGACCAGATAGCCGTGCACGCCTTATCCTCGCTGTATTTTGTGTGATCGAAGCCGTCAGGGAATTTCCGTCCGATCCCCCAGTTGCCCAAGGGATGTATGATGTATGTACATACTATGTACTTATATCGATTTTTTTTAACCACTTTTTTTTTTCTTTTTTTTCTGCCCTCTTTTTGGCGCAAAAGGTACTCAGCCGGACGATATCGCGTGATCTTGTTAGTATTTTTTTTCTTGGGGGGGGGGGGGGGGGGGGGGGTTTTTGAAATAA
>Ga0307516_10001628_pt1 | contig 30947 bp, 50 predicted proteins | sample 19_EM_MG_FD_203310 | JGI IMG/M metagenome (GOLD analysis project Ga0307516, IMG submission 203310) | Populus trichocarpa ectomycorrhiza microbial communities from riparian zone in the Pacific Northwest, United States - 19_EM | ecosystem: Host-associated > Plants > Roots > Unclassified | place... | reverse complement strand
GATTGTAAGTTGACAATTGAGTTGACATTCTGGGAATTTCTGATTGTGATCGTGGGCGGTCAGGCCAGCACCTCCTTGCTCGGAGTAGTTATGGACGATCAACCACCAATGCGGAGAACAAAGTCGTCTTTCCAACTTCCAATGTACTTGCCTAGTCATGGCGGAGTCGGTGTTACGTCCGTAGTAACTAAGCATGTAGTTACTTCGGATCACGCACATCCACAACCCCAACTCCACTCCCTCCAATCAATCCGTAGCATCCGAACAGCTTCCCATCTAGCTACCCAGACGGCTCCTCTGTCCCATCACGAGCGGGGTGCCCTCGCGTGCACCGGACCGCACTTGCTCCTCGAAACCCCGTCGATTCCAGAACGAGGATCGCCTTGAACCGTCTGTCAGTGTCGGTTTCCACCGCCCCATGGAGTACAAAGCCGGGGGGAGGGACATCGTTTCATTCGGCTGTCTCTCTGAGCCTCTCTCGGTCTCTCGGTCTCGCAGCCTCACATGAGGCCTCAGCTTCACTCACCACTCCACTCCGCTCCGAGAAAGAAGGAGGGAAGAAAAAGTCAACAGCGGAGCTCCGAAGAGTTGATGTCATTCCACTCACCCCCCCTTGTAGAGTGCGGTATGTAACGGTTCCGTCGACTGCAGGGACACATCCGCGGCCGCTCCTCTCCAATGCTCTGTCGACCGATACGAGTGGGTATTTGTCATGCCCTAGAGGGGTGAGTTTCTAGAAGTCCGAGGAGTCATCGGCTGTCTGAAGAAGATAGTCTGCAATAGTGCCGTTCGGCCGAGGTACGCTCCGTGTGGCAAATCTCGTCCCGACCGTCCGGATCTGCTCGTGACAAGGACGACGACGGCGACGACGCCAAGTGAGTCGGTGCAACCGGCACACGCGGGCGCAGACGGGCACATGCCTGTCTTTGTCTCGGTCTCCATTCGAAAAGAGAAGAGGGGGGACATTGATTTTATTTTGCACTTATAAGCTGGTTCAGACTATCTATCATAACTGCGGCGAACGAGAAGAAGAGGCTGTACAAACATACCAGGTGGGTAGCACATAAAACCACGCCATGTCCCGCGTCCCGAGGCTGCCCTTTCGGCCTATTGCCACCCGCGTCACCGCCTTACGAACCACCGCCACTCCAAACACAACTTTAACCACACCCACAACCCGAACCCATAACTTTCACACAACACCAACCTCAACACCGACACCAACACCAACAGCAAAAATGTCTTCCGCGAGCACGATCTACGACTTCACGGCGACGAAGCAATCCGGCGAGCTGCTGCGGATGTCGGAACTGAAGGGAAAAGTGGTCCTGATCGTCAACGTCGCCAGCAAGTAGCGTCCCCCTCCCTCCCTCACTGGCTCCCTCCGTTCACGATAGCTGACGAACTGGGGATGATGTCCAGATGCGGATTCACGCCTCAATACAAGGGTCTGGAGGAGCTGAACCGGAAGTACCGTTCGCAGGGACTCGAGATCCTGGGGTTCCCGTGCAACCAATTCGGCGGGCAAGAGCCGGGCGACGATGCTGAGATCTCCGACGTACTCCCCCCCCCTCTCTCCCTCCTCCTCTCCTCCCACTAACAGCCCAGCAGTTCTGCCAGACAAACTACGGCGTCAAGTTCATGATGATGTCCAAGATCGACGTCAACGGCGAGTCGGCGCATCCGCTGTGGGAGCACATCAAGAATCAGAAGCCCGGCGTGCTCGGCATGAAGCGCGTCAAGTGGAACTACGAGAAGTTCCTGATCGGCCGCGACGGCAAGGTCGTCGACCGGTGGGCCAGCGTCACCAAACCCGAGAACCTGGTGGGCGCCATCGAGAGGGAGCTTGCGAAGCCCGCGCCTGGAGCGTGAGGAAGGGAGCTGAGGTTTGAAAGCGAAGCGTGTACTGTATAACTACGATTGGGAATTGTACACTTTATTTTTATTTTTTTTATTTTTTTCCGATTGTGATGTGACTTTTATGTCTGACGAATGATCGCATCTGATCTGACCTGTAATGCACGGTCCCGTTCTCCCGTCTCCCGTCTCCCGTCCGCGGTTGCTGGTGACTGAGCCGAGCTCCGCCTTGCCCCGCCCAGGCCTGCCCCAAGAAGATGAGATGCGCACCAAGGAGATCGCGGGGGAATCTCAAGAGCCCGAACGAGAGTACGAGACAAAAGAAAGAAACAAAAGAACGCGCAGCCCCCCCCCCCCCCCAATCCTCGTCAGCGGATGCTATGAAAGAGCGTGGGTAGGGACATCGGGAGCTCCTCCTCGGCACCTAATTCTTCCGCGGCACCAGCTCCTCCGCCTTCCCCCCTCTCCTCTTCCAGCTCCCATTCCGACGCTTCTCTCTCCGCGTCTTCCTCAGCCGGAACCAGTCTTCCCACATCCGTAGTGGAGAGGAAGTCTGGTACCGCCTGGCTGCACCTCCGCTCACAGGATCTTCTGCTGGGGCCTCCACTCGGGGCTCCTTGAACAAGTGCTCCCGGGTCTGCGTCCGGTATCGACGCCACCAGCTTTTCTTCTGCTGGGCATGTATGTACCTGTTGGCACTGATGGATTGAGCCTCGGCTAGACTGCAACAGATACCCACAGAAGCCACAAACATAATACACGAAGAAGAACCCCCAGTGCTAACGCCTGATTGCAGACAAAACAATACTTTGGAATATGTACCCCCCTCGCTGCTCTTCCTTTCCCCCAAACGGTAGACTACAAGGTGTAGAAAAAGTCGGGTCTATTCGGTCGCAGCGTTAGCAAATGGGTACGGATTAGTGGGAGGTGAGAGGGGAGGGGGGAGACAAACCGCTTATCGCCCAGGTCCTCGATCTCCTTCCTGGAGAGGCCCCCGATCCACACGTCACGCTCGCCCCTGCGGCGCTTCTCGTTCTCCCTTCGGAGCAGACTGTAGTTGAGGATGGATCCGCCGAAGAGGCCGATGGCGAGGTAGCCGAGGACGACACTATGGCCGAGACGGAAGTGCGGTGCGTCCTCCGCACGGTAGACGTTGCTGCTCATGATGCCGTTGAGATTCCCCCAGCCGATGACGATGCCAAGGGTGGTTCCGCGCTTGTAAACGCCCTCGACGTTGTTCGAGACCCAGGCGATGGTGTTCGAGATGCACGGGTAGATGCCCAGGGCCGCCAGGTAGACGGCAGCGTAGCTGAGCGCGGGGGAGCTCGAAGCGAAGAGCAGGGAGAAGCCAACGACGGCGAGGAGCGACATGCCGATGTTGAAGAGGCCGCGCTGGCCCGAGCGGTCAGAGAACCAGCCGACGAGGATGGTGAGGACGCAGGCGGCTGCGTACGGCGGCACGCTGAGGAGCTGCGCCTTCGTGGCGCTGTAGCCGAGTTCTTTGATGATGGTGGGCAGGAACAGCGAGAAGGCGTAGAGGGGGCCGACGAGTCCCATGTATATCAACGCGCTGACCCACGTCTTCCAGTCCCTGAGGCTCTGCCAGACGTAGACGGATTTGATGTCCTCATGCGAGGACGAGGCCTGACCGTCCTCGGCGAGACGGCGGAGCACCCGCGCACGCTCGACGGCAGTCAGGAATTTGGCGTCGTCGGGGAAGTCGTGCACCATCCAGAAGGAGGCGATGCCGATCATGACGGTAGCGATGCCCTCGAGGATGAAGATCCACTGCCATCCGTGCAGGCCGCTGATGCCGTCCATGCGTGAGATCGCGGCGGCGAGGAGACCGCCAAAACTGCCGCTCACCGCCGCGGCGGAGAAGAAGATGGCGGCGCGGATTCCGAACTCCCGACGCTTGAACCAGCAGCTGAGGTAGTAATTCACGCCAGGGAAGAGTCCGGCTTCGGTCAGACCCAAAAACCAGCGAGCAGCCATCAGGCCGTTGTAGTTGTGGCAGAGGCCCATAACTGCGGGATCATTAGCCATGCATTCACCACGCAATACGGAACGAAGGGAGGGGGCATACAAGTCATGCAGAGTCCCCAGGCCAGCATGATCGCGGGGATGTAGATTCTAGGCCGCATCCACTTCAGGAGGATGTTGGACAGCGGCTCGAATAGTGAGTAACTGACGAAGAAGATTGTGAGACATGCATTGTACTGCGCGGCCGTCATGCCCAGGTCCTCGACCAGTCCTTCGATCTTTGCGTTTCCGATGTTGGTGCGGTCGAGAAAGGATATGAGGTACAGCAGGCCTGTCGGCCCAGCAGTCAGCGCCCACCCGCCCATCTACCCGTCCATCCGGAGGATAACATACAAAGCCACGGAATGAGTTTCCAGTCGAGTTTCCGTACCAGGGCACGATCCTGCAGCAATCCGTCAGTACCGTGCCGTCCATGGATCCTCGGGGGGCATACGTACGAAAGCCTCGCGCTCCTCATGTGTGAGTCCGGCATCGGGATCACCGAGGGCGTCGAAACGTTCCTCTATGTCCGCAATCGATTTCTCCACCTTCGTCGCCGAGCTCGCATTGGTCGCAGCCATGATAGTGTCTTGTGGTTGGAAGTTGTCTGGCTTGCCGAAGCAGGCACGAAACAAATACAAGCACGAATAAAAGAAGAAGAAGAAGAAGAAGAAAAAACGGGTTCGCCGTTTGACCTTTATACTGTCTCTCCATCCAGTGGATATCTATTTTCAGTCCCGCCACCTCATTTTGGAAGTCTTCTCCGGACGGTCCGGCAGTGCCCGCGGCCCACTCCGCGTGTATCCAGAGCATTCGGACATACCACTCAAAGGCCGGCTGCCGTCAGAGAACCATAGGAATTGTGGAACCCAGTCCATGCTCGATCCCGAGGTGGCCCCGCTGCGGAACGAGGCACAGTATAGTACACGACCACTAGGAATTAACGGGCGCCTAACCCCGCCCCGCCTTCCACAAAGGATCGGTGTTGTCCTCGATGCGAGTGCTGCTCCAACGCCCTGTTGCAGACAGTCGTCCCATGCTCTGGACGGGAGGCGGTGGACTGCTTTTCCGTAGCTCTGTAGATGCTTACATTTGGTGTCTCGGCGATCCGTGGAGCTGCGTGTAGCTTGCAGCGGGAAGCCTGAATGCCGTGAATGCTGTGAATGTGGAGTATGCAGAATTCAGCGGAGGTATGCGGAGAATGCAGACAAGAGTAGGAATGATTGCTCAGGGCCAAATACACAACCCGTCAGCCGTAGACACGTGGAATGTATGTGTGCCTCCACCCTTTCACCTGTGGGCGTCTCCTCCCCCAACGGGTATTATCCACCGTTTCCTCCCTCTCCTTTGGCTCCTTCCTGGTGCGCATGCGCTTCCAGCCCCCACATGTGACCCGGTGGGCTTGTTCTCTCGAGAAGACCTTTTATACACCATGAATGCCATCGACAGGGTGCAAGTTTGACCCACGGGCCTATGTCGCTGTCCGCAGTTGCCATCGCCGCTTTCCCAGGTGAGGAGTTATTTGAAGTTGCTGACCAGGCATTCAACGTGATTGACCCGTCATTCAAAGTCTGTGACCAGTCGGTATAGCCCGTTGGATATGTAGCTAAGTACATAATCACTCACTTATGGAGTAGTCATTCGAAGTAAATGGCTCTTCATTTTCCTTTTTGTGTGTGTTCGCTTAGAAGCGCGGACACAATGTCGCTGTGTCGCAACAGAATCGAAGTGCTCCGCTGACGACACGAATTATTTGCTGTCTTCTTTAGATATTTACTGGCGGCGACGACGCCACTCGCACTTCGCAACAAAAGCAGTGCGGTGAAACTTGTAGATACCCTGTCGATGGTATCCACATATAAAAGGTATGTAGACTATTCTATGATTTTCCCCCCACATTCACCTGACTATAGATACATAACGGCGTCGCCCCGCTTCGACCAGCCCCCGCCCCCGCCCCCGCCCCCCACCAACTCTCCCCCCCGCGGGGCTTAGACAACGGCTCGGTATCTAGCCCGGTGGGGATGGCTGCTGCTAACGGGAGAAAGGTGCGGGACCGATGTTGAGTGCCGTTGCAGACAGGACACCAAGCACTGCCCTGTAGACGGGCGATGGAAATCTTCGCACCGACGTAGATATCAACGAACGTACATGAGCATGGCGCGTTTTCGAATTCGGAGTTTCTGCCGGGCATCGATATTGAGCAGAAGACGAGGTAAACTTGCTGTACTGTATAGTCTCGCGTTTAGAGCTTCTTCAGGAAGAAGCGGACACGCTGTAGTGTGCGGTCGGTACCTATGCATGCCAACAGCGCTGGTTGGTTGGCGGGCCTCCTGCCTAGTTACATCTAGTTCCAATCGGCGCTCTACCAAGATCTACATCGCTTTAGAACAGATACATACGAAAACGCCCACCCCACCGAGAACGCGGGGCACACAGCTACTGCAACTCCGCTTGGCCGCGTTTATTTGTCCAGCCAGCCACTCCTGCGGCCTCGCAAGGCCGAAAACATCTGATGCTTCTACACATGGAGGTCGAGCGGAGCAGCAGATCGAGCCATCCGTCCTTCACATATGTATCTTCGGTCCAGAGTCCGCAGGACCGGTGTCTACCAAGGCCCTCCCACCGGCGCGATGGGGATTCGAGCCGCACGACTTGGCTACAGGTACATACTCCGCTCCGCAGATGCTGCGCTCACGTTCTTAACCCGGAGCGCCCGTCCAGATCCGGCACGGATGCCCGCAGAATCCGCCGAGCTTGCCTTAGCTCTGGCTCCCCGCCTCGTCGACAGTCGCCTGCCTGCCAGCCTCCTCAGTCCGACGGATCTCGGGATGGTCGATGGCCCAGTGATGGCTCGCAGTGCCAGGCTTCGAGGACAGGTTGTCAATGTCCTCCCACCGCTCGCAGTCCACGGCAAGATCACGACCCACCGAATCTCCGCCGTCCAGACGCCGAACCTACGGAGTCCCGCCCCCGAAACGACAGAAAACGGACGAAAAACGGCCCTACTCTTCTCCGCTGCCGCGATACTCCATCCACTCGCGAGCAGTCACTCTCCACCGATCATGTCTGCCTTTCTGCGAGAAACCAACCCTGCATTGAAACAGTGTCGAAGCCAAGGGCTTTCCTCCCTTCTTTCCGGGGCTTCCCTTGAATTGCTGAGCGTATTACTGCTGCTCGTGCTTCCTGCTTGCGGAGTGGAGTGGAGTGGAGTTTCTGAGGACTGAGTGCCTGAGCACCTAATCCTGTGAGAAGGTGGTTGCAGCTGCAGCAATGCGATGTTGCAAAGCACACGTGGAGTGGGGAGTGAGTGCCCCCGCGCTGCTGGCCCTGGATTCGACGATGTTTGAGCCTGGACTTTCTCGTTCATCACTCATTACTGGGCGATCGGTGGCACGCGTCCTTCTCACTTCCTCGCCTCGTCACCGTGCCACATAGCAGCGGATCCAACATCCGCGGACGTCGGCCGGTTTCAGACCTTCCGCCAACTGGGCCCAGTGCTAACGCTACGACATCTGGCGGGCGCACTCGTTCTCGGCGGAAACTCGTCCTCGCGAGCGAGGAGCCGCACCCGTACTCTCGCTGCTTCCTTCCATATAGGTTCCGCAGCGCCGACACTGGCACCGACGGGTCGCCGCTTGTTCGGCTATGTATGTACATAGGTCCGAAGCAGGCAACTGCGGTTGGCTTAAAAGCAGGGCAAGGCAAGGCGGAATCTATAGACGGTATATAGATACAAGAAACGAGGAAACTGTGTGCAAAGATTGGCGTTGTCACCACGGTTATTACGTAAGTACATAACGAGATATGACATCTCCGAAACGGGCGGCGCAGTGCCTACCGAGATTTGCGCCGCGCTCAGCCCCTGGAGACTGTGCACAGTACGCGTAACCGTAGCAGGTGACTATCTACTACCATATGTGCTGCGCATTCAGCCTTGCGTCGTACGCGTGCCCACATATCCATGGCATATGTATCTAGATACATAGATAAACTATCTGCATGGATGTCACCCGCGATCACTGGTGATCTTCATGCGCCCATCCTTGCCTCCACTATCCTAATTATGACACTCCGAGGACCCCATCTGCTTATACTATTTAGATAATTAGATGTATAATCTCCAACTAACTACTATTCAATCGAATCCAGCGATAAACCCATGGTGATGGCTGCAGATGGGCGTTATGTACCATCAGGAGCCACCACCAACAAAAAAAATCAAATGATCACTCCACCTCCCAGGAACCGTGCAAGGCGCATCGCAAGATGAAAAGGGGTGAGTTTTTCCCACTTCCAGCTAACGGTAGGTAGTGAGGTATGAAGAGCGGAAGCAATGGATGCTAGTATAGTGAACAGCACTGAGGCACACTAATAGAGCAGCACTTCTAGTAGATATCTAGTAGTGAGGCATGAAGAAACAGAGTAGACGCTGACGGAGGCACCATTGAACGCAGAAGCTCACGGAACCGCTCGAAAGCGTTGTGTAGTATATGACGGAATTTGTCTGAAAAGCTCGTGGTGTGTCGGAAGCAAAGATGGACTCGTGAAGATCGCCGGTGGGCATCCATGAATCCGGCGTTAAATTGATACTATCCAGCGCTACCTAGGTATTGCGTGTGCCTCGTTGCTGTTAACCGTCAGTGGCTGTGTCTGCTTCATGCCACTGCATTATGCGTAGATATGTACTCTGCTCTTGTTCTTCGTGCTTCGGTGGTGTCCTTCGTCGACGGGTGCTCCATTATCCTGCTTCGGTGGTGTCGCCGTCAGCGTCCGTTCCGTTTCTTCGTGTCTCACTGCTATCCAGCATCAGTGCTGCTCCATTACAGATCCCTCGGTGGTGTTCGCCATATTCGTGTTGTTTCCCCGATTCTGGGTGGTGGGGTGATCACGTTGTTTCCGTGTGGTAGGAAGCTGACGATGGTAACGCCATCGGCAAGCCCTCACCAGTGAGAGAAGGAGAAACGAAGGAGATGCGATCCATAAATTCGGCGGTAAACCCATGGTGATAGGCTGACAGTAGTCTCGTAAGACAATAGAATAAATACGTCCAGTCTTTCCCCCCATAAATATCTCCTACCCCGCACATACACACACAAACTTACAACTTACAGCTTACAACTTACAAATTCCCGACCATGTGTTTCGGCCACAAACCGCGTCCCCCACCACCGCCAGCAGACACAGCAGCAGCAGCGGCGAGCAAGAAGTCGCTGAAGGCGGAGAAGAAGGCGATGTCGCGGCGGAAGGCGGAGATGAAGGCGGAGACGAAGGCGATGGCCCGACGGCGCACGCAAAAAAAGAGAAAGAAGAAGGGGGAGGACGAGAACGGGCAGTGGCTGGACTTGTCCGGGTGGGGGTGAGTCCCTTCATTCGTTTATCCGGATGTGCATGTGGGGAGGGATGCTGATCGGCGCGTATCTAGTGACAGCTGCGGACTTGGTGCTGATGGGGGGGGAAGGGGGAGGGTGCGGTGGCGGCGGCGGTTGCGGCGGCGGTTGCGGCGGGGGTGGGGGCGGGGGCGGGTAGACGGACCGGATAGGGGATGCGCAGTCACTGCACATACCAGCTTCTCGTGTGCGGGATCAATTGCTGCTTCCTGTTGTTGAGCGGGTATTTGGTTAGTCGTTCAAAGGTGACGGTGCCTTCATGTGCAATTACTCGATCCCCAGCGTCACCGGCTTTGGCACCTTCATGACGTCGTGAGCGCGGATCTCTGGGGTCTGGCACCGCCCGGATATCTATCCAGTGTCCACGGTGCATCTAGCCCAAGCGCGGCGACTCCCTCCTTCCCACCAGGACTACTAGGTTCAACGGTATAGGTACAAGCACGCCCGTCGACGTATCAGATCAGGCATCAGGGCCCGTAGCTTGGATGAGAGAGGAGATTTTATTGGCTTGAGCTGGATTCGCAAGTCGAGATGGAGTTGTTACAGCGGATGCTCGTCGGCGAAAGAGATGCCACCGACCTGCCTGTGATATGGAGCTGTTGTAATAGGCCCGACTTGCACGCTATCTAGACCGACAGCTGTCAGTACTAATGCTGACTTTTTGATCTTATGTAAGGCATAAATTTCGCGGTTTTCCCGTGGCCAATATTCACGGTGAACCAATTTCAAACTCAATTTCCGATTGATCGATCGCAATGGGGGGAGGAAAGAGGGAACATCGCTAGCAAAACAAGCTAGGAAGGCTGGTAGCAATAGGAAAATAAAAACTCCTGCCACCTCAAGTCCAGCACTACCGCTGCTTCCCAGCGAACAGCACGCCCCAGACGCGGACGAGACTCTCATACCCGACCTTATCGCCGTGCCTGAGCACGGCAGCGACGTCGACGTTGAGCGGACTGTCCGGTTCCGGCTGGGTGAGGAGGTGACTTATCGCGGTCAGGGTAGCGTTGATGGTGTACACGGGCGACCAGGCCGAGCCGCGCAGCAAGTCAAGGCAGATCTCGCCGGTCTATACGTCGATCAGAATGAATGGGGGAAAAATGGAGAAAAAAAAGTCTTGCATACCTTGGGGTGCACGTTCGGATGGCAACAAGGCGTCTTGAACACCATCAACGGCGGATTGTGCGGGTACTGCTCCGGGATCTGGATGTCGATCGTCCAGCGACAGCCCTCGTAGATGGTCCCCGGCGAGCCCAGGAGCACAGCACTCCAGTGCAGGAGGTCGTCGTCGTCAATGGGGCCCAGCGCAGCTAGTACCGGGTTCGGCGATTTCGCGTACTCTTTGATTTCTTTCAGGAGACGCTTCGAAGCGTTCATTGCGTAAGCGCTGGAGGAGGCCATGATGTGGTGGTGGTTGGTGCGGTACGCTGTTAGCGGAGGTGTTTGCTGGCGTAGGTGTGTGCAGTGAGTTATCATGGCAACTAGGACACTCCCCATTGGCTGGCTGGTAGTGGCAGGGTTTAGGTCATCATTGGCGAATCGCCACTCAAGGTCACACTAGAGCTCAAGATATCACTCAGTTCCGGTATTCATTGGACGTTCTTTTCCAAAGCAGTGCGCCACCTCTAGTAGCAGTTCATGTGGATCGGAGAAGATACATAGTCATTCGCCTTCCAACGTATCCTGTAAGCCCCACCTACCTCAACTTGATGCAAACAAAGGGAACCTCAACGTCTTCACCCGACTGGTCGTCCACGCACACCTCAAAGATCAGGTTCTTGGTGTGCTCGGGCACTGGAGCCTTCGAGACAAATTCAACGAGCTTGCTCATCCTAATCGCGATGTCAGTAAAAAAAAAAAAAATCACCATACCTACAGCAGGCAATAAACTCACTTCAATCCGTAACGTTCCTCTCTCTTCTTCTTAGGGAAAAAGCTCGCGTAGAGCAAGCTCACGCCAGAGCTCAACATGGTAACATCCAGCCCCTTCGATCCCATGTCGTCCAGGAACTCCTGAAGAGTGATGTCGTGGCCGTACTGGAATCGATCCCAAAGCTTGTCCAACTCGACATCTCCGTTCATTCCGACGTACTTACCCTTGGGGCTGGCAATGGGCTCGCTGAAAGCCATGAACGGCAGAGCAAGGTTGATGAACCCGTTCTTATAGTCATCGATCTTGGTCTTGCCGTCGATAAGCTTGTATAGCTCAAGGCAGACGAGGCCAGTAACCAACGAGGTGGTTGTGGCTGTAGCACCTATTAGTTCCTGTTGTATCTAAGGGTTCCATTCCACGGCTTACCAATGGCAGGAATGATCTTGCCAGCAATTCCCTTGGTCTTGTGTTTATCAGCGATGGGAATGTTGTAATTGAGGGCCCTCAAGTTGGAGGCGGCAGTGATGAACTCCATGTGGTAGTTGGTATCATCGTCCTTCTCGAATTCCACCTTGGTGAGTCTGTAGCCCGCCAGAGTGTTCGGTGGGGGCAGGCTGTCAACGAGGTTGTTCAGCTCGGCCTGGTCGTCAAAGCTGGATCCTTGGTTGGCATTTGGATCCGGCTCGTTGTCGTTTGCTTGGATCTTCACGCTGGAGCTCGGTGTGAACTCGGGAATGATAATGTTGTCGAGGACCTTGCAATAGGTGGAGTCGTCAATATTGGTACCCTTAATGCCATAGTTGAACGCGTGCAGATTAGCCGCCGACTTGATGAACAACATGTGCTCTGGGTTGGAAGCGTCGAAAGTCAAGGGATTGGGTGCCCTCTTAGGTCCGCTCCAGAATAGTGTTCCCGAAGAAGTCATGGAATCTTTTGGGAAGGTGAATAGTAGCTGCTGGATGTTGTTGCTGTACTGCTCTTCGAATTCTTTCCGAGCCCAAACAATGCACTCCTCGAATGTAATGGGCTTGTAAGTTACAAGGAAGTCCTTGATGGTCTGCAAGATTCGTTTCTGATCGCCGGACTGCTTGAGAGTGGATTCGAGGAAATTGGGCTGCGAAAGGTACAGATTCACATTCTCTGCCGACTGGACGAAGTAGTTCTCGAACACGTCACGAGCCCAGGCGATAGTATGCTCGATCCTGTTTGGGAAACTCCTCAGAGTGCACATGGGGAAAGACTGCTCTGGGGGATCCTGAGAGCTTGAGTAACTCTCGGTTATCCTGGGCAGTACCACCTGCGTGTTGCCCTTGGTTCCGAGGGTACCGCTCTCGAGGAGTGGCTTCATGAAGAAGACGCAGCGGCGGTCGACGTAGGTTCGCGCATCGACATTGTCCAACGCGTTTGTGACGCCATCGAGCTCCTGCCAGAAGTCCTCGTTGAAGACATTTTCTGTGTCTTGACCCACACGATCCCTCATTGTGTTGATTTTACCCTCCAATTCCGGATTCATAGCCTGCACAGCAGTCGCGGCGCACTCGCTCTTCAGCTTTCCAACATCAGCGGGCCTGAAAAGGAACTGTCGGTTCAAGTTGCTCTTCTCGATGGTGTCCATGTCGGTAACTGAGATCTTGCCCTTGAGACCAGTGCCCAGACCAATCAGTGCCCAGTTCTTGAGCATCTCGCAACCGATAGCACCAGCCCCAACCAGGAATTGCTTCACGTTGGCGATCTTGTCCTGGAATTCCTTTCCGAACACGGCAATCTGGCCGTCGTAGCGAGTACCCAACGGCTTGCAAGTCTCCTCTGATCGAGTGACGGAAGTCGGCAAACTCTCCAGAGAGTCAAAGTACATGTACTGGACGATGGGTCCAAACTTGCAGGACACGCTCTTCAGCACCTCCTGGGCTGCCATTCCACCGAACAACGCACACATCGGAGACAAGGTACCGGTAGCCTGAAAGGCCAGCTCGTCGATGAGCTTCTGGTCCAGCTCCGGCTTCGCGTCCCCGTAGGCCTCAGCAATCTTGGTGGCAAGGCTAAACACCTCAGCGGCATCCTTCCTGTTCATGGGGCGGGGAAGCGCGCCATGAACCTTCTGGAACTGCTGCACCGCCTGGAAACCAACGTGGAGCTGCATCGGCCGGTCAAACTTGGCGTAATCGGAATAGACGAACTCTGGCGCGGCGAGCTGTTCGGCCAGAGAATTGAAATTGATGATCTTGGGCTTCTTGACCTGCGTGAATTGGCCACCGTGCACGTAGGTTCCGTAGCTCGAGACATCGCCGATGGAGAAAGTGTATGGGCCTGCAGGACATGATCAATGCAAGTTCCCGAGTCACAAGAAGGAATGGCATACCCTTTACTTCCACCTTGAACTCCACACCGTTGATGTTGTCCATGCCTTGGACCTCGCTAAAGGTTACATAATCGCCGTCCTCCAAACCGTGCCGGCTCTCATCGAGAGCAGTGACCAACCCCGACTGGTCGATTCCCGCCAAGATTCCGCTCACGGGATTCTCGCCAGTTGGATCGACAACCGCAAACTCCGCACCGAAGTCGCAGAAAATGCTTCCGAAGAGACCGTGGGTGCTCGTGGAGACAAAGGCGATGTTTTTCTGGTGGCAATATTCATTGATCCGGAGCTGCTCGGACAAAGGGTAGTCGGTCAGGACAACCGCCTTGTAGCGCGACAGCTGCGATAGATCCTGACCGAGAACATGCGATGGCGCGACTTCCACTGGGGTGTAGTTGTTGAGCTCTGCCAATCGGGGAGCCGAAACCTCATCTCGTCGTTTTCCGACATCTGCCTCCCGACTGAAGAATTGTGCGGACAAATCGGCGATCTCGACAGGGGCTGGGTCGTAGAGGGAGATGGATTTCACACCGGCGAGACAGATGTTTTTTGCTATGACATGTCAGCACCCTTCACAATATACGGTGGTCTAGTGGACGCCATTACCGATCTCAACACCAAGTCCCTTGAGTCCAACGATCAGGATATCCGACTGGCTCATGCGTTTCATCGCCTCATGTCCAAGCACGTACCTACCGATTGGTCAGCAGGGATTCCGTTACGGGCGTCGCGCAAGACAAGTACAGCTGACGACTGTAGAGTCCCTCATCGATGGTGGAGCTCAAAGCTTCGGCCGGCGAATCGATCTGCATCTTTGTGGTATCCTAAATTCCGTAAGTCCGATATTCCATCAACTCCATCATCCGGACGGCAGTCTACCATGGTAGCAAGCTTCTCGGGGCGAACGAGAATGTCGTTCGAAGCCTTTCTTTTCGACACTTTGGAAGAGGTTGACTAGAGGTGGGGCAGTGACGGAAGCTGCTGAGCGGGGCGCAAAGTTTAGCGGGAGCACAAAAGCTACGGTAGCAGCAGGCCGTAGGAGAGGGCTACTGAATAGGCAACCGATAATTTGTAATGTGTTGAAGAGGTGAAGTCTGGAAAGAGAAAGAAACGCGTTGAGTGACGGTGATCAAATAGCTTCATTTAGGTTACACGCATGCGGGGAGGAGGGCACAAACTAACCGGGGTTGAAGCTGTGCCGTAGTACAGGGCTTAGGGTTTACCTACTCATAAACTCTCACCCGAGGCTTTGAAAGACGCCGATCAGTGGCTTGTTGAAAGGAGCTCTTTATGGGCCCGAGAAGCCATAAAACTCGCTCTGCATGGGAATGCACCAAAGGGAGGGCATAAGTGGCCTCTTGTGACCGGAGTTAGGAGTGGGAAAGCAGTCTTGCCAACTGTAAGTGCCCACCACTTTGCCAGTAAGTACTAGCCAATACTAGCTGGAGGCGAGAGGAGCTACTTGTCCAGCTCTAGAGTGGAATCAATCCGGACTAGTGATCTTCTTAACACTCGGACGGAAGGATCTGTCTCTAAACTCGTCATTTTCTTAGATCATCTGCTCTCATCGAGCCGGTGTCCTTGAATAAGTAGGACTGCTTCGCAGTTTTACGGCGTCTCGGACCCTGCAGAGATGTAAACTCCTTTCTCCCCCCCCCCCCCCCCCCCAACTCAGGCTCTTTGAGTCAGGCTCGCCACGATCAGAACCGGCGGCGTGCGAGTGTGGACGGACGAGGACAGAAAGGGGCTCTTTATCGCCATGACCTAGATAGATCTCGCGCGATTGGTGAATAAATAAAAAAGGTTGAAGGCGCAGCGGAAAAAAGTGCCTGTATCTATGTGTGCCTTGTACGTCTTTCCTAGGTGTAGGTACATAGATACGTACGTATGCGAACTGAACTCCCCAATGCAGCCACTAGTTATCCTCGACTTCGATGGGCTTGGGACGGGATTTCTGGAAGAGTCTTTACCCAACACAAAAATGAACATAGTTGGAAGGAGAATGCCCCATCAAGCGAAACATCCGCCGGTGTCTGCGAGAAACGTGATTATCTCGTGCGGATCCATGTCCTACTGTTCGCAGACGTGCGGTCCCACGGAAGTAACAGAAGTCACTGGGCCGACGAAAGGATAGCGGAAGAGGAACCGGCGATTACTGCACAAATCACGCGACACCGATTATTTGGCGCATCTGTTGGTCAGTATCTACATACAGTGTCCGCGGCCCCTTGCGTGAACTAGATGACCGGGCCCGCTAAGAACCGACCGATCAGCGAACGAGCCTCACTGCCAGTCCACGCCAAAGTCTGTGGAATCGTCGAGGAGGAAGGCTGGTGCTTTTCTCGAACCTCTCCAGGCGGAGGGCGGCCATAGAGTTTCGGGGCCGTCGGCCGCAATCGACTACGGACGGACCAGTCTCGGACTACACCGCCTACGGAGATCCCAAGACCGGCCGCCCGTCCCATCCGGGCTAGATACCAGGAGCACCGTGGCAACCTCCCGGGGAGGAACATAATGCAAGCAAGCAAGGAAATACCTGCTACGTGTGGGAGCGCCGTGAACAGCTACACATCCGGGTGCAAGCGCACCACGACCGGCGACCGCCCTTCGTTGGAGCCCGAGACCACCGACGCCCTAGAGCGGCTAGAAGGCTAAGTTGGACGGTCCTACCAGCTCGAGAGACAGTCCGCCCAGCCGTTGCCAGTTCGGCAAACAGGCTAACTACTTGCTTTGCTTTCAGCCCCGGCCCTGCAGCAAGTAGTGACGCAGCGGGTGATGGCCTGTCAATGGGATCGTCACGGATAATCACTCGGTCAACCGTAGATACAAGTCTTGATTCGCAGCGCACCGTGGACTGTATATAATATCGTCATGATCCAATAGGGTCGCACACGATTAATGAAGCATCATCATCATCAGCTTGAGCGCACCGTGCTCCCAGACGAGCCAGTATCGAACCGCAGTTCACCGTGTTCAGCTTCCCTCCCTCACCTCCACCTCCATCTCCACCTCCGCCCAATGAATGCTATGCAATCACATGCCACCAAAGAACATCCGCAGGGTTCCATCCACCAATGCCCAAAAAAAGCACCCCCACAACAAAAGAAAACAAGAGAAAGAAAAAACTACAGTGCCAGGGATTCCCGCATGGTCATCCGCTGCAGTGCACTGTGCTATCCCATCACCACCACAACTACAACCTGTCCGCGAGCGAGTGTAGACGGATGGTTGAGAATATCTCTGGTTTATCCATCACCTGCGTGCAGCCTTTATTGACTAAAGAGTGGGCGTCAGACTCGGGTGAATGCAGCCGAACCATTACCGACACGAAGACAAAGAAAGCCACTGTCAATAGAGAGGAACACCGTGGTGCTAGTAATGGGGTAACCTCGTTTAGCGGCGACTTGGCGCTCACACAAATCACACGAAAATAATTTTACAGCAAGCCAACGCCACGGCGACTCTGTGACTCCGTGACGAGACAACACAGCGCGGTGACGGTATCGCGACCGAACCCAGCTACTTGGTGAATCAGTATTGAAAGTTGGAGAGGGTACAGTTATAGAATCACATTCAGACCACATGAACAGTGAGAGAGGAAGCATCCAATCTGAGTACAGAGAGATTATGTTACATCCACTCCGAGTCCAAAGAATCCTCCGATGGACATGAGATATGAACGGAATCTCTAGTTCGAATGCGCCGACAGCCCCGAGGGCTGTCATCATTTCTTGCTGTCCTGATTGCCGAGGGAATGCTGTTTTCTCTGGTGCTTTGACAAGCACTCTGACAGAACGCTGTACGAAGCCAAGAAAGAATCCTTTCTCATCCATACTATAACCATAGGTGTTATGGGGCTTGATCTTCAGCTCTCTAATCGGTTGCTTCAATCCTCGAAAGTGCTCGCGGATGATCTTGGAATCGTTGTTCAATGCGCGGCATTGTTAAGGGGCTCATTGTCCATCGCCGATAACGCTGGATGTCGTGGTAGAATCGGTTTGTACCAATTGTTCCCGGTGGGGCCGAGATTCGGACCGAGCAGATTTCCGTGCCGATCCCGTCTAATCATAGCCGCCGTCGGTGGATCGAGCTTCAAGTGAAAGAAATCGTCAGCGCATTCAAGATTCCGCCGTTCTTGGTCTTTAACAACAGCACATGCCATACTTCGTAGCAGGTCAAGTCGTGTCGGGTAGCCCTATGCATATGCAAGCAGCATTCCTCTAGAGCTTCCCCTTCCGCGATTGTCAGGGTCATATCGTTCTCGTGAGCGTCGGATCAAGTCTTGATTTCGCCATTGGTGCAATCACTCTTCGCAGGAGTGAGAATCTAGTATGAGGTGATGGCTGTGTGAGGCTGTATTTTCTGGGACTAACACCCCCGTGGCCATTGCTGCCAGCCGGCACAATTTGCTGCAAACAGACATATTAGGCAAACAACTGGAAGTTCGGACCGTTTTTATTGTGGTTGTTGAGTGGGCTCTGGAACATCCGAGTACATATATAGGCATTAACTCAACATGGGGGGGGGCTCAAGATGGCTAGCCGTGAATCACACCTCAAAAGACTGATTTTCACTTCCAGGGTTGATTCACTTCCGGCGCTACTATATACGTCAACCTGGCGATGCCTTGCTTAACTAGGGCTGAGCGGAGAAGAAGCCGTGTACGTATGTTTTCAAGGTTCTATGACTGTAAGCTGTCAGTACTGTTCGCCAAGAGATTATGGCGCAGTAGAAAACGGGTTTGTACTCTATGTACATAGGTGGGACAAGGTCGGCTGATGAAGCGTAGGGGGGACCCTGTCGTCTACATATCTCCGTGTCCGGGCTTCTGGCAATCGTACATAGACATCGATGGACCGGCCGAGAGGCGCCTCTGTTTACTGATTATCATACACTGATATCACTCGGATTCGGTTGGTGGATGGGCGAACCGCCCAACCCGCGTAGGTAGCGCCCCCCTCTTCCCCCTGTCGGTGGATTCTTGAGTTCGTTTCTCCCGGGATGGGGGGGGTGTGCATGCTGGGATCCATTGTTCCCTCTATGCACGCTCTCGCCAAAAGTATGATTGACGCCGAGGCTGAGCTCCCACCCCACGGTAGATAGGATACGACTGTGAGGTGGTGTCACTCATCATGCCTAGTTCAGCCACCATCAGGGGATCCGCGTGGCTTTTGCCCCAGTCTCATGTGGCCACAAGTGTGCCCTCTTGGTGTCCTGCCGAATTCTGCTCAAGTGAGGGGCTTGCGTGTATGTGTGTGCAGATACGGGGAGCTGGAAAGATGGAAACTTGGAAGCCTCCTTGCCTCAAATCGCTGCATCCTCTTCCAAATTATGGATTGTAGAACTGGCATCATGCCAGCAGCATGCTCCAACTCTATTCTCCGGGCGGGGGACTAGCAGGCGGGGTGTACCTATTAGACGCGCGATGCGCGGTGCGATTTTTTTTGGCGGTGCAGTGGCCAGTTGGCGCGGCAATAGGATTAGTTAGTGCGCTTCCCCGGATTTTGTTGCCGTCGCTGCGGAGCGGTGGGCGAAGGTGCGTGCGTGCGTGCGTGCGGGGTGACACGGATTGTATGTAGATATCTATGTATGTAGGTACTCTATCTATGTAAGAAGATGCGGAGGATTGTCCAAGCGTCCAGGTGACTGCGATTACTTATTCCTATCCTGACTCAGCTCACGCCGTAAGAAAGTCGAATGTAGCTCCAGAGCGGTCCAAAGTTCCGCTGGGCTGCCTCTGCAATATCGCGGTGGGTCTGATTCCTGTCCGCCACGTGACAGTCCTTCGCTTTCGTCCTCCTCCAAGCCCGAGCTCGATCGCATCTTCGGTCTCCGTGGCAACAACGCTGCGTACCCACTCCGGCAGAACCGCGGAAAGACGGCCTCGCTGCGCTATCCAGGCCGTCGCGTCCCAAGTCTGGCGGGCTGACGACACGACGGCGGTGCTAACAGACGAACGGAAGCTGGCTTGGGAGAGTTTGCGAGGCTTGGAGCGTGGGAACGAGGGGAGTCCGGCGGGGCTCGCGTGAATCAATATGTAATACATACTTCCGATTCACTCACAGGAAGCAGAGGACATTATGTAGCAATCAGATACATATCCAAACAGAAGCACCTACTGGCGCTCCACTTCATCTGTACACACGGGGGTTTCGGGGCGATCCTCTCATGACGGCAGATGGTGACTTGCTCTTCCATACGACCACATTGTGGGGTCGGGGATTGGGACTGGGCTGCCAATGTAGCCGCCGCAAGAGCCTCAGCAAGGTACCATGCTGCAGGTCGATCCCCACTTAGTTACGCGGACGGACGGGGCGGCGATATCGATGGTTCGTTTCGCATGGAGCGTAATTTAAAACTCGTGTGTGGAAATACGGCGACGGTGATTACTCTGAGTGAGATGGACAGAGACACAGAAAAGAGTCAGGAGGGGGCGGAGGAGAAGAAGAAGCAGCAAAAGCAAAACGAGTAATATCTAGAAGGAGGAGGGAACGGGAAAGGAGCAAAACGAGTAATATCTAGAAGGAGGAGGGAACGGGAAAGGAGCAAGAAGCAAGAAGGGGGGCAAGCAAGGCGAGAAGGACGAGGATGGGTGGGTGTCCCCGCCATCCCGCCATCCGCTCCGCCTGGGGGATTGCACTCTTACTCGCCCATCCATCCTGCCCCAGCATCGAGCCAGCGAGATTTCGTTTCGGCTTGCCGCCATGCCGCGAGCTGAGAGTGAGAGCTGATAACGAGAGCTGCCTCTGACCACTCTGTTTGTTTTTCTGTTGAAGAATGATGGATGGACGAGACGATATGCATACGCCATCTCTTGCGGCTGTCGATGATCCCACGATCGAGATGTCGGTGCGTATCTATGTAGATATACAGCAGACTGCCAGACAACTATCCACATACTGTACTCTTCATCTCAGATATCTACTCCTGGCCGAGTGGACTCAGCTGGCGCGTTCCCGGCGTATGTAATCACCAGCTGTGCACACTGCCAATTCCCCCCCTCGCCTGGCAGCATTCTGGGATTCTGGTTGGGTGTTCTTTGGCGCGCATTCTCGCTCCAGGACCAGACACAGCCCTCGTTCTCCGCGCTGATTCAGGGAGGCCTGAGCGAAGCAGGACGGTTAAGTACCACCAGCCATGCTGCCGCCGCCGCCATCTGCTGCTGGGCTCGTTCAGGATACATGATACTCCCGAAATCTCTTCTTCCCGCTCTCATCTCAGCTCCGTGCCTGCCTCCATCCGCAAGCACGGCGACGACGGCAACCCAACTCGAAGACGCAGGACGGAGGAGCAGCTAATTTATCGTTGAGCTTGCGGACTTTGCCCTCTAGCCTTTTTTTTTTATCCATACCACCTCTCTGCAGTGCACCGACTGCAGCCTCCACGTCAAACCCCCGAGTCCGCGCAACTTCTTCACGACCCATCCGTTCCAGCGGTGTCCTTGTTTGTTGTTGTTGTCGTTGTTGTTGTTCCACGTTGCCTTCCGCTGCCTCCCTTTGCCTTCCCGAGTCTGCATACGGTTCCGGCTCGCGAAAAAAGACAGCATTCAGAACCAGCCGCCGCTGTTCTGTTGCGCCCGTCTTTCCCTTCCGCTCGCCGCTTCCAGCATTTCCTCCATTTATTCCTCGCCATCTTCTTCGCTATTTGTTTTGAACGTACCGTTTTCTGTTGTCCGCAGAGTCCGCTCGCAACAACGCGCTCTGCTCAGTGCTGTGCGCCACAACAAGACCAGTCCGTGCCATCCGATTACCACAGCCCGTGCACAACAATCCCGAATCCCGATTGCCGGCTGTGAGGTCCAGAGACGATCCGAGCTGTAGAATTGGTCGGCGGAGGGTCGTCGTTACCGGTTCCATCATTAAGCATTCCGGCAATTGGCAAAACATCGATCCTGCAGCCCCGCAACAGAAAAGTACAAAGTGCTTAGTGACCAAGGGGGAAAACCAGTTTTGCCGCGTTAGAGCTGACCCACGCCCTTTAACTGGTTGCCGAGATGGTGTTGCTGAGGATCCCCTCTCTCGTCCACGGACGACCCAAGAACACTTCACCCGTCTCCAGTCGCTCCGGCTCGCCAAAAGCAATGAACGACAGCTCCCTTCTCCTCAAGTTCTCCGTAAACCAGGTATATTTTCGAGTCTTCCAGACAAAAAAAAGAGAATAAGCCGCCCACAAAGAACTCTTGACTGATCTGCATTCTCCATCTCGCAGGGTCGGAACTTGGCCCCTAAGGACAAGAACGGTTTCAGCGACCCTGTACGCACCCGCTTTACCCCGCACCTAGCAGCGTGAACAACAATTGACATCAACAGTATCTCGTTGTACGCTGGGGCGACTACCGATTCCAGACGGAAACTCGGCCAAAGACCCTTAATCCGGAATGGAATGACACCTTTGACATGCCGCTGAGTGGTGCGAATGGCCTCGTCATGGAGTGCGTCTGCTGGGACAAGGACCGGTTTGGAAAGGTTTGCTCGGCTACTCGGGGGCGAGGTCGGGGAAGCTTCTAACTTGCTCTCCAGGACTACATGGGTGAATTCGATGTCTCTCTGGAAGATGTCTTTGCTGGGGGCAGAATCTCGGAGGTGTGCTATCCGTGGCGAAATCGAGTCTTGCGTCCGTGTTTGCTGATATTGCGGCGGCTACAGACACGGTGGTTCCCCTTGAAGTCGAGCCGCAAGAAGGCAGGCGTTTCCGGCGAGGTCCAGCTCACCCTGGTGCTGGTCGACACTGCCAACGAAGTGGCCACCACGCCCGATATCTACGCGCAGTGGACTGCGTTCGCGAGAAGCTTCGTCGCTCAACCTTCTCCGCCGGACTCTGTGGACGAGGATCCGCTGTCACGCGAGTTAGGCTCCAGCGACGATGACGACAGCAGCCCCAGTCCCAGAGAGGACGATGCTTTGTCAGTGGACAAGACTCAGGGGGCCAAGCACAAAAAGAGCAAGGGCAAGGGCAAGGGCCATGTGTACCAGTTCAGCAGTGGCTCGGATGTCGTGGGTGTCCTTTTCTTGGAGATCTCGTCCATCACCGACCTACCCCCTGAGAGAAACGGTATGTACCCGCCCTCCCGCGGGCCGGTTTGGAGAGGCTAATCCGTCCGAAGTTACGCGCACCGGCTTCGATATGGACCCGTTCGTGGTCGTATCACTCGGGAAGAAGACCTTCCGCACGCGGCACATCCGGCACTGCCTCAACCCCGTTTACGACGAGAAGATGCTGTTCCAAGTCCTCCGCCACGAACAGAAGTACTCTCTCAGCTTTGCCGTGGTCGACAGAGACAAGTTCTCGTCAAACGACTTCGTGGCGGAGACCACCTACCCTTTGCAGGAGATCATCGCTACGCAGCCAGCCGCAGATGCCGAGACCGGCTTGTACTACTTCTCGGAGCTATCCGAGGACCAGAGACCGCCTAGCCCCCAACCGGGTATCCTGACCTCTTCCACCGGAAGCAAGTCCAAGTTCCGCCTTCCATTGTCGCGATCTGCATCCGGAACGAGTCTTGCTCCTGCCGCAAAGCGCCAGGAGCTCGCCCACCGCACGTCGGCCAAGTCACTCCGCACCCTGTCCGGCGGAAGCGAGCCGACCGGCGTGGAAGACAACACTCTTGTTCCTCCGAATCCCAACCGGGCGATACCGGCAGACAACATCGAATACGACCTCAAGCCTCTTTCGATCCCCCTTCCCCTAAAGAACAAGGAGCGGTGGGAGGACAAGCACAAACCAGAGCTTCGCTTCAAGGTGAAATATGTTCCTTACCCCGCCCTTCGACAGCAGTTCTGGAGGCACATGTTGCGCCAGTACGACTCGGACGACAGCGGCATGATCAGCCGTGTGGAGCTCACTACAATGTTGGACACCATTGGCTCGACGTTGCACGAGAGTACTATCACTTCGTTCTTCGAGAGGTTTAGGGAGAAGAATGGTGCTGAGGATGTGGAATCCGCCGAGTTGACGATCGACCAAGCTGTGATCTGCTTGGAAGATCAGCTCACAGCGCTTTCCAAACACCAGGGACCCGTGGACACGGAATCCGAGCCCCCCACACCTGGCCTTGTCAGTCGAAACCCCTCGGTGCTTTCCCTCCAGCAGCAGCAGCCCGTGCTGGGCGCTGCGGGAGAGGATGGTCACGTGCTGGCAGATGAGGATCCGAACGGCAAGTCGGAGGAGCATGTCATTCAGATTAGGGAGTGTCCGTTGTGTCATCAGCCACGCATGAACAAGCGGTCGGAGATGGACATAGTGACTCATCTGGCCACCTGCGCGTCCCAGGATTGGCGACAGGTTGACAAGCTGGTTATGGGTGGATTCGTTACCTCCAGCCAAGCTCAACGGAAGTGGTACTCCAAGGTAAACCCCCGCAAACCTTGGTGGCGCGGGTGCATTTCTTCATCCCTGACATTTTTGTGCAGGTGATTTCCAAGGTTTCATACGGAGGATACAAATTGGGAGCCAATTCTGCGAACATCCTCGTGCAGGACAGGATTACCGGCCAGATCCAAGAGGAGCGTATGAGTGTCTACGTTCGACTCGGCATCCGACTACTCTACAAGGGTCTTGGTGGAAGCAGTATGGAGAAGAAGAGGAGTGGGTTCACCGTGCGACCCGTGAACGGGATGTGGGACTAACGGCGAATAGTTCGGAAACTCTTGTACTCGTTGAGTGTGAAGCAAGGCAAAAAGTTCGATAATCCTGCTTCGGCGAGAGACATCAAGGGTTTCATTGCGTTCCATCAGCTGAACCTGGACGAGGTTCTCCTGCCTTTGGAAGAGTTCAAGACGTAAGCCGGACCCTGCTATTTTGCGTCCTTTCCGCGAGCTGACCACCTCGCTAGATTCAATGAATTCTTCTACCGGAAGCTGAAGCCCGATGCTCGGCCTTGCTCTGCCCCGGATAACCCCAAGGTCATCGTATCCCCCGCCGATTGTCGGTCCATTGTTTTCAATAAACTGGACGATGCCACCCGTATCTGGATCAAGGGTCGTGAGTTCAGCATCGCAAGACTCCTCGCTGATGCATACCCCGAGGATGTCAAGCGGTTCGAGAAGGGAGCGTTGGGAATCTTCCGACTGGCGCCGCAGGATTACCATCGATTCCATTGTCCGGTGGACGGTGTTATGGGAGAACCTAGACTAATTAAGGGCGAGTACTACACGGTTAATCCCATGGCTATCCGTTCCGCGTAAGTCTACTAGCTATTCTCGATGTGAGCATACTGTTGACATTAATTGTAGTCTGGATGTCTACGGCGAGAACATCCGAATCTGTGTTCCCTTCGATTCAGTCGAGCACGGCCGCGTAATGGCCATCTGCGTAGGCGCAATGATGGTGGGTAGTACCGTGATTACGGCGAAACCTGGCCCAGTAGCTCGAACGGACGAATTCGGTTACTTCCAGTTTGGCGGAAGTACTATCGTCCTCCTGTTCGAGCCTGGCAGGATGGTCTTCGATGGTGATCTTGTCGATAATTCCAACGGCGCGCTAGAAACGCTGGTTCGCGTTGGAATGTCGATTGGCCACAGCCCTGGAATGCCTGCGGTTGAGGAGCGGAAGGAGAATGTTACGCAGGAGGATCTAGCGGATGCTAGACGGAGAATTGGGGGCAGCCTGGCACCGACAGCGCCGTAGATCTACGTTGCATAGTATTTGAGATTCAACCCACATGATACGAACAGAGGGAGGAGACTTTTCAACAAGGGTTTGTGTGTTTTTCTTCTTTTCTCTTCGGCTTTTTTTTTTTTTTTTGGTTTTACTCAACTTTGCTTAAAAGAGAGCAAGGATACCAACGATTTGTTGCTAAGTAGTAGTGGCATGTTGTGAGTGTTCTCTTGTTTCTTCGTTATTTGAGTACTCGTGAGTCATGCTCGCACTGGTATGGGCAATGTTAGGATAGCACGGGGAGTGGATTTCAACAACCGAAATTTTGGACTGACTAATTGAGGGTCTGTTTCGATGCTATTGAGGTTGTGTTGGTCAGTACATCCTGTGGACGGTGTAGTCATGGGAATTCTACAGGTCGTGCATATCAGGTGATGCGAGTGACATGTGGTGTACTTCGAAGCGGCCCGCCAAGCCACGGTGGTGTCCTGCGCCCCAACGTAAACAACAACAAGGGGCGGCGGCATTGCAATCAACACGCGACTGCTGGACGACGGGTAACACTCCTCTTCCTCCCCGCCTCCTCAATCACCGCTTCCTCTCAGTATCACTTGCCCGCCGCTGTCGCGGTTTGGGATTGGCGAGTCGTGTATTCCTAACCGAAGAAGAAGAAAGAAGCCCATTGTTGTTGAGCCGCGTCCCTTCCTTCCCCCATCGCAAACCCATCAACAAACCCAAACAACAAACCAACGGAGGGGGGGCGGCCCACCCAACCAACACCCCATCCACCACGGACCAGCTTAAATCCAAAGCCCATTGCGCGCGCGCGCGCCCTCAAAGGACGCACGGCACGCAAGAGAAGGAACGCACGCCCACACCCCCAACACGCGCCGAATGCAGGTAGCACATCGGCCACTCCCCGTCCACACACACCCATTGCCTCACACGCATACGATGCCCGCGGCGACGACGAAGCGGAAAAGCAAGGCGGCAGGGCTCGACGCCGTCGAGAATGGCATCGGCAGCGGGAAGGAGAGTAGTGCGGTGGCGGTGTCGCGGAAGAAGCGAGAGACTGGGACTGGCAATGGGGAGAAGAAACCGGCAAAGGTGAGTCGGGAACGAGAAAGCGCGTTTTTTTTTTCTTTTTTCTTTTTTTTTTTCCTTGTGTGTGTATATCATTGTTAGGAGGGGGGTTTTTTTTTCTCTCTCATTCCTTTGTCCCTCTGAGATGATTACGGAGGAAGAAAGGGGACTGATGATTCCCCCCCCCCTCGTAGAAACGGAAGAAGGACGTGGATACCGATGGAGACTTTCAGTTCCGGAGGAGGAAGTCGTCACGGTTAGCGACACGCACCGAGGCGGCTGTGGGCCCGGATGGGGAGATGTCGGTGATAGCTACGCCTGAGGAATTGGCAGCACCCGCCACGACGGCGACGAAACCACAGAGCAGGGCGGCGAATGCGGTACCGGAGACGCCGGTGGTCAAGGCGAAGCCAGTATCATTGCCGTTGGACTCGCCAACACCCCCACCACCGCCGCGCGCGACGAGGAAGAAGAAGGAGAAGAAGGAGGATCAGAATGTGGATGAGATGCCGCTGAAAAGGCCAGCGTCTCCGCCGCCCCCGCCCACGACCAGATCCAGGAAGCCTGACAAGAGACGGCGGAACGAGAATACGGTCAAAGCTGCGAATGCGACACCGGAGCACGATGCGTCCCACGGCGACGCGAGGTCAAGGGTCATACAGCTGCCGACTTCAGATACTCCGATGCAAAGAAGGAATCAAGAGCTACGGAAGGGATCGGGCGCGACAGGGGCCAGCCGGCGACGGTCGAGTTTGGGCATGAGGGGCCGTCGAGCATCTTCCATGATGCAGAGCGGTCTAGTGGGTATGACACAATCCGAATTCCCCTTGTCACTCGAGAGCCGAGCCAGCTGACTAGCGACTTCAATCCAGCGGCTCCACACGACGAAATCTCGCACGAAGAATTCTACAAGCACGTTGGGTCCGACGAAATGGAGAACACGAGGATGAAACAGCTTCTGGTGTGGTGCGGCAGAAGGGCACTGGAAAGCCTCGGAGATGCACCGCCGGTGCCACCGCCGCCAGCAGGGAGCAGCGGCGGTGTGGACCAGAGTGCACGTCATATCGGTAGGTGCTGGCTCGACTCATATCTGCTGGGACAGCTGGCTGACCACCTGGCGTCGTGTTGCAGCACGGGTGATAGCTGAAAGTGTGATCCAGGAGATCTCGACCAACGGAGCGTTGTCAACATGGTTCACACGGGTAAGCGTTTCTCCCGTCTCCCACCCTAGAAGCTGCAAAGCACTCTGCGATCCAGAATCGAATCAACTGACCTTGGAAACGTTGCTACCACAGGAAACCTCACCGGCTCCTGCAGCGATCAAGAAGCCCAACCCCAAGAACGAGGAGAACCAGACCAAAGAGAAGGAGCTTCTAGCCCAGTTGGAATCGTACGTCCCATCTGTTTTTTTATCCCTCGCCCGACGCGTTTGATTGCCCACCGCTCGTGCAAGACGAGGGCATCCGTACAACCGCACAGCGCATGCCGATTCCAACGGGCCTCCCATTCAGTCCCGATCCGCTGCATGAAGCGAAGGAGCAGACAGCCCAGTTTCCACTCCTGCCGCGCCGCTCACGTGTCGCCCCGCCCGTAACGCAGAGCTAACGAAGGTGGAATGGCGCAGACTTGACGCGGAATGCAGCACCTGGAAAGCGCTTCGCGCACTCGACAAGCCCGGCCTCCCTTTGCTGCCGACAGCAGGCGACGACGATCACACGGCGCTACTCCGCCCCGAGGAGCGGGCTTTCGCCGAAGCACGCCGAAGCGGGGACGAGGTCATCGCCACAGCCAAGCGCCTCGTCAAACAGCACAGCGCGGACATCGAGTTCGACATGGACCGGTTCGCGGACAGCGTCCACCGGCTGCAGATCTACGGCGATGCGGCCGATCGATTGGCGGGCCAGGTTCTCGTCGGCGCAGGCGAGGCGGTCGGGAGGGACGACGCGATCGCGAAGAAGACAGCCGGAACCGATGCACTACCCCTACACGAGGTGCTGCGGTCGATATCGAATACCTCTCACCAACACCTCCACGCTGCATCGTGATGTCAGCGCGCATGGCGCTGGTCACAGAGTCGCAGGAGAAGAATTGGGATCTGAGAAAGTTTATCGGAAGCGGGCGTGGCTATCTCGTCTCGGTGGGGCCGGGACTTGCTGGGGGATTTTTTTGCTTTTTTTTCTTCTCCCTGACCACATCACCATTTTTTTGCGCACGCTTTCTTTCTTCTTTTCCTTCTTCTTTGCTTTCTCGGGAGAAATTTGCGGGGGTATCTTTTTTTTTTCGTTTCGATTGGGCGTACTCTACTTGTATTTTGTGTCCTCGCGGTTTTCTCCGTCTACCTTTGCTTTGCTCTTTTCAGCTGGGATCATGCCGTGGGTGTGCGTGTGTGAGGGCGTTGCGCCCGCCGTGGTGGGGATTGAAGCGGAATTTCCGTACGAGGAACCAGTTTTGCCGTTGACTATGATTGTAGTGTCACGCTTCCTGCACGATTTTTTTTTGGTTTTCTGCGGTTGGAAAGGGGGGGAGGGAGGGAGGGAAGGGTGTATAGAGTTAGCGGGGGGGGGGGAGGAAGACGGCATATCGATCCTCGATCCGGGGCCCGCAGACGTGCATAGTCGAGTGAGACAGCGTGACGCGTAAACCGACCCGGACGCGTTCTGGGCCGCGGAGGGGAGCCATTATCGCCCGTGGACGGACTGACGGACGGGACGGACGGACGTCGATGGACGGAGCGGAACGGGACCGCACCATGTGTGTGTGTGTGGGTCTATTTTGCGATTCTCCTCTCTCCGTGTCTGGAGCAATCTGGGAGAGTATCTACAGGCACCGGCGGGTGGTGACGCCCAACGCCTCCAGAACGGAGCAGCGAATGCGGGGTTGTGTGGGGGGGGTTATGTAGCAAGGGATTGTCGATCGCGCCTCCCACCAGGGTAGGTACTTAATCAAGTGCCGTGGATGTAGATTGACCCGCCGCACGCGCCGCACGCGCCGCCAGGGGGGGTGGCGGGGGGAGGGGGGAGCGTGCAGTCCCACCCGCCCGCACTCGGCGCTTACGTACTTTACCCACATATGTATATACATACATACATACATACATACATACATACATACATACATACATATATACATACATAATATGTACTTAGCCACCGATCGAACACGCAGCATCGGCGCGACGTGCATACCCCGCCCCACCGACACTCCATCCATCCACCCATCCGTCCATCCATCCATCCATCCATCCATCCATCCATCTGGCGGGAGGAGGCTACTATAGCATTAGCTACTCTATCGATCGGACGAATCGATATCGACAATCAGATGTCATCCGGCCATCCATCATCCGGCCATCCACACTGCAGCAGCAGGGGGAGGGGGGGCTGGTATTTAGTATGTGCTCCATCGCCTCGCTCGCGCGGAAGGAGGAGCGGGACGGACGCATAGATATCTACATACCTACTTGGATACATGAAAGGGTTGAGTGAGAGAAGTGCCAGAGTTGTGAGAGAGAGTGGGGGGGGGGGGGAAGGATATCTGTGTATCTACAGATATCTACACATCTACCCAATGGAGCGCCTAGATACCATGTACATATTCACCGGACACAGATCCTGATCCTGATCCTGATCCTGATCCTGATCCTGATCCTGATCCGATGGGTGATGACTGGCGATGGTGATTCTCAGTCTTCCCGCTGTGTGTGTGTGTCGGGGGGGGAACTGGGAGTATCCCTGATACCTACCCCTCCCTAATTCTGACTCTGTATGTAGGTATTCTTCTATGCTTGTCTCAAAAAGAAAAGGAAAGAAAGGAGAGAAAAAAGAAAAAAAAAGGAAATGTCGGTGGGGTGGTGGGTACAGGTAGAACGTATGGTATGTAACATATACTCTACTTATGTACATACCTGGTACATAGTTACTGGCGGGTCGCAGCTATTTCTGCTGCTGCTGCTGCTGCGGAGGGAGGGGGCTGGCAGGGAGAGAGGTGGGGCTGATGCTGATGACGATGGTATGATGATGCTGATGACAATGACGATGATGAGTTTTGGGGGTAGGGTTCTTTTTTTTTTATTTTTTTTTTTTAAAATAGGACCTGACCGGTTTTGGATCTGAGATCTTGCTGTTCTCGTCGGGGCGAAAGAGAGAGTGTACATACATACATACATAAGTATCTACTCTATCTTAGAGCTACATGTGGCATACAAGATCCATGGAGTGAGCCTTCCCTCCGCTCCTTGTGGAACCCACAGCAAGCAAGCAGCGAGGACCGATATACGATGGGCCTATCAGAGTGGCCGATAGATACTGATCCGTCTCACTCACACACACACACTCACACACTCACACTCACACATTCGAGCGGGCAGGCGGGCAGGCCAGGCAGGCGGGCGGGCGGGAAAGGATCTCGCAGGACGGCGAGCGCGTTCCAACTCCGACCTCAACTCGCCCACCCCCTGACTCCGTCCCATCGTTGTCCGATCCGTCCGTTTCGCATCGCGTCGCCGCACAACTCGCTACGAGGTATGTACGTGGAGTACATACGTACTTGGCCCTCCGCTCCGTTGCCACGAAAGTGGCCTGATCGTGGGGTGTGGGTGTGTCAGCGGTGGCCCGCGGTCCCCTGTTTTCCCTGTCCCACCGAAACAACAAATTTCCATCGGGGCCTTCCCCTTCGCTTGACGCCCCAGCCGGCCGTGCTACATCATAAGTACATAAACGACCGGGGGGGGCAGGGGCGCTTTTTTTTTAAAAAAAAAAATAAAATAAAAGAA
>Ga0307516_10001627_pt1 | contig 30950 bp, 22 predicted proteins | sample 19_EM_MG_FD_203310 | JGI IMG/M metagenome (GOLD analysis project Ga0307516, IMG submission 203310) | Populus trichocarpa ectomycorrhiza microbial communities from riparian zone in the Pacific Northwest, United States - 19_EM | ecosystem: Host-associated > Plants > Roots > Unclassified | place... | reverse complement strand
TTCGGGATCTGTTCAAAGACCCAGGTTGGTGGTGGGGATCGTCATAGATCAGATGCGCTGGGATTATTTGTACCGGTACTATAACCGTTATGGGAACGGAGGTTTTAAGAGGATGCTGAATGAAGGATTTTCCTGCGAGAATACGATGATCAATTACCTGCCTTCCTTTACGGCGGTGGGGCATAGTACGGTCTTCACGGGATCGATCCCGGCCCTGGACGGGATCGCGGGGAATGAATGGATCGAGCAATTGTCGGGGAGGACGGTGTATTGTACGGATGACAGTACGGTGCAAACGGTGGGAGCGGATAATATCTCCGGTAAAATGTCGCCGCGCAACCTCCTCGTATCTACTATTACGGATGAACTGAGGATCGCTACGAATTATCAATCGAAGGTGGTAGGGGTGTCCCTGAAGGACCGGGCTTCGATCCTGCCTGCGGGGCATACGGCCAATGCGGCTTTTTGGATGGATGATGCTACCGGCAACTTTGTTACCAGTACTTACTATATGCAGCAGTTGCCGGATTGGGTGAATGCTTATAATAAGACCCGCCCCATCGATCAGTTGATCCGCGGTGGTTGGAATGCCTTATATCCACTGGATACTTATTTGAACAGCGATAAGGACGATAAGGGCTATGAAGGGAAATTCCCCGGCGAGACGGCTACGGTGTTCCCGCATAAGGTCGACGAGGTCTATAAGAATAGCAAGTTCAGTTTTCGCAGCACCCCTTTCGGAAATACGCTGACCCTGGATTTTGCCAGGCAGGCGGTGGAAGGCTATCAATTGGGCGCCGGTAAAGCCACCGATTTTCTGACGATCAATTGCGCTTCGACGGATTATGTAGGGCATATGTTCGGTCCGAATTCCATTGAAGTAGAAGATACCTACCTGCGGCTTGACCAGGAACTGGCGAAGTTCTTTTCGTACCTCGATACCAAGGTGGGGAAGGGACAATACACCGTATTCCTGACGGCGGATCATGGAGCGGCCCACGCCATCGGGTATATGCAGGAACACCAGGTGCCGGGGGACTTTTGGAGCAGCGTACCGCTGGTGGATAGCCTGAACAGGCAACTGGCCGCTAAATTCGGGGTGGACAAGCTCATCCGGTCGGGCCTGAACTATCAACTTAATTTTGACTTAGGAAAAATAGCTGCTCAAGGGGTTGATTTTGATGCAATTAAAAAATTCTGTATCGAATATTTGCAGCGTCAGCCGGGGATCGCCTTTGCCGTAGATGTCGCTAAGATCGGGAATGCGCCGGTACCGGAGCCTTTGAAATCGATGATCACGAACGGGTACTATTTCCGGCGGAGCGGGGCGGTCCAGATCGTACTGAACCCCGGATGGTTCGAAGCCTATGGCAAGACGGGCACCACGCATGGGACCTGGAACCCCTATGATACGCATATTCCGCTGCTGTTCATGGGCTGGGGTATTCATCATGGGGCCAGTAATGCGGTGGTACATATGACGGATATTTCTCCTACGATTGCGGCCCTGCTGCATATCCAAATGCCAAATGGCTGTGTCGGGTTGCCCATCGAGGCGATAACGGGGAGGTAGGATAGGGATTTCGGGATCTGGGATTTCGAGATTCGGAGATCAGAGTTCGGGAATTTGGGGGTTCGGATAAGTTTTTCCTGAAGTCGAAAGCCCTTTAGTCAACCCTCTGGTCTATTATTTGTTCTAAAATAGTAGTAACTTAAGAACTATGATTACAGTATCATCCAAAGCGAAAGAATATATCGGTCAACTGATGGCAGAACAGCAGGCCGTGGCCGGGTCTTTTTTGAGAGTAGGGGTCAAGAGCGGAGGCTGTTCAGGACTGGAATACGAGATGCTGTTCGATACCGCTCAAAGGGAGGGCGACCAGGTGTTTGAAGACAATGGGATCCGGGTCGTCGTGGATATGAAAAGCCTCCTGTACCTCTACGGTACAGAGCTGGATTATTCCGGTGGATTGAATGGTAAAGGATTGGTTTTCAACAATCCAAACGCCTCCAGGACCTGCAGTTGCGGGGAAAGCTTCGCGGTATAAGTTCGCCCCCGGTCCTGTCCGGGGGAGAGATAGGTCATCGGAATTTTAGTTCCGGGAAAAGAGCTGCTATTGGAGTATCTTGCAGGCTGGATTGCTATAAATAGACAATATGGGAAATGATAATGAAATAATTGATAATATAGCCAATAAGGAATACGAGTTTGGTTTTATCACGGATATAGAGATGGATATTGCTCCGCCGGGGTTAAATGACTCTACTATTCGGTTTATTTCTGAAAAAAAGAAAGAACCCGAATGGCTGCTAAATTGGCGGTTGAAGGGCTTCCTGTCCTTCCAGAAACAAAAACTGCCCGAATGGCAGAACTTTCCACTGCCACCGATCGACTTTCAAAAAATTTCTTATTACGCCGCTCCCAAGAGCAAAAAGAAATACGACAGCCTTGACCAGGTCGATCCTGAACTGCTGGCTACTTTCGCGAAACTGGGTATTCCTATTTCCGAGCAGAAGACACTGGCAGGGGTAGCCGTTGATGTGGTGTTCGACAGCGTATCCGTCACTACCACCTACAAGGAAAAACTAAAAGAGCTGGGGATCATCTTCTGTTCCTTTGGCGAAGCAGTGCAGGAGCATCCCGAACTGGTACAGAAATACCTGGGATCGGTGGTGCCTCATTCCGATAATATTTTTGCGGCCCTGAATGCTGCGGCATTCTCGGACGGTTCTTTCGTGTATATCCCCAAGGGGGTAAGGTGCCCGATGGAGCTTTCCACTTATTTCCGGATCAATACGGAGAATACGGGGCAGTTCGAACGGACCCTGATCATTGCGGATGAAGATAGCTATGTCAGTTACCTGGAAGGTTGTACGGCCCCTATGCGGGATGAAAATCAGTTGCATGCGGCCGTCGTAGAGCTGGTGGCCCTGAAAAATGCGGAGATCAAATATTCCACGGTACAGAACTGGTATCCCGGTGATAAAGAAGGGAAGGGCGGGATCTATAATTTTGTCACGAAGCGGGGCATCTGTAAGGGTGCTCATGCGAAGATCTCCTGGACCCAGGTAGAGACAGGCTCGGCCATTACCTGGAAATATCCCAGCGTCATTTTGCAGGGAGATCATTCCTCCGGCGAGTTCTATTCGGTAGCCGTGACCCGTAACAAGCAAATTGCCGATACCGGTACGAAGATGTACCATATCGGGAAAAATACAAAGAGCCGGATCATTTCGAAAGGGATCTCGGCCGGACAGGGTAACAATAGTTATCGCGGGCTGGTGCAGATCGGGTCCAGGGCCGATGAGGCGAGAAATTTTACGCAATGCGATTCGCTGCTGATAGGCGACCAGTGCGGGGCCCATACCTTTCCCTACATCGAGTCGAAAAACAATACGGCTACGGTAGAGCATGAGGCGACGACTTCCAAGATCGGGGAAGACCAGATCTTCTACCTCAACCAACGGGGCATCGATTCTGAAAAAGCGGTAGCCCTGATCATCAATGGCTATGCGAAAGAAGTGCTGAACCAATTGCCGATGGAGTTTGCCGTGGAGGCGCAGAAATTATTGTCCATTACGCTGGAAGGCAGCGTAGGATAGGATTGCTCAAAATCACTAAATCGCAAAATCAGAAATATCATAGGAACTCATTACAATAAAAAATAGAATGCTGATCATTAAAAATTTACATGCTGAGATAGAGGGGAAGCCGATCTTAAAGGGAATCAACCTGACGGTGAATCCGGGAGAAGTACACGCGATCATGGGGCCGAACGGCTCCGGGAAAAGCTCACTGGCTTCCGTACTGGCCGGCAGAGAGAATTATGAGGTCACGCAGGGTGAGGTTTATTTCAAAGGGGCCAACCTGCTGGACATGTCTCCCGAGGTCAGAGCCCGTGAAGGAGTGTTCCTTGCCTTTCAATACCCGATCGAAATACCGGGTGTTTCGAATATCAATTTCTTAAAGACGGCGATGGCCGAGATCAGGACCCACCGGAAACTGCCGGCCCTGGATGCCAAAGAGTTCCTTCGGCTATCCAAGGAAAAGCAGAAGTTGGTGGAGTTCGATGCCGCCCTGGTCAATCGTTCGCTGAACGAGGGATTTTCAGGGGGAGAGAAAAAGAGGAATGAGATCTTCCAACTGGCGATGCTGGAGCCCACCTTATCCATCCTGGATGAGACGGATTCGGGCCTGGATATCGATGCGCTGCGGATCGTTTCAAAAGGGGTTAACAAGTTACGCTCGGAGATCAACGCATTTATCATCATCACCCATTACCAGCGCCTGCTGGAATATATCGTTCCTGATTTTGTGCATGTGCTGTACGACGGTCGCATCGTTCGTTCCGGCTCGAAAGAACTGGCGCTGGAATTGGAAGAGAAAGGATACGATTGGCTGAAGGACGAAGTAAGGGAGAAAGAGGCGAGGGAGAAAGTGGGGATTTAGAAGATTGCTGATTTTGGGATTTGGTGATTTAAACAAGTAAACGAAAATGGTGCAAGAATCGACTATGCCTTTATACGAGGAAGTGGTGAATGGGTTTAATAAGATCCTGTCCGTACCGGCCTCCGGTGGCCAGGAGCGGGAGAGCAACACTTTGCGTCGCGCAAGGCAGTCCGCCTTTGAAAAATTCCGGGAGCTGGGATTTCCTTCCATTAAGAACGAAGACTGGAAGTACACGAATATCGCGCGTTTCCTGAAAGATGAATACGATCTTGCGGGGACTACACCTGACGGTACCGTTCCCGATCCGGAGCTGCTGAAAAATGCGGCTATTGAAGGACTGGATTGTTATAAGATCCTCCTGGTGAATGGAAGCTGGCAGGGAAGGAAGGCCGGAGATGGTTTCCCCGAAGGTGTTCAACTGCTGACGGTTGCGGAAGCAAAGCAAGACCCGGTGTTCTCCTCCTATTTTGAAAATACGGAATTCGAAAAACATCATTTTACCGCCCTGAATGCGGCCCTCTTCTCCGACGGGTTGTTCATTCGGGTGGATGCAGGCGCGACGCCGGATAAACCCATCCATATCGTGCACGTATTCACGGCCGACCGCAACCTGCTGGTACAGCCCCGTCATGTGATCGTGGTGAACAAAAATGCGGAATTATCCATCATCGAATCGATCGTGTCGACGGGCAAGGAAGCAAAAATATGGGTCAATAGCCTGATGGAGGTCATCCTGCAGCCCGATGCGAAAATGGATCATGTGATCATCCAGACACCCGGCAAGGATATCCGGATGGTGCAGCATACGACGATCCGGCAAAAAAAACAAAGCCTTTACAATAATTATACCTTCACTTTTCCCGGAGCAGACCTCGTGCGTAACGAACTGCATGTGCGGATGGAAGAAGAGCATTCGGAAAGTCATTTATACGGGTTGTATCTGGCGGGCGGTCAGCAACTGGTGGACAACCATACCCTGGTAGATCATCAGAAGCCTTCCTGTAACAGCAATGAATTATACAAAGGCGTGCTGCTGGAGCAGTCCACCGGCGTATTCAATGGAAAGATCTTTGTACACAAGGATGCGCAAAAGACCAATGCGTTCCAGCAAAATAATAACCTGGTCATCAGTAAAAAAGCGACCATCGATTCCAAACCTCAATTGGAGATCTATGCCGATGACGTGAAATGCAGCCATGGGTCGACAGTAGGACAATTCAGCGAAGAAGCGCTGTTCTATCTTCGTTCGAGAGGCGTGGGAGAGGAAAGGGCCAAGGGGTTGCTCATCAATGCCTTTGCCTTCGACGTGACGGAAAAGTTGCGGGTGCCTTCCCTGAGAGCCCATGTCAATCACCTGATCACCGATCATATCCCGGAAACCAATGCATGAATCAGCCGTCATAGCCGCCAGCCAAAAGCTGGATGTTGAAAGGATCCGGAAGGATTTCCCGATCCTGCAAACCACCGTCTATGGATACCCGCTGGTGTACCTTGACAACGCGGCCACCACACAGAAACCATGGGCCGTCCTGAAGGCCATCGAACAATATTACACTACTATCAACAGCAATGTCCACCGCGGCGTGCATTATCTCAGCCAGCGGGCGACGGATGCCTATGAAGCAGGCCGGACAAGAGTGGCGGAATTTATCGGAGCGCGTCATGCCCATGAGATCATTTTTACAAGAGGTACGACGGAGGGCATCAATCTCATCGCCCGGAGCTTTGGAAAGAAATTTCTGCGGGCAGGAGATAGTGTCCTGACTTCGGGATTGGAACATCATTCGAATATCGTGCCCTGGCAGATGGTATGTGAAGAGCGCGGAGCTACGCTGAAAGTGATCCCTGTTGACGGGAATGGAGAATGGGTGCTGGACGGATTGGACGAATTGTTGAAGGGTGTGAAGCTGGTAGCCGTGAACTGGATCTCGAATGCCCTGGGTACGGTAAATCCTGTGGAGGAGGTGATCGCTGCCGCGCATAAACTGGGTATTCCGGTATTGCTGGATGCCGCGCAGGCGGTACAGCATAAGGAAGTGGACGTACAGGCGCTGGATGTGGATTTCCTGGCTTTCTCCGCGCACAAGATCTATGGGCCAACGGGCTTCGGGATCTTATACGGGAAGGAAGAATGGCTGAATCAACTGCCGCCCGTAGAGGGAGGCGGGGAAATGATCAAGACGGTGACCTTTGAAAAGACGACCTACAACGATCTGCCTTATAAATTCGAAGCGGGTACGCCGGATATGGCCGGTAGTGTCGGGCTGGCTGCCGCACTGGACTATGTGACCCAACTCGGTATTCCCGCGATCCGGGAGGCCGAAGAAGGATTGATGGAATATGCTCTCGGGACCCTGCAGCGCATCGATGGGTTCCGGCTCATCGGAAGTTCTGCCAACAGGGCCGGGGTTATTTCTTTCCTCGTAGGCAAGATCCATCCCTTCGATATGGGAGAGATCCTCGATAAGCAAGGCATCGCCGTACGCACGGGCCACCATTGCGCCCAACCCATTATGGATCAATACTGCATTCCCGGCACGGTGAGGGCTTCCCTGGCCTTTTATAATACGACGGCTGAAATAGACCGCCTGGCTGCCGGCATCCGAAAGGCTGTCAGCATGCTGGGGTGAAATAAAACAAGATGACGATCAAGGAACAACAGGATGAGATCATTGGGGACTTCGAATTATTCGGGGACTGGATGGAGAAATATGAATATATCATCCAGTTGGGGAAAGACCTGCCCCTGATCGACGAACAATACAAGACGGATGAGAACCTGATCCGGGGATGCCAGTCGAGGGTCTGGATGCATCCCGAATATAAAGATGGAAAAATATTCTTTACGGCCGACAGCGATGCGTTGATCACCAAAGGTTTGGTAAGCATGGTGATCCTGGTCCTTTCCGGCCACAGTCCCAAAGAGATCGTGGATGCGGAGATCTATTTTATAGACGCCATCGGCCTGCGCGATCACCTTTCCCCCACCCGGTCCAACGGATTGTTATCCATGCTCAAACAGATAAAATTATACGCCCTGGCCTTCCAGGCAAAATCCCTTCAATCATGAGTGAAACAGTGGCCATACCGGTAAGGGACAAGATCGAAGAAGCGCTGAGAACGGTGTTCGATCCCGAGATCCCTGTCAATATTTACGAACTCGGCCTTGTATACGAGATCAAGGTCGCCGATGACGGCCAGGTCAAGATCCGGATGACCCTTACCGCCCCTGCCTGTCCCGCAGCGGGGGAGATCATCTTCGATGTCAAGCAGAAGGTCGAAGCCATCGATGAGGTCCGCGATTGTCATGTAGAACTCACCTTTGATCCGCCCTGGAGCAAGGAAATGATGAGCGAAGAGGCCAAACTGGAATTAGGGATGTTGTAAGAAAATAACCTATCTTTAGTGACCAACCCATTGTTGCAAGTCTTCCGCTATCATTTGGACCTTTATTACTTCCGCCTGTCTTTTGTCTCACTCCGGTTACGGTCTTATTAATGGCAATTGCTCTTCAGAGCAGTTGAACAATTAAATAATACCATATGGCTATCTTATTACAGCTAAAGAGGAAGGACGGGCTCCTGAGCTTCGGCATGCTCATCCTGGCAATGAATGCGGTCGGCCAGTATCCAACATCGTGCACAGGTGTCGGATCCAGGGCCAATAGCAATGGCATGGCGAATTCCTGCCCGAATGTAATGGGCACGGCCTATGCTTCCAATTTTGTGGGGACGGTGTATGCCACGGTACCTGCCTCATCAAAGACGGGCAACCTGAGATTGCTTTATTCCGGAGCAAATGCTTCACTGAAACCATTTGCCATTACCAAAGTATGGCTGACGACTGCCGGTACAGTCATCCAGACCGCTGCTTTTGGGCCCGCAGCCGTCCCGGCTATCAGCGGGGGAAATACCCAGGTAGATTATTGCTTCTATGGCGCAAATCTTGCTACCGCCGGCACATTGTCCTTTGAGTTGACCAACCCTGAGACCAATACGGTATGGGGTATTTGTTCCTATGACGCTTCCTGTAACAGTAGTTGCACCGTCGTAGCCAACCCGGCAGCTCTTCCTGTACTCCTTTCTTATTTCAGGGCAACGGAAGCAGGCAGGACCGTTGAGTTGGAATGGGCGACAGAACAAGAGGAGAATAACAAGGGGTTCGACATAGAAAGAAGTACCGGCGCAGGGTTCGCATTTATTGACTATGTGCCCTCCGCCTATCCTCAGGGCAACAGCCGTATACGAACGAATTATAGCTTCATGGACATCCCTGTTCCGGATGTTCAGGATATCCAGTATCGTTTACGCCAGTTGGACCTGGACGGGCATTCGGTATATTCCTCCGTTGCAGAGGTTAAGTTGAAAGCGACGCCCGGCATAAGGATCCATAGCTCCGGCAATTCGGTGATTATTGATTTTAGTGGGACGGCCCCTTCCTCCCACTTTGATATTGGCATCTACGATACGCAGGGGAGAAGGATACGCAGGTATACCATCCATGCTTTGTCAGGATTCGTTATTCCTGATCTTCCGGGCGGGCAACTGTATTTTGTTGCTGTAAAAGACGACACCGGAATACAGCAATCGGCAAGAGCTGTTTATATTAATGGAAACCACCCATAGCGAAACACATCCCCCTCCATAGTGTAATAAATGTCTTTTTGACGCTTCCGGGAACGATTGCGTAGATTTCTGTGTCTAAACAGGATACCTCAGGACAGTTCCGCCTGCCCATTAGTCTACTTTTAACTGGTTCCAATTTAATACCTAATTGCTGCTAATATGAAACTAACGATTCCCTTAAGAGGGGTATGCTTTGCCGTATACCTGTTATCTCTCCCGTTTTTATCTTTCTCCCAGAGAAGTTTTCATGTCACCGGAAAAGTATTGGATGAACTCGGCAAACCTTTGGCGAATGTTACGGTTCAGACCAAAAGTACCCGTATTGCCACTACTACCGGGGCCGACGGATCTTTTGCGATGGATGTTCCTTTGGGTAATGCCATCCTCGTCTTCAGCTTTGTCGGCTATGAAGAACAGGAGCTGAGATTGAACTCCCGTAATGATGTCCAGGTGACGATGAAGGTCAGCACGAGTTCATTGGGCGATGTTATCGTCGTAGGGTATGGCACCCAGAAACGGGCCAACGTTACGGGCGCTGTAGCGCTCCTGAAGAACGATCATTTTGACGAGCGGCCCATCACCCGTGTCGATCAGGCATTGGTCGGTCAGCTTGCCGGCGTTACCGTCAAACAGAATACGGGCGTGCCGGGCAAGGCCTTTAGTATCCAGGTGCGCGGTTCCGGATCGATCAGTGCGGGCAATGAGCCTTTGTATGTGATCGATGGATTGCCGTTGACGAATAATTCCAGCAATACGGGGAATGGCAGCTATGTGGGCGGCAATCCGATGGATAATATCAACCCGGATGATATCGAAAGTATCGAAGTGTTGAAGGATGCGGCGGCTGCAGCCATTTACGGGTCAAGGGCATCCAATGGAGTGGTCCTGATCACCACCAAGCATGGTCAGAGCGGCAAGGCCAGGATCAATCTCAATGGGTTCACCGGGTATAATGCCGCCAGTAAAAAACTGCCCATGCTCAATGGCCAGCAATGGATCGACCGGGCTACGGAAATGATCAATGCGGCCTATATAGCCAAAGTCGGCGCTGCCGCCTCCCCCAATGATAACCCCGCCACCCGTGCCGCCCTTCTCTTGCTGGCGCCGGGACAGGTGAATGTAGCCTATATGATCGACCCCCGCTGGGCGATGCCCGGTCATCCCGGTCTGGAATTCGAGAACTGGCAGGATGTAATAGAACGCAATGGCCTGATGCAGAACGGAGGGCTTTCCGTCAGCGGAGGTTCGGACGCCGTGAAATATTTTGTTTCGGGCAATTATATGAAACAGGATGGATTCCTGGTCGGCGTTGGCTACAAAGCTTATTCGGCCAGGGCGAACGTGGATATCAACGCGAATAAATTTCTGAAATTCGGTATCGCCGTAGCGCCTTCTTATTCCATTACGAATGATCCGGGGGTCGAAGGAAAGGATAATATCTTCCACCAGGCCCTGAGCATGTCGCCGGTGCAGGAAGACAGCGTCGGACTTTATCCCAATATCGGCAAGAATGCACAGTATCTCTGGAGCAACAGCACCAACGGGGTCCTCGGGAAATTAGAGAATAATATCAACCAGACGAAGCGGTTCCGTACGCTCTCCACCCTCTACGGCGAATGGCAGATCCTCCATGGACTCAGCTTCCGGAGCACGGTGAATCTCGATAATACGAATAGTAACACCAGTGTTTATACACCCTATTTTACAACGAATACCCAGGCTACGCGGACCTTTAATGCGGCGACGAACTCGAATCTTACGGCCAACACTTCCGGTTCGTATTCGAACTACCGGAGGTTGACCTTTGTAAATGAAAATACCCTGACCTATAATACGGTGATCCATGAGGATCATAGTTTGAATGTGTTGGTGGGACAGGCTTATAATATCGACCGGCTGGACCAGTTGCAGATAGGATCGGTCGGCGGATTTACCAGCAGCTCGATACAGACGCTTAATGCGGCTGCGGGGATTGCGTTCACCGGCTCGGCAGCCAATAATAGTTCCTCGCAGAACGTCCTCTTATCTTATTTCAGCCGGGTACAATATGCCTACAAACGTAAATACCTGCTGTCGGCCAGTCTGCGTACGGATGGATCGTCGAGGTTTGGTGTGAATAATCAATATGGCGTTTTCCCGTCCGCCTCCCTGGGATGGAGGATCAACGAGGAAGATTTTATGAAGGGATTGCCGCAGATCAGCGATCTGAAGATAAGAGCCAGCTATGGGGTAAATGGGAATAATAATATCGGCGATTATGATGTTCCTACCCTCGGGTCCTATGGATATGTGCTGGGCGCCTCGCAGGCAGCGGCGATCGGCCAGGCGCCGAATGTCATCTCCAACCCGGACCTGAAATGGGAAAAATCGCAGACCTACGACCTTGGTTTCGATTTCGGAATCCTGAATAACAGGATCACGGGTTCCTTCGATTATTACAATAAACTGAATACACAATTGTTGTTGAATGTACCGGTACCGGAAGCGACAGGGCTGCAATTTGCTTTAAGGAATGCGGGTTCGGTGCGCAATATCGGGGAAGAGCTCCAGATCACTTCGCGTAACCTGGTGGGTCACTTCGAGTGGAGCACCAGTGTCAATGTGAGCCATAACAGCAATAAGATCGTGTCTTTATATGGCAACCAGAATCAGATCATTATTCCCAATGCATTTGAAGTGTCGGATAATATCCTGCGGGTAGGCAGCGCCATCAACAGCATTTATGTCGTAAGGCAGATCGGTATCCTGACGCAGGACGATATGAATAAAGGAGTAGCGTTATATGGCACCGGCGAGACGGTGGGCGATCCTAAGTACCAGGATTATAACAATGATGGCATCATTACCGAATCGGACAAACAGATCGTGGGTCATCCCAACCCGACCTATATCTATGGTCTTTCCAACCAGTTCCATTATAAAGGGTTCGATCTGAGTGTCCTGGTACAGGGACAGACGGGAGGCAGCATCTACTCTTTATTGGGAAGGGCCATCACCCGCACGGGTCAGGGCTTTACGGATAATGCCCCGGAGTTTTATAACAGGAGGTGGAGATCGCCATCCGATCCCGGGGATGGAAGGGTGAGTAAGGCCTACTCAACCTTTGGGTTTGTCGCCAATACGGATTGGTTGTATTCTTCCGATTATTTTCGGGTGAGGAATATAACGCTGGGATATAATTTAAAGAATTTATTTAAAACATCGGTGATCCAGGGCGCCCGCATCTATGTCACGGCTGAGAACTTTTTCGGGCATGATAAATATTATGGCGGGCTAAATCCGGAAGCGGCCAATACGACGGTCAGCAGTATCACGGCTTACCCCGAAGCAGGTGATTATGGCGGGCTCCCATTGGCAAAATCCTTGATCGTGGGCCTGAATATTACCTTTTGAACCTTCTAATTACAAAAAAATGAAAAAGATATTTTTCCTGTTTGTATTAATTTTTGTGATCCTGGGGCCGGCCTGTAATAAAGATCTCCACCAGGTGCCACTTTCATCGGCTACGACCCTGACTTTTTATAAGTCGCCGAGTGATTTTATTCAGGGTGTCAATGCCATTTATGCGGATCTCAGAGCCTACCCGGACCGGTTGCTAAATCTGAGTGAGATCCGTTCGGACAATATCTATGGCGTGTCGGTGGCGGTGCGTGACTGGGACCCCATCAACGATTTTTCGCCGGGCATCGCTGCCAATACCTATGTGGAAGAGGCCTGGAATATTGATTTTAACGGGGTGTTCCGCGCCAATACGGTGATCGATCAACTGGCAAAGAACGGCAGTTATGTAGGTTCTGACGCACTGGCGACAAGGTTGCAGGCGGAAGCAAGGTTTCTCCGCGCCTTTTACTATTTTGATATGATCCGGTATTTTGGCAAGCTGCCGATCATCGATCATCCGGTGACGGTAGAAGAGGCCAATGCTATTAAACGGAGCGCGGTGGCCGATGTATATAAATTTATGATCGCCGATCTTCAATATGCCATTGCCAACCTGCCCGCTGCCTATACGGGAGTGGATGTGGGAAGGGTCACGAAGTACGCGGCCGAAGGGATCCTGGCACAGGTATACATGACCCGGTCCGGCCCCACCTACGGGATCGAGGGCCCGGGTCTGGGCTCGAATGAATGGGGACTGGCGCTGCCTTTGTTACAGGACATTATCAACAGCACCTTGTTCGTTTTCAATCCGAATTATGCAAATGTCTTTTCCTATGCCAACCAGAGCCCTACATCCACCGGTAATAAGGAAGCCGTCTTTGATGTGATGTATGTAGGTGGCATCAGCGGTACGGTGGCCCTTTATGGAGCTACCTATCCCTGGGTTCTGACCCCGAATACTTACTTTTTGTCGATAAAGGATTCCAAATCCAATGGAAGCCTGGAAATGATACCCGTATCGAGCAACCTGGTAAGTTCCTATGAGACCGGTGACCTGCGTCTTCCCGCGACGATCAATACGGCGGGATATACCAATGCGGGAAGTACGGAGACGCGTCCTTTCTTTAAGAAATACCTGGATATTACGAAGATCCCTGCGACCAGCAGGTTTGACTGGGCCATTAACTTTATGGCCATCCGCTATACCGATATCCTGATGCTAAAGGCGGAATGTATCCTGAATGGCGCTCCCGGCTCCCAGAGCGATGTGGATGGGATCGTCAACCAGGTAAGGACCCGGGCAGGGCTGCCTGCGAAGACCAATGTCACGCTGGCGCAGTTATATGACGAGCGGAGAAGAGAGTTTGCAGACGAGGGTTCGCGTTGGTTTGACCTGCAGCGCAGCGGCAATCTGTTGACGATCATGAATAACTGGATCGCGGTGGACGATGCTACGCAGCATAGGATCAAGGCGGTAGTAGCGAATTATGTTATTTACCCTGTGCCGCAGTCGCAACTGGATGCGGCGCCGGGTCTGTATATGCAAAACCTGGGATACTGATGAACAAGCTGAAACTTACCGGCTGTCTTTTGCTGGTGCAATTCGGCGCCTGGAGCCAGCCCCTGATGGAGACCGGTCCGCAAAAAAAGATGCCCGATGAATGGATCGACCAGGACACGCATCACAAGGTGGTACGGCTGTCCCGGAAAGAGGGCGCCTATAGCAGTTTCTATTTCCATAATAATCCTTTTAGCGGGAATAAGATGGTGTTTTACAGTGTCGGCAGGGAAGGTAAACAAATCTATAGCGTAGATCTGACGACCCTGGAAATGTCGCAGGTGTCGCAGGTGGTGCATCCGTTGACGGCGGACGGGTATCCTAATTCCCTGGATGGGCCTTTTGGAGAGATCGTTGGAGGCGACAGCGTTTATTACCAGGTAAAGGACTCCGTGTTCGCTACGAATATACATACCCGGGCTACACGGAAGATCTTCGTCTTCCCCGCCGAACTTAAGGGCAACATTACAACGCTCAACGCGGATGGGAGCTTGCTGGCCGGTGTACAAAGCAGCGATGAGGAAAAGGAACTCCTGAAGCAACACCCTGAGAAAAGCGATTATTTTGATCGGATCTATGATGCGCATCTTCCCCATACGCTCTTCACCATCAATACCCGGACAGGAGACTTGAAAAAGATCTATACCGAGAATACATGGCTGGGGCATGTACAGTTCTCACCGACCGACCCATCCTTACTGATGTTCTGTCATGAAGGTCCCTGGCAAAAGGTGGACAGGATCTGGACCATCGATCTCAGGACGGGCAAGCTGATGATGAGGCACAAGCGAACGGCGGAGAATGAGATTGCCGGACATGAATTTTTTGCTCCCGATGGCAAGAGTATCTGGTTTGACTGGCAGATCCCAAAAGGACAGACTTTTTACCTGGGGAATGTAGACCTTGCCACCGGGAAGGGAAAAAAGTACGAGATGACAAGAGACGAATGGTCGATCCATTTTGCCGTATCGAAGGATCAGCGCTTATTTGCAGGGGATGGAGCTGATGAGAGACAGGTGGCGAAGGCAAAGAATGGCCGCTGGATCTATCTTTTTCATCCGGTGGGAGATCATTTGGTATCGGAGAAACTGGTGAATATGAAGGATCAGTATTATAGTTTAGAACCCAATGTGCACTTTTCCCCGGATCAGAAATGGATTATCTTCCGTGCTAACTTCGAAGGGACGGCAGAAGTATATGCCGTCGAGTTGAAAAAATCATGAACCCGGGTATGAATAAAAAACGGTGTTTTTTTTCTGCGATTTTTTTATCCGGCCTTTTATGGGCCGGTGCTGCATTTTCTCAGTTGACCTGGCCTGCCGTCACTTCCGTAACGCGTCCCTGGACCCGGTGGTGGTGGATGGGCAGCGCGGTGGACCGCGCCAATCTTAGCTTGAATATGGAGAGGTACCGGGCTGCGGGGTTGGGAGGACTGGAACTGACGCCCATATATGGCGTTAAAGGAACGGAAGACAAATTCATCGATTATCTTTCTCCGGCCTGGATGGGAATGCTGTCCTTTACCTTAAAAGAAGCCAAGAGGCTGGGCCTGGGATTGGATATGTCCACCGGCACCGGCTGGCCCTTCGGCGGCGGCCCGCTGATAGATTCCACGTATGCATGTAAGGAATTGTTCTATAAGACCTGGATCGTGAAGGCTGGTGAGGGGCTGTCGGACCCCGTTCAATATAATGCGGAGTCCCTGGTGCATACGGATGGCTTCCCCAAGCCAACGATCGATCAACTTGTTCAGCCTGTATACGCCAACCCGCATTTGCAGGCGCTGGCACTGGATCAGGTAAGGTTTCCCAATCTCCTGGCTTTGCAGACCCTGATGGCTTTCTCTGCGGGCGGCGAGGTGCTGGATCTTACGGGGAAGGTGAATGCAGCGGGGCGATTGGATTGGAAGGCGCCAACGGGTGGCGACTGGGATCTGTATGCGATCTTCCAGGGTGCACATGGCAAGATGGTGGAGCGGGCGGCCCCCGGTGCGGAAGGGAATGTGATCGATCATTTTTCTGCGAAAGCTCTGAAAAAATACCTCAGCCGGTTTGACACCGCTTTTACGGGCCACGACCTTTCGGGGCTGCGTTCTTTTTTTAATGATAGTTATGAAGTAGATGATGCCCGGGGACAGAGCAACTGGACGCCCGGCTTTTTGGAGATCTTCCTGCAACACCGTGGCTATGACCTGCGGCAGCATCTTCCCGCCTTATTCGGGAAAGACAGTAAGGAGAACAACCTCCGTGTCCTTTGCGATTACCGCGAGACGATCTCCGATCTTTTACTGGAGCAGTTCACGCAACCCTGGAAGGATTGGGCGCATACAAAGGGCGCGCTCGTCCGTAACCAGGCGCATGGCTCGCCTGCAAATATTCTTGATCTGTACGCGGCCAGCGATATTCCCGAGACGGAGGGCTCGGAGATCCTGCGGTATAAATTTGCTACTTCGGCGGCGCATGTTACGGGCAAGCCGCTGGCGTCCGCGGAATCTGTTACCTGGCTGAACGAACATTTTCTTAGCTCCTTGTCGGATGTACGGATGGCGGCGGATCAATACCTGCTGGGCGGGGTGAACCATCTCTTTTATCACGGCACCGCCTATTCGCCCGGGGGCGATCCCTGGCCTGGATGGCTCTTCTATGCCTCCGTGCATTTTACACCCAATGACCCTTCCTGGCAGCATTTTTCGGTGCTGAATACCTATATCACCCGGTGTCAGTCCTTTTTACAACAGGGGGCGCCGGACAATGATGTTTTATTGTATTATCCGCTGTATGATAGCTGGTCGGAGCGGGGGCGGGACTTGCTGAAGCATTATGACAGGATGGAACCCGAGTTCAACGGAACGGGTTTTGTCGATTGTGCGGGAAGGATGCAGGCCGGCGGGTATACCTTTGATTATATTTCCGACCGGCAGTTGCGGGACTTAACTACACCGGTTGCCGCTGCTAATATCCGGACTTCGGGAGGCGGCCTTTACAGGACGGTACTGTTGCCGGATTGTCATACGATCTCGGTAGAGGCTTTTCAGAAGTTGGTGGAGTTGGCGGAAGCTGGCGCTACCATCCTGGTATATAAGGCCCTTCCTTCGGATGTTCCGGGGTGGGGCGGGTGGAAGGAGCGCAAGGACACGCTGAAGTATTTGTTGTCAAGGCTCTCTTTTAATGCTACCGGGGATGCCGGTATTCAGCGGGCTCCTCTTGGCAAGGGAGCCTTTCTGCTGGGCCATGATCTTCATAATTTGCTAGCCTATAGCGGGATCCGTAGGGAGTCAATGGTGGATGACAGCCTGGAATTCGTTCGGCGACAATATAAAGACGGGTCTGTTTATTTTATCGTCAATCATAGCAACAGGAAATGGGAAGGAAGAGTATCCTTATCCGTGCCTTTCCATTCGGCTGCCATCTTTGATCCGATGACGGGGAAGAGCGGTGTGGCGATCGCCGGGCAAGGGGTCTATCTGCAATTGGAGCCAGGGGAGAGCTGCCTGGTGCAGACATCCGGTAAGACCTTACAAGGCTCGCCTTATCCTTATTACCAGCCTGCGGGAGATCCCCTGGTCCTGGCAGGAGACTGGAAAATTGAATTCATGGATGGCGGCCCCCGTCTTCCGGCATCTGCAACGGTTCATCAACTGGGCTCCTGGACCACCCTGGAAGGAGAGGATGTCAAAAAATTCTCCGGCACGGCCAGTTATACCCTTGACTTTCCGCGACCGTCCCGGACGACGGGGCCTGTGACCGCCTGGATGCTCGACTTGGGAAAGGTGAATGTAACGGCAGCCGTATTTTTAAATGGAAAAAAATGGACTACGCTGATCGGGCCGAAGTATGCTGTGGTCATATCGGCATCGGATATACGCGAAAAAAACAGGTTGGAGGTGCGGGTGTCTAACCTGATGGCCAACCGGATAGCGGACATGGACAGGCAGGGGGTTCCCTGGAAGAAATTTTACAACACGAATTTTCCTGCGCATGACCGGGGCAACCGGGGCGCCAATGGTCTTTTTGATGCCGGGAAGTGGACGCCGCTGGATTCAGGATTGTCGGGACCGGTGACGATCACGCCGATGCGATCCGTTCAATAGAAATAAGAGTACTACCATGAAATACAAGCTGACCCGGGGACTGTTCTGCATTGCTGCCCTATTTTGCAAGATCGTGACCGCACAGCCGGATGATCCTGCCTGGACCAAAAAGGTGGGAGCAAGATCCTTTCCCGCAGCGAAGAACATCGTAAAGGTCAATGCTTTTGGCGCGGTGCCCGACGGCCACACCCTGGCGACGCGGGCTATCCAGTCGGCTATCGATGATTGTGCTGCCAAAGGAGGAGGCGTTGTCGTCTTTGCCCCGGGCAGCTATCTTACGGGAGCGATCTTTCTGAAAGAGGGGATAGAACTAAGGATTGGGAAAGACGTGGAATTAAAGGGGAGCCAGCGTTTCGAAGATTATCCCGAGATCGATACCCGGATCGCGGGCATCGAGATGAAATGGCCGTCCGCCCTCTTGAATATGATCGGCATACGGAATGCCGCGATCACCGGGGAAGGGCGGGTGAATGCACAGGGCAAATTCTGTTGGGATAAATATTGGGCGATGCGCAAGGACTACGACGCGAAGGGATTGCGGTGGATCGTGGATTACGATGCTAAGAGAGTAAGGACCCTGTTGGTCCAGAACTCTACAGATATTACGGTGAAAGGAGTGCGATTTGCCAACTCTCCTTTTTGGACGGTACAGATCGTCTATTCCAGTTATGTCACCGTCGACGGCATCGTAGTGCGGAATAACGAGGACGGACATGGCCCCAGTACCGATGGAGTGGATATCGATTCCTCGTCCTGGGTATTGGTGGAACATTGCGATATCGATTGTAATGACGATGATTTCTGCCTGAAGGCGGGGCGTGACTGGGATGGCCTGCGCGTAAATCGTCCCACGGAATACGTGGTCATCCGGAAATGTACGGCGCGAAAGGGCGGCGGGCTGCTGACCATTGGCAGTGAGACTTCCGGCGGGATCCGTCATGTGCTGGCCACCGATCTTACGGCAAAAGGCACGGGCAATGGCTTTCATATAAAGTCGGCTATTACCCGCGGCGGCACGGTGGAGGATATCCATGTGCGGAATATTACGATGGATAGCGTAGGGAACGCTATTTTGTTCACTATGAACTGGAATCCTGCTTATAGTTATTCTACCTTGCCGAAAGGATATAACCCGGACTCTATCCCGGTGCATTGGAAGACCTTGCTGCATAAGGTCGAGCCTCCGGAAAAAGGCACTCCTCATTTTAAGGAGATCTATGTGTCCGGGATCCGGGTAGCGAGCGCGAAGAAGGCGATCTCCGCCGTGGGGCTGGAATCCTCTCCGATCACAGGCGTGCATTTGGAGAATTTGACGATCCATGCCGCTACTGCCGGAGAGGTCAGTTATGCAAAGGATTGGAACTGGAAGAATGTTACGATCCTGTCGAAGGACGGCACGAAAATACAGGGAAAGGATGTTAAACCTTAAAATAAGAACAATGCTTAGATGGTTCTTTCTCATGGTGGTCTGTTCCTCCTTTACCTTGGCGGTCTTCCAACCAAAAAGACATGTGCTCTACATCATCGGCGACTCTACGGTAAAGAATGGTAAGGGAAAAGGGGATGGCGGCCTCTGGGGCTGGGGTAATTTCATGGATGGGTATTTCGATACCACTCAAATGGCCGTCCGGAATTATGCGCTGGGCGGCAGGAGCAGCCGTACCTTTATCACAGAAGGCCATTGGGATGAGGTCTTGTCGCAATTGACAAAGGATGACTTTGTGATCATGCAATTTGGTCACAACGATGGCGGACCGCTGGATGACACGGCACGCGCCCGGGGGACGATCAAGGGCCTGGGAGAGGAGACCCGGGATATCTACAATCCCATCATGAAGAAGAACGAGACCGTGCATACCTATGGTTGGTATATGCGTAAATATGTAACCGATACAAGGGCGAAGGGAGCGACCCCCATCATCTGCTCGCCTATCCCAAGAAACATATTTACCGATGGGAAAGTGGAGCGGGGAATGGGCAATTACAGCGGATGGGCCCGGGAGACCGCGCTAAGCACCGGCTCCTGGTTTGTAGATTTGAATACGCTTATCGCCGATCAGTATGATCAACTGGGGCCCGATAAAGTAAAGGAGTTCTTCCCCGGCGATCATACACATACCAATGAGGCGGGAGCGCGCCTGAATGCAAAGGCGGTAGCGATCGGTGTTGGGAAATTAGGAAAGATCTCGGGATTAAAAATTCCGTGGACCACCAGCCCCCGGGCGCCCTCTCAGAAAGAGGTCCTGGCGTCCATGCGATTGGCCAACAAATACTTCATGGACAAATGGCCGGATCCGGGGGTACAGATCGTTACCAATATTGCAAGACCCAGTCACATCTGGACAAGGGCTGTTTACTACGAGGGACTGATGGCCCTGTATGCCATCGATCCTAAAAAAGAATATTATGATTATGCGGTAGACTGGGGAGTCAGGCATCAATGGACACCCCGGAACGGCGTCACGGTACGAAATGCCGATGATCAATGCTGCGGACAGACCTGGATCGACCTCTACCGGATCGATCCGCAGCCGGAAAGGATCGCCGGCATCAAGACCTGTATCGACCATATGGTGGTTGGCCCTGTTTGTGATGACTGGCACTGGATCGATGCGATCCAGATGGCGATGCCGGTATTCACCCGGCTTGGGGTGCTTTATAAGGACAGCTCGTATTTCCGGAAAATGTATGACCTGTATCACTACACGAAGACCCAACATGGGGTACATGGGCTATACAATCCCGACGAACATCTTTGGTGGAGGGATAAGGACTTCGTGCCGCCCTATAAGGAGCCCAATGGAGAGAATTGCTATTGGAGCCGGGGCAACGGCTGGGTGCTGGCCGCCCTGGTGAGAGTACTCTCCCTGCTGCCTCAGAACGATCCTCATCGACCCGAGTACCAGCAGGACTATCTCGATATGGTGAAGGCCCTGGCGCCGTTGCAGCGGAGCGACGGGTATTGGAATGCGAGTTTGCGCGATTCCACGCATTTCGGGGGAAAGGAACTGACGGGTACGGCCTTGTTCACCTATGGGATGGCCTGGGGGATCCGCCAGGGGTACCTGGATAAAAAGAAATTTCTTCCGATCGTACTAAAGTCGTGGAATGCAATGACCCGGGAGTCCTTACACGACAACGGGATGCTGGGATGGGTGCAGGGCACCGGTAAAGAACCCGGGGACGGTCAGCCCCTGGGTTATGATAAGATCCCGGATTTTGAAGATTATGGACTGGGTTGTTACCTGCTGGCAGGGAGTGAGGTCTGCCAGCTCGTTGGCTTTATTCCGCCCTCAGGCTCTTCACCGGGTTTGCAATAGCCGCTTTAATGGCCTGGTAGCTCACTGTCAATAACGCGATCAATAAGGCGAAGATGCCGGAGGTCCCAAAGATCCACCAGGATGGTTCGATATGATAGGCGAACTCGTTCAGCCAGCGATCGGCCGCCCACCAGGCTATCGGTGTGGCAATGACGAAGGACAACGCTACTAATTTGACGAAACCGCCGGAGAGGAGGGTTGTGAGCCTGGTTACACTAGCCCCTAATACTTTTCTTACCCCGATCTCCTTGACTCTCTGTTCTGCCGCGTAGGTGGCCAGGCCAAAAAGTCCCAGGCAGGCGATAAAAATGGTGGCTAAGGCTATCCAGATCAGGATAGTTTCCCGTCGCCTGTCTTCGGCATAAAATAACGACAGTCGCTCGTCTAAAAAATGATATTCAAATAAATTACGGGAGTCGATCTTTGTCATAGCCTGATCTAAAGAGCTTATTATTCTTTTCGAATCCCGTCCGTCTATTTTAGCGGTGAAATAATCGATCTGCTGTACGGGATTATTCCTGTAGGCCAATACCATCGGCGCTATTTCTTCCCGCAGGGATTGAAAATTAAAATCTTTCATGATCCCGATGACATGGGCGAAAAAGGGCCGGGAAGAGTCATTCAAAGGCGTATATAAGTCCCCATCATACGCCCTGGATGGTATTTCAACTATTTGGCTGGCTGCTTCGGTGATATTCAAAAGCTTTGCCGCCGCCTCATTAAGTATGACCGATGCAGAATCACCGGCATCCGAAAAACTTCGGCCTTTTAAGATCTTTGTTTCAAATGTGGCGGGGAAACTTTCGTCTACGCCGATGAGATAAGATGTCTTGGGTTCTTCGATACTCTCTGAATTTTTAATTTTGATGCTGTAAATGGATTTCCATTCGCCGGGGACCCTGGAGGTAACAGATACGGATCTAACGCCCGGTATCTTTAGGAATTCCTGTTTAATAGCCATCGATTCCCGGCGGACTTTGCCGGAATTTACATCCACCACCACCAATTGGTCTTTATTGAAACCCAGATCTTTTTGATTGGTATACCGCATTTGTAAGACCAGCACCATCGTCATCGCTATCATGACGATGGATATCGTAAACTGAAAGACCACCAGGCCTTTCCGCAGGCTTATCCCTTTGGCGCTTTTGAGGCGCATTTTTTTAAGCAATAGCACGGGCCGGAATTGCGATAGCAGGAGCGCGGGGTAACTACCGGACAGAACGGTAGTCACCAGGAGCGCGGTAAGCGCCATGATCCATATGCGATGATCGGTTTGAAGACCCAGGCTAAGCGTTTTATTGGCAAACTGGTTGAAGGGGATTAAAAGTACATTCACGAGCACCAGGGAAAAAATAAAAGCGATCACTGCGATGATGATGGATTCGATAAAAAATTGGGCAATGATATGTTTCCTGGATGCCCCTACTACTTTACGCACGCCTATTTCTTTACTGCGGTTCGCTGCACGGGCAGTGGTTAAGTTCATGTAATTGATACAGGCGATCAATAGTACGAACAAAGCAATGATCGAAAAGAGGTAGATATAAAGGGATTGGCCGGAAGCCATGGGTTCTACATTGCTGTTTCTGGCGCCATCGACAATGCCTTCCGAATGAAGATGCATATCCTTCAGGGGTTGAAGGCTGAAGGCCATGGAGGTGCCGGGTTCCGGTTTGAAATTGGAATAGGTCAATGCTCTAAGCTTTTCAGATACGACGGCAGGCTTTGTATTTTCTTTTAGCAATACAAATACGGTATATCCCAGAGAATTCCAATCCTTGGCGTTCCGCATTCTTGCCTGCTCGTTATGGGTAAAAGAGCTTTCTGAAATAAGCGAAGTAAAACTGAAACTTGAATTGAGGGGTTGAGCTTTAATGACCGCTGTCACGGTAAGAGGGTCATTCATAAAACTAAACCTGGCCGTTTTACCTACGGCCTTCGTTGTTCCGAATAATTTCAACGCCAGATCTTCCACCAGGATGATAGAATTTGGGTTGAGTAAAGCCGTTCTTTTATCACCTTCAATAAATTCAAAATCAAAAATTTCAAAAAAACCGGGATTGCCAACGGTAACTGCCTGATTGAATAAAATCTGGTTATCCGGATTCCTCAGCCCGGCATAACCAGTCCTTGAAAACCGGGCGGTATTTTCAATTTCAGGGATATTTTTCTTTGATTCCTCGGCGAGGGCATAACTCCCGGCGGCAATATGGAGTTCTTCTCCTTTGGTATGGCGGTGTTCGACTAGCCGGTAGATGCGATCGGCTTTGCTATGCTGACGGTCGAAAGTAAGTTCATCGAACAAATACAGGCCGATCAGCAAAAAGGAGGTGATGCCAAATGTTAATCCGCCAATGTTAATGAGGGAATAGACTTTGTTTTTGGCAAGGTTACGCCAGGCGCTTTTGAAATAGTTTTTGAACATAAGGGGAAGTTTGAGGGAGATCTGCGGTAGGTAGCGTCCAAAAAAGTGCCATTTTACTCCGGTGTTGGCAATCAGCGCCTTGTGTGTTTAAAATCTGGAAAGATGTACGATTCCGTTACAAGAACTGTTCGCTGGTGGGATATCCGGAAATATTCATTAATTTTCTCCTTTTTTACTTAATTGTGTTAAAATAACTTACTATTCAGATAAGAAGTGGCATGGAACCTGGCGGTGAATGCTTTTTCTTTGACTTACCAACCTGGGTTGGGTGGGCGGCCATTTACCCCCTACATTTGTCAACGAAGCTTCAACCATACGAAACATGTCAAAGAACCGGTATTTATTCCCTTTTATCCTCATTTGCTCTTTATTCTTTTTATGGGCTTTTCTCCATAACCTGAACCCCATTCTTATACCGCATCTGAAGAAAGCCTGTCAGTTAAACGACACTCAATCTTCGTTGGTGGATTTCCCTGTATACCTGGCTTATTGCGTGATCGCTATTCCGGCCGGTCTCTTTATGCATAAATGGGGCTACAAAAAAGGGATCCTTTTCGGTCTCTTGCTGTATGCGATCGGCGATTTTCTTTTTGTGCCTGCCGCCTCGGAGCGTAGTTACTTTCTTTTCTTATTGGCTTTATTTGTCTCTGCCAGCGGAGCTACTTTCCTGGAGACGGTGGCAAATCCTTATGTAACGATATTGGGAGACCCGAAGACTTCAGAACAACGGTTAAACTTTGCACAATCCTTTAATGGCGTGGGCGCAGTGGTTGCACCATTGATAGGCTCTAAATTCATCCTCTCAGGTATCGAACACTCCAAACAGGAGTTAGCTAATATGCAGAGCAGCGGGCAATTGGATGGTTATCTGCAATCGGAGTCCGACACGGTGAAATTGCCTTATATTATTTTTGCCTGTGTGGTACTCCTTGTAGGGGTGCTTTTTTTCGTGACGAAGCTGCCGGAAGTAAAAGAGCCGGACGCCAATGCACATGGAACAAAATTCTCTTTTAAAATATTCCGGTATAGTCATGTGAAATGGGCCGTGTTCGCACAATTTTTTTATGTGGGCGCACAGGTGGGGGTCGGCAGTTTCTTTATCCGGTATTCCAAATTCGTGGCTGATATCCCGGAAAAGGAAGCGGCCACTTTATGGGCCTATATCGCGATGATAGGGTTTATGGCGGGACGGTTCATCGGGACCTTTCTCATGCGCTATATCAAGCCTGCGAAACTGCTGAGCCTGTATGCGCTGATCAATGTTCTGCTGTTGACGGTGGCCCTGGCAACAAAGGGAACGGTTGCGGTATATGCAGTGCTGGCCGTACCTTTTTTCATGTCGATCATGTTCCCTACTATTTTCGCATTGGGCATCAAGGACCTGGGCGAAGAGACGAAGTTGGCTTCCTCTTTCCTGGTGATGGCCATTATCGGCGGCGCCCTTGCGCCCTTCCTGATGGGACTGATCTCGGATAAGACAGGCAGTATGCAGATGGCTTATATTATTCCCTTGTTGTGGTTTGCTTTTATCTTATTTTATGGGGTAAAGAAGTATAGGGTCAGGGAGTCGGATTTTAAACAGGCAACTGTATGAGATATTGTTTAACGGTTGATCTGAAGAATGACCCGGCCCTGATCGCCGAATATGAAGAGTGGCATCAATCGATCTGGCCGGAGATTCGTGCGAGTATCCTGGATTCGGGGATCACGGATATGGAGATCTATCGTCTCAACGAGCGCCTTTTTATGATCATGGAGACGGACGGGAACTTTAGCTTCGAGCGGAAATCGGCTATGGACGCAGGTAATAAAAAGGTACAGGAATGGGAGCAACGGATGTGGAAATTCCAGGAGCCTGTTCCGGGCAGCCGGCCGGGAGAGAAATGGAGGCTGATGGACAGGATCTTTGCGTTGAATAATTTATAACAGAAAAATAGCAAGATGTTCAGTTTGAAACAAAAGAAAGCAGTGGTCACCGGTGCGGGCAGCGGCATCGGCAAGGCGGTAGCGTTGTTGTTCGCCCGGCAGGGCGCCTGGGTCTATGTCCTGGATATCAATGAAGCCCAGGCCCTGGAGACGGTGAAAGAAATAGAGGCGGCGGGCCATGAAGGTTCTGCGCATGTAGCAGATGTATCCAATCAACAACAGGTGCTGGCCCTGTTCGCCACACTGCCCCGGGTGGATATCCTCGTCAACAGCGCGGGCATCTCGCATGTGGGCACGGTAGAGACGACGGCGGAGGCGGATTTTGACCGTCTGTATAATGTAAATGTAAAAGGGGTTTACAACTGCCTGTATGCGGCCATCCCTTTGATGAAAAAGAACAAGGGCGGGGTGATTGTCAATATGTCCTCGGTGGCCGCCAGCGTGGGTTTGCCGGATCGTTTTGCTTATTCCATGACCAAGGGGGCCGTTGCTTCGATGACCTTGTCAGTCGCGAAGGATTATATTGGGGAGAATATCCGTTGCAATTGTATTTCCCCGGCGAGGGTGCATACGCCTTTCGTGGACGGGTTCCTCAAAAAGAATTATCCGGGTAAAGAGCAGGAGATGTTCGAGAAGTTATCAAAGACGCAGCCCATTGGACGAATGGCCACTCCCGATGAGATCGCAGGCCTGATCCTCTACCTGTCGGCAGACGAATCGTCTTTTATTACGGGCAGCGATTACCCGATCGACGGGGGATTTATAAAACTGAATAATTAATAACCATGAAACTTATACGACACGGAGAACTGAATAAAGAAAAGACAGGCATTATCCTCGGTGATAGCTGGTATGACACTTCCGCCTTTGGACAGGACTATAACGAAGCATTTTTTGAGAACAACGGTCTTGAGAAGCTGGCGGCCTTTGTGGAAAAGAACAAGGGCCACCTGCCCGTCATACCTGCGGGCACCCGTCTCGGCTCGCCCGTGGCGCGGCCTTCGAAGATCGTTTGTATCGGATTGAACTATGTGGATCATGCCAGGGAGACCGGGGCTACCCCGCCACCGGAACCCGTGATCTTCCTGAAATCCACGACGGCCCTTGCCGGCCCCAATGACAGCATCGTCATTCCAAAAAATTCCAAAAAGACGGATTGGGAAGTGGAACTGGCCGTCGTAATAAAGAAAAAAGCCAGTTATGTAGAGGAGGCCCGGGCCCTGGACTATGTGGCCGGCTATTGCCTGCACAACGATGTTTCCGAAAGGGAATTCCAGATCGAACGGAGCGGCACCTGGGACAAGGGTAAGGGCTGCGATACTTTCGCTCCCCTGGGACCCTGGCTTGCCACCGGCGACGAGATTGCGGATGTCGATAAATTACGGCTATGGCTTACCGTGAACGGGAAGACCATGCAGGACGGGAATACCTCCAATTTTATTTTCCGCATACCCTTCCTGATCGCGTACACCAGCCAGTTCATGACCTTGTTGCCGGGAGATGTGATCTCTACCGGCACGCCTGCGGGAGTGGGCCTGGGGATGAACCCCCAGGTGTATTTGAAGGCGGGCGATGTGGTGGAACTCGGTATCGATGGATTGGGTACCTCTAAACAAAACGTAGTCGCATATGGCTCGCATTGATGCACATCAGCATTTCTGGAAATTCGATCCTGTCCGGGATAGCTGGATCAATAATGATATGATGGTGATCCAGCGGGATTTTCTTCCTGCTGACCTGGAGCCTGTGTTGCAGGCGGCGGGGATAGATGGCTGCGTCCTGGTGCAGGTCGATCAGTCGGAGGAAGAGAATAAATTTCAACTGGGCAATGCAGCCCAATATAGCTTTATAAAAGGGGTCGTCGGATGGGTGGATCTGCAGGATCCGCATGTAGAAGAGAAACTGGCTTATTATAAGGCATTCCCCAAGATGAAAGGCTTCCGACATATCCTGCAGGGAGAACCCAACAGGGCCCTGATGCTGAAGCCGGCTTTTAAGAATGGCATCGGGCTGCTGAAAAAATACGGGTTCACCTATGATATCTTGATCTTCCCGGATCAATTGGGTTATACGCAGGATCTTGCGGCTGCGTACCCAAATCAGCCTTTTGTCGTCGATCATCTGGCCAAGCCGAATATAAAGGACAGAAAATTAACCGCTGAATGGAAGGCGGCCATCCGGAACGTCGCTGCCTGCGAAAATGTAATGTGCAAGATCTCGGGCATGGTGACGGAAGCAGATTGGAAACATTGGAAGCCGGAAGATTTCAAACCCTACCTGGACACCGTGGTAGAAGCCTTCGGCCCCCGACGGATCCTTTACGGATCGGACTGGCCGGTGTGCCTCCTGGGCGGATCTTACCAGGAAGTGATGCAGATCGTCCTGGATTATTTTTCCACTCATTCCGCGGATGAACAGGAAGCCTTTTTCGGAGGCAACGCACTAAGATTTTATAATTTATAAAAATGCTCCCCGGGAGCGCATACGGAGGTATTTATGGATCTACAGTTAAAAGATAAGGTGATCATCGTGTCGGGCGGCGCCCGGGGTATCGGCAGGGGTATCGTGCAATCCCTGGCCGGAGAAGGCGCCCTTCCCTTTATCGTCGGCCGGAATGAAAGTGACAACCTCAAGGCTGTCTCGGAGATAGAAGCCACGGGTGGCAAGGCCTACCAGGTGGTAGCCGAACTGATCAAACCCGTTGATTGTGAAAAAGCCGTAAAGGCCGTCCTGGACCGCTGCGGCCGGATCGACGGGCTCGTGAATAATGCGGGCGTCAATGATGGCGTCGGGCTGGAATCCGGTAGTTATACGGCCTTTATGGAGTCCCTGCATAAGAACCTGATCCATTATTATTTGCTGGCGCATCATGCACTGCCTGCCCTGAAGGCTTCCAAAGGATCTATCGTCAATATCAGTTCCAAGACAGCAGAGACGGGCCAGGGAGGCACTTCTGCTTATGCAGCGGCTAACGGCGGGCGAAATGCGCTCACGCGGGAATGGGCGGTAGAACTGCTGCCCTATAGCATCCGCGTCAATGCGATCATCGTGGCGGAATGCTGGACCCCTTTGTATGAGCGGTGGATCAAGACCGTTCCCCATCCTGAAGAGAAATTACAATCCATCATAGAAAAGATCCCGTTGGAGAAGCGTATGACCAAGGCGGAAGAGATCGCCGATATGGTCGCCTTTCTTTTATCCGCAAGATCAGGACATACTACGGGACAGTTGATCCATGTGGATGGCGGGTATGTGCATTTAGACAGGGCGTTATGACATCATTAATTTGTATACGACCCGGGGAACTGGAATACAGGGAGATCGATGCTCCGCTGGCGGGACCGGGACAATCCATACTAAAGATCAGGCGCATAGGCATCTGCGGGACAGACCTGCATGCCTATGAAGGGACGCAGCCTTATTTTGAATATCCCCGCATCCTGGGGCATGAACTGGCAGGCGACCTGGTGGACCTGGATCAGGCGCCGGGTTTTGTGCCGGGAGAGGCCGTCACCATCATCCCTTATTTCAATTGCGGGGAATGTATCGCCTGCCGGACGGGAAAGCCGAATTGCTGTACCCGGCTAAAGGTTTGCGGCGTACATATCGATGGGGGCATGGTGGAATATTTATCCGTGCCTTCCTCGTCCCTGGTGCATGGAGATGGATTGGACTATGACGCGTTGGCGCTGGTGGAGCCGCTGGCTATCGGTGCACATGCGGTGCGAAGGGCGGGTGCCATGACAGATGAATTCGTCCTCGTGGTAGGAGCCGGCCCCATCGGGCTGGGGATCATGGAATCGGCCCGCAACGCGGGCGCACAGGTGATCGCGATGGATATTAATAAAGACCGGTTGAAATTTTGCCGTGATCGGCTACATTTGCTGCATGTCGTGAATGCCGCTGAGACAGACGTGATGGAACAGTTACGATCGATCACCCGGGGGGATATGCCGTCCGTCGTAATGGATGCTACGGGCAGCAGGAAAGCGATCAACGGGTCCTTTCAATATCTGGCACATGGAGGACGTTATGTGCTGGTAGGCTTGCAGAAAGAAGAGATCTGCTTCAGCCATCCCGAATTTCATAAGCGGGAAGCCACCCTGATGAGCAGCCGAAATGCCACCAGGGAAGATTTTAAGGGGGTGATGGATATGATCCGTGCCGGGAAGATCGATCCGGCTGCTTATATCACCCACCGGGTGGCTTTTGGAAAGATAAAAGAGGAGTTGGAGGGCTGGCTGGACCCCGCGGCCGGTGTGATCAAGGCGATGGTGGAGATGTAGAGGGGTTTAGAGATTTTGGGATTTTTAGATTGGGGGATTGAAAGATGGACTATAACTAAAAAACATTTATATTTTGAGCAAGAAGGTCTTGTCTTTTGGAGAATTGTTATTGCGGATCTGCCCGGATGCGGGAAGTGAATGGCTGCAACAGAACCAATTGTCATTTTATGTCGGAGGTGCAGAGGCGAATGTCGCTACGGCACTTGCACTCTGGGATATCCCTTCTTCTTATTGCAGCGTCATCCCGGACAATATGATGACCCGGCAATTGACGGATTATCTACAGCAAAGAGGGATCGATACTTCACGAATGATCTACCAGGGGCGGCGGTTGGGCTTGTATTTCTTACCCCAGGGAAAAGACCTGAAGAATGCAGGCGTGATCTACGATCGGGATTATTCCTCCTTTTCGGAATTACAGAAAGGTGCGATCGATTGGGACCAGGTGCTGGATGGGGTCGGCTGGCTGCATTTCAGTGCTATTTCTCCTGCCCTGAACAGCCGGGTTGCGGCTGTCTGCGAGGAAGCCCTGCAGGCGGCCACCGCAAAGAAGATCACGATCTCCGTCGACCTAAACTACCGGGCCAAGCTCTGGCAATACGGCGCGGCGCCTACGGAAGTAATGCCCGGCCTGGCAAAGTATTGCGACCTGGTCATGGGCAACCTCTGGGCGGCTGAAAAAATGCTCGGCATCCCCGTAGACCCGTCCATTCATGAAGGCAGTACGAAGGAAGCCTACCTGGAACATGCGCTATCGACAAGCAGGCAGATCCGGGAGAAATTCCCCCGGGCAAAATTCGTGGCCAATACCTTCCGCTTTGACGCAGGCGCCACCGGCATCCGCTACTACACCACGTTGTTTGCGGAAAATAAAATGTATATTTCT